>Ga0247821_10000221_pt1 | contig 33040 bp, 55 predicted proteins | sample 13C_Glycerol_Day_FD_192481 | JGI IMG/M metagenome (GOLD analysis project Ga0247821, IMG submission 192481) | Soil microbial communities from agricultural site in Penn Yan, New York, United States - 13C_Glycerol_Day14 | ecosystem: Environmental > Terrestrial > Soil > Agricultural land | place... | reverse complement strand
GAAGATGGAAACCTTGATGACCAAGGCGCGCTCGGAGCAGAAGAATATCACCATCGGCACTCCCTCGGCCGGCGGTTATGCTGTCCCGGAAGAGATCGCCCGCGAGATCGAGCGCTTGGAAAAGAAGTTCTCCCCGGTCCGCTCGCTCGTGAAGGTCGTGCAGGTCGGCACGTCCGACTACAAGGAACTCGTCTCGCTGCGCGGCGCGTCGTCCGGGTGGGTTGGCGAGAGCACGTCCCGGCCGGCGACCAACACGCCGACGCTGCGCGAGGTCACGCCTACCCATGGCGAGCTGTATGCTTACCCGCAGGTGAGCGAGTGGGCACTGGATGACATTTTCTTCAACGTTGAGCAGTGGCTCACCGAGGAAGTTGCCCAGGAGTTCGCCCTTCAGGAAGGCGCTGCCGTCATCTCCGGCAACGGCTCGAGCAAGCCCACCGGCATGCTCAACACCGCTCCGGTTGCTACGGCCGATTTCGCTTCGCCGCTGCGCGCCGCTGCCGCCTACCAGTTCATCAGCAGCGATTTCGACACGCAGTTCCCGGCTCCCGATGGTTCGCCGGCAGGCGCGGGCATCACCGGCAACAGCCTGATCGACACCGTCTATACGCTGAATAGCGCGTATCGGTCGGAAGGCGTGTGGATCATGAACAGCCTCACCACGGCAGCTATCCGCAAGCTGAAGGATAGCACTGGTCAGTATCTGTGGGCACCGGGCCTGCAGCCCGGCCAGCCCGCAATGCTGCTCGGTTACCCGATCTCCACTTGGGAGCAGATGCCTGACGTTGCGGTGGATGCTTTCCCGGTGGGCTTCGGCGCATGGCGTCGCGCCTATGTCCTGGTTGACCGTGTTGGCCTCCGCATCACCCGCGACAACGTGACCAACATTGGCCACGTCCGCTTCTACATCCGCCGTCGTGAAGGTGGCATCGTCCTGAACAACGACGCTGCCAAGTTCATCAAGACGGTTCAGTAATAGCCTAGGCCGCCACAGGCCACGGGGTGAGGTATAAATTCCTCACCCCATTTCCCTTAGATTAGTGTTGCGTATGGCGAACGATTTGCTTTCTTCGTAAGTTGATTACTGGTCAAAAGTAAGTAATTCGTTCGCTATAACCCACGGAAAGCTCAATATGGCGAAGCTCATCCTAAAGAAAGATTGGCCTGGACTTCGCGGTATTATGAAGCCAGGGCAATATCGCATCCCACAGGATATCACGCTCGGCCTCGCCAAGGCCGCACGCGGCGATGGTGCGGGTGAGATTGTCGCTGACAGTGAGAGCGCCACGCCCCTGCCGCCATCAGAGGCACCGGCCGGTGGCCGATTTCCTCCTGAGAACAAAGAGCAACCCCGCGAAAAGAAGCCAGCGCCCGCTAACATACTCCCACCTCGGGGAAAGCGTGGAAAGGGTTCTCCCGCGGCCTGAGTGGGAAACCTGCGTTGTGGCGGCCTCCGGGCCGTCCTTGACGGCCGAAGCGGCCGAGGCTGTCGCCGCATCCGGCTTGCCCGTTCTGGCCGTGAACGACGCCTACAAGCGCTTGCCGAGCGCCGCCGCGCTCTATGCCTGTGACGACATGTGGTGGATCGAGCGCGCGGGCGCTGCCGATTTTGCCGGCGAGCGCTGGTCATCCACCGGCCGCCCTGGCCGTTTCCGCCACAATGACAAGAGCCGCGTCCAGACGCGGTACGGCGTGCGGCTCATCTTCGGCGAAGACGGGGCCGCCTTCAGCACTGATCCTGAGACCATCCATTACGGCAGCAATAGCGGTTTCCAGGCGGTTAATCTCGCGCTGCACTTCGGCGCGCGTCACATCCTGCTCATCGGTTTTGACATGCAGGGCACCCATTTTTTCGGCGAGCACAAACCGCCCTTGCGCAACACCGGCAGCTATGTCAGTTTCATCCGCGCATTTGATGTAGCTGCAAAGAAGTTGTCACCTGACATCGAAATCGTGAACATGTCGCCAGTCAGTAAACTGAACTGCTTTCCCAAGGTGCCCCTTGATGCTGCTATCGCCCAAGCATGCCGCCGTCGTCTCGCCGCTTGACGAGAGCCCCTTTCCGCTGTCGCTCGCGCTGGTGAAAGAGCATTTGCGCGAAGATAGCGCGGATTTCGACACCCTCATTGAGACCTATATGCGCGCCGCGGTGGCGTGGGCCGAGACCACCATGAAGCGGACCGTCTATAGCCGCCAGCATGTGTGGACGCTCGCCGGCTTCCCTACCGGCTCGTGCGAGATCTGGCTCCCCGCCGGCCAGGCGTCGGCGGTTGAGAGCATCGTCTACCGCGACAGCAGCGGCGATGCCGTCACGCTGCGCGGCCCCACCTCGAGCGGCAGCCCGGCGGGAGACGACTGGCAAGAGGATCTCACCAGCAGCGCGGGCGGCCTCTTGCGTCCCGCGCGCGGCGCGGTGTGGCCGGTAGCCGACAGCGAGAGCATATCGCCTGTGGTCATCACTTACACGGCCGGGTGGGCAAGCAACGCCGTGCCCGCCGACATCATTCACGCGCTACTTTTCGCGGTGGCCGATCTCTACGACACCGCGGGCAGCGCCGACCTCACGGTTTTCGGCAAGAACCTCACCACACGGGTGAGCCTCGTCAGCCCCTATATCCTCAATCGGTGGTATCTATGAGCGAGCAAACTCATTGCAGCTTGAGCGTGTATGTGGAGAACGGTGAGTTCGTTCTTCGCGATGATCGCGGTTTGCCTGTGACCGGCGTTCGCCTGGTTTCGGTGAAACAACAGGTCAACGAGCCAACCATTATCGCGGTGGAACTGGTTTCTCGGCCGCGCGGCGAGAAGTCCATGCTCAAGGGTGGCCACATACCGCCGGAAGCGGTGCGTCAACTTGTCGCCGAGATCGGCGAAGAAGTGCGCGACGGGGCGAAGTTGGATCTGAAATGAGGTTCATTTGTTGGCTGTGGAGCGGCGGCGGCTTCTGGAAACCCGTGGTCAAATATGGGCCTCGCCATGTCGAGGTGCTCGTCGCGATGCTGCATCGCCATGGCGGGCATCAGCTCACCTGCATCCACGATGGTACGTTCCAACTTCCGCGACACATTGACGCACTTCAGATGCCGGAAGCCGTAGCCAGCATGCCGGACTACCTGCCCAAGCTGTGGGCTTGGTCGCCGGAGCTGCAGGCCATCATCGGCGAGCGCTATGCCAGTATTGACCTTGATGTGGTGTTGCTCGGCGACGTCGCGCCGGTCCTGGCCGAGCATCCCGTCATCCTGTGGAATGAGGCAGTGGGTGAGCCCTACAACACCAGCCTCTTTGCGGTGGAGCCGGGCCGAGGTCAGGAGGTGTGGACGCATTTCACGCCGGACCGTTTGCAGCGCGCGCGGCGCGCGGCGACGCGTTGGACGGGCGATCAATCGTGGGTGGCACATGTGCTCGGCCCGCGCGTGCCCACCTTCGGTGAGCGTGATGGCGTGCTGCGCTACCGGGGCCGGCTGCACCAGCTCGGCGTGCCCGCTCACACCAAAGCGGTATTCTTTTGCGGGCCGATGTGTCCGTCAACACAGAGGGAGCATGTAAATTGGGTGCGGGAGAACTGGCTTTAGAGCTGAGTGGCTACCGGCGTGAGCGCGGTCTGCTTTGGCCGGATTACGATAAGCGGTGCGCCGAGGTCACCTTTGACGAGATGGCTGAGCTTGTGCCGTCCGTGATGCTGCACGTGAAGGGCAACCGTCTCGCGGTGCAAGCCGGCGGTAATTGCGGGCAGATGCCGCGCATGCTCGCCGAGCGCTTCGGCACGGTCTACACCTTCGAGCCGGACCACCGGAATTTTGTAGCGCTCACCGTCAACACGGCGGAACTCCCGAACGTGTTCCGCTACCAGGCGGCGCTCGGTCGGTCCGATACCGATTTGCGCGGCCTCGGCGATGGTGACGGCCGATATCCCGGCAGCAATTGCGGCGCGCTCTACATGGATGGGAAGGCTTTCGGTTGGATACCCACGCTCACGGTGGACGGCCTCAACCTGCCCGGTTGCGACTTGCTCGCGCTCGATATCGAGGGCGGCGAGGCGCAAGCGATCCTCGGCGCTTCCTGGACAATCCAGCGATATAGGCCGGTGGTGGTGATCGAGGACAAAGGGCTTGGCAAGCGGCTGTATGGTGAGGAAGCCGGCAGCGCTCGCGCGTTGCTCGAGGGTGTGCACGGTTATCGGGCTGTCGTCAAAGTGCGTAATGACTTTGTGATGGTGCACGCCGGATGATCCGCAAAGCCGTCATTGTCGCCAATGAGCGAGCGCCGCATCATCTGAGTTGGGGCGCGGCTTTCATGGCCGGGCTGCAGCGCCGAGGGTGGCGGGCCGAGATGAGCACGAGCGACAAGCCGTGCCACCTCCTGGTGCGGTGGGGCGTCAAAGACCGGGCTATGATCCAACGTCAGCGCGATGCCGGCGGCGAGGTCTGCATTCTCGAGCGTGGCTATCTCGGCGACCGCTTCGAGTGGACATCCGTCAGCTTCGGCGGCGGTCTCAACGGGCGCGGGCGCTTCGTCATACCCGGACATGCCGCTTATGACATGACGCGATTTCGTGCTGTTGCCGAGCTGCAACCTTGGCATCTCGACAGTGACGGCTACGCGCTCATCATGGGCCAGGTGCCCGGTGACCAATCGCTCAAGCATGTCAATTTCGAGAAGTGGGTGCGCGAGACGGGGACCGAGCTGGCGGCGGCCGGGTGGCCCGTCCGCTTCCGGCCGCATCCAGGTAACCGCGGCGGCCAGGAATATCCCGGCGTGAAGCCGTTGCGCGGCACGCTGGCCGAGGCGCTGGCCGGCGCGGGCCTGGTGGTCACCTTCAACAGCAATAGCGGCGTGGACGCGGTGCTCGCCGGTCGGCCCACCGTGGCCATGGATGAAGGGAGCATGGTGCGCCCGGTCGCGGCGCATGATATGAGGGTTATCGCGCCCGATCGGTCGGCGTGGGCCGCGCGGCTCGCCTGGTGCCAATACCGGCGCGATGAGATGGAAAGCGGCTTCTGTCAGGAGATGTGCGGCTTATGAAGCATGCCCGTGAGGATTACAACCGTATCCAAGATCCCGCCGGTAAAATAGGTGAAGATGAGCCTGTCTTTTTGCTCCGTGCCAGAGACATTTCCGCACCTGACGTTGTGATTGCATGGGCAACCGAACAGCTCAAATATCCCAACGCTGATATGCGGCTCGTTGAATTGGCGCACAAACACGCGCAAGAAATGCGTAACTGGCAGAATAAGAACGGCGTGAAAGTAGCTGATTTATAGGTGTGGGAAATGACTGGTGCGGCAATCCTCAACGAGGTCATCACCCTGCAGCGGGTGACGATCGAGCGTAACGGCCTCGGCGAGGGTATCGAGACATGGAGCACGCTGGCCACGCGCAAGGCGCAGCGTGCCGACGTCTCCGACGGTGAAGCCGTGCGAGCGGCCGAGGTGGGTGCGCAGATTACGACGCGCTTCACCATCCGCTACAGCAGTGAGATGTCCACCCTCAATGCGCTTGACCGGCTGGTGTTTGAGGGGAAAGTCTACAACATCACGGGCGTCAAGGAAAAGCAGCGCAAGCGGTGGCTCGAGGTCAGCGCCGTAGCGCGCAACGACATCGCTGCCGTGGAGACTGGCTCACCGTAGGGTTGTGTGTTGGTGGTATTTGCAACTTACATTTGGGGCCCTGAATGAAGGTCACCGTGCGCGTTGAGGGTCTGAAGGAATGCCGCGACGCGCTCGCCTCGCTACCGTCGGCCACGCAGCGCAGTGTCATGCGGCGCATCCTCGTGGCGCGCGGCGAGCCGATCAAGAATATGGCCAAGCGGCTTGCGCCGGTTGACACGGGGTTCCTCGCCAACACGGTGCGCATCCAGAAGAACACAGGAGGCGGTGCAGGGCGGGCGGCGTTCGCCGCTACCCTCGCCGCGGGCGGCAGCCGATCGGCCGCCGGCAGCGCCGCAAGGTCCGCCAACCAGGCCGCGAAGTCCGGGGTGGAGATTTTCATTGGGCCGAACGCCGGCCCGCGCGAGATCGTGGCCGAGTACGGCTCCCGCGACCGCGCTCCCACTCCCTTCATGCGGCCGGCATGGGACGCGCATAAGGGCACAATCTTGAATGACGTGGCCAAGGATCTGTGGGAAGAGATCCAGAAGGCTATTCGCCGCCGGGAAAAGAAGGCCGCCAAGCTGGCCGCCGCGCAAGGGGTTGAGGAATAATGGAAGAGTTGTTGCGCACATTGCTCGCCGGCAGCACGGCGCTCACGACCCTCATCGGCGAGCGGTTGCAATGGGGCTTCCGTGAGCAGGCCACGGCGCTGCCGGCAGTCACCCTCACCAAGATCTCAGGCGGCCCGCTCTATAGCGATGAAGGGGAGGTGGGGCTGGACGAGACGCGCGTGCAAATTGATTGCTGGGCAGCCAGCTTCACCAGTGCAACCGCTGTGGCGCGCGCGGTGCGCGAGCAACTGTCCGGCTACTTCGATGCGAACTTTCGCTACATCTCCCTCGACGTGCAGCGCGACATGCGCGAGGGTGGTGCAAATCAGGAAGAATACGAGTACAGAGTGAGCATGGACTTTATCATTCTCCACAGGAGCATCTAAGCCATGGTGGCAATTGCAGGAAGACAGGTTGAGTTCCGGTGGGGAAATGATAGCCCCATGGATGAGATCCCCGGTGTTCGCGAGAAGGGCATCGAGCTGAACGGCGAGCCGATCGACATCACCAGTGATGATGATAACGGCTGGCGCGCGCTGCTCTCGATTGCGGCCGAGAACCAGGTGAATATCAGCCTGAGCGGCGTGAGCAAGAATGCTCGCCTCCGCAACGACTGGTTCGCCGGCAACCGTCTCGAGCCCGCGCGCATCACCTTCCCGGACGGAAGCGTCATCTCGGGAATGTTCTTCCTCGCCGCGTTCACCGAGACGGCGACCTACAACGCCGCTATGGCGTTTGAGGCGACGCTCAACAGCAGCGGCACGGTCAGCTTCACGCCGGGGTCACCCGCGTAATGTTTGAACCGATCAAACTAGAATGGCACGGGAAGCCGGTTGAGATACCGGCCAACCGCGTGCTCGGGGCCATCGCGACCATTGAAGGCGTCATCACCTACAATGAGTTGCAGGACTTCGCCATGCGCGGGGCTTATCCGGCGGCGCGGGTGGCGAGCGCTTATGGTGCGTTGCTCCGATATGCCGGTGTCATGACGAGTGACGAGCAAGTCTATGTCGGCTTGTTCAAGGATGAGGCGGCGACGGAACTCGTTGTCGGCAGCATGCGCCTCCTGATGATGCTGATGATCCCGCCGAGCTTGCGGGTGGGCAAGCAGGTCAAGCCTGTGTTGGCACCGGGGGAAAACCCCTCGGGAAACTCGCGGGCGGCGAAAACCCGAGCCTCGTCAAGAGCTTCTTCTCGCTCTTCGTCTCGCAAGACTGGTGCTCGCCGCTAGAATTCTGGCAGTTAACTGTCACGCATTTGCATTGGGTATACGAAGCGCGTAAGCCGGTGCGTATGTTCGGGGGAATGTCTGAGGACGAGATCCGGGCAATCTATCACGCAACCTATGGGGACGACGAGTAATGGCCGGTTCTGCCGAGGTGGGCTCGCTCCGATTGATCCTCGGCATGGACGCCGCGGATTTCGAAGCCGGCGTGAAGCGTATCAACTCCCATATGGACAAGATGGCGGCGAAGTTCGGCGCGGTGGCCGGCATCGCACAGGAGTTCGCCTCCCAATTCATCAACCGCATCGGCAACGCCTTCCAAGCCGTAAGCGACAACATCCTCAAGGCGATTTCCGACGCCGACAAGCTCGGCGATCTCGCGCAAAGCATCGGTATCAATGTCGAGGCGCTCTCGCGGCTGCAATTCGCCGCGAGCCTGGCCGGTGTGGATATCGAGAAGTTCGGCGTCGGCGTCACCAAGCTGAGCAAGGCGCTGCAGGAGATTGCCGGCGGCGCGAATGAGACGCCGGCCGCCAAGGCGTTCACCGCGCTCGGCATCAGCGTCAAGGATCTGAACGGCCAACTCCTCCCCACGGAGGAAATCATCGCGCGCATCGCCGAAAAGTTCTCCGGCTTCGCCGATGGCGCGAGCAAGACGGCGCTGGCCATCAACATCTTCAGCAAGTCCGGCGCAACGCTCATCCCGTTCCTCAACCAGGGCCGGCAGGGCATCGCCGAGCTGATGGCCGAAGCCGATCGGCTTGGCATCACGCTGACGAGTAAGACGGCGGCGGCGCTCGGCCAGACGAACGACAATATCGATAAGCTGGCCGCGCGCACGGCGGCCATGTGGAAGATCATCGCCAATGATCTATCGCCATCGCTCTTACGGCTTACCCAGCTCTGGATTGACGACGCGAAAGCTGCGAACGGGTTGAGCAGCGTCTTCGAGGTGGTCGGCGCTACCGTGCGCGGCGTGGTCGCCGAGATCATCAAGTTGGACGGATTTGTCCGCCGGCAGGCCATCGAAAATGAGATGCTCGGCAACACCTTCCGCGACCTCGCCGAGTATGCGGCCGGCGTGTTCGGCGGCGACACCTCGGAGCTGATGCAGCGGCAGGCGCGCCTGCAGGCGCTCATCACGATCGAGGTGCAGCGGACCACCGAAGCGCTGCGCGAGCTGAACAAAGAGCGCATCAACGACCCCGCGCGCGGCGCAGCGGCAGCGTCCGGTCTGCAAGGCTTCGAGAGCGGTCCCGCGGCCGAGAAGCCGCAAGCGCCGACCGTGCAGAGCAACGAAGCGCTGGCCGAGAGCCGCAAGGCGCTAAACGACCAAGCCAAGCTGGCGAACGAGGCTGAGCGGGAAGGTAACCAAATCCGCCAAGAGACGATGACCGTGAACGAGGCGCTCATCGCCAAAGAGCATGAGTTGCTGCAGGCGTGGGCCAAGGGCGCGATCAACGCCAAGACATACGGCATCGCGATGCAGCAAGCCGCTTGGAGCGCACAGAACGCGCATGCTCAGGCGGCGAGCAAGATCATGGGCAACTTGTCCGGCGTGTTCAAAGAGGCCAAGGGCTTCGCCATCGCTCAAGCGGTCATCAACACCTATGAGGCTTTCACCGCGGCGCTCAAGGGGCCACCGGGGCCGCCGTGGTCATACGCCATCGCGGCGAGCACCCTGGCCGCCGGCTTCGCCCAGGTCGCCAACATCAAGAGTACGAACCCCGGCAGCTCCGGCAGCTCATCCGGTGCGGGCGCTTCGACGGCGGCCGGCACGTCAACCGCGGCATCGGGCGGCGAGGCCGTGCGCGGCGTGAACATCAGCCTCAACGGGAGCAACTTCTCGCGCGACAGCGTGCGGGATTTGCTCTCTGCCATCAACGAAGAAGTGCGCGACGGCGCGGTATTGACCGTAAGTTAGGATGCCGCAATGAGCCTGGTTATCTCGTCATCCTATGTCATCGGCGACAGCGCGTCCGGCGGTGGCGTCATCAACGCCAATAATCCCGTCATCGGCTGGCGCAACCTGGTGACGGCAGGCGGCTTGAGCAGCACGACGGCGGCCGAGGGGTTCCCCGTCTCCAATCTGGCGAACCCGGCTACGCACCTCAAGTGGGTGGGTGAGCTATCCTCGCCGGAGCAGGACGAGTATATCACCCTCGGTTTCTCCACCGTGGACGACGTAGATTATGTCGCGGTGGCTACCCACAATTGGGGAAGCGCCGGCATTGCGGTGAGCATCGAAGCGCTCGATACGGACGCGAGCCCCGACACATGGGTGGAGCTGATTGCGCCCGTGCTGTTGCCGAACGACGGGCCGGCCATCTTCCGCTTCGCTCCGCAAGCCGTCAGCAATCTGCGCATTCGGCTGCAGCCAGGAACCGCCGCGCCGACTGCCGCCGTCGTCTATGCGGGCGCTCTCCTGGTGCTGCAGCGGCGTATCTATGTCGGACATACCCCGATCGTGGACGGCCGGGTGACGACTGTGGTAAATGGTCGCAGCGAGAGCGGCGCATTCCTCGGCCGCATTATCCTCGGCCAGATGACCGAGAGCGGCATTGACATGAAGAACATCACGCCCGATTGGTTCCGCGTGAATATGCGCCCCTTCCTCCTGCAGGCGCAGGAGTTCCCCTTTTTCTTCGCGTGGCGGCCATCCACCTATCCGCGTGAGGTGGGTTATTGCTGGCTCACCAGCGATCCAAATCCTTCTAACCAACTCGGCAACGGCATGATGCAGGTTTCTCTCAAGCTGGCGGGCGTGATCTGATGCAGTATGTGACCTATATCGAGGTGGATGTGCCCACCTTCACGCCGACATCGCCGGAGGAAGAGCAGACATTCCGTTTCGTGAAGCCGGCGGATTATGTGCCGGCGAACATCGATGCAATCCCGAGCATCTCCAGCATCAGCTACACGCCGTCCGTGATCTCGCTCGGCGAGACCATGGGCCAACGTGCCGTGCTGTCGGTCGGCTTCACCGATCACAAGCACATCTTCGCCGCCGACAGCTTCGAAAGCGGCAGCTTTTGGGGAAAGTGGCGCGGCCGGTATGGCCTCAAGCTGCGCGGCCGGGCGCTGCGCTGGTATCAAGGCGTCGTGGGACAGTCGCTCGCCGAGATGGAGGTGCGACATTTTGTCATAGAGAGCAATAGCGGCCCCGACCTCGCCGGCCGCTACACCATCACGGCAAAGGACATCCTCAAATTCGCCGACGGCGACCGGGCTCAAGCGCCCGTGCTGTCGCAAGGCTTCATCGGCGGCGCGCTGGACGCGGTAGACACAACGTTCTCCCTGTCGCCGGCCGGCATCGGCAACGCCGAGTATCCCGCGAGCGGCTATCTGTGCATCGGCGGCGATGAGATCGTGAGCTTTACCCGGAGTGGGGACGCTCTCACGGTGGTGCGCGGCCAGTTCAACACCGTTGCGGCCGCGCATGATGCCGGCAGCCGCGTGCAGCTCTGCCTCCACTATGACGCGCAAGATCCGGCCGAGATCCTCGCCGACCTCTTCGAGAATTATGCCGCTGTCGATCCGGCTTACATCCCGCTGGACGATTGGCTGGTGGAGACGGGGGCGTATCTGCAGCGGCTTTACACCGCGCTCATTCCCGAGCCCACGGACGTGCGCAAGCTGGTCAACGAGATCATTGAGCAGTCGGCGCTTGCGATGTGGTGGGAGCCGCTCACCCAGGAAATCAAGCTCCAGGTGCTGCGCGGCATTCCCACCTCGGCGCAGACCTTCACGCCGGAGAACACGCTCAAGGGCAGCTTTGGCGTGGCCGAGCAACCCAACAGCCGCGTGAGCCAGGTGTGGACTTACTTCGGCCAGCGCGATCCCACCCGCACGCTCGATGAGATCGATAATTTCCGCTCTACCGCCATCGTGGCCGATCTCGAAGCCGAGGATACTTATGGCGGCGCGGCCATTAAGAAAATCTTCAGCCGATGGATACCGTTCGGCGCGCTCAGCGTCGCGCAGCGCGTGGGCCAAATCCAGCTTGCCCGGTTCAAAGATCCGCCGCGCAAATTCGGCTTCGAGGTGTTCAGGAATTACCAGGGTAGTGAGTTACCGCCATCGCTCGGCGGCGGCTACCTGCTCTCGGCGTGGCCGCTGCAGGATGTGACCGGCGCGAGCGCGCCCGCTCCCGTGCAGGTGACGAAGCTGGACCCGCAACCCGATCGCTATCGGGTGGAGGCCGAGGAGATCCTTTTCGACACCATCGACCCCGGCGACCTCACAAACCGCGTCATCACGATCAACAGCGATATCAACGACGTGAACCTGCGCACGCTGCACGATGACATCTATCCGGTAATCACCGGCAGCGAGAGCCCGGAAATTACCGTAACGTGCGTGGTCACATCGGGTGCGATCGTGGGCAGCAGCAACGGCAGCACGCCGGCTTTCGATGTTGGAAGCTGGCCGGTGATGGGCATCCCGATCACGGTGCAGGTTGCCGGCCGCATACAGGGCGCTGGCGGTGATGGTGGCGGCGATGCCACCGGCAGCGGTGAGATGGGTGGCACCGCGCTCTACACCCGCTACGCGATCAATCTGGACGACGCCAGCGGCCTCCTGTGGGGCGGTGGTGGCGGTGGCGGCCGAGCCCGTGGTGTGACCAGCTTTCCGTCAGCGGACAAGCGAGCAGGCGGCGGCGGCGGTGCTGGACGTATCCCCGGTGACGGTGGCGTGTGTACGGGCGGCACGAGCAATGATAACGGTGATCCCGGAACGCTTGATACCGGCGGCGCCGGCGGGCAAACGACTGGCGGCGGTGGTGCCAATGTCACCGGCGGTGCGGGCGGCACGCCTGGCAATGGTGGAGGCAGCGGCAACGGCAACCAGGCGAGCGCCGGCGGTGCTGCCGGCCGGTCTATTGACGGCATCAGCTTTGTGACGACAACATCAGGACCGGGCGACAGGCGCGGGCCGCAAGTCAACTAAGGGGCACATCTATGGCTTTGGCCGTTCATCAGTTTAGCGTCGTAGACGACAACGGCGACGTGGTGCCCAACGCATCGATCGAGGTGCGGCAGGAGATCACCGGCAGCCCTATTGCGGTGCTGTTCTCCGATCGAGCCGGCGTCGTCTCGCTCGGTAATCCGTTCAACGCCGATGCAGACGGCTTCGCCCAATTCTTCGTGGCCGGCGGCGCTTACCGGGTTACGGCGACCTCGGGAGCCCTGACACGAGTGTGGCGTTATGTCGCAGTCGGCACGGCGGCCGAGGCCGATGCGGAAAGCTTCATGCCGGCCGGGCCGATCACGGTAGAGGATTACATCGATTTCCCCGAGATCGCGGCACCGGCCAACCCCGGTACTAACACCGCGCGCATGTATGCGGTTGACGATGGTGCCGGCGTCACCACGCTGACGATGCGGGACAACGCCAGTAATGTCGTGCCGCTCTCACACTTCACCCAGGCGGGCACCGGAGCGGTATCGCGTACCCAGTTGGCCAAAATGCGGGACATCGTCAGTGTCGAGGATTTCGGCGCGGTTGGCGATGGCACTACGGACGATAGTGCAGCAATTGATGCGGCCATTGAATATCTGAAATCCATCCGTGGCGGCATTCTCTATTTTGGCCCCAAGCGCTACGCGGTCGCCAGCAACCCCGGTATCCGGATTGATGGTAGCGGCATCCATCTCATGGGAACGTCCGGTGGCTATGTGTTCGGCGGTGCGCAGAACAAAGGAACGGAAATCCTTTATACGGGTGCCAATGGTGGCCAGGCCGTTTACATGGCACCAGCATCTGGATTGCAAGCGGCATGTTCGATTTCGAATATGTCCATCCTGTGCAATAGCTTAGCTCTCACTGGTCTATATGTTGGCACGCTCCAAGACTATCTCATCGATAACATCGATATCGAGGGATACGACAATGCCAGCATGATCTGCGCATATTTCACCGACAATATCGCCGCTGGCAGCGTGTTCAACTATCGCGGCACTATTCGTCGGCTGGTCTGTAACGCACCGGGGGCTGCGAACGGTATTTTCCTTGACGGCGCTAATCCCGATACCGGCGGCAGACATCCCGCGTTTCTGTCGTTCTATGACTGTCATGTCACGCATGACGACGGCGTTGGCTTCTTCCTGCGCAGTTGTGATGACTGTCATTTCTTTAACTGTGCGTGCTCGCTTACTCCTGGCGGCACGGGGAATTCAATTTATTTCTACAGTTCCAATACTACCGAGTTGCGCGCTGCGAACGGCAACAGCTTCTACGGCTTCAATTCAGGTGGCAATATCTTCGTTGATCCTGGCAACGGTACGCCCTATCAGGCGCGCGGGAACAAGGTATTCCTGACCTCGATCGACCACCAAATCACCATCACCGATGCGGCGCACATACTGTGGGTGGAAGACTGGGGCTCGTATGATGCCACCATCATCCCCTATAGCATCATGCCGCGTGCAATCCTCCACCGGGAGGATGCTGTCAACAACGGCGTCTCCGAAGTGCTTCGGTTGCGCCATCACACCACAGGTACGCCGGCAACCGGCATCGGCGGTAGAATTGCTTTTGAGGTGGAGACGGCGGCCGACAATTATGAGGACGGTGCCTATATCGATGCGGTGTCTACCGATGTGACGGGAGGGGCCGAGAACTTCGACCTCGTCTTCAGGGCAATGCGTCTCGGCGCTGCGCCGGCCGAGCTTGGTCGCTGGAATTCGCATGGTGGCTTGCGGGCCACAAGACCAGGCGCGGGTGGGTTAGCAGGCATTGGTTACGGGACAGGCGCGGGTGGCACGGTCACTCAGGCCACGAACAAATCGACAGCAGTCACGTTGAATACGTTGAGCGGCCAAATCACGATGAACGCCGAGGCATTGGCCAATGCCACATCTGTCAATTTCACTGTGAACAACACGGCCTTTGACAACACGAGAGATACCGTCATCGCGCATCATGCCGCTGTCGGCGGTGCCTACGAGGTTAAAGTATTGATTGGTGGAACGAATTCCTTCCGACTGAGGGTGACGAATGTGAGTGGCGGTAGCTTGTCTGAAGCCATCGTCATCAACTTCAACATCATCAAAGGTGCGTCGGCTTAAGGTGGGGTTGCACTAGGTGGTGAATAAAGATAAAGCCTCGTAATTACGTTACTTTACGAGGCTTTATTGCATGCCGTTCAAAGGGTTCCAAGATATGGCTGCATCCACGCAACCGCCGGCGACAAAGCACGGTGTCGAGAGCCTCAAGCTCGAGGTGATGGAGCAGCGAAACCGGCTGATCCATGTGGAACGCACGGTCAACAGCCTCGGCGAGAGCATGACGGGGCTGGACGCAAAGCTGGATACGGTGGTGACGGCGCTCACCGGCATCACCACCCGGCAGGAACTCTCAAAGCCCACGGACTGGCTCAAGCTCATCGGCGCGGCTGTCGGCGCGGTCTCGCTCTTTACCGCGGCAGTCGGCGGCGTGAGCTACATCGTGCGCGCCTTGAGCGAGGGTGAGAAGGTCGCCATTCGTAAGGATCTCGAGATACAGGGCCGGGAGATTGACTTTCTGCGCCAGCGGGTGAGCAATGGGTGGGGCGTCGGCGGAATTCAGATGAGGGTAAGAGAAGGGGCACCACAGTAATGGCTTGGACATACGCGCAGAGCAAAGCCGGCTACGGCAACATGTGGGCGGCCGCGCGCATCCGCGCCGAGCAGCGGCAGGCCGCGCTCAAGATCGCAAGTCGTGCGGTAGCCAACAAGTCGCGCTACGCCGCGGCGGCGAGCGTCGCGCCCGGTATGCCCTGGTGGTGGGTAGCGGCGGCACATAGCCTCGAGAGCGGGATGAGCTGGACGGCGCACTTGCACAACGGCGACACGCTGGCGCGGCGCACGACGCACGTCCCGGCCGGGCGGCCGGCCGCCGGCTCGCCGCCGTTCACTTGGGAAGAGAGCGCCCGTGACGCGCTGACCATGCCGCCGCATAGTCTGCAGAGCGTGCCCACCTGGGAGATAGAGCGGTGTCTCTACGAGTGGGAGCGCTACAACGGCTTCGGCTACGTCAAGCGCCGCATCAACTCGCCTTACCTGTGGAGCTTCACCACGTTGTACGATCGTGGTAAATACGTCTCAGACGGGCGCTTCGACGCCTCGGCCGTCAGCCAGCAATGCGGCGCTGTCGCCATCGCTAAGAGCATCGCCGAGATCGAGGGTGCGCCGCCTGTGGTGATCGACCTCCCGGTAACTTCGGTGGAGGCGGCCGAGCCACCAGCATCACCAGTGCGGCAGGTGCCGGAGTGGGACGTGATAGGGTGGGCAGTCAATCTACTTAAGAGGGTATTCTCATGACACAACACAACCGAACATATTACATCGCCGGCACGGTGGTGCTGTTGATCCTGCTTTGGATGACGCCTACGTGGGCACAGACGGTCGATCTACGCCCGCAAGCGTCTTCGGCGCTGGAATGGGTGGCCACGACGCTCGGGGCCGTCCTGACGCTTCTAGCGGGCTTTGGCGTGCGCTTCGTGTCGACCAAGATCGGCCTGGCCAACAGTGAGCTTGAAGCGTCGCTCAATGCGCGGCTCAACGATATCATCCACCGCGGCATTGATGCGGCCTACATGCGGGGGCTGCAGGAGGTGAACGACCCGAAGAGCGGGCTCGAGGCGATCAAGGTGGACAACATTTTCGTGGGCTGGGTTATCGAGTATGTGACCAAGGCGGCTCCCGGCATCATCGCCCGGTTCAACCTGCAGGCGCGCATCAAGGATATGATCCTCGCGCGCCTGCCGGGTTATGTGCCGCAACTCACGAATGCGGTTCCGGCTCCCTCGCCGGTAGCCTAGCGCATGTGGTCGTCAACGATGGTACAGCCTTGACGCTGCTCATCGGCGGCGATCTCCTCCACATCTTTGCCGATGAGACACGGATTTCCACCGCACGACCAATGGTCGCAGCTCGGCCGGTGATGTACCAGCGTGTTGCGGATGGCGGTTTCTGAGATGCCGCCGGCCAGAAGCCGGCGGACGACTTCCTCACATAGTTCAGTCATTATCCGCTCCGGTCGAAACACCTTTGGCCGGAGTGCGTTGATGACCTCGGTTATCAGTGGTTGGTTAGGGTTTGATGACATTGCCGAACATCTCGTAATGGATGAGATCTAGGGTTTCTTCGGTCACGCGCGAGGGCTTGGCACCCTCGACACTCATGCCGACGTTGAAGTGAGATGTTGCGCGGCGATCCCACGATCGGAGACCGCCGCGCAAATGGTTGGCCGGCAGATGCGTCTTCATCCGCCGAAGCTGCATGTGCATTTCGGTGAAGGCGATCCGCCACTCATCCCGCATCAGTCTCCACCTCCCGGCGTGGTCGGCGCGGGCTGGTGGATGGTTCGCCATTCCTGCCTCGCACTCGAGGTGATGGTGTCACCGCAACCGGCGACAGCAAAGGCCACGGCCGACAGGATCATGATCAGCATCAGGATGAAGACACTGTTATCGACAAGTTTGCGCATGTGCATTCCCCTCTAACGAAACGCCCCGCGGGATGCGTGGCGCTCGGCGAGAAGGGAATTGCCCGTCTCCGGGCAACCCCTATTTCTTGCCGCTCCCGCCGCACTCCGGACAAGTGACGGTCTCGGTTTCGTTGGTCGTGGTCCCCGGCTTAATCCGGAGAATGGTCCCCTTACCGGAGCAGATGTCGCAGAATTCCTCTTGCGGGTGATCAGCACGAGGGAATGGCATTATGCACCTCTCACTGTTGTGGTCTTGCGATCGTAGACGGCCCATGCGAGCGCCAGCACCCACCCGAGCCCGGTCCAGCCGAGGAACAGGTTGATGACGGCGATTGAGTTTGTGCCGGGGTGGGCACGCACCCAGGCTGTGATTGTCGGCAGGAAATAGCCGGACAGCATCAGCAGAAGCCAGAGCTGGTTATTCATCCTCGTCATACCTCGTCTTGTGCTCGCCACGTCTCTCGGTGCTGCTGCCCTTCTCCTCCCATGGCAGCTCGTTTTCCTGCATGTTCATGGTGGCCTTGGCAATGCTGTCGGCTAAGTAAGGATCGCCCGCGAGAGCGTCGGGCACATCGATCTCCACCAAGCACTCTTCGCGCACCAGGCGGTTGCGCCAGAACGTGTACTGTACTTTCATGTCGTCACCTTCTCGTGAACCTGCCGAATGTTGTCGGCGATGATGTTCCAATTGGCATTGTCGATCTCGCGCCATGTGAGGATGCGCTGGAAAACTACGCCGTCCGCGCGGGTGGCGCAGAAGCTAAGCCCGGACCGCATGCATTCCACCCGGACAAAGTGTCGCAGGCCGTCACGCACCTCGAGCGCCTTGATGAGCTTCTCAATCAACTGGTATGCCCTTCCCTGAGCTGGTGGCGCACGGCTGCCGCTCGAGATCCGCGCGGCGGCAGGCGTCGCCATTCATGGCCGCTGATCAGCACGTAAACCTCACCGTCTGCGGCGACAATGTAAAGATAGCCATCCATGCGGACTTCGGTCCCGGCAGGCTTCATTTCGCCACCCTTATGTCTAAAGCGGCCAGCCCTTGTGCGGTGATGACGTAGAATGGCATTTTTCCGACCATATCCACTCGCAACAGGCCGCGACGGACAAGCGCCGGAGCGCTTTTCAAGTTGGCGTCACAACCACGAATACCGTGCGCACCGTACCGTTCGATGCGCGTCAGTTCCTTGCGTGCGGCTTTTGACAGATTGGTCATTTCGGCAGTCTCCCTGTTCCGCCGCACCGTGGGCATGGGGCCTGGTGGATGCCGCCCTTGCCGTCCGGGATGGTGATAATGCCGTTGACGCAGATGTCGCACGGCTTGGTTCGTTCCTGGTAGCCGTTGCTCATTGTAATCCCCTGAGAAGGGGGAGGCCAAAGCCTCCCGGTTTAGCTGATCAGCACCATGTAAATGACGTTCGGGTTGCTCTCGGCGAAGCTGCAGCGAATGGCAAACCCATCGGCCTTCTGCATTGTGTCGTAGAGCTTGCCCACTCGCTGCGTCGCGCCGGTCTTGCGGTTGATCTGGATCACTTTGAACATTGGGTTCCTCCTGAGTTGGGTGGAAGGGCGTACCGAACTGTCGCTATACTGGCCGGTCCGACTATCTACTTACCTGCTAGCGCCTCGGTAGGTCGGGGCTGTTGCTGTCACGTCCGGCAGGCCCTTCCTGAGAACAAACATAGCTATGAAGTAGCCATAGCGCAATGGACAAACTGTCGCACCCTACGGATAAAACCTATCCCGGATAATGAGCTTCTCGGCCTCGCCGACATAGAAGCGTGGATCGTAGTCCACCGGATCGCCATTGTATTGCTGCGCGAGCCGGAGCTTGCTCGAGTGCTCGGCCTCGGCGTGGCGCTCCCACTCCTTCTTCGTCTTGTGGAAGGACCAGCACGCGGTGCAGCACCAGCTCCCGCGCTTGCCGATCACATCGGCGTGGCCTTTGGCGTGGATGCGCGTCACCGTCTTGGGCATGATCTTGTTGGCGCTATGGCCGGTGGGGCTCACGTAATAGCGGGTGATGCCGCGGTGCTCGCTCCCGTCGTTCAGCACCAGCTTGCTAGCTTTGGTGAGATCGAGGCGCAGCATGAAGTCCCACCCGCCGGCCGGTTGCGCCGCACGCGCCGCGATGAAATCGGCAGGGTTCTCGCCGCGCACCATGGCCGCCTCGGCCGCCTGCCGCACCACCGGCATGCTGTGGTTCTGATGCCATTCCCGTTCGGCGTTGTAAGCTCCCTTGCGCTTGATCTTGCCGTCTTTGCTGTACTCGGCGAGGTAGTTATTTACGTCGCGTATCCACATACGGCTGTAGGCAGCCTGCTCAAGCGGCATGAGGGTGCGGGCGGACCACTCGGCCGCCACGGCGGCCAGGCGCTCCCGGTGCTCATTGGGGCAGACCACCGTAACGCCGTCCGTGTTGAGCTGCACCAGGCGCACGCCGGGCACGGTGAGCAGCATCTCCGCAAGCTTAAGGATGAGAAGCTGGCCGTTGATGGTGATGGCCAGCATCCAGGCCGGATCATAGAAGCAGGTGAACGCGCTCCCGCTTGAGCCGAACACGGAATTGAGCGCCAGCTTGAGAGCCAGGTTCTCCGGCGAGCCCTTCGGCGACAGCAACCGGCGGGCAAGCAACTCGGCATAGACCTCGCAGAACGCCGGGCCGAGGTGAGCCGGGTAGATGCGGTTGCGGATGGCGATGTTGGGATAGAAGCTCGTGACGTCCAAGTCTTCAATGCTGTGGTGCTTGTCCGCTTCGATGAGCTTGCGCTCCCGGCTTCCATGGATGCCACCCAGGCCGCACGTGACCTCGATGCCGTCGAGGGTGAAGACGTGCGAGCGCCACACGTCGCCGCCGAGCACGCCGAACACCTTGCCCGACAGGCCGCCGGCTTCCTCGGGCAGGTCGTCGCCGTCGAAGTCCTGTGTGGGCACCCACACCTTGCGGAAGGTGTCGAGCGAGTGGGCAAGCTCCGGTCGGTCGAAATGGATGTAGGGGAAGATGATATCCCGCAGGCGCACGCCATCGGGACGTGGCGTGCCCAGGGGGCTGCGTCGCCCGGTCTCAGGGTCTCGCCGATGCGTCTCCACCCCGCGCGCTTGCAACTCGCGCTCGAAATATTTGCGCCCTAAGCCGGTGTCGCTTTGGTTGATCCAGTCTGGGTTGATCGCGGTGCGGAGCGCAATCTTGTCCTGGCATTTGTGCCAAAACCCTTCCGTCTCGGTCACGTCGTGCGCGTTGTAGCCGAGCACCAAATCCATCTCGTCATAGTTGAGATAGGAGCCGAACGGGATAGGGCAGTCCATCACGTTGCGCGAGCGCATGTTGAACTGCAGCTTTTTGAGGCTGGTGGACTTCGCGCGGTTGTTGAAATGGTTGATGAGGAACAGGTCAATCTGTGGGACGGCCGGTTGCCAGATGGTGTTGCGGAACCTGTCGCCGCCGATGATCTCCTGGTTCTTCGCATACATCCCGGCCGCATCGATATCGGGGTGCTCCATGAAGTGCTGCACCATGGGCCAGTCGTAACCCATGTTGTTGAAGCCTATCATGCTGTCGCATGCGGAAATATAGCGCCAGAGCGCGGCGTTATCCCGCCGTCGGTCGGAAATCTCAAAGAAAAAGCCGGGCTGTCCCACCGGCTTAATGCACATGCTCCAAAAGTTCGGAAAAGCTTCCGTGTCGTAAACGTGCGGCATTGTGTCACATCCTACCTATTTAAGGGTGCATTTGTCGTTGGGCTGCAAACCTTCACCCAAAGTCCGTACACAGAACAAAATCGTAACTCACTGATACACAGGGCTAAAAGTCGTCCGGATAAAATAAGTAGCTATTTTCTCTGCAATTGTTTGGCAATTTGGTCATATGCGTTTCGAAGGGCCTTGTTTTCCTCTTCGGTCAAACCGTCTTTGCATGCCCCCGCGTCAAGCCAGCCATCTATGTTGAGCATCAGCAATTTGGCCTGATCAGGCGGAAGCCTGATTGTGATCTTGTTCTGCATCTATCGGCCGTCCGCGATATCGTTCCACGCATCTTGCGTGGCCTCGGCCATGGTCGGCGGCTCACCGGCCAACTCGACATGCAGCGCGGCCGGCGGCACGAGACCGTAGAGGGTGAGCACGACGTGGCCGCCGGCATTGAGCATCGCCAATTCCTCGGGGCTCGGCAGCCAGGCGGATTGCACCACCTCGCCTTCAATGCGCACCGCGAGCGGCTGGCACTCGCCATGCTTTTCGGCATCCCACCGGGCGGGCGGTTGCAGAAGCGTGTTGGCGTGCAGGATTACGGTTGGTGTCATCGCTCCACCCCCTCGAGCCGATCGGCCACAAGTTGCGCATAGCCGGCGATGTCGCGCCAGCTATCTGCGTAATCAGGATCACCGTTCAAGATGCGTCCGATCTTGTGGAAGATCATGTCCAGAGCTTCGGCCTGGTCCGGCTTGAGTTCCACATTTCTGCGCTTGAGGATTTGGTAAGCCTCGATTTTCATATTCTGAGTGATCCTGGCGTGATCGACAAATTTGCCGTAGCGCTTGCCTCGCTCGTTGAGAACTTCGTCTGTGGTTGTCATTCTTCGTCCCTCATGAACCGTGGAAGTTTGGGCAGTGTGATCGGCTTGCGCTTGGGCTCGGGAGGTGTCTGCTCCTCCCGGTCCTCGCGATAGTCGCCGCGCCGCTCGCGACCTTCGTCGCTGATGCGGTGTGGTCGCTTGGGGCGTGCTGGTTTCTTAGGCATGGGGTGGTATTCCGTATCTGTCGAAGCGTTTCGTCCACTCGAGCCCGTAGGAAGCCACCAGACGGGCGAAACGCTCGGCCCGCTGGCGACGGCTGCCGAATAGGCGCTTCAGCCGCCTGTCGCGAAGCTCGCGAGCCCTACGCGGTGATAACGGCTTGAGGGGCTTCGGGGCCGTCCAAGATTTCCAGTTGGCTGTAGCGGCCACGTCGGCGAGGCAGTATTTCTCGAGATCGTTCATCGGCAATCCTCGCAGTTGCTCGGCAACGCCTGCCGACCATATTTTGCCGAATTCATCCATCTTGGCCGCAATCCGGCGTTCAACCTCGTTGATAGTATCCATCAGTAATCTCCGCTGCTAAGCACGGGCCGGTTGATTGCTTCGATGTCGGCGCGCCGCCGCGCCTCGTATGCCTCGTATGCCGCGTATGTGCCCACCCCATCGCACATACTGCACGGTATGACCACCTCGCCGAGCATCTCGCCACCCCAGAACCGCTCATTGCCGGCGGTGTGGTGGCATGTGGGGCAAGGTGCAAACCGGAGCAGCCACGCGCCGATGATCTTGCGGAACCAATTGTACATTTTGCATCCCTTCTGTGATGCGGGAGTGGGCAAGCCCACCCCGCTGCTTTGATACTGTCCTAGAAGCCCTTGACGCCGGTTTCCCAGCTCTCGAAGAGCACCCAGATTTGCCGGCGGTTTTCCTCGATATCCTGCACCACCTGGTGGCAGGGGTGCTCGCCGAATTTGGCACGGATGAAGTTCTCGTGCTCGGCCGTGACTTTGCTGGTGCGGCAGAGATCCGTCCACTTCTGGCGGTACTCGGCGATCGTGGGCAGATAGCGGACCGCAGGGGCGGCGAACTCAGGCATGGGGTTGGCTGCCGCCGGCATCGCCGAGGCAGGAGGCGACATAGACGCACCAGCCGTTGGGGCGTCGGCGGCGGGAGCTGCCGCTCCACCAGCCGATGGGCCTCCACTGTCCGGCGCTGCCGCCACCGTCGGCCCCGACGCCGGGCCACCAGCGGCGGCCGGCTTCGCGTTTCCCGCAAGGAACTGCGCATCGTATGCGTCGGCGAGTTCCTTATGGTTGCGCTTGGCCCGCCAGGTGCCATCATCTTTCAGCTTGGGCTGATGCACCGCGGCGTTGAACGGCACGCCGCGCGCGTCATGCGTGACCGGCGGCGCACCGGCCGCGTCGGGCTCGCCGTTGCCATCCGGAAGCGGCACAGGATGCCCTGGAGCCATGGGAGCCCCGGTAGGCTGATAACCAGCGGGATAGGCGGGATGGCTCTCCGGCTTGGTGTAGGGCTTCCCGCCGCCGTTGAGCCCCTTGGCCTCGGCGTAGGCTTCGAGAATGTGTTGCGCCATTTCGGGGCTGTGACACTTCAGCGTGAGTACGATATCGCTTTCGGACATATTGAGATCCTGTGGCCCATGAGGATGCGCTCCCACCCGTGAGCCGGGCAGGTGGGAGCGCGGTTTACAATAAAGCCAGCGGCGCGCCACGGGATAGAACCGGGGCTCCCGTAACTGTTGGCCTAGCGACACCTCCCCGCCCTTGTCGGATCATCGGGCTCCCGCGCTCCTTATCCGGGAGATTGCCTAGTGGCCGCTGGCTGCCCGGCGACTACTGGCCGCCGGGATTTCCGTGAGCAAAGCCGTGAACCGGCGGTGCCTGGTTGTCAGAACGGTATGCAGTCGGCGAGGCCGGTTGCGCTGGCATAGAGTGCGCACCGGCCGGCATCGCGGAAGCCGGGGCAGCCTGGGCGTGCGCACCGGCGGGTGTAGGGTTAGAAGGGGATGCAGGCATCGCACCAGTCTGACCCATCCCCGGTGAGGCCGCCGCATGCGCGGCAGGTTGCTGAGGGTTTACCGCCGGCTGTTGCCATCCTCCCGGACCGCCTGCCGCCGGGCCCGGCGACGCTGCCGCTTGTCCATGGCCGCTTTGCGGTCCGACGTGAGCCTGATGAGCGGGGGCCTGGTGCGGATGTGTTCCCCCCATTCCGCCGCCAGCGCCTGGATTGCCTCCGGAGTATCCCCCGGTCGGACCGCTTGCCATGCCTCCCCGCTGCGCTTGCTGAGCACCGGGCGGGAGCTGCGTCGGCGCGGCACCCATGGCCTTGTCGGCGTCGGGACCAGGCTGGATCTCTTCACCGTAGCCGGGGAAGAGCCAGCGGACAAACACCGGGTTCGCGAAGAGGCCCGCCTGGTGGTTGATGTTCTTGTTGCCGTCCAGGTTGGCGAGCACGTCGCACCAGAAGCCCGTGCGGAGTAGCGCGGGATTGATCGGCACGTTGTTGGCGTCCACCACCTTGATGTCCCAGGTGGTCTTGAACTTGAAGATCCAACAGCCGGCCTGCCCCGGCTTGCCCACCCGGTCGGCGTCGTCACCGTTTGAGATTTTCCAGGCGAAGCCCTGGTAGGGACGGAAATCTTCCTTCTCGATGGCCGCCATCACATTGGGGTGGGAGCGGTAATAGTCCTTCGCGGTGCGCTTGTAGGCTTCCCAAATCTCGGGAATGCGAGGATCGGTCTTGGCGATGGCTACGGCGAAATAGAATTCCGGTTTCGCCTTGATCTGGCCGTTCATGCCGAGGGTGGAGGATTTGTAGACGTTCCCCTCGACGATGCGGCCGGGGGACAGAAGAATTTGATTTCCCATACGGGTTTCTCACATTGGGTTACAGAGGATTTCAGCCCGGCTCGGGATTGAACCGGGCCATTTAGTAGTCATAGCCTGCCGGGAGTGGGCAAGCAAGACCGAGCCCCGGCGGTCTCCACAGTTTGCGGGGCTCGGCTAGCCGCTACTGTGTCGCGTGTCGTTCCTTGTGCTTGCCGTTGCGGTGCGCGGCCACGGCATCGGCGACGGCCTCCACACTGATAGCCGGGACGTTGACGCCCGCACCGTGGCGGCGCTCGCTCTCGATAAATCGCGTCATGTCGCGCAACAGGTTGTGCGGCTTGGTGTTCGCTTCGTCGCTCAGGCCGAGCTTGATTTCCATGTCGCGGATCACGTCGGCGGACTTCAGCACGTTGTGGTAGAGATGGAGCGCGGCGCGCGTCTCGCGCGGCTGCTCGACGGGCTCGGCCGGTGCGGGTGCATCCATGTGCTGCGTCATCACATCCTCGAGCAACAGAGTGATGTCGCGCACGTCGCGCAACAGGGTGGCGATCTCGGCGGTTGCGTCGGCCGGAAGGCGCTGCAGAAGCGACAGGGACTGCGCAAGGCGTTCCTGGAAATGAGCGCGCATATAGTCGCGGGTGGCGTTGTTGAGCATGGGTTTACTCCTGTCAGGGGTGGCGGGGAGGGTAGCGCCTCCCCTGTTGCTGCGGCTCGCGGTCTTAGCTGAAATGCTTGTTGAGCTGGTGTGCGGCGTATGCGCCGATGACTGCCCCGATCGGGGAGAAGCCGAGAGCGCTGACGACGGTGGCGACTGCGAAGCAAAGAGTGGCGTTGGCGATGTTGGACATTTTAGGTTCCTCCGTGTTGGTGATTATTTATATAAGCTACTTAGTAGCTATGCGCAAGAGGTATTCGCGGGTCTCTTTCTGCAGCTTCTCGGCGAGGCCGAGTTCGTCGCAAGCTTCGGCCGCCTTGGCGGCCTTGCGGATGCGGATGAGGGTTTGCTTGTCCATGGGTTCCTCCGTTGCTGGTGGAACTAACATAGCCTCTTAGTAGCTATCCGTCAACGGCCGTCAAGCCACTCCATGAGCCAGACGAGTAAGTCAAACCATAGGCCGCTCGTGGCCGCGAAGAGCGCGAGAGCCAGCACGCCGAGGACGATGTAATGAGCTAGGGACATGCTTGGCCTCCCGCCATCTTGGTGCGCACGACGGTGAGTGCTTGCCGCACGCGCGCCACGCTCACACCTAGCTCGGCGGCGAGCTGGCCGCGGGGCTTGTCTGGGTGGGTGCGCCATGCGGAATAGATGCGCGCTTGCGCGGGCGTAATGGGCCGCTCGGCCGTGGTCACTTGCGGCATTTGGGCGGCTCCGGCAGGTGCTGCCAATAAGTTGGCGGATTAGCGCGACAAAATGTCACACTCCACCCCTGGACATGCCAGAAGGGCCGCGGCCTTTGGTTGTAACGGTCATCGTCCCACTTCATCAGCACGCGCACGCCGGCCATGAAGCCTAGCACCGGAATGGCGGCCAGCTTGATCTCGATCGGCGGTGAGACATCGTCCACATAATGCTCCCACCCGTTCATTTGCGACATTTGAGATGCTCCTTTGCCTCATCGGTGAGCACCAGCACGCCGTCATCGTCATAGACGACATAGCCAACGGTGCGTGCCCACTTGTATTGAGCCAGCCATACACGTGGGATTATGCGGAACTTGTCGCTCTGGATACGCAGCAGGAAATTGGCGCGCTTGGTCGTGAGCACTAGGGTGTCGTTGCGGAACATGACCAGCCTCCTGCCGTGCGATGTTGCGGGGCGTCGCGGCGGCTGCATTCCACAATGCCTTCCGAACGCGCGCCGAGCAAGCCAAAGGCCGCCACGATGATGGCGGCCAACAGCAACGGGAAATTAGGGCTGCTCATCTGACAGCTCGTGCACAATGTTGCTGAGATCGAGGATATCGGAAGCGGCCTGGCCGATATGGTATTCCGCCGCTTTCTGACCGCCACCCGCCGCGCTGGTGAGCGCATCGGTGAGGTTGTCGGCGATCTTGTCGAGAGCGATATCCTTGGCGGTTTCCAGGAACTGTTTCACTTGCGTTGTCTCCGTGTTGTGGCTATTTAGTAGCTACGCTAATCAGAGGGATATCATGACGCTTCGAGACTATCAAGTCGATCTTAAGGGGGATGCGCAAGAGGCATGGCAAGAGGACGGCGTGCGCAACGTCCTGGCCGTGCTGCCGTGCGGCGGCGGTAAGACTACCACTATGGCGCATCTCGGCGTGGAGCTGGACGAGCCGGGCATTGTGCAGGCGCACCGGCAGGAACTCATCGGCCAGATATCCATGGCCTTTGCGAGAGTGGGCAAGCACCATCGTATCATCGCGCCGGAAGCCGTGCAGCGCGAGGTGGCGCAACAGCACATTGACGAACTCGGCCGCAACTACGTGCATCCCGAGGCTGATTATGCGGTGGCCGGCGTGGATACGCTCATCCGCCGGCAAGATCCCTTCTTCGACCGCGTGAAGCACTGGCAGACGGATGAGGCGCACCATCTGCTCGAGGCCAACAAATGGGGGCGGGCCGTGGCCATGTTCCCCAATGCGCGCGGCATCGGCTGGACTGCGACACCATGTCGCGGTGATCGGCGCTCGCTGCGCCGCGGTGACGGCGGGTGCTTCGATGCGCTGGTGATCGGGCCGAGCATGCGCACGTTAATCGACCGCCGTTATCTCAAAGAGTTCCGCATCTACGGCCTGCCGCAAGCGATCGATGTGAGCGGCGTGCGCATCGGCAGCGGCGGAGATTTCAACCGGGAGGAGTTGAGTGAGGCCGCGCACAAGTCAGCCATCACGGGCGATATTGTGAAGCACGCCATCGCCCTAGCGCCCGGCAAGAAAGGCGTGACCTTCGCCGTGGATGTGGATCTCGCCGAGGAACATGCGGCGGCATTCCGCGAAGCGGGCGTGCCCGCTGCCGTGATCTCCGATCGGACGCCGGCCGGCGAACGGCTCAAGATCATCCGTGCCTATCGCGGCGACGGCCTGCAGGAGGTTTGCAACGTGGACGTCTTGGGGGAAGGTTTCGACCTGCCCGGCATCGTCCGCGCCAGCTTCGCCCGTCCTACGGCCTCCTATGGCCTCTACGTGCAGCAATTCGGCCGTGCGCTCCGGCCGATGCTAGGTGAGCCTGTCGGCATCATCCTCGATCACGTCGGCAATGTGCTGCGTCACAAGGGCGCACCGGACAAGCCGCGCGAGTGGTCGCTCGATGGCCTGCCGCCGCGGGAGCAAGCGGAGATCCCCTTCCGCGTGTGCAGCAGCCCGGCCTGCATGCTCACATGGGAGGGGTTCTCGGCGACATGTCCGCATTGCGGCCACCGGCCGGCGAGGGGCAGCATGCCGCGCGAGCGGCCGGAGATGCTCGAGGGTGACCTCACACTTTACGATGAGGGGATGCTTGCCCAGCTCAGGGGTGAGATCGAGCGGATAGCGGGGCCGGCGAACATCCCCCACGGGGCCTCGGCCAAGGTGGCCAGCTCGGTAGAGAAGAAGCACCGCGAGCGCGCGGCGGCGCAAGCGGAGCTGGCCGAGTGGATAGACCGATGGGCCGGGCACTGGCACCACACGGCCGGCGAGCCGCTGGACGCGGTCTACCGCCGCTTCTGGCATGTGTTCGGCACCAGCACGGCCGAGGCGCTCACCCTGTCGGGACCAAAGCAACGCGAGATGATTGAGAGAGTGAGGATGAGCCTGTGAATTTTGACGATGTGGACGAAATAGGCGGATTCATGCTGTTCCCCGATGACCTGCCCACGGCCAAGGCGTGGATGGAGATGCAGCGCGCCCACCGTGACTACGCCAGGCGTGGCGAGATGGACCGCAAGGGCCTCAAGGCGCTTGCCGAGGCCCTTTACGCCGTCCCGGATGGCCTGGCAGCCAAGGCCGCGCGCGCCCACGGTGGGGGATACAGCGTCGGTCTCTACACGCGATTGAGCTTCGAGATTGGCAGCGCAGAACTGGCGCTGAAGAAGACGCGGGAGACGGCCGGAGAACTTGGCCTACCTTTCGACAAGGATATCAGCCGCTCGAAGGTGTTCGGCCCTGCAGCGCATCTATGGGCCGCTTACACGCACTTCATGGCTGACGAACTGGTGCCGTGCTCTCGCAAGCACCTGGCTGACTGGCTCAGCGCGGCCCGCGCCTATCAGCTGGAGCTGGAGCTTGCCGGCCGGGAGCTGATGCGCATCCCGGACGGCTTGCGCTTGCCCACGCGGTTGCTGCAGCCAGTGGGCACGCCCCCTTTGGACAGGCGGATGCGCCAGCCTAAGGCGCTGGTGATATGACCAAGCGACCAAAACCCCGCAAACCGCCCAGGACATGGAAACAACATGAGGCCGAGATGGCCAGACCAGAAGCACGAGAAAAAGCAGCATGGCATCACGCTGTCGCAAAAGCATTCATGCGACCTTATGACGCACGGATACTCAAGCAAATCGAGAAGTCGCGGAAGGTGAAGCCGTGACCACTCGGCCACAATACCCCGGCGTGTGTTGGAACCGACGCTACAGGCGATGGCAGGCATATGCGAAAGAAGGCTGGCGTCAAGTCCACTTAGGCTATTATGATAGCTATGAATTGGCTGTGGAGGCGCGGAAGCGGTGGGCTCATGGATATAATCGACAACGAACTGCGGAAGCTGGCGGCGGACTTACTGGACAAGGCGGCTAAGGGACCAGCGGAACGCGCTGAAGTCATTGAGATTTTGGCTTGGCAATTAGTTGCTGCCGGTGTGGTGATAGAGCTGGCAAACATCGGCGTCACCCTTCCGCCGGAGGCGCGGACAATGGTCAAGCTCACTGCGCTCGGTCTCACTAGGTGATAGAGACCGATGTCAACGCGCGCATACGGATTGAGGGTGCCAAGCGCGGCGTGATGTTGTGGCGCAACAACTCCGGCGCTTTCGAGAACGAAGAAGGCAGGTGGGTGCGCTACGGCCTGGCCAACGACAGCGCCCGCATCTCCGAGCTGATCAAGTCGAGCGACCTCATAGGCGTGGCGTGCGGCTGGTGGTGGGGATTTCCGAGCGTGTCGGGCGTCTTCCTGGCCGTCGAATGCAAGCGGTCGGGGTGGACCTATGCCGGCACGGGGCGCGAGCCCGCTCAGCTCAATTATTTGAACCTCGTGCGGAAATATGGCGGTGCAGCCTGCTTCGCGACAACATGGGAAGATGTGGAAGATGAGCTTTGGAACTACTTTACAAACCGATGCGGCACGGGCCGCGATGAAGTCGCACATCAGGGCAAGCGTGCGGCGGCGGCTTGAGCGCGGTGGCGACGCACCGCGCACGCATGGCGAGGTGGCGCGCATAGCCGGCGTGACGGTGGACCAGGTGCGCGAGCACTATCCGCATGTGGGACATATTGTCACGGCTGCTCGCAAGCTCGGCAAGCCCCGGCGCTTCCGCGCGGCGCAACGGCAACTCCTGCTCGAGGCGGCATGGGAGTGGGTGCGCGCCAACGGATATGGCGGTTTGACGCTGCAGGCCACGGCCGATGCGTTCGGCTGCAGTTACAACGGTGTGAGAAATTATTGGGCCAACCGCCGGTTGCTCATAGCGGATTTGATTGACATGGCCGAGGCGCGCGGCGAACTGGCGCTTGCTCGGGATGGCCGTGAAGTGCTGAAATAGAGAAAGCCCGAGCAGCGGCGACGGCTCAGGCTTCCATTCTCAGAGGGTAATGTCTCATGCACATAGGGATGCAAGTGCAAAATAGCGTCTTCCTCACAACCGCGCAATATCTTCTTTCCATCGGCCTCGCTCCCGTGCTTTTGCAGGGGAAAAAGCCAGTCTTTACAACCTATACGCGGTACATGCCAGGGCAGGCGGGAAGCGATGAACTGCAACTGCCGCTGGACAAGCGCCCGCTCCGCTACACGCCCGATCTCCTCAGGCAGTGGGATAGGGAATATCCCGGCGCGAACGTGGGCATGCTCACGGACAGGCGACACTGCATCGACCTTGACGCAGAGCACATTTGGCCGGCTATCGCCGACCTGGTGCCCGTGACGCCGCATGTGAAGCGCGGGAAAAAGGGCAAGACGTTCATCTACAGCGTGCACCCCACGGACCCGGTGCGGCGCACGCGCACCTTTGTCAACCGCTTCGACAAGGAAATGCTGCTCGAGGTGCTTGCCCATGGTCGGCAAACCGTGCTGCCGCCGAGCATCCACCCCGAGACCGGGTTGCCCTATGAGTGGGTGGCTATGCCCGAATGGGGCTATATGGTCGGCGTGCCGCTCGGCCCCGAGGCCCCGCCGCCGATCTCCCAAGCGCAGGTTGACGCAATCGAGGCGCGCCTTGAAGAGCGCGGCCTCACCCGGAAGCGGGCCGAGCGCAGCGAGGGGCTATGCAGGGCCATCGCCGACCACGAGAGAGCCCGGTATGTGGCCTATCTGGCTCCTAAGCTGGCCGAGAAGCTTGCGGCCGTCAGGGAGGCTGTGGCGGGCTTTCGGCAGGATGCGCTCAATGGAGCCTGCTACGCGCTTTCCCCGTGGGTGAGGGAGGGCTTCGTCGGCGAGGTAGAGCTTGAAGAGTGGATGCGTGAGGCGTGCGAGGCGAACGGCTATATTCGCGACGACGGCGACAAAGCGTTCACCCGGCAATTCCGTAAGGCGCTTGACGATGGGTGGGAAGCCGAGCTGCCGGACCTTGACGCTGGACGGGTGGAGGCGGCCATGGGCAAAGCCCCTTTGTCGGCTACCTCCCCGGCGGCGGGCTATGCGGAGCCGGTGGAGTTTTGGACCTATGACGGCACGCTGCCGCCGGAAGAGCCCGAACTCATCCGCCGGCTTCTGCCCGCCACACCGGGGAGCCTCGCCTTCCTGGCCGGCAAGTCCGGCATGGGCAAAAGCTTCTGTGCGGCAGCGATGGCTGTTGCTCTCGGCATCGGCGTGGGAATGACCTTCTTCGGCCATCCCGTGCGCGAGCGCGTCGGGACCATCATCGTGGCGGCCGAGGGCGCGGGAGGCATGCGAGCGCGCCTATATGCCGCCGCAACGGCTCTAGGAGCCAAAGACCGCTTGCCCATCGTGGTGGTGCCCAGATGCGGCAACCTGTGCCTCGAAGCCGACAGGGCGGCCATGCATGGGGCTTTGCTGCGCGCTCGGGACCACCTGTTGCAGGAACATGGCGTGCGGGTGGGTGCGCTGGTGGTGGATACCATGCTGGCCGCCTTTGGAATGGAGGATGAAGGTGCGAGCGCCGAGGCGCAGAAGATTTGCGGATATCTGCGCCAGATGGGTGAGTTGGTCGGCGCGGTAGTCGTGCCCATTCACCACGTGGGCAAAGACGGAACACAGGGCATGCGGGGCTCGAGCGCTTTTTATGCGGCGGCCGATTATGTGTTGATCTGTGGCGGCGACCATGATCACGAGACGGGCAAAACCGAGAACCGCTATCTTGCCGTGGACAAAAGCCGCAACGACAGCACCGGGCCTGTGGCTAACGTAATATTGGAAGTCGTCAATCTTGGGTTGAACCAATATGGCGAGGTCCGGACGACCTGTTTTTACAAGATGGGTGAGGGTGAGGTTGATCCCAAGGCGCATAAGCGCGACCAATCACACGGGTTGCATAAAGAGGCGTTCGATAAGGCGTTCGATATGGTGGCCGAGCGAGACCAACTTAAGCCCGGTCAGGGCGTGCCCACTTCGTCGCTTCGCATGCAGTTCAATCTGCTTAGCCATGTTGGAACGGGCTCAGGTAAGCGTATGGCTTGGAAGAGAGTTAGTGAGCAAGCGCTTATGGCTAAGTCTTATAGCTGTGTTGGTGACGTTTGGCGTCGTGAAACAATGAGCGTCACAAATTATCAAATGTGACGATATGTGACAATTTGTGACGCTGAGCAGCGTCACAGAGAGCGTCACATTTGGCGCACATCTTCGTGTGCGCCATGTGACGCCTCGCTGTGGTGACGTGACGGTGATGTGACGTGAAACATGGAGAAGGCTGTCATGATTAAGCTAACATTGCTGGATGATCGAGAAATTCATATCGATCCATACAGCATTCTGTGCGTCTTTCCTGATTTCGAAGCTGGTGTGTTATGCACTAGGGTGTGCGTCGCACGTTCCGAGAGTTTCGGCGTAAGGGAGGGCATTGATTACATCCTTGAACAAAAAAGACTGCTCACCTATCCGTTCAAATTGAGGGCTGTGGAATGATCACGCTAACCAACCTAAGACGCGGTGAGTTAGATTATGATGATGATGTTACTGTTAACCCTGAGCACATTAAGACGCTAAGGAGGGTTAACGTTAAGGATGCTAACGATGAGTTAGTGCCTGTAACCGAGATAGAGGTGGGGCTCATCATCCACGGCGAGGATGGGACGATAAGCAGTGAGCCCCTCTATGTGGTGGAGGATGTGAAGGAGATCGTGATGCAGTGCCGAGAGTGGGCACGCAGCGTGAGGGGTTGAGCATGTCCGGATTGTACGGGGGTAGGTGGCAGCGTGCACGTGTAGAATATCTCACGTGCAACCCAATGTGCAGGATGTGCCTGAGGATGGGACGACGCTCACCGGCCACGGTGGTGGACCACGTCATTCCGCATCGCAATGATCCCGTTCGCTTCTGGGATATGGCCAACTGGCAACCCCTGTGCGCCCGCTGTCACAACAGCATCAAGCAAAGCCAGGAAAAAGGCGGGCGTCTTGACGGTCATGGGGTGGATGGTCTACCCATGGATGCACATCATCCATGGAACAAGGCAAGGGCATCTCG
>Ga0247821_10000219_pt1 | contig 33145 bp, 31 predicted proteins | sample 13C_Glycerol_Day_FD_192481 | JGI IMG/M metagenome (GOLD analysis project Ga0247821, IMG submission 192481) | Soil microbial communities from agricultural site in Penn Yan, New York, United States - 13C_Glycerol_Day14 | ecosystem: Environmental > Terrestrial > Soil > Agricultural land | place... | reverse complement strand
TGGATTTCGAACAGTTCCGGGTCTTCCTGGAAAAAGCCTGTGGCATCCTGCTGGGCGAAAATAAGCAGTACCTGGTCTCCAGCCGTCTCAACAAGCTGATGGAGCAGCAGGGCATCAAGTCCCTGAGCGAGCTGGTGCAGCGTATCCAGGGCCAGCCACGCAGCGGTTTGCGCGAGCAGGTGGTCGATGCCATGACCACCAACGAGACCCTCTGGTTTCGCGACACCTATCCGTTCGAGGTGCTCAAGAACAAGGTATTGCCCGAGCAGATCAAGGCCAACCCGGGGCAGCGTTTGCGCATCTGGTCGGCCGCCTGTTCCTCGGGGCAGGAGCCGTACTCGATCTCCATGGCCATCGACGAGTTCGAGCGCAGCAACATCGGCCAGTTGAAGATGGGCGCGCAGATCGTTGCCACCGACCTGTCCGGGTCGATGCTCAACAACTGCCGCACCGGCGAGTACGACAGCCTGGCTATTGCCCGCGGGCTTTCCCAGGAGCGTCTGCAGCGCTACTTCGATGTCAAGGCGCCGGGTCGCTGGGCGGTCAAGGCGCCGATTCGCAGCCGCGTGGAGTTTCGTTCCTTCAACCTGCTAGACAGCTACGCGAGCCTGGGCAAGTTCGACATCGTGTTCTGCCGCAACGTGCTGATCTACTTCTCGGCGCAGGTCAAGAAGGACATCCTGATGCGCATTCACAGTACCTTGAAGCCGGGTGGCTATCTGTTCCTGGGCGCTTCCGAGGCGCTCAATGGTCTGCCTGACCACTACCAGATGGTTCAGTGCAGCCCGGGCATCATCTACCAGGCCAAGTAAAACGCACTGCGCGTTGGAGCGGCTGTCTTGTGGGAGCTGGCGAAGCCTGCGATCGACTGCGCAGCAGTCGCAATCCGGGCGCCTCGGCAGGCTTGATGCACCGGGTCATCGGATTCTACGACCGCTACGCGGCCGATCGCAGCCTGGCGGCAGCTCCCACAGGTACCCATGCAATCGTATGACGACTGTGCAGGAGCGGCCCTGGGCGCCGCCAAATTTGGTGTAGCCGCTGCCGAGGAACGAGGCTGCGGCTACAGAGGGTGAGCAGTTGAACCTGTGGGAGCTGGCGAAGCCTGCGATCGACTGCACAGCAGTCGCAATCCAGCTGCCTCGGTTGGCCTGATGCACCGAGTCGTCGGATTCTACGACCGCTACGCGGCCGATCGCAGCCTGGCGGCAGCTCCCACAGATACCCTGCAAGCCCGCTCCTGCGTTTTGGGCGCCGCCAAATTGCCGCTTTGCCGGCGCCAGGCGGAATGCCCTTGCCGCTTTTCTGGCATTGCCACTGACGAAAAAACGATGAAAGCCCCGTAAATACGGGGCTTTGTTTTTTGGCATGGCTCTTGCTCTGTCTCTGCCAACGAATTATCCGGTCAACCTTCGAAGGTTTCCCCGACATGAGCATCAGCTTCGACAAAGCGCTCGGCATTCACGAAAAGGCACTGGGCTTTCGCGCCCAGCGTGCCGAAGTGCTGGCCAACAACATCGCCAACGCCGATACGCCCAACTACAAGGCGCGGGACATGGATTTCTCCTCGGTGCTGGCTGCCGAGAGCGAGAAGGCCAAAAGCGGCCGCTTCGCCCTGGACCGGACCAACACCCGACACATCGAGGCCGAAGGCCTGACCATGGGCGACGACACCCTGCAGTACCGTACGCCAATGCAGCCGTCGATCGACCAGAACACCGTCGATGCTCAGCTCGAACAATCCAGCTACGCGGAAAACGCCGTGGGCTTCCAGGCCAGCTTCACGCTGCTCAACAGTAAATTCAAAGGGCTGGTTTCGGCCCTGCGCGGAGAGTAAGTCATGTCCCTCGCCAGTGTCTTCAACATTGCCGGTAGCGGCATGAGCGCGCAGACCACGCGCCTGAATACCGTCGCCTCGAACATCGCCAACGCCGAGACCGTATCGTCGAGCATCGACCAGACCTACCGTGCCCGCCATCCGGTGTTTGCCACCACCTTCCAGCAGGCTCAGGGTGGCGTCAGCCAGTCGCTGTTCCAGGACCAGGACAATGCCGGCCAGGGCGTGCAGGTGCTCGGTGTGGTCGAGGACCAGAGCAACCTGGAAGCACGCTACGAGCCCAATCACCCGGCGGCGAACAAGGACGGCTACGTCTACTACCCGAACGTCAATGTGGTCGAGGAAATGGCCGACATGATCTCGGCCAGTCGCTCGTTCCAGACCAACGCCGAGCTGATGAACACGGCCAAGACCATGATGCAGAAAGTGCTGACCCTGGGTCAGTGATAGGGGCATTGGAATGAGTACGACAGATTCCGTTTCCAGCTCGGTACTGCAATCGCTGCAGAAGCCGGAAACCAGCGGCAACAGCAAGACCGGCACCGCAGGCAGCGCCCTGGGCAAGGATGCGTTCCTGCAATTGCTGGTCACCCAGATGAAGAACCAGAACCCGCTCGACCCGCAGGAGAACGGCGAGTTCGTGGCGCAGCTGGCGCAGTTCAGCAGCCTGGAAGGCATCCAGACACTCAATGACTCGGTGGCCAACATTGGCGGGGCGTTTCTCTCGTCCGTTGCCCTGCAGGCCTCTTCGCTGGTCGGGCGCAATGTGGTCGTGCAGACCGACAAAGCGGTCGTCGACACCACCAAGGAAATGCGCGGCTCGGTCAACCTGACCTCGTCCAGCACCGCGACCACTGTCGGCATCTACGACAGTGAAGGCGAGCTGGTGCGCACCCTCGACCTGGGTAGCCAGAAGGGTGGCCGGGTGGACTTCACCTGGGATGGCAAGGACAGCGACGGCGAAGTAGCACCTGCCGGCACCTACAGCTTCAAGGCCTCGGGCACCATCGAAGGGGTGGCGACGACCATGACGACCAACCTGCCGGCCTCGGTCAGCAGCGTGACCATGGGCAGCAACGGTTCGGAAATGATGCTGAACCTGGCCGGCCTCGGCAGCATCGGGCTGTCGAAAATTCAATCCATTGGAATCTAGGGCCGATAACACGGCAGGAGTGAGCACATGTCTTTCAATATCGGTCTTAGCGGCCTGTATGCAGCAAACAAGGCCCTGAATGTCACCGGCAACAACATCGCCAACGTTGCCACCACCGGCTTCAAAACCTCCCGTGCCGAATTCGCCGACCAGTATGCGTCGTCGATCCGTGGCACCAGCGGCAAGACCGCAGTGGGCAGCGGTGTGACCACCGCCGCCGTGTCGCAGATGTTCACCCAGGGTAACTTCACCGGTACCGGCCAGAGCCTGGACCTGGCCATCGACGGCAATGGCTTCTTCGCCATGAACGACAATGGCTCGAAGATCTACACCCGTGCCGGTGCCTTCTACAGCGACAAGGCCGGCTACATCGTCAACGCCCAGGGTTCCAACCTGCAGGGCTACGGCGTGGATGCCGATGGCAAGCTGGTCAAGGGCGTGATGACCGACCTCAAGATCGACACCTCCAACCTGGAACCGCGCCCGACCTCGCGCATCTCCGAAACGGTCAACCTCAACTCCAGCGCCGCCGAGCCCAAGGTCACGCCGTTCGATCCGTCGAACGTCAACACCTACAACTACACCTTCAACACCGATGTGTACGACAGCCAGGGCAACGCCCACCAGCTGAACCAGTACTTCGTCAAGGATGCCGGCACCAACTCCTGGACCATGTACAGCACCATCGATGGCCGCAACCCGGCGGACCCGACCCTGTCCACGCCGCTGGTCAACAAGCTGCCGTTCAAGTCCGACGGCACCCTCGATACCGCCGCGATGACCGCAGGGCCGGTGGCGGGTGGTCTGACCATCGGCGCCGACAAGTCGTTCCAGATCGATAACTGGGTTCCGGCCGAGAAAAATGCAGCAGGCAACTGGGTGGGCAATGGCGCCACCGCACGTGCCGGTGGCGTCGCCCTCGACATGCTGGCGACCACCCAGTACAACGCAGCCTCCGCCACCACCGCCAAGAACCAGGATGGCTACGCCACCGGCGAACTCAGCGGCCTGACGGTCGACCAGAGCGGCAACCTGTTCGCCAACTTCACCAACGGCCAGGACAAGGTGATCGGCCAGGTGGCCATCGCCAACTTCGCCAACGTCCAGGGCTTGCAGCCGGTGGGCGGCACCAGCTGGCAGGAAACCTACGCCTCCGGCGTGCCGGTGGTCGGCGAGCCGGACACCGGCACCCTGGGCAAGATCTATGGCGGCTCCCTAGAAGACTCCAACGTCGACCTGACCGGCGAGCTGGTCAACCTGATCAAGGCGCAGAGCAACTACCAGGCAAACGCCAAGACCATCTCCACCGAAAGCACCATCATGCAAACCATCATCCAGATGACCTGATGCGTCATGGTGTGCCGAGCCCCTGCTAGCAGGGGCTTTTTTTATCAGGTGAACGATCGGGAAGGAGGGCGGATGAAGCAATTGGCAGTGATAGCGGCGCTGTTGCTGTGGTCTGCCGCACAGGCGGCGCCAGCGCCCTGGTACCAGTGGCAAAGCAAGGTCACCGGGCGCTACCTGTGTGCCCAGGTCGATCCTGGCGAGGGCTGGGTGCGGCATTCCGGGCCCTATGACAATGCCGGTTGCCGCCGCTACTGAGGGCAGCCTTGCCGCTGGCGGCAAGAGTTCGCCGACAAACTGACGGCGCTCCCCCTGCGTTAGCCCTGAAAGCCCCGGAATACGGGGCTTTGTTCATTGTGGTTCGATAATTGCTTCAAGCAGGCCAAGGTGGCAGCGCGGCGAGGGGCCGTGCAAAGGAGATCCTGTGGACAAGATGCTTTACGTGGCCATGACCGGGGCCAGCCAGAATGCACTGGCGCAGAAGGCGCATGCCAACAACCTGGCGAACATTTCCACCACCGGTTTCCAGCGCGACCTGGAGCAGGCGCGCTCGATGCCGGTGTTCGGTGACAGCTTTCCGGCGCGTGCCTATGCCATGACCGAGCGGCCGGCGACGGATTTCACGCCGGGCTCGATGCTGGAGACCGGCCGCGACCTGGACGTGGCCATCGGCGGTGACGGTTTTATCGCCGTGCAGGCGCCCGACGGCAGCGAAGCCTATGTGCGCACGGCCAGCATGAACATCGACGCCCTGGGTGTGCTGCGTGCCGGCAACGGCATGCCGGTCATGGGCAATGGCGGTCCGATCGCCGTGCCGCCGGAGCAGAAGATCGAGGTCGGTGAAGACGGCACCATCACCATCCGCGCCATGGGCGAGGGGCCGCAGGTGATGGCCCAGGTCGACCGGATCAAGATGGTCAACCCCGACCTCAAGACCATGACCAAGGGCCTGGACGGCTTGATCCATCCCGACAATGGCCAGCCGCTCGCGGCTGACGGCAACGTCCGGTTGGTGTCGGGATTCCTCGAGACCAGCAACGTCAATGCGGTCGAGGAAATGACCTCGGTGCTGGCGCTGTCCCGTCAATTCGAACTGCACATCAAAATGATGACCACGGCCAAGGAAGGCGATGAAGCCATGGCTCGGGTTTTGCAAATCGGCTAATCACTTTCAGGTAGCGCCGTAAAACAGGCGCGCAAGGAGAACAGCATGCTTCCGGCTCTTTGGGTCAGTAAAACCGGTCTGTCCGCCCAGGACATGAACCTGACCACCATTTCCAACAACCTGGCCAACGTCTCGACCACCGGCTTCAAGCGTGATCGCGCCGAATTCCAGGACCTGCTCTACCAGACCCGCCGCCAGCCGGGCGCCAATTCGACCCAGGACAGCGAGCTGCCTTCGGGCCTGCAGCTGGGTACCGGTGTGCGCATCGTCGGCACCCAGAAGAACTTCACCGCCGGCAGCCTGCAGACCACCGAGAACCCCCTGGACATGGCCATCGATGGCCGTGGTTTCTTCCAGATCCTGCAGCCCGATGGCACCGTTTCCTACACCCGTGACGGTACTTTCCACCTGAACTCCGACGGCCAGATCGTAACCGCCAGCGGCTTCGCCCTGGAGCCGGCAGTCGTCGTTCCACCCGAGGCGCAGACCTTCACCGTCGGCCGCGACGGCACCGTGTCCATCACCACCGCCGGCAACCCGGCAGCGCAGGTGATCGGCAACATCCAGACCGCCGACTTCATCAACCCGGCCGGCCTGCAGGCGGTGGGTGGCAACCTGTTCCTGGAAACCGCCGCCAGCGGCGCGCCGCAAGTCGGCACCCCGGGCCTGAACGGCTTTGGCATGGTCCAGCAGCAGACCCTGGAAAACTCCAACGTCAGCACCGTGGAAGAACTGGTCAACATGATCACCACCCAGCGTGCCTACGAGATGAACTCCAAGGTCATTTCCACGGCCGACCAGATGCTCTCGTTCGTTACCCAGAACCTGTAAGTGAAGTCTTCGAGGTCGCTCGCACAGCGCCTGTTACACCGTGAGGTCAGAGTCATGAGTCGTCTGTTATCCGTACTAGCCCTGAGTGGGGTCACCGTGCTGGCCGGCTGCGTTGCGCCGACGCCAAAGCCCAACGATCCCTACTACGCGCCGGTATTGCCGCGCACGCCCCTGCCGGCGGCGGCCAACAACGGCTCGATCTACCAGGCCGGTTTCGAGCAGAACCTGTACAGCGACCGCAAGGCGTTCCGGGTCGGTGACATCATCACCATCACCCTCAACGAGCGGACCCAGGCCAGCAAGAACGCCAACTCGCAGATCGCCAAGAACAGCAAGGCCGACATCGGCCTGACCTCGTTGTTCGGTTCGTCCATGACCACCAACAACCCGTTCAGCGACGGCGACCTGAGCCTGAGCGCAGGCTACAGCGGCGACCGCGCCACCAAGGGTGACAGCAAGGCCGGACAGGGCAACAGCCTGACCGGCTCGATCACCGTGACCGTGGCCGACGTGCTGCCCAACGGCATCATCGCCGTGCGGGGCGAGAAGTGGCTGACCCTCAACACCGGTGATGAACTGGTGCGCATCGCCGGCATGATCCGCGCCGACGACATCGCCACCGACAACACCGTGCCCTCGACCCGGGTGGCCGATGCGCGCATCACCTATTCGGGGACCGGCTCCTTTGCCGATGCCAGCCAGCCGGGCTGGTTCGACCGTTTCTTCATCAGCCCGCTTTGGCCTTTCTAGGTTCGGATGACCATGTTCAACTTCAAGCAGCTGATCGCCGCCGCGTTCCTGATGTCTGCCGCGTTCGCCGTCCAGGCCGAACGCCTGAAGGACATCGCCAGCATTTCCGGCGTGCGTAGCAACCAGCTGATCGGCTACGGCCTGGTGGTGGGTCTCAATGGCACGGGTGACCAGACCACCCAGACGCCGTTCACCCTGCAGACCTTCAACAACATGCTCTCGCAGTTCGGCATCAAGGTGCCGGCCGGTACCGGCAACGTGCAGCTCAAGAACGTCGCCGCCGTGTCGGTGCATGCCGACCTGCCGCCGTTCGCCAAGCCTGGCCAGGTGGTGGACATCACCGTGTCGTCGATCGGCAACTCCAAGAGCTTGCGCGGCGGCAGCCTGTTGATGACCCCGCTCAAGGGTATCGACGGCAACGTCTATGCCGTCGCCCAGGGCAACCTGGTGGTCGGTGGCTTCGATGCCGAAGGCCGCGACGGTTCCAAGATCACCGTCAACGTACCGTCGGCCGGACGCATCCCCGGCGGTGCCTCGGTCGAGCGCGCCGTGCCCAGTGGTTTCAACCAGGGTAACAGCCTGACCCTGAACCTCAATCGTCCGGACTTCACCACCGCCAAGCGCATCGTCGACAAGGTCAACGAACTGCTCGGCCCGGGCGTGGCCCAGGCCGTGGACGGCGGTTCGGTGCGGGTGACCGCACCGCTCGATCCGAGCCAGCGGGTCGACTACCTGTCGATCCTCGAGAACCTGGAGATCGATCCGGGCCAGGCGGTGGCCAAGGTCATCATCAACTCGCGTACCGGGACCATCGTCATCGGCCAGAACGTCAAGGTGTCGCCGGCGGCGGTGACCCACGGCAGCCTGACCGTGACCATCACCGAAGACCCGATCGTCAGCCAGCCGGGGCCGTTCTCCAATGGCCAGACCGCGGTGGTGCCACGCTCGCGGGTCAATGCCGAGCAGGAAGCCAAGCCGATGTTCAAGTTCGGTCCGGGTACCACCCTGGATGAGATCGTGCGCGCAGTGAACCAGGTGGGTGCGGCCCCCAGTGACCTGATGGCGATCCTCGAAGCCTTGAAACAGGCCGGCGCCCTGCAGGCCGACCTGATCGTGATCTGAGGGGACTGGCCATGGACATGCCGAAAAGCGCATTCAGCGCCGCCGACAGCGGCGCTTATACCGACCTCAATCGCCTGAGCTCGCTCAAGGTCGGCGACCGCGACAGCGACGCCAACCTGCGCAAGGTGGCCCAGGAATTCGAGTCGCTGTTTCTCAACGAAATGCTCAAGTCGATGCGTTCGGCCAGCGATGTGCTGGCCAAGGACAACCCGCTCAACACCGAGACCACCAAGCAGTACCAGCAGATGTACGACCAGCAGCTGGCGGTGAGCATGTCCCGCGAGGGTGGCGGCATCGGCCTGCAGGATGTGCTGATGCGCCAGTTGTCGAAGCAGAAGGCGGCAGCGGTGAACAACAGTCCGTTCCCGCGCTTCGATGTCCAGCCGCGTGCGCTGGGGGCGACGGCGGTTGGCGTGGCCGATCAGCCGCAGGCCACCGGCACCGTCCGTAATGATGTGGCCGCGCTCAACTCCCGACGCCTGGCCTTGCCCGGCAAGCTCACCGATCGCTTGCTGGCAGGCCTGGTGCCATCGGCTGCCGGTACGCCGGCTGCCACCAATACCGCACCGATCCCCGGACGCTCGACCCTGGCCGGTGATGCCGTGGTCAAGGGCGACTGGCAGCCGGCCCAGGCCTTTGCCGCACCCGGCGAGCTGCGCATCCAGGGGCGCGCCGTGGCCCAGCCACCGCTGGCGCCGGCCAAGCGTGCCTTCAGTTCTTCCGATGAATTCGTCGCCACCATGCTGCCGATGGCCGAGCAGGCCGCCAGGCGCATCGGTATCGACCCACGCTACCTGGTGGCCCAGGCAGCCCTGGAAACCGGTTGGGGCAAGTCGGTCATGCGCCAGGCCGATGGCAGCAGCAGCCACAACCTGTTCGGCATCAAGGCCACCGGCAACTGGCAGGGTGGCCAGGCGCGGGCGATCACCAGCGAGTTCCGCGACGGCCAGTTCGTCAAGGAGACGGCGGCGTTCCGTTCCTACGATTCCTACCAGGACAGCTTCCACGACCTGGTCACCTTGTTGCAGAGCAACGCGCGCTATAAAGATGCGCTCAGTGCGGCCGATACACCGGAACAGTTTGCCAGAGAGCTGCAAAAGGCCGGCTACGCCACTGACCCCTCGTACGCGAGCAAGATCATCAGCATTGCCCGGCAGTTGCAACCCACCCCGCAGTACGCCTTGGCTGGCGGTACCACAAATCTATAAGGATTGAAGCATGTCGAATCTGATCTCGATCGGGCTGAGTGGCCTGAATGCCAGCCAGGCAGCGCTCGCGGTGACCTCGAACAACATCGCCAACGCCGCGACCTCGGGTTACTCGCGCCAGCAGACCGTGCAGGTCGCCGCCGGGGGCATGCAGAACATCGGCGTCGGCTTCATTGGCACCGGTACCACCCTGTCGGATGTACGCCGCATCTATAACGGCTACCTGGACAACCAGCTGCGCACCGCCACTTCGCTCAACGCCGATGCCCTGGCATTCCAGGACCAGATCACCAGCGTCGACAAGCTGCTGGCCGACAGCAACACCGGCATCAGCTCGGTGCTCACCTCGTTCTTCTCCGCCTTGCAGACCGCGTCGGCTACCCCGGGCGACGTCGCTTCGCGGCAGTTGCTGCTGACCCAGGCGCAGACCCTGAGCAACCGCTTCAACGCCATCTCCTCGCAGATGAGCCAACAGAACGACAGCATCAATTCGCAGCTCGATACCCTGAGCGGCCAGGTCAACAAACTGACCTCCAGCATTGCCGAATACAACAAGCAGATCGTGCAGTTGTCGTCCACCGGCAACACCCCCAACAACCTGATCGATGCGCGCAACGAAGCGGTGCGCTCGCTCAACGAGCTGGTCGGTGTCACCGTGCAGGAGCGCGGCGGCAGTATCGATGTGTACCTGGGCACCGGCCAGTCGCTGGTGACCGGCAACACCGCCAACACCCTCTCGGTCGGGCCCAGCGCCAGCGACAAGAGCCAGTACAGCCTGACCATCAACTACCAGACCTTCAGCTCCGACGTCACCTCGGTGGTCACCGGTGGCCAGATCGGTGGCTTGCTGCGTTATCGCAACGATGTGCTCAACCCGTCGATCAATGAGCTGGGGCGCGTGGCCCTGGTGGTCGCCGACAGCATCAACAGCCAGCTGGGGCAGGGGCTCGATGCCAACGGCCAGTTCGGCAGCAACCTGTTCTCCAGCATCAACAGCGCCACTGCCATCAGCCAGCGTAGCCTGGCGGCCTCCGGCAACAGCGCGGGCTCGGGCAACCTCGATGTCACCATCGCCAACAGCGGTGCGCTGACCACCCATGACTACGAGGTCAAGTTCACCAGCGACAAGCAGTACACCGTGCGCCGCTCCGACGGCACCGACATGGGTACCTTCAACCTCGACGACGACCCGGCGCCGGTGATCGACGGTTTCAGCCTGTCGCTCAAAGGCGGTGCCCTGGCAGCCGGTGATTCGTTCAAGGTCATCCCCACCCGCGCCGCGGCGGGCAGCATCAATACCGTGATGACCGATGCCAACAAGCTGGCCTTCGCCGGCCCGATCAGTGCCACCGCCGGCAGCGGCAACGGCGGCACCGGCACCATCAGCCAGCCGACCCTGGGCGATCGCCTGGATATCTACAGCGGCGCCGACCTTGCGCTGATGCAGGACTCGATCAAGCAGTCGATGCCGGTGCGGGTGGTGTTCAGCGACGCCAGTGGCGGCACCCAGGGCTACAAGCTGTTCGATGCCAAGGGCACCGAAATCGGCAGCGGCAGCATCGTGCCAGGCCAGGACAACAAGCTGTCCATCGCCGTGCCGATGCGCGATGCCACGGGTGCACCGATTCTCGATGGCAGCGGCAACCCGCGTACCTTCGACGTCGAAACCACCATCGGCGGCAGCCCGGCCGGTGATGACAGCTTCACCCTGGGCTTCAACGTCGACGGCAAGTCCGACAACCGCAATGCCCAGGACCTGCTTCGCCTTCAGACCCAATCCACGGTCGGCACCGGCTCCGGTGGCGGCATCAGCTTTACCTCGGCCTATGCCTCGCTGGTCGAGCGGGTGGGTGCCAAGGCCAGCCAGGCGCAGATCGACACCAAGGCCAGTGGTGCCGTGATCGATTCGGCCAAGGCCAGCCGTGGCGCGGTGTCCGGGGTCAACCTGGATGACGAAGCTGCCGGCCTGGTCAAGTTCCAGCACTACTACACCGCGTCGTCGCAGATCATCAAGACCGCGCAAGAAACCTTCAGCACCTTGATCAACGCCCTGTAAGGAGTAGCCGATCGTGCGTATTTCCACTGCTCAGTTCTATGAGACCAGCGCCACCAGCTACTCGAAGAACTTCTCCGACGCGGCCAAGACCCAGGCGCAGGTGTCGTCGGGCGTGCGTATCCAGACGGCGGCGGATGATCCGGTCGGCGCCGCGCGGTTGTTGTTGCTGCAACAGCAGAGTGCGTTGCTGGGCCAGTACAATGCCAACATCACCACGGTGAACAACGCCCTGTTGCAGGAAGAGAGCGTGCTCTCGACCATCAACGAGGCGATGCAGCGTGCCAGCGAACTGGCCATCCGTGCCGGTGGCGGCAGCCTGAGCGATGCCGACCGCACCTCCATCAGCAGCGAGCTGAAAGAGATCGAGGCCAACATCTTCGGCCTGCTCAATTCCCGCGATGCCAACGGCAACTACATGTTCGGTGGCTCCAAGACCTCGTCGCCACCCTATGTGCGCAACAGCGACGGCACCTACAGCTACCATGGTGACCAGACCCAGCTCAGCCTGCAGGTCTCCGACACCTTGCACCTGGCCACCAACGACACCGGCTTCAGCATCTTCGACCAGGCCACCAACAAGTCCCGTACCCAGAGCAGCCTGCAGGCGCCGGCAACGGATGATGGTCGTGTCAATGTGTCCCAGGGCCTGTTGAGCTCGGTCAACACCTACAACAACGGTGGATTTGCCAAGGGTCAGCCGTACACCCTGACCTTCACCAGCGCCACCACCTACAGCATCACCGACGCCAACGGCAACGACATCACCAGCGAGACGCCCACCAACGGCGTGTTCGACTCCAAGGCCGAGGGTGGCAATCGCATCGCGCTGCGCGGTGTCGAGTTCGAAATCGGTGTGAGCCTCAAGGAGGGCGATGACCCGGACACCGCCGTGGCCGGGCATGTGTTCAAGCTTGAGGCGCGTCCCGACACCCTGACCAGCACCCGCAGCGCCGGCAATCCGTCGCTGACGCAGATCACCGGCAGCACCATCACCGATGCCGATGCCTACCGCAGTGGTTTCCCCAGTGACGGTGCGGTGATCAAGTTCACCAGTGCCACCGACTACGAAATGTATGCCCAGCCCTATACCGCCGACAGCAAGCCGCTGGCCGCCGGTACCGTGACCGGCAGTTCGCTGACGGTGGCGGGGGTGACCTACCAGCTGGACGGCACGACACCGGCGGCGGGGGATCAGTTCGCGGTCAGCGCCAATACCCACAAGACCCAGAACGTACTGGAAACCCTGGGGCAACTGCGCGCCGCCCTGGACACCCCGGTAACCGGCGAAAAATCCGAGTTCGCCCTCAAGCAGGCCGTGGGGTCGGCCATCGCCAACCTCGCCAGCGCCCGTGAGCGCATTGATATCACCCGCGGCTCGATCGGCGCCCGGGGCAATTCCCTGGACATCCAGACCCTGGAGAACAGCAGTCTGGCGCTGGCCAACAAGAGCACCCAGAGCGCGATCGGCAACACCGACATGTCCACCGCTGCGATTACCCTGACCTTGCAGCAGGCCATGCTCGAGGCGTCGCAGATGGCGTTTTCCCGTCTGTCGCAACTGAGCCTGTTCAACAAGCTCTGATGCAAACCGCGTAAAACCCCGGTCGGCAGCCTGCCAGCCGGGGTTTTTTTATGCCCGGTTGGGGGCTGGCTACCCCAATCTTGCGGTAAATGAGTGTGACCAATGAGTCAAATCGGGCATCTTCCCTGTATTCTATCGGTGGCATTTGCAAGAATTTGTTGCCGGTTTTTTATTTGCAGGTTCAGGCAACAACACTGCCATGCGCCACTCCAAGGTGGTGCTGCCCCGTTTTTTGGCGCCCTCAGTTCTGCGAGCGGCGGTCTTTGGCTGTTTTGATTGGGAAGCCAGAATGATTGGCATAAAAAGTATCGCGAGTTACGTGCCCACCGCTGGCCTGGACAACTATGCCCAGGGTGCGAAATTCGGCAAGGATGAAGAATTCATCTTCGGCAAGATCGGCTCGACCTTTCTGCCGCGCAAGGCAGACGAGCAAGAAACCTCCGACCTGTGTGTCGAGGCCGCCAAGGCATTGTTCGCCAACAATCCGGACCTGGATCCGCAATCGATCGATGCGTTGATCGTGGTCACCCAGAACGGCGATGAAGAAGGCCTGCCGCACACGGCGGCCATCGTCCAGGACAAGCTCGGCCTGACCACCCGTGTGGCCGCCTTCGACGTATCGCTGGGCTGCTCGGGCTATGTCTATGGCCTGTACGCGATCAAGGGCTTCATGGAAGCGGCAGGGCTGAAGAACGGCCTGCTGATCACCGCTGACCCGTACTCGAAGATCGTCGACCCGGAAGACCGCAACACCACCATGCTGTTCGGCGATGCCGCCACCGCCACCTGGATGGGCGAGAACGCCACCTGGCAGCTGGGTCAGGCGCGCTTCGGTACCGACGGTTCGGGCGCTGCGCACCTGAAGGTCACTGACGGCAACTTCTTCATGAACGGTCGCCAGGTGTTCAACTTCGCCCTGCTCAAGGTGCCGGCGCACCTGCACGAGCTGCTCGAAGCCTCGGACCTGACTGCGGCGGATATCGATGCGTTCTGCATCCACCAGGGCAGTGCGGCGATTGTCGACGCCGTGGCCCGTCGCTTCGAAGAAGACCCGGAGAAACAGGTCAAGGACAAGTTCGTCAAGGACATGCTCGAGACCGGCAATACCGTGTCCTCCAGCGTGCCGCTGCTGCTGGAGAAGCACATGCTCGACGGCAACTGGAAGCGCGTGGCCATCAGTGGCTTCGGCGTCGGCCTGTCGTGGGGTTCGGCGATTCTGTACCGCGACTGATCGGTTGGCGGTAGCGAAAAAGGCGCCTGGTGGCATTCACCAGGCGCCTTTTTTATTGCCCGCAAACTGCCGGGGCAGGGCGCCGGGCCGTTGATTTCCGGGGGCTGGCGAGGTGATGGCATTTTTTTTTGAAAAAGCCCTCAAGCAACCCGCGCAAGCGACGATAACCATTACGAAGGTTCTCTAGGCCACACCCGGCGGTTGCCAGGGCCGGAAGCCGCAGACTCCATCCAACGAGGAATTCGTCATGGCATTAACCGTTAACACTAACATCGCCTCGCTCACCACTCAGGGCAACCTGAACAAGGCTGGCAGCGCTCAAGCCACTTCGATGCAGCGCCTGTCCTCCGGTCTGCGCATCAACAGCGCCAAAGACGACGCTGCCGGCCTGCAAATCTCCAACCGTCTGACCAGCCAGATCAACGGCCTGGGCCAAGCGGTCAAGAACGCCAACGACGGTATCTCCATTGCCCAGACCGCTGAAGGTGCAATGCAGGCTTCGACCGACATCCTGCAGAAAATGCGTACCCTGGCCCTGTCCTCGGCCACCGCTTCGCTGAGCGCTGACGACCGTAAGTCGAACAACGACGAATACCAGGCGCTGACCGCTGAACTGACCCGTATCTCGCAGACCACCACCTTCGGTGGCCAGAAGCTGCTGGACGGCTCCTTCGGCACCAAGGCCATCCAGGTCGGCGCCAACGCCAACGAAACCATCAACGTGGCGCTGGAAAACGTTGCAGCCAACAACATCGGTTCGCAGCAGGTCAAGACCAAGGCTATCGCACCTAGCGCTGCCGGTCTGGCTGGTGGCAGCATCTCTGTCACCGGTAACGGTCAGTCCAAGACTGTGTCCTACGCTGCTGCTGCTTCGGCCAAGGATATCGCCGCCACCCTGAACGGTTCTATCGGTGGTCTGACTGCTTCTGCCAGCACTGAAATCCAGCTGCAGGTCGGTGCTGCAACTCCGGCCAACTTCGAGTTGACCGTCGGCTCCAACGGCCCGGTCAAGTTCATCGGCGTGACCGACACTGCTGGTCTGGCTGATCAGCTGAAGTCCAACGCTGCCAAGCTGGGTGTGAGCGTCAACTTCAACGAAAAAACCGGCGAGCTGCTGGTCAAGTCCGACTCGGGCGAGAACATCAAGTTCACCAACGCTGATGCCAACGCTGTAACCAACATCAAGGTTGGTGTGCGTGACGGCGCTGGCACCATGTCGACTCCAGCCGTCCTAGTAGGTGCTACCACCGTCGTTACTGGTCAGGTCTCCCTGGATTCGGCCAAAGGCTACTCCCTGAGCGACGCTGGTACCGGTGTTTCGGACCTGTTCTCCGGTGCTACCGTTTCGTCGACCAAGAAAACCATTTCCCAGACCGACGTTACCGACATCACCAACGCGCAGAACGCCCTGGCGGTCATCGACAAGGCAATCGGCGGCATCGACGACGTACGTTCGGGCCTGGGTGCTACCCAGAACCGTCTGACCACCACCGTCGACAACCTGCAGAACATCCAGAAGAACTCCACCGCTGCACGTTCCACCGTGCAGGACGTGGACTTCGCGGCTGAAACTGCCGAGCTGACCAAACAGCAGACTCTGCAGCAGGCTTCGACCTCGATCCTGGCGCAAGCCAACCAGCTGCCATCCTCCGTATTGAAGCTGCTTGGCTAAGTTCGGCGCTTGGTAGTTGACGGAAGGGCGCGTTTACGTGCCCTTTCGTTTTTTCCTGATAAGGAGTCCGGACATGGACATGAGCGTCAAGTTGAATATGACTTATCCGCCGGTCGCGCCTCAGAACGTCTCGGCGAGCAATGATCCGGTCAGTCGTCCCAAGGTGCAGGAGGTTGTGGAGTCCACGTCCACGTCCGAGCCCAAGCGCGATGACCTGGAAAAGGCGGTCAGCGATATTCGCGAGTTTGTCCAGGCCAGCCAGCGCAAGCTGGATTTTTCCATAGACGATTCCACCGGCCGGGTCGTGGTCAAGGTCATTGCCACCGAGTCCGGTGACGTGATTCGCCAGCTTCCGTCGGAAACCGCGCTGAAACTGGCGCAAAGCCTCAGCGAAGTCAGCAGCCTGCTGTTCAATGACAAGGTCTGAGCTGGCATGAATTTTGTTGCCACTTGAGCTTTGCGATGTCGTTCGCCAAGAAAGTGGCAGCCACTGAACAAGGAGTACATTGATGGCGGGTACAACAGTTAGCGGTATCGGTTCGAACATCGATACCCAGGCGATTGTGAAGTCGCTGGTCGACGCCGAGAAGGCGCCGAAACAGGCACAGATCAATACCCAGACACTGAAGGCAACCACCACGCTGTCCTCTATCGGCAAGATCCAGGCAGCCCTGGATGCTTTCCGCGGCGCCCTGGCCACCATGGGCACCGACAATAGCTTCGCCGGCCTGAGCCTGGCCTCGTCGGACGAAAAGGTCGCCAGCTTCACTTCGGAGAAGGGCGCGTCGGCCGGCAGTTTCAACCTGCTGGTAACACAATTGGCCAGTGCCTCCAAGCTGTCGACCAAAGTGTATGCCGGCGGTGCCAACTCGGTCGTCAATGCCGGGACCACGCCGACCACCCTGACCATCTCGCAATCGGGCAAGAACTATGACCTGAGCGTGCCGCCGGGCGCGACCCTGCAGCAGGTGCGCGACAGCGTCAACAGCCAGTTCGGCAGTTCGGGCCTGAGTGCCAACATCCTCACCGATGCGTCCGGTTCGCGCCTGGTGCTGACCTCGACCACCATGGGCGTGGGCTCGGACCTGACCCTGTCGGGCAACTCGGGCATCGACACCGGCTACACCGTGGTCGATACGCCGAAGAATGCCAAGTACAGCATCGACGGCATCGCCATGGAGTCCAAGAGCAACAGCATCTCCGATGCGGTCAGCGGCCTGAACATCAAGCTCAATGGCCTCTCGCCGAAAAACACCACCACCAATGAGTTGACCCCGACCGTGCTGTCGCTGAGCACCAGTGCTTCGGCGCTCAAGTCCGGGGTCAAGGGTTTTGTCGATACCTACAACGCCTTGATCAAGGCCATCAATGCCGAAACCAAGGTGACCATCGGCGCCGATGGCAACCCGACTGCCGGCCCACTGACCGGCGATGCCTCGATGCGCTCCCTGGTGTCCTCGATCCGCAACGAGCTCAATACCTTGTCGGGTACCGGCACCATGAAGTCGCTGGCGCAGTTCGGCATTACCTCGTCCCAGGACGGTGGCACGCTGAGCATCGACGACAAGAAGTGGGACAAGGCCGTTGCCACCAACGCCGCGGATATCTCCAGTATCTTCAACGGCAAGGATGGCTTGCTGGCGCGCCTGACTGCGGTCACCGATGACTACGCCAAGGCCAATACCGGTACGCTGGCCGAGCGCACCAAGACCCTGACCGATAACCTGACTGACCTGAAAAAGCAGCAAGAGGCGCTGGATGAGCGCATGACCGCGCTGCAAAAGAGTCTGCAGGACAAGTACAATGCCATGGATACCCTGGTCGCCCAGTTGCGCGCCCAGAGCGACAGCGTCATGAGCACCCTCAATGCCCTGAACAATCGGGGTAAAGACGACTGATCCAGGGCTGGTTGGCATAAGCCCGGGTAGGCCTTTGCGCCACCCGGGCTTTGTGCTTGCTCGGGCCGGGTAAAGTTTTGCCTGCGCTGGTCGATACACTGGTTAATCAACCGAATTCAGTCTTTGCCTGTCACGAGGTAGCAACATGAACCCCATGAGAGCCCTTCGTCAGTACCAGAAGGTCAATTCCCACGCCCAGATATCCGAGGCGTCCCCGCATCGTCTGGTGCAGATGCTGATGGAGGGTGGTCTGGACCGCATGGCGCAGGCCAAGGGTGCCCTGGCCCGGGGTGATATCGCCGAGAAAGGTCTGATGCTGGGCAAGGCCATCGACATCATCATCGGCCTGCGTGACGGCCTGGATGCACAGAAGAGCGAAGATCCGGCCTATATCGAGCGCCTGGACAGCCTGTACGTGTACATGACCAATCGCCTGATGCAAGCCAACATCGACAACGATGCCGAAATCATCGACGAAGTCGCCCGCCTGCTGATCACGGTAAAAAGCGGTTGGGATGAGATTGGCGCAGTTGCCACTCCTGAGTAAACCGGACGAGGACCCTGTCATGAGTCACGCACTGCAACGCATGGACGATACCCGCCAGGCCTTGCTCGACGCCCTGGGCGCCCGCGACTGGGAGGCGATCGGCAAGCTGGATGAAAGCTGCCGTTCGTGCATCGACGAGATGCTCAACGAGGCGTCGATGGACGAGGCGGTCGTGCGCGAAAAGCTGGAAGGGTTGTTGCAGGTCTACCGTGAATTGCTGGAGGTGACAACGGGGGAGCGGCAGGCAATTGCCAATGAGATGACCCAGATCAATCAGGGCAAGAATGCTTCAAAGGTTTACCAATTATTCAGTTAACATGCCGCGCACTGAATAAAGGGCGCCATAAATTTGACTATGGGCGCTTTTTTGACTTAACTAGTAGCTGATTTCAAAATTTAGACGTCCGAACACTGACCGTTCAGTCGTAATGATGTCGAGCATGCCCTGAACAGGGCGCCGAGATGACTAGGGAAGTTGTTATTGAATGTGGCGTGAAACCAAAATCCTGCTGATCGATGACGACAGCGCCCGCCGCCGCGATTTGGCGGTGGTATTGAATTTTCTCGGCGAAGAAAATCTCTCCTGCTCAAGCCAAGAGTGGCAGCAGGTGGTCGAATCGTTGTCATCCAGTCGTGAAGTACTCTGTGTCCTGATCGGGACTGTCAATGCTCCGGCAAATCTGATGGGCTTGCTTAAGACAGTGGCTGGGTGGGATGAGTTCCTTCCAGTTCTGCTTTTAGGTGAAAATATTTCTGGCGAGTTGCCCGAAGAGCTTCGCCGTCGCGTGCTGTCCAGCCTCGAGATGCCGCCCAGCTACAGCAAGCTGCTCGATTCGCTGCACCGTGCCCAGGTCTATCGCGAGATGTACGACCAGGCCCGCGAGCGCGGTCGCCAGCGCGAGCCCAACCTGTTCCGCAGCCTGGTCGGCACCAGCCGTGCCATCCAGCACGTGCGCCAGATGATGCAGCAAGTGGCCGATACCGATGCCAGCGTGCTGATCCTCGGCGAGTCGGGCACCGGCAAGGAAGTGGTCGCGCGTAACCTGCACTACCATTCCAAACGCCGCGAAGCGCCGTTCGTGCCGGTCAACTGCGGCGCGATTCCGGCCGAGTTGCTGGAGAGCGAACTGTTCGGCCATGAGAAGGGCGCCTTTACCGGGGCCATCACCAGCCGTGCCGGGCGTTTCGAACTGGCCAACGGCGGTACCCTGTTCCTCGACGAGATCGGCGACATGCCGCTGCCGATGCAGGTCAAGCTGTTGCGCGTGCTGCAGGAGCGCACTTTCGAGCGGGTCGGCAGCAACAAGACCCAGGGTATCGATGTGCGCATCATCGCCGCGACCCACAAGAACCTCGAAAGCATGATCGAGGCCGGGACCTTCCGTGAAGACCTGTACTACCGCCTCAACGTCTTCCCCATCGAGATGGCCCCACTGCGCGAGCGCGTCGAGGACATCCCGTTGCTGATGAACGAGCTGATCTCGCGCATGGAGCATGAGAAGCGCGGTTCGATCCGCTTCAACTCGGCGGCGATCATGTCGCTGTGCCGGCACGGCTGGCCAGGCAACGTCCGCGAGCTGGCCAACCTGGTCGAGCGCATGGCGATCATGCACCCCTACGGGGTGATCGGCGTGTCGGAGCTGCCGAAGAAATTCCGCTACGTGGACGATGAAGACGAGCAACTGGTCGACAGCCTGCGCTCGGACCTGGAAGAACGGGTGGCCATCAACGGCGCCTCGCCGGGTTTCGCCACCCACGCCATGCTGCCGCCCGAAGGCCTGGACCTCAAGGACTACCTCGGTGGCCTGGAGCAGGGCCTGATCCAGCAGGCGCTGGACGATGCCAACGGCATCGTTGCCCGTGCCGCCGAACGCCTGCGCATTCGCCGCACCACCCTGGTGGAGAAGATGCGCAAGTACGGCATGAGCCGTCGTGACGGAGACGAACAGGCGGAGGATTGACGCCTGTGCGGCCATGACGGAGCGCAGCCGCGTTTCGTCATGGTCAATACCCCTATCTTTCAAAGGGCTGTAATGCCCGCCCCGCCGACCTTTGCCAGGGTTGCTCCCGACCTGTTCCGGCAAGCATCCAGTTACCCGGCACGGCTATTGCTATAACGCAGGCAACATACCGTTTTATGACGGTCAGCCACGCGAGAGAGCACGATGCCCCAGGCCGCCACCATCTCCTGTGTCCCAGAGTCGACGGGGCGCAATGCCGCCGAACAGGAAAGCCGCCTTGGCCTGGAACAGGCCTTTGCCTTGTTCGACCAGGTCTCCAGCCAACTGAGCGAGTCCTATAACCTGCTCGAGGCCCGGGTCACCGAACTCAAGGGTGAACTGGCGGTGGTCAGTGCCCAGCGCATGGCGGAGCTCGCCGAAAAGGAGCGCCTGGCCAATCGTTTGCAGAACCTGCTCGATCTGCTGCCGGGCGGGGTGATCGTCATCGATGCCCAGGGCCGGGTGCGCGAGGCTAATCCTGCAGCTTGCGAGCTGCTCGGTGAGCCGCTGGTGGGTGAGTTGTGGCGCCAGGTGATCGCCCGCAGCTTCGCCCCGCGCGAGGACGACGGCCACGAAGTGTCGCTGCGTGACGGGCGGCGGCTGTCGATTGCCACCCGATCGCTGGATGCCGAGCCGGGCCAGTTGGTGCTGCTCAATGATCTGACCGAGACCCGCCATTTGCAGGATCAACTGGCCCGTCACCAGCGCCTGTCGTCGCTGGGGCGGATGGTCGCTTCCCTGGCCCATCAGATTCGCACGCCCCTGTCGGCGGCCTTGCTCTACGCCAGTCACCTGGCCGAGCAGGACCTGCCGCTGGAGACCCGGCAGCGTTTCGCCGGCAACCTCAAGGAGCGCCTGCATGAGCTCGAACACCAGGTGCGCGACATGCTGGTGTTCGCCCGGGGTGAGTTGCCGCTCACCGATCGGCTGACCCCCAAGGCACTGTTCCAGGCCCTGCAGCAGGCGGCCCAGGCTCATGTCCAGGGGCACGCGGTGCGCTGGCAGTGCGACAGTCACCTGGGTGAGTTGCTGTGCAATCGCGACACCCTGGTCGGCGCTTTGCTCAACCTGATCGAAAACGCCCTGCAGGCCAGCAGCGAGCCTGCGCGCCTGAAGGTGCACCTGTACCGCCGTGGGTCGATGCTGCGCCTGTGCATCAGTGATGCCGGCAGCGGCATCGACAGCGCCTTGCTGGCACGCCTGGGCGAGCCGTTCCTGACCACCAAGGCGACCGGCACCGGGCTGGGGCTGGCGGTAGTCAACGCCGTGGCGCGAGCGCATCAGGGGGCGCTGCAATTGCGCTCGCGGCCGGGTCGCGGCACCTGTGCGCTGGTCACCTTGCCGTTGATCGGTGCGCTGAACAAGGAGAGCGAGCAATGAAGGCAATCAAGGTGCTGCTGGTCGAGGACGATCGCGCACTGCGCCAGGCCCTGGGCGATACCCTGGAGCTGGGCGGCTTCGACTATCGCGCCGTCGGTTCGGCCGAAGAGGCGCTGGAGGCCGTCGCTACAGAGGCCTTCAGCCTGGTGGTCAGCGACGTGAACATGCCGGGCATGGACGGGCACCAGTTGCTTGCCCTGTTGCGCGCCCGCCAGCCGCAGTTGCCTGTGTTGCTGATGACCGCCCATGCCGCGGTCGAGCGCGCCGTCGAGGCCATGCGCCAGGGGGCGGTGGATTACCTGGTAAAACCCTTCGAGCCCAAGGCCCTGCTGGAACTGGTGGCGCGCCACGCCCAGGGTGTGGTGGCCGGGGTCGCCGATGATGGGCCGGTGGCGTGCGAGCCCGCCAGCGCGCAGTTGCTGGAGTTGGCCGCGCGGGTCGCGCGCAGCGATTCCACCGTGCTGATTTCCGGCGAGTCGGGTACCGGCAAGGAAGTCCTGGCGCGCTACATCCACCAGCAATCGACCCGTGCCGGCCAGCCGTTCGTGGCGATCAACTGCGCGGCGATCCCGGACAACATGCTCGAAGCGACCCTGTTCGGGCACGAGAAGGGCGCCTTCACCGGCGCCATTGCCGCCCAGGCCGGCAAGTTCGAGCAGGCCGATGGCGGCACCTTGCTGCTCGACGAGATTTCCGAAATGCCCCTGGGCTTGCAGGCCAAGTTGCTGCGAGTGTTGCAGGAGCGGGAGGTGGAACGGGTCGGCGGGCGCAAGCCGGTGGCCCTGGACATCCGCGTGGTGGCGACCACCAATCGTGACCTGGGCGCTGAAGTGGCGGCGGGGCGCTTTCGCGAAGACCTGTTCTATCGCCTGTCGGTGTTCCCCCTGGCCTGGCGTCCGCTGCGCGAGCGCAGCGCCGATATTCTGCCGCTGGCCGAGCGCCTGCTGGCGCGCCACGTCAATAAAATGAAGCACGCACCGGTGCGCCTGTCGCCCGAGGCACGCGCCTGCCTGCAGTCCCATGCCTGGCCGGGCAACGTGCGCGAGCTGGACAACGCCATTCAGCGGGCGCTGATCCTGCAGCAGGGCGGGGTGATCGAGGCGGCGGATTTCTGTCTGGCCGGTGCCTTGCCGATGTTCGTCAGCGCCCCGGTGCAATCGCCGGTAGCGCCTGTGGTCGAGGCGGCGAGCGGTCTGGGTGACGACATGCGGCGCCACGAGTACCAGATGATCATCGACACCCTGCGCGCCGAGCGCGGGCGGCGCAAGGAAGCCGCCGAGCGCCTGGGCATCAGCCCGCGCACCTTGCGCTACAAGCTGGCGCAGATGCGCGATGCCGGCATGGATGTCGAGGCCAGCCTCTACGCCAGTTGAACGGGTGTTGAATCCGGGTTTTTGTTCGGGCTGCGGGCAGAGCTGGCACTCTTGTTGCTAAGTCCTGCCTATCCGCTGCGTGAGTGTCAAAAAAATGCGGGCCGTCGGAGAGAGAAGTCCATGAGCCAAGGTGTTGAATTCAATCGATTGATGTTGGACATGCGAGCCATGCAAATGGACGCCATGTCGATGCCCAAGGTGGGTGCCGCGCCGGAGCTGGGTTCGAGCAATTTTGCCGACATGCTGGGGCAGGCCATCAACAAGGTCAGCGACACCCAGCAGGCTTCCACGCAACTGGCCAACGCCTTCGAGATCGGCAAGAGCGGTGTGGACCTCACCGATGTGATGATCGCCTCGCAAAAGGCCAGCGTCTCCTTTCAAGCCTTGACCCAGGTGCGCAACAAGCTGGTCCAGGCCTATCAAGACATCATGCAGATGCCGGTATAAGGGCGAGATTGAGTCATGGCCGAAGCAGTCGTCGATAACGTGCCCGCCAAAGGCAGTGCAACAGAGCCAAAGCCGCCGCTGTTCGGCCTGTCGTTCCTGGAGAACATCGCGCAGATGCCCGTACTGCGCCAGGTGGGCCTGCTCGTGGGTCTGGCGGCGAGCGTGGCGATCGGTTTTGCCGTGGTGCTCTGGTCGCAGCAACCCGATTACCGTCCGTTGTTCGGCAGCCTGGCCGGCATGGACACCAAGCAGGTCATGGACACCCTGGCCGCTGCCGATATTCCCTACAACGTCGAACCCAACTCCGGCGTCCTGCTGGTCAAGTCCGAAGACCTTTCCCGCGCCCGCCTGAAGCTGGCCGCCGCCGGCGTTGCGCCGGGCGACGGCAATGTCGGCTTCGAAATCCTCGACAAGGAGCAGGGCCTGGGTACCAGCCAGTTCATGGAAGCCACGCGCTACCGTCGTGGCCTTGAGGGTGAACTGGCGCGCACTGTGTCGAGCCTTAACAACGTCAAGGCCGCGCGGGTGCACCTGGCGATTCCGAAGAGTTCGGTGTTCGTGCGCGACGAGCGTCGCCCCAGCGCCTCGGTACTGGTCGAGCTGTACCCGGGTCGAGCCCTGGAAGCGGGCCAGGTCATGGCCATCGTCAACCTGGTGGCGACCAGTGTGCCGGAGCTGGACAAGTCCCAGGTCACGGTGGTCGACCAGAAGGGCAACCTGCTGTCCGACCAGATCAACAACTCCGAGTTGACCATGGCCGGCAAGCAGTTCGACTACAGCCGCCGCATGGAAGGCATGCTCACCCAGCGCGTGCACAACATCCTGCAGCCGGTGCTGGGCAACGACCGCTACAAGGCCGAGGTCTCGGCCGATGTCGACTTCAGCGCCGTCGAGTCCACCTCCGAGCAGTTCAACCCCGATCAACCGGCGCTGCGCAGCGAGCAGTCGGTCAGCGAGCAACGCTCCAGCAGCATGCCGCCGCAAGGCGTGCCGGGCGCCCTGAGCAACCAGCCGCCAGGCCCGGCCTCGGCGCCGCAGACCACCGGTGGCGCCCAGGGCGCGACCGCTGCCGTACAGCCTGGCCAGCCACTGCTCGACGCCAACGGCCAGCAGGTCATGGACCCGGCCACCGGCCAGCCGATGCTGGCGCCTTACCCGGCCGACAAGCGTAACCAGTCGACCAAGAACTTCGAGCTCGACCGCTCCATCAGTCACACCCGCCAGCAGCAGGGCCGCCTGTCGCGGCTGTCGGTGGCGGTGGTGGTCGACGACCAGGTCAAGATCGACCCGGCCACCGGCGAAAGCACCCGCGCGCCCTGGGGCACCGAAGACCTGGCGCGCTTCACCCGCCTGGTCCAGGATGCGGTGGGCTTCGACGCCAGCCGTGGCGACAGCGTCAGCGTGATCAACGTGCCGTTCGCCGCCGACCGCGGCGAGGTGATCGCCGAGATTCCGTTCTACTCGCAGCCGTGGTTCTGGGACGTCATCAAGCAGGTCATGGGCGTACTGTTCATCCTGGTCCTGGTGTTCGGCGTGCTGCGTCCGGTACTCAACAACATCACCGGCAATGGCAAGCAGAACGCCGGTGCCGATGGCGACATGGAACTGGGCGGCATGATCGGTCTGGATGGCGAGCTGGCCAACGACCGCGTCAGCCTGGGTGGTCCGCAAAGCATTCTGCTGCCGAGCCCGAGCGAGGGCTACGATGCGCAGCTCAACGCAATCAAGAGCCTGGTGGCCGAAGACCCGGGTCGTGTGGCCCAGGTCGTGAAAGAGTGGATCAACGCCGATGAGTGATAACCGAGCCCTTACCGCCAAACTGAGCCGGGTCGACAAGGCAGCGATCCTGCTGCTGTCCCTGGGTGAAACCGATGCCGCCCAGGTGCTGCGGCACATGGGGCCCAAGGAAGTGCAGCGGGTCGGTGTGGCCATGGCGCAGATGGGCAACGTCCACCGCGAGCAGGTCGAGCAGGTGATGAGCGAGTTCGTCGAGATCGTCGGCGACCAGACCAGCCTGGGCGTCGGCTCCGATGGCTACATCCGCAAGATGCTCACCCAGGCCCTGGGCGAGGACAAGGCCAACGGCCTGATCGACCGCATCCTGCTCGGTGGCAACACCAGCGGCCTGGACAGCCTCAAGTGGATGGAGCCGCGTGCGGTGGCCGACGTCATCCGTTACGAGCACCCGCAGATCCAGGCGATCGTGGTGGCCTACCTGGACCCGGACCAGGCCGGCGAGGTACTGGGCAACTTCGACCACAAGGTGCGCCTGGACATCATCCTGCGCGTGTCGTCGCTCAATACCGTGCAACCGGCGGCGCTCAAGGAACTCAACCAGATCCTCGAGAAGCAGTTCTCCGGCAACTCCAACGCCGCGCGTACCACCCTGGGTGGTATCAAGCGTGCTGCCGACATCATGAACTTCCTCGACAGCTCCGTGGAAGGCCAGCTGATGGATGCGATCCGCGACATCGACGGCGACCTCTCCGAGCAGATCGAAGACCTGATGTTCGTCTTCAACAACCTGGCCGATGTCGATGACCGCGGCATCCAGGCGCTGCTGCGCGAAGTGTCCTCCGATGTGCTGGTGGTCTCGCTCAAGGGCGCCGACGAAAAGGTCAAGGACAAGATCTTCAAGAACATGTCCAAGCGTGCCTCGGAACTGTTGCGCGACGACCTGGAGGCCAAGGGGCCGGTGCGGGTCAGCGACGTCGAGGCGGCGCAGAAGGAAATCCTCACCATCGCCCGGCGCATGGCCGAGGCCGGCGAGATCGTGCTCGGCGGCAAGGGCGCCGAAGAGATGATCTAAAAGGCTTGGGGCCATCGCGGGGCAAGCCCGCTCCCACTCAATCCCCTGTGGGAGCGGGCTTGCCCCGCGATGAGCCTCCCAGCCATTTCGCCTGAACCTGTTTTATGAGTGCGTGCAATCATGTCGACCAACGAGCACCTGAGTGAACTGATTCGCGCCAACGATATCGAGGGCTTCGATCGCTGGGCGCTACCCAGTTTCGATCCGGAACCTGAGCCTGAGCCCGAACCTGAGCCCGAGCCTGAAGTCATTCAGGAAGAAGTCGAGGAAGTGCCGCTGGAGGAAGTCCAGCCGCTGACCCTCGAAGAGCTCGAAAGCATCCGCCAGGAGGCCTACAACGAAGGCTTCGCCACCGGCGAGCGCGAGGGTTTCCACAGCACCCAGCTCAAGGTCCGCCAGGAGGCCGAGGTGGCCCTGGCCGCCAAGCTGGCGAGCCTTGAGCAACTGATGGGCCACCTGCTCGAGCCCATTGCCGAGCAGGACAGCCAGATCGAAAAATCCGTGATCCACCTGGTCGCGCACATGGCCCGGGAAGTCATCGGTCGCGAGCTGCGCAGCGATTCCAGCCAGATCGGCCAGGTGCTGCGTGAAGCCCTGAAGCTGCTGCCCATGGGCGCCGAGAACATCCGCATCCATATCAATCCGCAGGACTTCGAGCTGGTCAAGGCCTTGCGCGAGCGTCATGAGGAGCGCTGGAAGCTGCTCGAAGACGACACCCTGCTGCCGGGTGGCTGCCGCATCGAGACCGACCATAGCCGCATCGATGCGAGCATGGAAACCCGTATTGAAAAGGCCCTGGCACAGCTGTTCGATCAACTGCACGACCAGGGCCTGCACCCGGCGGCACCGGACCTGAAAGTCGACCTGGACGCTCCCGATGCGCCTTGAACGCACCAGTTTCGGCAAGCGTCTGGGCACCTATGCCGACAACGTCAAGCTGCCAGCCCAGCCGGTGGTCGAAGGGCGCCTGTTGCGCATGGTCGGCCTGACCCTTGAGGCCGAAGGGCTGCGCGCCGCCATCGGCAGTCGCTGCGTGGTGATCAACGACGACAGCTATCACCCGGTGCGGGTCGAGGCTGAAGTCATGGGCTTTGCCGGTGGCAAGGTGTTCCTCATGCCGGTCGGCAGCGTCGCCGGCATCGCGCCCGGGGCGCGGGTGGTACCGCTGGCCGACAACGGCCGCCTGCCCATGGGCATGAGCATGCTCGGCCGGGTGCTCGATGGCGCCGGTCGGGCGCTGGATGGCAAGGGCGGGATGAAGGCCGAAGACTGGGTGCCCATGGATGGCCCGACCATCAACCCGCTCAACCGTGACCCGATCAGCCAGCCCCTGGATGTCGGCATTCGCAGCATCAACGGCCTGCTGACCGTGGGGCGCGGCCAGCGCCTGGGTCTGTTCGCCGGTACCGGTGTGGGTAAGTCGGTGCTGCTGGGCATGATGACCCGCTTCACCGAAGCCGAGATCATCGTGGTCGGCCTGATCGGTGAGCGGGGCCGCGAGGTGAAGGAATTCATCGAGCACATCCTCGGCGAGGAAGGGCTCAAGCGTTCGGTGGTGGTGGCGTCGCCCGCCGACGATGCACCGCTGATGCGCCTGCGCGCGGCCATGTACTGCACGCGCATCGCCGAGTATTTCCGCGACAAGGGCAAGAATGTCCTGCTGCTGATGGATTCGCTGACCCGCTTTGCCCAGGCCCAGCGGGAAATCGCCCTGGCCATCGGCGAGCCGCCGGCAACCAAGGGGTATCCGCCGTCGGTGTTCGCCAAGCTGCCCAAGCTGGTGGAGCGTGCCGGTAACGGCGAGGCGGGCGGTGGCTCGATTACCGCGTTCTACACCGTGTTGTCCGAAGGCGACGACCAGCAGGACCCGATCGCCGACTCGGCCCGGGGTGTGCTCGACGGTCACATCGTGCTGTCCCGGCGCCTGGCCGAGGAGGGGCATTACCCGGCCATCGATATCGAGGCCTCGATCAGCCGGGTCATGCCGCAGGTGGTCAGCCCCGCGCAGATGAGCGAGGCCCAGCAGTTCAAGCAGCTGTGGTCGCGCCTGTCCCAGAGTCGCGACCTGATCAGCGTCGGCGCCTACGTGGCCGGCGGCGATGCCGAGACGGACCTGGCGATTGCCCTGCAGCCCAAGCTTGTGCACTTCCTGCGCCAGGGCTTGCGCGAAAACGTCAGCCAGCAGCAGAGTCGAGAGCACCTGGCGAGCATCTTTGCCCCGGCCAATCCCGGTGCGGGGGGCTGATAGCCGATGGCCCAGCCCAGTCGAGCGGCGCGTCTGACGCCGGTGGTGGAAATGGCCGAGGACGCCGAGCGTCAGGCCGCCCGGCGCCTGGGGCAGTTCCAGCAACAGGTGAGCCAGGCCCAGGCCAAGCTCGCCGAGCTCGACCGCTTTCGTGAAGACTACCAGTTGCAATGGATCAACCGCGGCGGGCAGGGCGTGTCCGGCAGCTGGCTGGTCAATTACCAGCGCTTCCTCGGTCAGCTGGAAAGCGCCATGACCCAGCAGCGCCAGAGCCTGGCCTGGCACCAGAACAACCTCAACAATGCCCGGGGCACCTGGCAGCAGGCCTATGCCCGGGTCGAAGGCCTGCGCAAGCTGGTCCAGCGCTACATCGACGAAGCCCGGGCGATCGAGGACAAGCGCGAGCAGAAACTGCTCGACGAACTGTCCCAGCGCCTGCCGCGTCACGATCGCTACTGAGCGGGGCTTTGGTCGGCGCGGGTTGCCGCTGCGGCAGCTGGCTGCTACACCTTGTGGGTGTCTGCAATCGTCATAACGGAAGGAATCGCCTGCATGGCAGTTGAAACAGTGGTCTCCCAGGACGGGAAAAAGTTGACGATCAAGGTCAAGGGGCGCTTTGACTTTGGCAAGCATCAGGAATTTCGCGAGGCCTATGAACGCAAGGCGTCACGGCCCGATTACGTGGTGGTCGACCTCAAGGAGGCGACCTACCTCGACAGCTCGGCATTGGGCATGCTGCTGATGCTGCGTGACCATGTCGGTGGCGATGACTCGGAAGTGCGGGTGGTCAACACCAGCTCCGATGTGCGCAAGATCCTCGCCATCTCCAACTTCGACAAGCTGTTCGACATCAGTTGATCCAGGCCATGCCTGAATCGCCCTTGACCGTGCTCATCGCCGAAGATGGCGCGGCGGATCGTCTGTTGCTGGCGCGTATCGTCAGCAGGCAGGGCCATGCCGTGCTCACCGCCGAGAACGGTGAGCAGGCGGTGGCGCTGTTTGCCGAGCGCAGGCCGCACCTGGTGCTGCTCGATGCACTGATGCCGGTGATGGATGGCTTCGAGGCCGCCCGGCGGATCAAGACCCTGGCCGGCGAGGCGCTGGTGCCGATCATCTTCCTGACCTCCCTGAGCGAGGAGGAGGCGCTGGTGCGCTGCCTGGAGGCCGGCGGCGACGATTTTCTGGCAAAGCCCTACAACGCGGTGATCCTGGCGGCCAAGATCAAGGCCATGGACCGCTTGCGCCGGCTGCAGGCCACGGTGCTGGAGCAGCGCGACCAGATTGCCCGCCACCACCATCACCTGCTCAACGAGCAGCGGGTGGCCAAGGCGGTGTTCGACAAGGTGGCCCATGCCGGTTGCCTGAGCGCGGCGAATATCCGCTACCTGCAGTCGCCCTATGCGTTGTTCAACGGCGACCTGCTGCTGGCGGCGTTCGCCCCGTCCGGGGACATGCACGTGCTGCTGGGTGATTTCACCGGCCACGGCTTGCCGGCGGCGGTTGGCGCCATGCCCATGGCCGAGGTGTTCTATGGCATGACCGCCAAGGGCTATGGCCTGGCGCAGATCCTGCGGGAGATGAACGCCAAGCTCAAACGCATCCTGCCGGTGGACATGTTCTGTTGTGCGGTGCTGCTCAGCCTGAGTTTCCAGCGGCAGGTGGTGGAGGTGTGGAACGGCGGCATGCCGGACGGCTACCTGCTTCCGGTCGAGGGTGGCGAGCCACTGGCGCTGGTGTCGCGGCACTTGCCCCTGGGCGTGCTGGCGCCGGAACGCTTCGATGATTCGACCCAGGTACTGCCCATGGCCCTGGGTCAGCGGCTGCTCCTGCTGTCGGACGGCGTGGTCGATACCAGTGATGAGCACGACCAGTTGTTCGGGGTCGATCGCCTGCTTCGGGTGTTGGCGGACAATCGCCAGCCGCCTTTGTTGTTCGAGGAAGTGCTCGGGGCGCTGGAAGCTTTTCGCGGGCGCTCCCGGGACGATGTAAGCCTGCTGGAAATCCGCATGGTCGATGCCGACGAGCTGACCCCGGCGCCGGTGATGTACTCCGATAGCGGGCAGTGTGCGCCGCCGGACTGGTCGTTGCAGTTCGAATTCCGGGCCGAGACGCTCAAGCGCTTCAATCCGCTGCCGTACCTGTTGCAACTGCTGCAGGAGATCCATGGGCTGAGGGGCCAGAGCGGGGCGTTGCACAGTGTCTTGAACGAGCTGTACTCCAATGCCCTGGAGCACGGCGTGCTGGGGTTGGACTCCGGGCTCAAGCAGGATGTCCAGGGCTTTGCCGAGTATTACCGCCAGCGCAATGAGCGCTTGCAGGCGTTGTCCGAGGGCTACATTCGCATTGGCCTTAAGATTGAACCCCAGGGCAGTGGCGGGCGTCTGACCATCGAGGTGCAAGACAGCGGCAAGGGTTTCAACGCGAGCAAAGTGCTTGCGCGCCCACTAGCCGAACAAGGCTTGTGCGGGCGCGGGCTGAATCTGATACGACGGTTGAGCCGACACGCCGAGTGGGCCGACGACGGGCGGCGCGCATGCGTGGAGTTCGCCTGGCAGGCTCTGGCATAATCCAACTTGATCAAGGAGTGAGCAAGTGTCCGATATTCACATCGATCACAAGGTACTCAGTGACCTGCAGGAAGTCATGGAAGATGGCTACCTGAACTTGCTGGATACCTTTCTCGACGATTCCAAAAAGCGCTTGAGCCAGCTGCACGAGGCCAAGAGCGCGGCGGAGTTGGGCCATGCCGTGCACAGCTTCAAGGGCAGCAGCAGCAACATGGGCGCGGTTGCCCTGGCCGAACTGTGTCGGCAGCTGGAAGAGCGGGTCAAGCAACAGCCGCTGTATGGCATCGAAGACCTGATCAACCAGATCGACTGTGAGTACAAGGTGGTGCGGCAGTTGTACGGTGAAGAGCGACGGCGGGTTTCGATCGACTGAATCGCTTTTTTTGAAGCTGGCTCGACTTTTGCGTAGTCTTTGCCAATTACGTTCTGGATTTCTTGTGGCGGAGACTCCCACATGCCTGTCGCTTCCAACCCCTTGCTGCAACCCGCTGTCGCGAGCAAGCCTGCGCGCGCAGTGGCCAGCCCGTCGGACAAGCCGCTGCAGGGCGCCAATGACAAGGCCTCGGGGTTTTCCGATGTGTATGCCCAGCAGTCCCGGCAAGGGACATCCGCGACCGCCGATGCGTCAAAACGCGACAAGGGCGCTCCGGCAACGGCCAGCGCTGCAGACGGCAAGGATGCAGTCGAGAGCGGCAAGGCGTTGCCAGAGGATCAGGACAGCACCCTTGCCGATGCGAGCGCAACGCCCGATCCGACCCTGATCGATCCCAATCTCGTTGCCGGCCAGGTGACCGATGCGCAGCCGGGCGCCCAGTTGATCCAGGCCCAGGCCGAGGCCGTGGCGCCGGTGGTCCAGGCCGCCCAGCTGCAAGCCCAGGTCACCTTAGCCCCTGTGGTGGAGCCAGAACCGCCGTTCGATCCGGAGGCCGATCCGCTGGCCGATATGCCGGCCCTGCGCATGGCGCTGGAGCAAAGCGCGCAAGCCCAGGGTACGACGTCGGCCCATGCGGTCAGCAAACCGACCACTGCACAGCCTGACGCGGCGGCGACCCAGCCTGCCGTCAATACCCTGGCGGCGATGGTGGACACGCCTGCGGCGGATGCCGGGCACGGCGAGCCGGGCGAAAAAGCCTTCGCCGGCCTGCTGGATGACGGCCTCAAGGATCTCAAGAGCGCCGCCAGCGACACCCGCGTCGATGACTTTGCCGACCGCCTGAGCAACCTGACCCAGGCCGTCACAGCCAAGACTGCCGCTGCCGTGCCGGCGCCGGCCCCGGCCCCTTTGCACCAGCCCCTGGCCATGAACCAGGGTGGCTGGACCGAAGGCCTGGTCAACCGGGTGATGTACCTGTCCAGCCAGAACCTCAAGTCCGCTGAGATCCAGCTGGAGCCGGCAGAGTTGGGGCGCCTGGATATCCGCGTTCACCTGGCGCCCGAGCAGCAGGCACAGATTACCTTCACCAGTGGCCATGTCGGTGTACGCGAGGCGCTGGAAAACCAGGTGCACCGCCTCAAGGACATGTTCGCCCAGCAGGGGCTGGGGCAGCCTGACGTGAACGTCGCCGACCAGTCCCGCGGCCAGCAGCAACAGGGCAACCCTGATGCACCGCGCCTGAGCGGCGTGGCGGCGCGGCGCAATGCGGCGGGTGAGGACGTCGACGTCGCGGCCACCGCCAGCCCGGTCGAGCAGCAGACGGTGGTTGGCTCCAGCGCGGTGGACTACTACGCCTGACCCTCTGTGGGAGCGGGCTTGTCCCGCGATTGGTCATCGCGGGGCAAGCCCGCTCCCACACCAACAAGGTTGGCATAACACTTGCTCAACCCACGCCATGTGACTGAATTCTCCGATGAATGACGGAATATTGGCATGGCGAAGAGCGACGCAGAGAAAGACCCCGCCGCTAAAGGCAAACTCAAGCTGATCCTGC
>Ga0247821_10000218_pt1 | contig 33167 bp, 23 predicted proteins | sample 13C_Glycerol_Day_FD_192481 | JGI IMG/M metagenome (GOLD analysis project Ga0247821, IMG submission 192481) | Soil microbial communities from agricultural site in Penn Yan, New York, United States - 13C_Glycerol_Day14 | ecosystem: Environmental > Terrestrial > Soil > Agricultural land | place... | reverse complement strand
TACATGATGCAGGACAGTGGCATCGGCCTGCTGCTGACCCAGCAGGCGCTGGTCGCGCGCCTGCCCATTCCGAGCACGGTACGTAGCCTGTGCCTGGACCAGCCGTCAGGCTGGCTGGCGGCCTATGTCGACAGCTCACCGCAGCTGACGCTGGCGCCGGGCAACCTGGCCTATGTGATCTACACCTCGGGTTCGACCGGGCGACCGAAAGGCGCTGGCAATACCCACGAGGCCTTGCTCAACCGTTTGCAGTGGATGCAGCGCGCCTATGGTCTGGATGCCAGCGACACGGTGCTGCAGAAAACCCCGTTCAGCTTCGATGTTTCGGTCTGGGAGTTCTTCTGGCCGCTGATGACCGGTGCTCGCCTGGCCATTGCCCTGCCGGGTGACCACCGTGATCCGCAGCGGTTGTGCCAGACCATCATCGAGCATCGAGTCACTACCCTGCATTTCGTGCCGTCGATGCTCCAGGCGTTCATGGCCAGCACAGGCGTGGAGCGGTGCCGTAGCGTGCGCCGGGTGGTCTGCAGCGGTGAGGCGTTGTCGGCGCCGCTGGCCCAGCAATGCCTGGAGCGCTTGCCGCAGGCTGGCCTGTACAACCTGTACGGTCCGACCGAGGCGGCAATCGATGTGACCCACTGGACCTGCGCCGGCAAGCAGGGCGCGAGCGTGCCGATCGGCCAACCGATCGATAACCTGCGCACGCACATCCTCGAGCCCGACCTGTGCCCGGCAGCGCGTGGGGTCAATGGTGAGCTGTACCTGGCCGGTGTGGGGCTGGCGCGGGGTTATCATGGGCGTGCGGCGTTGACCGCCGAGCGCTTTGTCCCCAACCCCTTCGACGGCCAGGGTGGCCGCCTGTACCGCACTGGCGATCTGGCGCGCTACCGCGAGGGCGGCGTGATCGACTACGTCGGGCGGATCGACCACCAGGTGAAGATCCGCGGCCTGCGCATCGAACTGGGGGAAATCGAGGCACGCCTGATGGAGCACGAGCAGGTGCGCGAGGCGGTGGTGCTGGCCCAGGACGGGCCGAGCGGCAAGCAGTTGGTCGCCTACCTGGTGCCAGTCGAGCCGCAGCGGGTCGCCGATGACAGCGAGGCTGGGCGGCAATGGCGCGAGGCGCTGCGCCAGTTCCTCGCTCAGGGCTTGCCCGACTACATGGTGCCGGCGCACCTGTTGCTGCTGGCTAGCATGCCAGTGACGGCCAATGGCAAGTTGGCGCGCAATCTGCTGCCGGCAGCCGACTTCAGCGCTGCCAGGGCCGCGCACGTGGCGCCGCGTACGCCGCTGGAACAGCAACTGGTGGACATCTGGCAAACGGTGCTGGATCTGCCGCAGGTCGGTATCCAGGACAACTTCTTCGCCCTGGGCGGTGACTCGATCATCGCCATCCAGGTGGTCAGCCAGGCCCGTCAAATGGGCCTGGACATCGCCCCCCGCGACCTGTTCCTGAAGCAGACCATCGAGCAGTTGGCCGACAGCGTCAGCCAATGGCGCGAGGTTGCCCAGCAGCCGGTGGCCCTGCATGGCTTGAGCGAGGCCCAGGTGCAAGCGCTGCCGCTTGAGCATGCGCAGGTGGATGGGCTGTACAGCCTGTCGCCGATGCAGCAGGGCATGCTGTTCCTGAGCCTCAACGCCAGTCGCGAGGATGAGCTTTACGTCAACCAGCTGAGCGTACCGGTGCAAGGGTTGGTGGCAGAGCGTCTGCTAAAGGCGTGGCAGCAGGTGATGGCGCGCCACGATATTTTGCGCACCGGCTTGCTCTGGCAGGACCTGGACGAGCCGCTGCAGTTCGTCCTGCGCGAGCTGCCAGTGCCGCTGCGCGAACTGGACTGGCGTGGGCGCGACGATACCGAGCACGCCCTCAAAGCCCTGGCCGAGCAAGAGCGCCAGCGTGGCTTCGATCTTGACCAGCCGCCGCTGCAGCGCCTGTTGCTGGTGCGCCTGGGCGAGGATCGTCAGCAACTGATCTGGACCTATCACCACATCCTGCTCGATGGCTGGAGCACCTCGCAGTTGATGGGCGAAGTGCTCGCCTGCTACTCCGGGCAGGCGTTGGGCGAGGTGGTGCCCTACCGCGACTACATCGGCTGGTTGCGCCAGCAGGACCCGCGCCACAGCGAGGTGTTCTGGCGCCAGCAACTGGCCGCTCTGCAGGAGCCAACCTACCTGGCGGACGCCTTCGCAAGTGGTGAGCGTGGCAGCGGACACCACGCCCTCTACAGCCGGTTCAGCCAGCAGCAGACCGAGGCGTTGAAGGCGTTCGCCCAGGATCAGCGGATTACCCTCAACACTCTGGTGCAAGGCGCCTGGCTGTTGCTGCTCAGTCGCTACAGTGGCCAGCGCAGCGTCACCTTCGGCGCCACCGTGGCGGGACGCCCTGCAGCGTTGCCAGGGGCGCAGAGCATGCTTGGGCTGTTCATCAACACCTTGCCGGTGATTCACCAGGTCGACCCGCAAGCTCAGGTCGGCCAGTGGCTGCAAGAGCTGCAGCGGATCAACCTGGAGCTGCGCGATCACGAGTACACGCCGCTGGGCGATCTGCAGCGCTGGTCGGGTCGCAGTGGCCAGGCATTGTTCGACAGCATCATCGTCTTCGAGAACCAGCCGCTTGATCGCACCCTGCGTGATTGGCAGGACGATACCTTGCAGTTCGGCGATGTCGGCGGATCAGGCCTGACTGACTTCCCGATGGACCTGATGGTGATTGTCGAGGAGCAGCTGATCATCGAGTACATGTACCTGCGCCAGTGCTTCAGCGATGAGGCGGTCGAAGGTATCCGGGCGAACATGGAGGCGCTGTTGCAGGCGCTGACCCTCGATGCGCAAGCGCCGCTGGGCAACCTCGGGTTGCTGGCTCAGGCACCTGCGAACCCGGCCCCGGTCGAGCACGCGCAGCCGGCGCAGTTGGTGCATCAGCGCATCGCGGATTGGGCAGCCCAACACGGCGCGGCCACCGCGGTCAAAGTCGATCAGCGCAGCCTGAGCTTTGCCGAGCTCGATCGCGCGGCGAACCAATTGGCCCATGCCTTGATCGCCGAAGGGGTCGGCCCGGAGGTTCGCGTCGGGGTTGCCTTGCAGCGCAGTGAACGACTGATCGTAGCGTTGCTGGCGGTGCTCAAGGCCGGTGCGGCCTATGTGCCGATCGACACTGCCTACCCCAAGGAGCGCCTGAGCTACCTGATGCAGGATTCGGGTATCGCCCTGTTGCTTTGCGAGTCCGCGGCCATCGCCCACTTGCCGAAAGTGGCGACCCTGCACACGCTTGATCTGGACGATTTCGCGGCTGAGCAATGGCCGGAGCATGCGCCGCAGGTCACGGTCGATCCTGAGAACCTGGCCTACGTGATCTATACCTCCGGCTCCACCGGTATGCCCAAGGGCGTGGTGGTCAGCCAGGGGGCGTTGGCCATGCACTGCCAGGCAGTGGGCGAGCGTTATGAGATGACGCCGGCGGACTGCGAGCTATTGTTCATGTCGTTTGCCTTCGATGGCGCCCATGAACGCTGGCTGACCGCCTTGACCCACGGCGCCAGCGTGCTGCTGCGCGGTGATGAGCTATGGACGCCGGAGCAGACCTGCCAGGCCATGCATCGCCATGGCGTCACCGTGGCGGCCTTCCCACCGGTGTATTTGCAGCAGTTGATCGAGCAGGTGCGCGAGGATGGCAACCCGCCCGCGATGCGCATCTACTGTTTCGGTGGCGATGCGGTGCCGCAGGCCAGCTATGAGCAGGCCCACCAGTTCCTCCGGCCGCGCTACATCATCAACGGCTACGGGCCGACCGAGACCGTGGTCACCCCGCTGATCTGGAAAGCCGGCCCTGAGCAGCCCTGCGGCGCAGTCTACGCGCCCATTGGCCATCTGGTCGGCCAGCGCAGCGGCTATGTCATGGATGCCGATCTCAATCCACTGCCGCCCGGTGTGGCCGGAGAGCTGTATCTGGGCGGAGTGGGCGTGGCACGGGGTTACCTGAATCGTCCGGGGCTTACCGCAGAGCGTTTCGTGGCCGACCCGAACAGCCCGGGGCAGCGCCTGTACCGCACTGGCGATCTGGTGCGCCAGCGCCCTGACGGCACCTTCGACTACCTCGGGCGCTTGGACAATCAGGTCAAGGTGCGGGGTTTTCGCATCGAGCTGGGTGAGATCGAGGCACGCCTGAGCGAGATGGATGAGGTGCGCCAGGCCGCAATGGTGGTCAGGGACGGCCCGGGCGGTAAACAGCTGGTGGGCTATGTGACCCTGGTCGGCAACGCTCAAGACAACCTTGCCGAGCAGTTGCGCGAGCGGCTGAAGCGGGAGTTGCCCGAGTACATGGTGCCGGCCCAACTGATGGTACTGGAGCAGTTGCCACTGAGCCCCAATGGCAAGCTGGACCGCAACGCGCTGCCGGCAATCGAGGCGCGCAGCGAGCATGTCCCGCCGCGCAACGACCTGGAGCGGGCCATCGCGCAGATCTGGCAGCAAGTGCTGAAGGTCGAGCAGGTCGGTATCACCGATAACTTCTTCGAGCTCGGTGGCGACTCGATCCTCAGCATGCAGGTGGTGGCCAAGTCGCGGGCCTTGAAGAAACATGGTTTCAGCCTGCGTCTGCGTGACTTGATGCAAAAGCCAAGCATCGCCCAGCTCACCGCCGCCTCTGGCAAGCAGACGCCGCTGTTGTCGCTCAATGGCGAAGTCGCTGGGCAGGCACCGCTGTTCTGCGTGCATGCCGGCTTCGGTACGGTGTTCGACTATGAGCCACTGGCACGCCGACTCAACGGCCGCTGCCAGGTGATCGGCATCCAGGCCCGGCAGTTGCTCGATGCAAGCTGGCAGGCGGCATCGTTGCAGGCCTTGGCGAGTGACTACGTTGCCTGCCTGCGCGAGCGCCAGGCGCAAGGGCCCTACCGGCTGCTGGGGTGGTCGCTCGGTGGCACCTTGGCGGCGTTGATGGCGGCGCAGCTGGAGGGCGAAGGTGAACAGGTGCAATTGCTGGCGCTGTTGGACAGCTTCGTGCCGAGCCGCGAATCCGCCCAGCAGGCGGATCACTGGCTGGATGACTTGAACGAACTGCTCCAGGCCACGCTACCGGCAGCGCGTACGGTAGATCGCGGCGATCCGCGTCAAGAGAGCGCGGTTGGCGCCCGTGAGTTGATCGTCCAGGCCCTTGGCGATGTGCCCGAAGGCGCAGGTTTGGGGGTCGAGGAGCTGCTTCAAGTGTTCCTCACCGCGCGCACCCTCAAGCGCCTGTCACGTGAGCTGCAGGTGTGCGAGGGGGTCAAGGTACTGCCCCGCAGCTGGTGGGTCGCTGGCCGTGAGGATGAGCGTGCGGCGCTGGCCGCCCAGCTCGGGCAGTCGCTGGACCATGCACCGATGCTGTCCTGCGGGCACTTCCAGGTTCCTCATGACGCCGCCGTGCTGGACGCGCTGGAACAGGCCCTGGAGCGCTTGCCGAGCACTGGCCAGGCCTGAACTGTTGCTGTTACTTGAGCTGACGGGGCTGCCGGGTGCAGCCCCTTTTGGAGAATACCGATGTCGCTGAACCCTGACCTGGCTGCCTACCTGAAATTGGTGGAGGAGGGCCGCACGACTGGCAAGGTGCTGCCGATGCATGCGCTGACCCCAGATCAAGCCCGTGAGCAATTCGAGCAGTCGTCGGCGCTGATGGCGCCGAAGGCCGAGGAGCCCGAGCAGATCGACAACCTGACCTTGCTCGCGCGCGATGGCCATGCCTTGCAGGCGCGCCTCTACCGGCCACCGGAGGCCGATCCGCACCTGTTGGGCGCGGCGGTGATGTACCTGCATGGTGGCGGCTACGTGGTAGGCAGCCTCGACTCCCACGATGCCTTGTGCTGGAACCTGGCCCAAGAGGCTGGCGTGCCCGTGCTGTCGGTGGGTTATCGCCTGGCGCCACAGTGGCGTTTCCCGACGGCGGTCGACGATGCGCTGGATGGCTGGCGCTGGCTGGTCGACAACGCCGCTGAGCTGGGCATCGACCGCAACCGTCTGGCGGTGATGGGCGACAGCGTCGGCGGCAGCCTGGCCACCGTGCTGGCAAGCCAGTTGGCTGAGCAGGCGCAGCTGCCCGCGCCACGGCTGCAGGTGCTGGTCTACCCGGTGACCGATGCCAGCCGCAGCCGCGCTTCGACGCAGCGCTATGCCAGCGGCTATCTGCTCGAACAACAGACCCTCGAATGGTTCTATCGACAGTACGCCCGGCAACCTGCGGACCGTCTCGACCCGCGCTTCTCGCCGTTGCTCGGCGCGGTATCGCCACAGGCGGCGCCGGCCTTGCTGCTGGTGGCCGAGTGCGATCCGTTGCATGACGAAGGCGTGGCTTATGCGCGTCACCTGGAGGAGGGCGGGGTGCCGGTGAGCTTGCAGGTAATGGCGGGCGTGACCCATGACTTCATGCGCATGGGCTTGATCATCGAGGAGGCTGAAGAGGGGCTGGCGCTGGTGGTGGAGGCGTTGCGCGAAAGGCTGTGAGATCGCCAACGAAGCGCAAATGAAAAATCCGCATCCTGTGAGGGATGCGGATTTTTTTACCCGAGGCGCTGCTTAGAAGCTGTACTTGGCCGTGAGGGTGAAGTTGCGTGGGTCGCCGTATACGTCGTATGGGCTCCAGGTATTGTTGCTGGCGATGCCCTGGTAGTACTTGCGGTCGAAAATGTTGTTGAGGTTGAGGCGGGTATCGAGATTCTTGTTGACCTTGTAGCCCACCATCAGCCCGACCACGGCGTACGAGCCCTGATCGATCCGGTAGTTACCGAAGGCATTGCTACCTTTGTTGAAGATGCTGCTCTGGCTGTAGACGTTACCGCCGACACGCCACTGGTTCAGCTCACCCGGCAGGGTATAGGTGGTGCTGAGCTTGAACAGGTGCTCGGGCAGGTCGCTGTCGAACTTGCTGCCTTCCTTGGCCTTGTTGGCATCTTTCAAGAACTTGGTTTGCGAATAGGTATAGCCGGCACCCACTTGCCAGTTTGGCGTCAGCGCGCCCATCAACTCCAGGTCGATACCCTGGGTCCTGACCTTGCCGGAGGCCTCGTAGCAGATGTAGTCGGTGCAGCCTTGTTGATTGGCAGACTCCGCTGCACGGTTTTCCTGGTCGATCTGGAAGATCGCCGCGCTGGCATTGAGGGCACCGTCGAAGTACTCGCCCTTGATGCCGATCTCGTAGTTCTTGCCCTCGATCGGGCGAATGATGGAACGGCCCAGGCCCTGCTCCGATTGCGGCATGAAGATGTCGGTATAGCTGGCATACACCGAGTGGTTGTCATCCAGGTCGTAGATCACCCCGGCGTAACGGGTGACGTTACGGGTGACCTTGTAATCGCTGTTGGTGTAGTAGCCGTCGTTGATTTCGTTGTAGGTCGACTGATTGTCATACCAGTCCAGGCGCGCGCCGATGATCACCTTCAGGGGGTCGGCGATGTTCAGCCGCGTGGTGACGTAGACACCTTCCTGCTCGACTTTCTCACTCAGGTCGTACAGGTCGGGGACAGTGGGTCGGGCGATGCCGCTTGGGTTGACGGCGAACAGGTTGTCGACCGGGATGAACACCGTACCGCCGTGTGCGGATGTCTTGACTTCACGTTTGCTAGCACCGACCACCAGTTCATGCTGGCGCTCGAACAGCTTGAAAGGGCCATTGGCGTAGATGTCGTAGCTGGACTGATCGTAGTCCCGGCGTTGGTTGAACACGCGCTGGCGGAATGCTTCGGCGGACGTTGAGCCGGTGCGCTCGAACACGGCGCCTTGCAAAGCGAAATCGGACCAGTTCTTGGACGCCGCCACATGCAAGCGCCAGTCATTGGCAAAGTGATGATCGATTTCGGCGAACAGCGTGGTGTTGTTGATGTCCTGATAGCTCCAGTCGTAGCCGACGTTGGTGGAGCGCGAGTAGCCGACATGGCTGCCATCACGGTTGACCGGCAGGCCACCCCAGTTGATGTTGTTGTTGTCGTTCTGGTTCGACGCACCCACGGTGAGGGTGGTGTCGTCGGTCAGGTCGAACTCGGTGATGCCGTAGAACAAGCCACGCTCGCGGCCGGCATAGTCCTGGAAGCTGTCCTTGTCGTTGTAGGCACCGACGAAACGGCCACGCACGCTGCCGCTGTCATTGAGCGGGCCGCTCAGGTCCAGCTCGCCACGGTAGTTGTCCCAGCTGCCCGCGGAGCCGGTAACGCTGCCCTGGAACTCCTTGGTGGGACGCTTGCGCACCATGTTGATGGCCGCCGACGGGTTGCCGGCACCCTGCATCATGCCGGTTGCCCCACGGACGATCTCGACGCGGTCGTAGGGGGCCATGTCGGCCGCCGCGACCCAGTCGGCGTTGTAGGTGGTCGGCAGGCCATCGAACATCAGGTTGCTGATGGGGAAACCGCGCGAAAAGTACTCGCTGTTGGCCGGGCGCGCCGCCGACATGCGCAGGCCTGGGGTGGCCTGGACCACGTCGTCGAGGCTGCGCATCGACTGGTCATCCATGCGTTGGCGGGTAATCACTGTGACCGCCTGCGGCGTTTCGCGCAGTGTCAGCGGCAGTTTGGTCGCGGTCTGCATGGCGCCAGTGGTGTAGGAACCGGTGTTCTCGGTGGTTTGCCCCAACCCCTGGCTATTGATGTTGGTTGCCCCCAGTTCCACCGCATTGCCCCCCTCCCGGGCATGGATGGTGGCCTGGTTGCCTTCGATCTGGTAGCTGACGCCGGTGCCCTGGAGCAACTTGGGCAGCGCTTGGGCTGGCTCCATGGCGCCGGAGATGGCGGCACTGCGCTTGCCTTCGACGTCTTGCGGGCTATACAGCACCTGCAGGTTCGATTGCGAGCCGAACGCCAGCAATGCGCTGGCCAGCGACTGCGCCGGAATGTTGAATTGCACCTGCTGGGCCTGGACCATGGCCGATAGCGGCATCAGGGCGCTCAGGCCCAGTGCGGCAGGCGCCGCTTGACGCAGGGTGCGGCGAATGACCAGGGCCAAGGCCTGGGGACGAAGGCGTTGTGTTGGCATTTATCGAAAGCTCTATGTAGGTGTCTGGTGTTAAGTGTGAGTGGTTCTTGTTATTGATTAGGACGCACCCATCGGCTAAAACCGGAAAACTAAATGCAATCGGCAACCCGTGATTCGAGCTTGACCTTGCCATTGGCCATGTGGATCAGCTGGTCGGCGACATCGAAGTAACGGTCGTCGTGGCTGATCACGATGATGGTCTTGCCCAGGCGTTTGAGGTCAGGTAGCAGCTCGGTGTAGAAGATCCGGCGGAAGGTCGGGTCCTGATCGGCCGCCCACTCGTCGAACACCAATACCGGCCGCTCTTCGAGCCAGGCGCTGACCAGGGCCAGGCGTTTGCGTTGGCCGGTGGAGAGGTCGGTGGTGCTGAACACGCCGTCGCGGATACTGACCTTGTGATCGATCTCCAGGCGCTTGAGATAGTCAGTGGCATCCTCTGGCACCGGTTGGTCGCCCTGGATGACGTCGTCGAACAGGTAGTAGTCGGCGAAGATGGTGGTGAACAGCTGGCGGTAGTCGTCCCGGCTCTGCGCGCTCACTGGCTGGCCATCGACCACGACGCTGCCCGATTGCGGCGCATACAGGCCCAGCAGCAGCTTGATCAGGGTGGTCTTGCCGCAGCCGTTCTCACCCACCACGAAGACGATTTCGCCCTGCTTGATGGTCAGGTTCACCGGGCCTAGCTGGAACGGCTCGCAGCCTTCTACCCGTGGGAAGGTATAACTGACGTCCTTGAGCTGCAGGCTGTCGAGGGTTTTTGCCGAAGGGCGGCTGTCGTCCAGCAGCAGGTGCGGTTCGGGCGAGGAGAACTGGCGCGATAGCTCGGCGATGCGGCGAAAGGCGATCTGCGCCTTGCTGATGATCGGCAGGGTGCTGATCAGGTGTTCCAGCGGGCCTTTCATATACAGCAGCACCAGCACGAAGCCACTGGTGACGCTCTTGTCGCCGCTGGGCCACAACGATTGCATGGCCAGGGCCACGGCAATCACCACGAAGAACAGCATCGAGCCGAGGGCCTTGGCGACCACGAAGATGTTGATCGAACGCACCTGGGTGGCGCAGATGCGGTTGGCGGTGTCCTGGATGCCATGGCTGAACATGCGCTTGCGCCGCGGGCGATGGATGCGCAGCTCCTTGGCGCCTTCGGCAATGGCGCTGTAGTGTTTTTGCAGGTCGTCCTCAGCCTCGCGCGCGCTCTCGAAGCCACGCACGCCCCACGAGCGGGCGATGAACTGCATGACCGAACCCAGGCCGATCGCCACGACGATCACCAGGAACATCGGCCACGACAGGCTCGCCAGGTAGCCCAGGCAACCCAGGGTCACGGTCAGCGAGACCGCCAGCGGCGCGAAGACGAAGGCGAAGTCGCTGATGGTGTCGACGTCGTGGGTCAGCACCGGGATCAGCCGGTGGCTGCGATAGCGCTCGATCTGGTCGATGGGCGCGGCCAGGACTTTTTCACCCAGCTCGCGGCGTAGCCTGGCGATGATGTGCTGGCCGACATAGTTGGTGCCGATGTCGGAGAAGATCGAACTGAACAGCGCCAGCACGCACAGCCCGGCAAAACCCAGGACCACGCCCTGGGTAAGGCCGCTGTCGCTGTGCAAGGCGCTGTTGATGGTGGCGAGCAGCGCGGTGACGCTGAGGCCGCCGACCATGCCCAGCGCGATCGATACCGTCACCAGGGGCCAGAAGGGTTTGAGCAGGCCGAACAGTTCCCTGACGGCGCCACGAGGTTTGCGGGTCATTGGTATCTCCTGAATCACACGGGGTTAAGGGTCATCAGAGTTCGCGAACGACCCGAAAGCCCAGGAAATCACCGCGCACGTCAGGGGCGCGGTTGTTGCGGTTACCGGAACGCGAGAACACCGGCGCTTCGCCCCAGTCGTTGCCGCGCATGACCCGCACGCTGCAGTCACCGGTGGTCCAGGCACTGCCATCGGCCGGGGCGCCCTGGTAACCATCGTTCCAGCAATCGGCGACCCACTCGTAGACGTTGCCGTGCATGTCATGGACGCCGAACGCATTGGCCGGGTAGCTGCCAACGGGAGCGGTGTAGGAGTAGCCGTCGGTGGGGCCGTAGGTGTTGGCGTGCTGGGCGATGCTGTATTTGCTCGGGTCGTTGTTATCGAAGGGGAATGGGAACGGGCCGCTGGAGCCTGCGCGTGCGGCGTATTCGCGCTGCGCTTCGCTGACCATGCGGTAGTTATGCCCGGTCTTTTTCGACAGCCATTTGGCGTAATCCTGTACATCGAACCAACTGACGCACACCGCGGGCTGGCGCGGGCCCTGCTTGTAGGTGGGTTTGCTGGCTGCGCAGAAGCGCCCGGGGCGGGTATCGCCGTCGGCGATTTTCACCCCGCTTTCGCGGATGTAGGCATCCAGCTCGCCAGCAGTGACGTGGTAGCGGCTGATGGCAAAGGGTTTGGCAAAGGTCACGGTGTGCTGTGGGCCTTCATCGCCTTCGCGGCCGAGCTCATCCTCTGGAGTGCCCATCAGGAAGCTGCCGGCAGGCAGCACGACCATTTGCGGGCAGGCGCTCTTGCAGTCCTGGAACACGCTACCCGGCTTGGGGCTGTCCGCAGCGTGGGCGCTGGCGGCAAGGCCGAGGACGGCGCACCAGCTGAGCTGGCGCAAGGTTCGCGCGGGAGAGGGCAATGACGTGAAGCGTTCGTCGGACATGGAGTGGTTTCCGTCAGCGTTTGGCTACAACAAGAAGGGTGGAAAAGTCAGCTGCGCAGGCGTTGGCGCAGCGCCTCGATCAGGCGATCGATTTCTGTCTCGGTATTGAGCAAGCCAGGGGCGGTGCGCACGACCGGGCCGACATCGCGATCGACCGCATCGACCACGATGCGCTGGCGGTTGAGCTCGGCGGCCACGGCGTCGGCATCCTGGCCCTTGATCCGGAAGAAGGTGAACCCCGCCGAATGCCGGGCGCTACGTGGCGTCACCAGCTCAATGGCGGGTATTTCGGCCAGGCGCTCCTTGAGGTAGTCGTTCAAGCCGTGGATGCGTGCCTCAATCGCGGCCTTGCCGTGTTGCAGGTGCAGCTCGAATGCCTTGCCCAGCGCCCAGCGGTGTTCGAAGGCGTGGTAGCCACCGGGGGTCATGGTGGTGGCGAAGTCTTCGTTTTCCGAGAAGGTCGCGAAGGTTGGCGTCAGGTGCTTGAGCTCGGTGGAGGCGGCGCAGATGATCCCGGTGCCGCGGGGGCCGAACATCCACTTGTGGGTGCCGGAGATGAAGTAGTCGCACTGCAGGTCAGCGAAGCGCATGTCTTCGACGCCAAAGCCGTGCACGCCATCGATCACGTAGAGGATGCGCTGGCTATCGTCACGCTTGCCGTTGAGCTCGCGCACCAGTGCGCCGATTTCGCCCACCGGCAGTTTCACGCCGCTGCCTGAGTGCACCCAGGTCATGCCCAGCACCCGGGTCTGCGGGCGGATCGCTGCGGCAATGGTGCCGAGCACCTCGTCGTCGGAGACCTTGGCCGGATCCTGGAACAGGCGCACCTTGCGCACCGGCGTGCCTTCGCGCTGGCTACGGTAGGCGAGGATGTTGCGGGTTGAATAGTGTTCGTGCTCGGTGGTCAGGATCTCTTGCCCAGGCGCCAGGCGCAGGCCGCCGTAGATCAGCCCCAGGCCCTCGGTGGTGCTGCCGGTGAGGGCGATCTGGCGCGGCTTGACCTCCAGGTAGCGAGCGGCCCAGTCGCGGACCTCGGCTTCGCGCTTCCAGTCTTCCTGGGTGTCCCAGTCAACCCAGCGCGCCGGGTGGCGATCGAGCTTGGCCCGGTAGCCCTCGATGGCCTCGCGCACAGGCTTGGGATGTGAGGTGATGAGGAAATTGGCGAAGTGGGCGTAGTCAGGGTCGAGGTCGAACAGCTGGCGAAAAGCGGCCCACGGGTCGCTGCCGGTGGTTGGCCTTGGGGTGGCCTGGGCCGAGCCCAGCAACTGGCTGGCCAAGGGCAAGCTGGCCGCCAGCAGTCCGGCATGCTTGAGAAAAGTACGGCGATCGTTCATGCAAGGCTCGCAGTTCAACGGGAGGAGGTGGTGGTCGGACGGGCAGCGTGTTGCACCTGCTCCCAGACCCTCAGGAAGTTGCCACCCCAGAGCTTGGTGATGTCGGCCTCCGAGTAGCCCCGGGCGATCAGCTCCGCGGTGACGTTGCGTGCCTGGCTGGCATCGTTCCAGCCGGCGATCCCGCCACCTTCGTTGAAGTCGGAGCTGAGGCCGACATGGTCGATACCGATCTTGCGCACCGCGTAGTCGATGGCGTCGCCATAGTCCTTGAGCGTTGCCTGCGGTTCCTCATCGAGGATGGCGTACAGCGCTTCGGCATACTCGCCGACTTTCTGCTCCGGCCAGCCGGCGATGATCGGGTCGCCGGGCATCAGTGCGTAGGCCTGGTTAGGCAATGGCGGCAGGCTGAAGCGTGCCCGCAGGGCATTGAGCCGATCCTGGGATTTTTCGCTCAGCGGCTTCAGGTAAGTGCCGAAGGCGACGATTTGCACCACGCCGCCGCTGTCCTTGATCAGCTGCATGTCCTTGTCGCTGAGGTTGCGCGGGATATCTACCGCGGCCCTGGGCGCCGAGTGCGAGGCCACCAGCGGGGCGCGGCTGAGCTGGGCGACCTGGCTCAGGGCCTGGTCCGACATCTGTGACACGTCGATGATCACACCCAGGTCATTGAGCCGTTGAACCGCCTGGCGACCCAGGGGGGACAGGCCTCCCAGCGCGTCGACGGTGTCATTGAAAAACGGCAGCGGGCGCGAAGAGTCGGCCCAGCTGTTGTTGCCGACATAGCTGAAGCCGAACATGCGCACACCGCGTGCGGCCCACTTGTCCAGCAGGTCGATGTCATCGCCCAGGGCGTAGGCATTGAGCATGCTGATGAATACCGCGAACTTGCCTTCGCCATGCAGCCGGCGCATGTCCTGCGGGGTATAGGCGATGCCAACCTGGTTGGGGAAGTCGCGGACCATGGCGGTGATGGCGTTGTAGCGTACCTCCTGGGTGTGCCGGGCGGCGTCGACAAAACCGTCGGTAGGGCGGTGCGGGCCATTGTTGCCGGTCCAGGATTCCGGCCAGGCGAAGATCGTCAGTGCGGCGCCGGACAGTCGCCCACGGGCGGCCTTGACCAGGTCGAAGCGCCCCGGCCCGTCCTGGTCGGCTTCATTGCCTTCGGTGCCGAAGCTCAGCGGCAGGGTGATGTGGCTATCAAACGAAATAATCCGTTCCTGCAGATCATTGGCCTGGCGCACCACCTCCTTGGGGTAACCGTCCTTGTCCAGGTAGTACCAGGCGGCAAGCCCGGCACTTACGGTCAGGGTAGTGGCCAGGCTGATGTACAGGGCTTTTTTCCAGCGTGGTGTCGTCATCTCGGTCTCAGTAGGTTCGCCGCAGAGGTTCGGGCTCGAGGCCATTGCTACCTGGAGAGAACGAGCGCAAAGGCAAGAAATTTAGCGCTCGGCGGTGGGCTGGGGGCAGTGTTCGCGTGCGCCTGCGCAGAGGTCGGGCAGGGTTAAATTTTCCCCTGCGCACAACGTTTTAGCCTTCGATGGGCCGTGCTTGCGGCCATAACGACTGGCACAGGTAGTTCAATGACGATTTCCCGACGAGGCTTCATCGCAAGTGTGGCGCTGGCAGGTGTTGCGGTACCTGGAGCGTGGTACGCGCAGCGCCAGCTCACAGCTGATGATGAGTTTCCCGAAACAGCCGGCGAGGCGGTCGTGGAGCTTGCCGATACGCCGGGTCAGCAATTGGGTGATACCTTGCGCGGGATCTGGCGCTGGACCTTGAAGGGCAGCGATGCAGGCCTTGAGGGTCTTGAGCATCAGCCGTTGGAGTTGTTTCTCGATGTTGCCCAGCGCGGCCGGGCCATTCGTGGCTTCCTGGACACGCCCGAGCGCTTGCGCAGTGACCAGCAGCCGCGCTACCGGGTCGTCGGTGACCTGCCTGCAGACAAGCCGGGGACCCTGCGCTGGCGCCTGTTTGCCCTCGACGATGGGGGGCAGCTGCCACGCTATGAGTGTCAGGTGGTGCTGGATGAGGTCTGGGGCGAGTTCGGCAATGCCGGCCCGGCGACCCTCAATGGGCGGATCCTGCGCTTGGATCGGCCACTGGCGTTGCCCGAGCAGGACAACCGCTTCCTGGCCAGCAAGCAGGTGTTTCCCGAGGCGCGCGAGCGCACGGCGCTGTCTGCATCACTGGTCGAGTGGCTGATCACGCCTGAGCATCGACTGTTCCACCAGCTATGGCATGCATCGCGAGACAAGTGGCACAAGCTGGCCAAGGATAAGCATCAGGCGCTACGTGGCCTGGGTTGGCAGCCGGGGCCACGTGAGCGCGAGCGCGACGCCCGTGGTCGGCATAAAGACCGCAATGGCTCGGGGGAAGATTTCTTGTTCATGCACCGGCACATGCTCGGCGCGGCGCGGGCCATCCAGGACCTGCCATCGTGGACCCGCTTCCCGCTACCCCAGCCTGAGCTTGAGCGTGATCGACAGGGGTTCGCGCGTTACTTCGACAACCAGGATGGCAACGCCTTGCCCCCGACCTGGCTGGCCTCGGACGATGACGAGTACACCCAGTGGGTCAGAGACATCAAGAGCGCCGAGACCTTTCATGGCAACTTCGAGGTCTGGGAGTCGCGTTACTCGGACCCTCAATACCTGTCCAAACTGACCTTGGGGCAGTTCGGCTCGGAGCTTGAGCTTGGTTTGCATGACTGGTTGCACATGCGCTGGGCTTCGGTGCCGCGCGACCCGGTCAACGGCATGCCAGTGCCGATGGCGCGCACCCCGGATGATTTCGCAGGGCGCTGGTACGGCGCCGAAAACGACTTTCTTGGCGACCCGTTCTCGTCGCATGTGAACCCGGTGTTTTGGCGCTTCCATGGCTGGATCGACGATCGCATCGAGGACTGGTTTCGCGCCCATGAACGTTTCCACCCGGGTGAGGTGGTGCGCGTGCAGGTCAATGGCGTGCCTTGGTTCGCCGCGGGGCGCTGGGTACAGGTGGCCGACCCCTGGTTGGGGCCCGACACCCATGGCTGCAGCAGCGTCCCAGGCTTGCGCCCAGGGCGCAGTGTGGAGATGGACCCGGAAACCATGAAGCTGGCCCTGCGCATCATCTACGCCGACGAAGAGCGCTTTGACGGCCTGCTGCGCAAGGTACCGCGCCGTCCTTGGTATGCGCGGCACCTGAAGGTCAGGCAACGCTCGCTCTGACCCAGGCGACAGCCACCGATAGGCGCGCTAGCGTGGCGCCTGGGCGGCCTGCCAGCCGCCGCCGAGGGCTTTGTACAGGGCCACGCTGGCCTGCAGTTGGCTCAGCTGCAACTGCGCCTGCTGGTCCTGGGCCTGATACAGGGTGCGTTGGCTTTCCAGCACCGTCAGCAGGGTTTCGGCGCCGGCGGCGTAACGCTGCTGGGCCAGGTCGAAGGCAATGCGCGATTGCGCCACTTCTTGATCCTGCCACTGCCTCTGGCGCTCGACGCCATGGGTGGCATTGAGGGCTTTTTCCACATCGGCGAAGGCGGCGACAATGCTGGCGCGATAGTCTTCGAGCAGCTCTGCTTGCTCGGCCTGCGCCAATTGATGCGAAGCGCGCAGCCGGCCGTTGTTGAAAATGGGTGCGGCAAGACCGGCGGTCAAGGTGTAGTAGGGGCTGCTGAAGACATCGACCAGGGTTCGTGCGCCGCTGCCCAGGTCTGCACCCAAGGTCAGCTTGGGCAGCATGGCTGCCCTGGCGACCTGCACATTGGCGCTGGCAGCGGCCAGGCGCGCTTCGGCGGCGGCGATATCCGGGCGCCGCGCCAGCAACTCGCTGGGCACGCCGCTGCCGATTCGGGGCCAGCGCAGCGCGTTGATCGACGCTTGGCTTTGCCCCAGCTGCTGAACCGGTTGGCCGAGCAAGGTGGCCAGGGTGACGCGGCTGTCTTGCCACTGTTGCTCCAACAGGGGCAGTTGGCGTTCTTGTGCCGCCACCAGGCTACGCTGCTGGGCAAGTTCCAGGCGGGTGGCCGAGCCTGAATTGTGCCGCGCTTGGACCAAGCGCAGGACGTTGCGCGCGTTGTCCAGGTTCAGCCGGGCGATGCGCAGTTGCTCCTGCAGCGCCAGGGTGCTCAGGTAGCTGTTGGCAACCGAGCTGAGCAGGGTCAACTCGACGGTCTGGCGATCGAAACGGCTGGCGTCGAGGCTACGCAGCGCGCTGTCGCGGGCGGCGCGTACACCGCCCCAGAAGTCGATCTCGTAGCTGGCGCTCAGGCGGGCATCGAACGAGGTGCTGGTGCGTTCGCTGCTATCGACATCGAGCTGTTCGTAGCCTTGGCCATGCAGCAGGTGTTGGCGGCTGCTGTCCAGGCCCGCTTGCAGTTCTGGCAGCAGCGGTGCGCCGGCGATCGTCGCCCGCGCTTGGGCTTGCCGCACCCTGGCGGCGGCGGCGGCCAGGTCGTGACTGTCACGCCGGGCGCTTTCGATCAGCTGATCCAGCTCGCTACTGGCAAAGGCTTGCCACCACTGGGCATCGGCAAGCCCGACTGCCGTCTGGTCAGTTGCCGCCTGCCAGGTGGCGGGCGGCTCGATGGCGGCGCTGGGGGCAGGGGGGCTGTTGCAGGCGGCCAGGGACAGGCTTAGGGTCAGCAGACTGATGCGGCTTGGCAATGTCATAGGTTATTCGCTGGTAAGGGCTTTGACCGGGTCGAGGCGGGCGGCCTTGCGGGCAGGCATGAAACCGAACAGCACGCCGGTAATCACGGCGCAGGCAAAGGCGCCGAGGATCGAGGGCAGGGCGAACGCCACCGGGATGCCGGCCAGCATCAGGCCGGCGCCGACGCTCAGGGCCAGGACGATACCGGTCACGCCGCCGACCATCGACAGCATCACCGCCTCACTGAGGAACTGGCGCAAGATGTCGCGCTGGCGTGCGCCGGTGGCCATGCGGATACCGATCTCGCGGGTGCGTTCGCGCACCGTCATGAGCATGATGTTCATCACGCCGATCCCACCCACCAGCAGGGAGATGGCGGCAATCGCGCCGAGCATCAGCGACAGGCTGTTCTGGGTACGGGCCTCGGCCTGGATCAGGGCGGCGTCGTTGGTCAGTTCGAAGTCGTGCTTGCCGTGGTGGCGCTGGCGCAGCAGGTGATCGATGGCGCGCTCGGTTTCGCTTACCCGGCTGGAGTCGGCTGCTGCGATGGTGATGTAGTCCGGGTCACGATGACCCAACAGGCGCATGGCCGCCGACGAGTAGGGTATGACGATTCGCCCGTCACTATCCTGGTCGCCGGAGCTGGCGCCCTTGCCGGCGAGAATGCCGACCACCTGGAACGGCACGTTACCGATCAGCAGGTACTGACCCAGCGGGTTGGCCTGGGGGTCGAGCATTTTTTCCCGGACTTTCTGCCCGATCACTGCAACAGCGGCGCCGCTGGCTTCGTCGGCTTCGCTGAAGAAAGCGCCCTCGACCACCGGCCAGTTGAAGATCTCGGGAAACCAGGTGTTGTTGCCCCCCACGTAGAACTGCTGGCTGTTGTTGCCGTGGCGGACCATCATCTTCTCGCCGGTGACCGGCATGATGTGCTTGACCTGGGGCAGTTCCCCGATGGCGGCGACATCGTCCAGGGTGATGGTGCCGGCGGGCTCGCGCAGGGTGGCCGGTGCGCCATTGAGGTAGAGGATGTTCGAGCCGAACGCGGCCATTTGCGCCATGACTTGGCGCTTGCTGCCTTCGCCGACGGCCAGCATCACCACCACCGAGGCAACGCCGATGACGATGCCGAGCAGGGTCAGGGCGGTGCGAAAGCGGTTGATCCACATCACTCGCCAGGCGGCTTGCAGGGCTTCGAGCAGTTCGCCCTTCCAGGCGCCGCGCAAGGTCGCGCCGCGGTCCAGGCGCTGGCGTAGCTCCTGCGCTTGCAGGCCGGGGTGACGCGCGCCGGGCAGCCGATCTGCGGCCGAATCACTGAGTATCAGTCCGTCACGGATCTCGATCACCCGGTGCGCACGGGCCGCCACCTCGCGGTCGTGGGTGATCAGGATGATCACATGGCCTTGGCTGGCCAATTCGTCCAGCAGGGCCATGACTTCGGCGCCGCTCTGGCTGTCCAGGGCGCCGGTGGGTTCGTCGGCGAGGATGATGTGGCCGCCGTTCATCAAGGCCCGGGCAATCGACACGCGCTGTTGCTGGCCGCCGGAGAGCTGGTGGGGGCGGTTGCCGGTGCGGCTGGCCAGGCCCAGGCGTTCGAGCAGGGCGCTGGCTCGGCTGTGACGTTGGGCTGGTGGGATGCCGGCATAGATGGCTGGCATCTCGACGTTTTCCTGGGCTGATCCCGAGGGAATCAGGTGATAGCCCTGGAACACGAAGCCGAAGGCTTCGCGCCTGAGCCAGGCCAACGCGTCGCTGCCCAGCTCGGCAACATCCTTGCCGGCAAAGCGATAGTTGCCGCTGGTGGGTCGGTCGAGGCAGCCGAGGATGTTCATCAGAGTCGACTTGCCGGAGCCGGACGCACCGACAATGGCGACGAACTCGCCAGGGTGGATGCTCAGGCTGACCCCGCGCAGCACCTCGACGGTGGGGGTGTCGAGGCCGCCATAGGATTTGCGGATGTCGCTCAGCTCGATCAGGGGAATTGACATTTATCCTCCACTGGCGCGAGGCGCGCCAATGACCAGTTGCTCGCCTTCGCTCAAGCCATCGAGGATCTGCACCCGCAGCCGGTCGCTTAGGCCAGTGCGCACTTGCCGTTGTTCGATCTTGCCCTGGCGGTTGAGCACCTGGGCCAGGCGCAGGCCGTCGCCATCACTGTCGTCGAGGGCGGCCAACGGCGCCGTGAGGACTTGGCTGGCGTGACCTGCGACAAAGAACACCTGGGTCGTCATCTCAGCCATCAGGGCGCCATCGGGGTTGTCCACGTCCAACAGCACGGTGTACTGGACTACCTGGCTGGCGCTGCCTGCGGAGCTAGCGCTGATCGGGCTACCGCCGCCTTGGCTGGTCTGCTCGAGCGGCTTGGGCGGGATCGGCAAGATCTGCCTGACCGTGCTGGTCCAGCGCCGCTTGCCGCCGGCAAGGGTGGTGAAGTAGGCAGTCATGCCAGGTTTGACCTTGCCGATGTCGGCCTCTGAAACCTGGGCCCAGACGGTCATTGGCGAGAGCTTGGCGATGCGCAGGATCAGGGGGGTCTGCTGTTGGGCGTTGAGGGTCTGGCCCTCGCGGGCATCCACTGCGACCACGGTTCCGTCCATGGGGGCATAGATGCGGGTGTAGCCAAGTTCGGCCTCATCGCTGCGCACGCTGGCCTGGGCCTGGTGGATCTGCGCCTGGTACATGTCGATCCGCGCTTGGGTCACCTTGAGCTGGGCATCGGCGATCTGCAGGTCTTCATCGCGGCTGGCGCCGGCTGCGGCGAGGCTGCGCTGGCGCTGGTACTGCTGGCGAGCCAGCTGGAACTGGGCGCGCTGCTCGGCCAGTTGCGCCTTGAGATTGTCGATCGCAAAACGGGCGGCGTCGAATTTCGCCTGCTGGGTGGAAGGATCGATCTCGACCAGTAGCTGGCCTTGGCGCACCTCATCCCCGGCTTCTACGTGCAGCTTGCGAATCTGCCCGGATGCCTGCGCGCCGACATCGACATAGCGCCTGGGTTGCAAGGTGCCAAGGGCGGTGACGCTGCTCTCTATATCGGCGCGGGTCACGGCGACGGTGCTGACGGGCAGGGCGCCGAAGGGCAGCGCCTGCCACGCCAGCAGGCTGCCCAGGCCAAGCAGGCCCAGGCCGCCGAGGAGGATGCGACGGCGGGTATTGGATGTGCGACTCATGTGGACTTCCAGCCAGAAGGATGGCCACGCGCTGCCAAGTGGACGCGCACGGAGGTCCCAGATAAACGAAGCGCAGTGCAGATGATTTAGCCTAGGCGAGTGCCTGTCTGTTGCTGAGAATCATTATAATTTGTAAGATTCCAGCTTGATATCACTCCTTCGAGCTTTTCCTCCTTCGCCGTTGTGCAGGGACATGCCAGGTGCCGTCGTGGAACATTACTATCGCGAGTTGGTGAGCTTCCTCAGTGCGCGCCTGGGTAATCGTCAGGCGGCGGAAGATGTTATCCATGATGCCTACCTGCGGGTGCTGGAGCGTAACGAGCCTGAGCAGATCGAGAACCCGCGCGCCTTCCTCTATCGCACGGCGATGAACTTGGTGATCGATCGCCATCGGCGCCACCTGGTACGCAAGGCCGAACCGCTGGAGGTGCTCGACCTTGACGAGCGCTGGCACAGCCCGGCCCCGTCCCAGAGCATGCAATTGAACCAGCGTCTGGCGCTGATGCAGCGTGCCTTGGATGAGCTCAGCGCGCCGTGCCGTGACAGTTTTCTGTTGCGTAAACTCGACGGCATGTCGCACCAGCAGATCGCCGAACACCTGGGTATTTCGCGCAGTCTCGTGGAAAAGCACATCGTCAATGCCATGAAGCACTGCCGGGTGCGCATGCGTCAGTGGGAATCCTGAGCAAAACCTGGGCGATGGGCGACAAATCCCGGTGCTGGCGACTTGATTTCTCCGGGTTTCAGGACAACTATCAATGAAGACCCTCTCCAGGCATCGCCCTGGCGATTGCCTGTACTGGCGCAGTATGGTCAGGGAGTTTCCATCACCTTGCTGCCCAGGTTCGATCGATGCCAAACAAATGCATGCGCATCCTCATCGCCGACGAGCACCCCAGCCAACGCTTGCAGCTGGAGAAGATGCTCAATGCCCTGGGTTATTACCGGATCGCCCCGGTAGACAACTTCGATGACCTGCAGCGCCTGGTGCAATGCGCTTTGCAGCCGTTCAACCTGCTGATTGGCAATATAGACCTGGCCAGCCATGCCGGTGTCGACCTGGCGCGTTTTTGCCGGGTCAGCACGCAGATTCAGCACGCCTTGCTGTATCACTCGCAACATCTGAAAGTACCGGCGGTCGCGCAGAGCGAGCGCAAGGCGGTGAGCATCAGCCTGCCCAAGGTGCCAGATAGCGAGGCGCTGGAGTCGTTCATGTCGATCATCGACTTGCCGGTGGTGGTCGGGCAGGTGGCTCTGCCGCCGGGCCTGTCCGGTCATTCGGCCTATCCGCGCCAGCGGCTGAACTTCGCCCAGACGGTATTCAGTCGCTCAAGCTGAACGGCATGCGGCAACAGGCCGCGGGCATTTGCTATCCTCTTGCCCTTTGCCGATCTGCGGACCCCTGCCATGACTGCCATCGATACCGCTCGCCAGCCCCGGTTTACCCGTGGCGACCACCGGACCCTGGGCCTGGCGGCGTTGGGCGGCGCGTTGGAGATCTACGATTTCATCATTTTCGTGTTCTTCGCCCTGACCCTTAGCCAATTGTTCTTCCCGCCTGAGATGCCCGAGTGGCTGCGCCTGCTGCAGAGTTTCGGGATTTTCGTCACCGGTTATCTTGCGCGCCCGTTGGGCGGCATCCTGATGGCGCACTTTGCCGATCATCTGGGGCGCAAGTGGGTGTTCAGCCTGAGCATCCTGATGATGGCCCTGCCATGCCTGTTGATCGGGGTGATGCCGACCTATGCCGATATCGGCTACGCGGCGCCGCTGATCCTGTTGGCGTTGCGTATCTTGCAGGGCGCCGCCGTGGGCGGGGAGGTGCCCAGTGCCTGGACCTTTGTCGCCGAGCATGCGCCCGAAGGGCGGCGCGGTTATGCCTTGGGCTTTCTGCAGGCGGGGCTGACCTTCGGTTATCTGCTGGGCGCGCTGACGGCGACCTTGCTGGCGCAACTGTTCAGCCCGCAGGAGATTCTCGATTACGCCTGGCGCTATCCGTTCCTGCTGGGCGGGGTGTTTGGGGTGATCGGCGTGTGGCTGCGCCGCTGGCTGAGCGAGACGCCGGTATTTCTTGCCTTGCGCGAGCGTCGCGAGCAGCCGGTGGCGTTCCCGCTGCGCCAGGTGTTGCGCGAGCATCGCCGGGCGTTGCTGCCGGCGGCGTTGCTGACCTGCGTATTGACCTCGGCGGTGGTGGTGTTGGTGGTGATCACCCCAACCGTGATGCAGCAGCGCTTTGGCATTGCGGCCGGGCAGACCTTTGCCTTGAGCAGCGTTGGCATCGTGTTCTTGAATATCGGCTGCGTGTTGGCCGGGTTGCTGGTCGACCGCCTGGGCGCCTGGCGGGCGCTGAAGATCTACAGCCTGTTGCTGCCTGTTGGGATTGGCGCGCTGTATGCCAGCCTGGTGGGGCAGTGGAGCCTGATCTGGCCGGCCTATGCCCTGGCCGGACTGTGCTGTGGGGTGGTCGGCGTGGTGCCGTCGGTGATGGTCGGGCTGTTTCCGGCGCAGATCCGCGTGTCGGGTATTTCCTTCACCTACAACGTCGCCTACGCCTTGTGGGCCAGTACCACGCCGCTGGCGCTGATTGCCTTGATGCCGTGGAGCCCGTGGGTGTGTGTCGGCTTTTGTCTGCTGATGGGCATGGTCGGCTTGCTTACGGCTCTGTATTTCAAGGGGCGGGAGCGGTTGGTGTTCGATTCGCAGGCGGTGCCGGTCATGTGTGCTGAGAAGTAACGCGGGTGGCGCTCGCTCTCACGAGCGACGTAGACACCACTGCATGCGGCCCACCGCCTTGAGTACGAAAAAGCCCCCTGACCTCACGGCCAGGGGGCTTTTTCATACAGCGCGATGCACTTACATGTTCGGGTAGTTCGGCCCACCGGCACCTTCAGGGGTGACCCAGGTAATGTTCTGGGCCGGGTCCTTGATGTCGCAGGTCTTGCAGTGCACGCAGTTCTGCGCGTTGATCTGGAAGCGCTTGGTGCCGTCTTCCTGGGTGACCACCTCGTAGACCCCGGCCGGGCAATAGCGCTGAGCCGGCTCGTCGTACAGCGGCAGGTTGCTGGCGATCGGGATGTTCGGGTCGGTCAGCTTCAGGTGGCAGGGTTGTTCCTCTTCATGGTTGGTGCTGGAGAGGAATACCGAGCTGAGCTTGTCGAAACTGAGCTTGCCGTCGGGTTTGGGGTAGTCGATCTTCTTGGAGTCGGCCGCAAGCTTCAGGCAAGCGTAATCGGGCTTGGTGTCGCGCAGGGTGAACGGCAGCTTGCCGCCGAACCAGTTCTGGTCGACATAGTTGAAGGCTGCGCCAAACAGCGGGCCGAACTTATGCATGGCCGGGCCGAAGTTACGGCTGGCGAACAGCTCGTCATGCAGCCAGCTGGCTTTGAATGCGTCAACGTAAGTGGTCAGCGCATCGCCGCCCTCGCTACCGGCGATCAGCGCGTCAGCCACTGCATCGGCGGCGAGCATGCCGGATTTCATCGCCGTGTGGCTGCCTTTGATCTTGGCGAAGTTCAGCGTGCCCAGGTCGCAACCGATCAGCGCGCCACCGTTGAAGACCATCTTGGGCAGCGAGTTGTAGCCGCCCTTGCAGATCGCGCGGGCGCCGTAGCTGATGCGCTTGCCGCCTTCGAGGTACTGGCTGATCACCGGGTGGTGCTTGAGTCGCTGGAACTCGTCGAACGGCGACAGGTATGGGTTGGCGTAGGACAGGTCGACGATCAAGCCGACCACCACCTGGTTGTTTTCCAGGTGATACAGGAACGAGCCACCGGTGTTTTCGCTGCTGACCACATCCAGCGGCCAGCCGGCGGTATGCACCACCAGGCCTTGCTCATGCTTGGCCGCGTCGATTTCCCAGATTTCCTTGATGCCGATGCCGTAGTGCTGGACGTCGGATTCGCTGTCGAGGTTGAAGCGCTTGATCAGCTGCTTGCCGATGTGGCCACGGCAGCCTTCGGCAAACAGGGTGTACTTGGCGCGCAGCTCCATGCCTGGGGTGTACAGGCCGTCTTTGGGGTTGCCTTCGCGGTCGACGCCCAAGTCGCCGGTGACGATGCCGCGAACCACGCCGTTTTCATCGAACAGCGCCTCTTGGGCTGCGAAGCCTGGGTAGATTTCCACGCCCAGGTTCTCGGCCTGCTGGGCCAGCCAGCGGCACAGGTTGCCCAGCGAGATGATGTAGTTGCCTTGGTTGTGCATGGTCTTGGGCACGAACAGGTCGGGTACCTTGACCGAACTGCCCTGGTCCTTGAGCACATAGATGTCGTCGCGCTTGACCTCGGTGTTCAGTGGCGCGCCGAGCTCTTTCCAATCGGGGAACAGCTCGTTGAGCGCGCGCGGCTCGAACACCGCACCAGAGAGGATGTGCGCACCGACTTCGGAGCCTTTCTCGACCACGCAGACGCTGATCTCGCTACCGGCTTCGGCGGCCTTCTGCTTCAGGCGGCAGGCGGCGGACAGGCCTGCCGGCCCGGCGCCGACAATGACCACGTCGAATTCCATGTATTCGCGTTCCACTGGTTCTCTCCTACTCAAGGCTCATCGCTGTTGCTTGTCTTGTGGGTTTTATCGGTGGGTCACTCGCAGCTATCTATGCTGTAGCTTTGCGGATGGCGGACTACACCGTTTTGTCTTGGCGCGCATTATATCTACACCACTCGGCGGGTCCAATACAAACGTTTGTTTGAATTTGCCGCAGCCCAGTAAAATCACAGGTACGCGGCTGGAGGCTGGCCGATTTGCCGTATTGACCGGGATGGGTGTTACGGTCAAGATACGAGCGGTTTTACGCTCGCCGTAGGCTGACCGTCGGGCGCAGGTGCACCCCTAAAGACCAGGCGTAGAGCAGGGTTTTGAGGCTAAAACCCGTTGTGTAGTGGAGTTTACACGCCACGACAGAAAATGACTCGCGGGTTTTGCCGGCAGGGTCTGAACAAGACTGATTGGTCACTGTGAAGATCGCTCGCCCCGCAACGTTTTTAGAGGTGCCCTTGTACCCACGCGCAATCGCCGGGCCAGCCCCAGGCGACATTCTTTTCACCGGAGAGTAACGAGGAATCCATGAAGGTTCTTGTAGCTGTCAAACGAGTGGTCGACTACAACGTCAAGGTTCGCGTCAAGGCGGACAACTCCGGCGTCGACCTTGCAAACGTCAAGATGTCCATGAACCCCTTCTGCGAAATCGCCGTGGAAGAAGCCGTGCGCCTGAAAGAGAAGGGCGTTGTGACCGAGATCGTCGCCGTCGCCGTCGGCCCGACCGCAGCCCAGGAGCAACTGCGCACCGCGCTGGCGCTGGGTGCTGATCGCGCCATCCTGGTCGAGACCAGCGACGAGCTGAACTCGCTGGCCGTGGCCAAGGCGCTCAAGGCCCTGGTCGACAAGGAGCAGCCACAGCTGGTGATCCTCGGCAAGCAGGCCATCGACAGTGACAACAACCAGACCGGCCAGATGCTGGCGGCGCTGACGGGCTACGCCCAAGGCACCTTCGCCTCCAAGGTCGAAGTGGCTGGCGACAAGCTCAACGTCACCCGTGAAATCGATGGCGGCCTGCAGACCGTTGCGCTCAACCTGCCAGCGATCGTCACCACCGACCTGCGTCTGAACGAGCCGCGCTACGCGTCGCTGCCCAACATCATGAAGGCCAAGAAGAAGCCGCTGGAAACCGTGACTCCAGACGCGCTGGGCGTTTCCACCGCCTCCACCACCAAGACCCTGAAAGTTGAAGCGCCGGCTGCTCGCAGCGCTGGCATCAAGGTCAAGTCGGTGGCCGAACTGGTCGAGAAACTGAAGAACGAGGCGAAGGTAATCTAAATGACTATCCTGGTTGTCGCTGAATACGAAAACGGTGCCGTTGCCCCGGCTACCCTGAACACTGTCGCCGCTGCTGCCAAGATCGGTGGCGATGTCAATGTGCTGGTCGCAGGCCAGAACGTCGGTGGCGTCGCTGAGGCTGCGGCCAAGATCGCTGGCGTGGCCAAGGTGCTGGTTGCCGATAACGCAGCCTACGCCCACCTGCTGCCGGAAAACGTCGCGCCGCTGGTAGCTGAGCTGGCCAAGGGCTACAGCCATGTGCTGGCCCCCGCCACCACCAACGGCAAGAACATCCTGCCACGCGTTGCTGCGCTGCTCGATGTCGACCAGATCTCCGAGATCATCTCGGTTGAATCGGCCGATACCTTCAAGCGTCCGATCTACGCCGGTAACGCCATTGCCACCGTGCAATCGAGCGCTGCGGTCAAGGTCATCACCGTGCGTACCACCGGCTTCGACGCTGTCGCCGCCGAGGGTGGTTCGGCTGCGGTCGAGGCGGTTGCCTCGGCGCACGATGCGGGCAAATCGGCGTTCGTCGGTGAAGAGCTGGCCAAGTCCGACCGTCCTGAACTGACCGCTGCCAAGATCGTCGTTTCCGGCGGCCGTGGCATGGGCAACGGTGACAACTTCAAGCACCTGTATGCCCTGGCCGACAAGCTTGGCGCCGCAGTCGGTGCTTCGCGCGCCGCGGTCGACGCAGGTTTTGTGCCCAACGACATGCAGGTCGGCCAGACCGGCAAGATCGTCGCCCCGCAGCTGTACATCGCGGTCGGCATCTCCGGCGCAATCCAGCACTTGGCCGGCATGAAGGATTCCAAAGTGATCGTTGCGATCAACAAGGATGAAGAGGCGCCGATCTTCCAGGTGGCTGACTACGGCCTGGTCGCGGACCTGTTCGAAGCCGTTCCAGAGCTGGAAAAGCTGGTCTGATTCGCCTGCTTCACTTATAAAGAAGCCCGGCCCTCATCGAGGGTCGGGCTTTTTTTATGGCTGCAAGGAGTAGCGCATGAAGTATCGCGGAACGGGCCCGCTGCTGGCTTGCCTGGCGGCGTTGCTGTCGCCGCTGGCGATGGCGGCGGGTAAATGCGAGCGCCTGGTGGCGACCGGCAGCCCGGATGCTCCCCCCTATTCATGGCAAGACCCAAAAGACCCTCGCCATCTGATCGGCGCCAATGTCGATTTGCTGCGCCAAGTTGCCAGTGAGCTGGGGGTGACGGTCGAAGTGCTACATGCCGGCAAGCGCGATCAGGCCTTGGAAGAAGTGCGCAGCGGGCGCATGGACCTGTTGCTCGACACGCCCATGCAAGTGCAGCAGCTGACCGCACTGGACTACATCCATCCGCCCCTGCAACTGAACGAATACCTGGTGTGGACTCGCCACGATGGCAATGTGCAGTTCGACGGCCCGGCGGACCTGGCCCAGTACCAGGGCAGCCTGTCCGAGCGCGCTCGGCTGACGCCGGCCTTCGATGCCTTCGCCAAGGCCCAGCTCAAGCTGACGCCGTCGCAGAACCTGACCCAGGCATTCCAGAAGCTGGTGCTGGGCCAGGTCGATTATGTGCTGGCTGGCCGCTACTCGGGCATGGCCATGGTGCAGGGGCTGGGCATGGCCAATGACCTGATCGCCCGCGGCCTGCCGGTGGATCGGCCGGGCTTGTACCTGGCGCTGTCGCACAATTCGGCCTGCAACGACAGCTGGTTGCGCGGACAACTGGCTAAAAAGCTGACAGAATTGCCGATCTCCGGTGCGTCCGAGGCTGTCCTGCAACGTAATGTCGAGCGCTGGAAGGCGCAGATGCAGGCGCCGCTGGACGCCCCCAAACAGTAGGAAGATTGCGTTGAGAATCCAACCCTTGATTCTGGCGATGGCCGCACTCGGCCTGGCCGGTTGCGCCAATGACCCGGCGCCCAATGAACAGTTGCGCCTGTCCGAGCAGGCGCTGGAGCAGGCCAAGGCGGTCGGTGCCACCGAGCAGGTGCCCGAGCTCAAGCTGGCCGAAGACAAGCTGGCCCGAGCCAAGAGCAACTTGGCCACCGAAGACCATCGCGATGCGCGCATGCGCGCCGAACAGGCCGAGCTCGATGCACGCCTGGCCGAGGCGCGGGTGCTGACCCACAAGAGTGAGGAGCAGCTCGAACTGCTGCAGTCGCGCGTCAAACGCTTGCGCAAACAGCTGGAGGTGCAGCCATGATGCGCTACAAGCCAATGGCCGCGCTGACCTTGCTGGCCCTGGTCGGCTTGCAGGGCTGCGCCAGTCAGCGCAGCGAGTCGGCCCTGGATGAGGCCAGTGCGGCGTTCCAGAAGGTCAAGGACGATTCCAACGTGCTGCGCAGTGCGCCGCGTGATGTGATCCGTGCCGGTGAGTCGCTGGCCCGGGCCGAGCGCCTGTCCAGCTACATCGGCACCGGTGCCGATGTGCGTCACTACGCCTACCTGAGCCAGCGCTACAGTGAGATTGCCGCTGAGCATGCCAAGCTTGCGCTCAATCAGGAGCGTATCGCCAAGCTCGACCTGGATCGCCAGCGCCTGCAACTGGCCCTGCGCGAGGCCAAGTTGGCCAGTGTGCAGCAACAAGGCAAGTGGGTTGAGGCGCAAATCGCTGCGCTGGCCTCCGAGCAGACCGATCGTGGCTTGGTGATGACCCTGGGCGATGTGTTGTTCGATACCGGGCGGGCGGATCTGAAGAATTCCGCTAGCCGCACCGTACTCAAATTGGTGCAGTTCCTTCAGCTCAATCCGCGTCGAGTGGTGCGAATCGAGGGCTATACCGACAGCACCGGTACTGCGCAAGACAATCTCAAATTGTCGCGTGATCGTGCCCAGTCGGTGGCGGACATGCTGGTCGACCTGGGGGTCGATGAAAAGCGTATCCAGGTCGAGGGCTATGGCGATCAATATCCGATCGAAGCCAATGCCTCGGAGCGGGGCAGGGCGCAGAATCGCCGGGTTGAGATCGTTTTCTCTGACGATAAAGGCAAGCTCGCCGCCCCGCGGTGATCTTGGAGCAGGGTGGGGCGCCTGGCGCCCCTTTGCGGCAGCTCGCCGCGACAAGACGCCTCCCGCCTCGGTTGTTCTGAGCACGACATCGGCGCTTCGAGGCGCTGGTCACGCCACTGTGTTGTCGACTATTCTGCAATCTGTCCCAGTACACTTTGCAACTGTTCCGGTACTCTGCCTCTCAGTGTGTCGCACAACAACAACGACCTGTCCGCGCTTCGAGAACACCGTCATGACCAACCTGCTGCTCTACCAGCGCATCGCCCAGCAACTGGCCGATGACATCCGTCGCGGTGTCTACCAGCCAGGCGAACGCGTGCCCTCCGTGCGCAAGATGAGCGCCCAGCTCAATGTCAGCCATGCCACGGTGTTGCAGGCCTACGCCAACCTCGAAGATCAGGGCTTGATCCGCGCCCGGCCGCAGTCTGGCTACTACGTGCACCAGACTCCCGCCCTGACCGCGCAGACCCCGGATATCGCCCGGGTCGAGCGCCCCGGGTTGGTCACACGTGCCAGCATCATTCAGCAAGTGCTGACCGAGGCCCGTCGCGATGGCGTGTTTCCGTTCGGCGCGGCGGTGCCGCACGTGGATTACCTGCCGGTCAGGGCGCTGCATCAGCAGTTGGCCAAGGTCACCCGCTTTCATAGCCCGCGGGCGTTCAGTTACATGTTCAGCCCCGGCTTTGAGCCACTGCGCCGGCAAATTGCTATTCGCATGCGTGATGCCGGGGTGCTGGTCGATCCGCGTGAAGTGATCGTGACCCACGGCTGTGTCGATGCCTTGCAGATGTCGTTGCGGGTGTTGACCCGACCGGGTGATCTGATCGCCGCTGAGTCGCCGACTTATTATGGCTTGCTGCAATTGGCCGACTTGCTGGGCCTGAAAGTCATCGAGATCCCCAGTGATCCGTCCACCGGGATCAGCCTGGAAGCCTTGCAGCTGGCGGCTAACCAGTGGTCGATCAAGGCCTTGGTGTTGACCGCGCGCTTGAGTAATCCGCTCGGCGGCACCATCCCTGAAGAGCGCCAGAAGCAACTGCTGCGCCTGGCATCGGATTTCGACATCCAGATCGTCGAGGACGATATCTACGGCGAGCTGATGTTCGAGCAGGGTCGGACCAAGGCGCTCAAGGCCTTCGATCGCCTCGATCGGGTGATCTATTGCTCAAGCTTTTCCAAGACCTTGTCGCCGGGTGTGCGGGTAGGCTGGATGATCGCTGGGCGCTATCAGGCCGAGATCCAGCGCTTGCAGACCTTCACTACCCACTCAGCTTGCAGTGTGACGCAGATGGGGGTGGCGGCCTATCTGGAGAACGGCGGCTATGATCGCCATCTGCGCTTCATTCGCCAGGAATACCGCAAGAACCTCAGCGCTTATCAGCTGGCGGTGCAGCAGCACTTCCCTGAAGGTACCCAGATGACCCGGCCTACCGGTGGCTTCATTTTGTGGGTCAGCCTGCCAGGGCGGGTCAATACCCAGGACTTGCACGTGCGTGCGCTGGAGCAGGGCATCAGCATTGCGCCTGGGCTGATCTTCAGCAATACCGAGCAATTCAACCACTGTATTCGCCTGAACTGCGGTATTCCGTGGAACAAAGAGGCGGAGCGCGCGGTGATCACCCTTGGCTTGCTGGCCCATCAGTTGTGCAAGGAGTCGACCGGCTCGCTGTTCTAGGCGTTGTGCGCAATGTCGCCCAATGGTGACTTTTCGCACAAAGCCTGTCTTGCCAGATGCGGGCGGAACAGACAGCATACGCATCTTTATGCCAGTACCTGATGTCCATGAAAGCGCTTCGCTCTTTTGCCCTGTTGCTCTGTCTTGCGCCGCTGTGCCTGTCCAGCGGTATGTTGCAGGCTGCCCAGCCGCAAACCAAGGCGGCAGCGGCCAAGAGTGCCCCGGCCAAGCCCGCGAAAAAGCCTATCGCGACCAAGACTAACAAGTCCCCGGTCAAGGCTGTCAGTCGCAACAAGGCCAAGCCTGCGGCCAAGGCAAAACGTAAGGCAGTCAGCAAGGCGGTGGCCAAGCCGCTGCCCAAGCCCAAGCTCGACCTGAGTCTGCCCCTGGAAATGGTCAATCAGCTCGAGCCCAACGTGAATACCTCGAAATCCACCGGCAAATCACGGCGCAAGCCTTTGCTGCCGTCGATGTTCCCGCAGACCCCGCCGGTCGATGACAGCCCGTTCCAGCTCAATGGCCGGCTGATCAGCAACGAAATGCAGCTGCAGCTGCGCAATGACAGTCGCCATGATGTCGAAGGGGCGGCCATCGATTTTGAGTTTCGCCAGTAGCCGGAACTGACTGCCAGGTCACGGCAATTTCATCCGGTCAACAATTTCAAACGTATGTTTGAGCGGTTACTATCCAGGGACGTTCGTCCCGTTTCGTTCCAGGGAGTCCTGTTTTCATGAAATGCCGAGAGGGTTGCGGCGCCTGCTGCATTGCCCCTTCCATCAGTTCGCCGATGCCGCGCATGCCCAACGGCAAGCCGGCCGGGGAGCGTTGCCTGCATCTGACTGCGCAGAATCTTTGCGAGCTGTTCGGCCGACCTGAGCGCCCCGCGGTGTGCGGTGGCTTCAAGGCGGATGTGGAAGTGTGTGGCAGTGACAGTGATGAGGCGATCAGATTACTCGGTTGGCTGGAGCAGATGACGGCGGCGTGATTGGCTGGATCTTCGACAACAAGGATAAAGATGATGAGATCGTTCAAGCGTATTGCACTGCTGTGTGGCATGGGTGTCCTGCTGGCGCCTGCCGCCTGGGCCGAGAACTGGCAGGTGGCCAAGGACGAGGAGGGCATCAAGGTGTCCCTCAGTGAGGTCGCAGGCTCCAAGTACAAGGCGTATCGCGGGGTGACCGTGATCAAGGCGCCGTTGGCCAAGGTCAAGGCGTTGCAGGAGGATGTGGTTGGGGCCTGCGCCTGGATTCACGAGTGCAAGTCGCAGAAACTGCTCAAGCACGAAGGTGACCAGAGCTGGACCTATACCCAGTTCAATACGCCGTGGCCAGTAACCCCGCGCGACTCGATCCTGCAAGTGACCACGATTCAAGAGGCGGACGGCAGCTTGACCCGTAAGCTGGAAGAGAAACCGCAGTACCTCCCTGAAGAGCAGGGCTATGTGCGGGTGGCCAAGGTCGAGGGTTTCTGGAAGCTGGTGCCCCAGGGTGACAGCACTGAGGTGACCTACCAGGTGCATACCGAGCCAGGTGGCAGCGTGCCGGCGATGGTGGCCAACAAGTTCGTGGTCGATGCGCCGTTCAATACGCTCAAAGCGCTGCGTGAGCGCGCTGAGAAGCCCTGAGACGGGGCTGCGAACCGGACGAACAAAAAAGGCTGCCCGAGGGCAGCCTTTTTGCGTTCAGCTCGATGAGCTTACTTGCGATCCGTCAGGTTGACGATGTCACGCTGCGGTTCGCCAGTGTACAGCTGGCGCGGGCGGCCAATCTTGTACGGGCTGGAGAGCATTTCTTTCCAGTGCGAGATCCAGCCCACAGTACGTGCCAGGGCGAAGATCACGGTGAACATGCTGGTTGGAATGCCGATCGCCTTGAGGA
>Ga0247821_10000217_pt1 | contig 33195 bp, 32 predicted proteins | sample 13C_Glycerol_Day_FD_192481 | JGI IMG/M metagenome (GOLD analysis project Ga0247821, IMG submission 192481) | Soil microbial communities from agricultural site in Penn Yan, New York, United States - 13C_Glycerol_Day14 | ecosystem: Environmental > Terrestrial > Soil > Agricultural land | place... | reverse complement strand
GATCGGGTCCTGGGGCGTGACGATACAGTTGCGGTGACCGGGTGTCATGGGCTGCTACGCAGTCGATCGCCGGCTACGCCAGCTCCCACAGCGATTGAGCAAGCTTGGACCCTGTGGGAGCTGGCGAAGCCGGCGATCGACTGCGTAGCAGTCGCAACCCGCCCCCGCGCTTGCCCCGGCCATTGGCATCCCGATGAATTGCTGTCATCGTTCTCCAACCCCTCCACAGCAAGGACCGCTCCATGGCACTGCACCTCTGGCTGACTTTCTCCCTGGCTTACCTGCTCACCTCCCTGACCCCCGGCCCGAACGTGCTGCTGACCGTACGCAATGCCTTGCGCCACGGCCCGTCCGGCATGGGCGCGACGATGGTCGGCAACTTGCTGGCCCAGTTGCTGGTGATCAGCGCCGTGGCCCTGGGCGTGGGCGCCATGCTGGTTTCGCTGCCGTCGGCATTCCTGGCCTTGAAGATCGTGGGGGCGGGCTACCTGATCTACCTCGGCCTGCGCCAACTGTTCGCCCGCACTGCGGCACCGGCGCCAGCGGGTGAGGTGGTTGCGCACCCGACACAAGGGAAATGGCGGATCGGCGCCGAGTCCTTCCTGGTCTCGGCCAGCAATCCCAAGACGCTGATCTTCTTCTGCGCTTTCCTGCCGCAGTTCCTGGAACAGGGCCGGCCGATCGCCGAGCAGTTCGCGGTGATGTACCTCACCATCGCCGCGATTGTCTTCGCCGTGCACTCGTTCTACTGCTACACCGCCTACCGCTTCAGCAAGCACATGAAAGGGTCGCGGCTGGTGGCGTGGTTCAAGCGCGCCACCGGGGCGTTGTTCATCGGCCTCGGGGTGCGCCTGCTCAATACCCGGGCGGTGTGAGCCGCGACCTGCCTCAGAGGTAAAGGGTCCCGCGCAGGAACAGCGCACCGTGGCCGCTGATGATCACCCGGTCGGTGCCCGGTACCTCGCACTGCAGCTGGCCCTTGCGCGCCCCACCTTGTTGCGCGCTCAGGCTGCGCTTGCCCAGGCGCCCGGCCCAGTAGGGCGCCAGGGAGGTGTGGGCGGAGCCGGTGACCGGGTCTTCGTTCACGCCCACCCGTGGGCCGAACCAGCGTGAAACGAAGTCGAAGTGGCGACCGGGGGCGGTCACCGCAATGCCGCGTACGTCGAACGCCGCCAGTGCCGCGAAGTCGGGGTTCAGGCCTTCGATGATGGCCTCGTCCTCGACCACCACCAGGTAGTCATCGGTGCGATACAGCGCCTCGATCCGCGCCAGGCCCAGGGCCTCCAGCAGCCCGGGCGGCACCGCGACCTGTTCGGGGTGCTTGGCGGGGAAGTCCATGGCCAGGCGCGTACCGTCACGGCGTACGCGCAACTCCCCGCTGCGGGTGGCAAAGCGCAGCACTTCGCGGGTTTCGCCCAATTGCTCGAACAGCACCCAGGCGCTGGCCAGGGTGGCATGGCCGCACAGGTCGACTTCTACCGTGGGGGTGAACCAGCGCAGCTCGAACACTTCACCCCTGGGCACCACATAGGCGGTTTCGGACAGATTGTTCTCGGCGGCGATCTGTTGCAGCGTCGCATCCGGCAGCCATTCCTTGAGCGGACACACTGCCGCCGGGTTGCCGCCAAACGCCTGGGAAGAAAACGCGTCCACCTGGAAAATATCGAGTTGCATGCTGGTCATTCCTGCCCGTTGGAGGCTTCAGTTGCCCGGATCTGCTCCAGGTAGTTGTAGATGGTGTAGCGGGTCACGCCGAGGGCGGCTGCAGCCTTTTCGATCCCGCCCTTGACGATGAACATCCCGCGGTCCTGCATTTGCCGCACCGCTTCAAGTTTCTGCGCCTTCTTCATGCCCACGACCCCGCCCGGACACGCCGCCTCGATGATCTGCGCCATCAACTGTTCCATGTCCCTGGGCGCCTCAGGTCGTGCGACGGGTGCAGCGCCCAGCCCCAGCAGGCCGGCAAGCACGGCGTGGGCGGCGGCCACGGCGCTCAGGTCGGCATTGATGCACAGGCTGGCGAAGGGCAGGCCGCTGCTGTCGCGATAGACCAGGGTGGAGCTGCGCAGTGGCCGCCCGTCAGGCGCCAGGGTCGCGTAGTTCTCCACCAGCAGTGGTTCGCTGCTGGAGCGATCTTCCAGGGCGCGGCGCACGGCCTTGAACCCCAGGTCACCTTGCGGCCCACCCAGTATCGAACCGCCCACCTGGCGACCGGTGACATGGCCGTTGGCGATGGCGAGGATGGAGCGCTCGGGCTGGGTCAGGTCGTGCAACACGATTTCGGTGTCGGGACCTACCGCATGGCTGAGCAGTGTGAGTGTGCTGTGCAGCACGCGCAGCACTTGCTGCCGCTCTGCGAAGACTTCAGGGGCTGTCATGTGGGACGTTGGAGGTAATGGTTGGAGACTTTGAAAATATCAATTGAATGTTGAATTATCAACGATATGTTGTTTTTCGTACGAATAGCCTGACGCTATTCAAGACGATCTGCATCAAAAGCTATACGCACAGCGCCCTTGCGTCTGGCCGCCTCGGCAACACTAGCCTCACGCCCGATGTACTCCGCGTCGGGCTTTGGAGGCCTGATCATGAATACCTTGAATCTCGAACGCAGCGTTGACCCCGTATCCGCAAACCGCTCGCTGGGCACCCGGACCATGACCCTGGGCATCTACGGTATTTACCTTGCACTGGCGGTCATCTACTTCTGGTTCGGCGGCATGAAGTTCACCCACTACGAAGCCCAGGGGCTGGTGCCGCTGGTGAGCAACAGCCCGTTGCTGGGATGGGTGTACCTGGTGTTCAGTGTCGATACCTTCTCCAGCCTGCTGGGTGTGCTGGAGCTTTCGATCGGTGTGCTGATTGCCGGCCGGCTGCTGTCACCCAGGCTGTCACTGGTGGGTGGCGCGTTGTCGGCGGGGCTGTTCGTCACCACCTTGAGCTTCATGCTGTCGACGCCGGGCGTCATCGAGCCCGGGCTGGGTTTCCCGGCCATCAGCGTTGCGCCCGGCCAGTTCCTGCTCAAGGACATCGGCCTGCTTGCCGCATCGTTGTTCGTAGCGGGGCATTCGCTCACGGCGCTCGAGTCGCGCTGAGCCGATGATCCACACCGGCAATGGCCTGAAGGCACAACGGCCTTCAGGCCATTTCGCCTGTGCGCCGCTTCACCCAGTCGCGGGGACTGCAACCGGTCTTGCGACGAAACGCCCGGGCCAGTGCCGAAGGGCTCTCATAACCCACTTCGGTGGCGATCAGGCTGATCGAGCGACCTTCACCCAAGCGCTTTTGCGTCAGGCTGATACGCCAGCTCAACAGGTAGTCGGCGGGTGTCTGCCCGACGACGTCGCGAAAATACGCGGCATAAGCGGCGCGCGACATGTTCGACTCGCTGGCAAGCTCGGCGATCGACCAGGCCCGCTCAGGGGCTTCATGCATCCGCACCAGCGAGCGCGCCAGGCGCCCGTCGGCCAGGCCTGCCATCAGGCCGGTATGCAACTGCCGCTGATCGAGCAGGTGGCGCAACAGTTGGATGACCAGCAGCTCGAACAGACGATCCAGTGCGGCATCCCGACCACAGTGTGCGCCCTGGGCCTCGGCGAACATCCAGTTCAGGGTGTCGGCCAGTTGCGGCAACGCGTCCAGGGCCAGTACCAGGATGTCGGGCAATGAAGCGGCCAGCGGGTTATCGACACCGCCTTCGAAGCGCATCGATGCACACAGCAGCTGTACCCCCTCGGGCTCTTGGGCGATCAGCTGATGGCGGCTTGGCCGTGGCAAAAAAATCAGGCTGGGGCGGGTCAGCAACAGGGGCTTGCGATCCGCGCCCTGCAAGGTGAGCGTACCGGAGCGCAGCAGATGCACATGGCCGTGCAGGTCCTGTCCATCATAGGCGGCCATGCCGCACAGCGTGCCGTTGTAGAACAGGCTGGCGCGCACGCCGAAATGCGACAGCAAGGTAGACAGGCGATCCATGGGCAGTCCCGTTGCGAGCGATGGACGCCGGGTATTCTATCATTGGTGTTTTGTGCCGGATCCGAGTGGCGTGCTCGCCCTGTCGATTTCCCCGTGCCTCGTTCGACTATCAGTCAGGGTATGCAGCGTTGTGCATTCGGGCATTCCCATGACAACAACGAACCAGGAGAAGCGTATGCGTAAACTTACCGTTGCCGCTTTCATGAGTCTGGACACTGTTATGCAGGCGCCGGGCGGGCCGCAGGAAGATACCGACGGCGATTTTCGTTTCGGCGGCTGGGTCGTGCCCTATGCCGACGAAGACTTTGGCCAGGCCATGGGGGAGCTGTTCTCGCAGCCGTTCGAACTGCTGCTGGGGCGGCGCACCTACGACATCTTCGCGGCCTACTGGCCGGGCGTGCAGGCCGACTCGGAAGATCATGGCATCGCCGAGCTGTTCAACAGCGTACCCAAGCATGTGGCCACCCATCGACCGGCAACGCTTGCGTGGCAGAACAGCCACGCACTGCCGGGCAACCTTGTCGACGCCATTCATGCGCTCAAGCAGCAGGACGGCCCACGGCTGCTGACCCAGGGCAGTGGCGAGCTGGTGCGTCAACTGCTCGCTGCGGGGCTGGTGGACGAGCTCCGGCTGATTACCTTCCCGATCCTGCTGGGCCGTGGCAAGCGCTTGTTCGACGACAACGCCCACCCGTCGGCGTTCACCCTGGCGCAGTCCCGTTTTACGCCGGGTGGGGTGTTGATCAGCCGTTACGAGCGCAGCGGCGAGGTAAAGACCGGGTCGTTCATGTAGGACAACAGCCTTGACTGGCTCGCTCTGTAGCCGCTGCCGCCAGGCTGCGATCGACCGCGAAGCGGTCGTAAAATGACGCACCGAGGTGTCCGGGTTGCGACTGCTTTGCAGTCGATCGCAGCCTCGTTCCTCGGCAGCGGCTACGTGGTACCCACAACCCAACGCGTGGAGAACCCGAATGATCAGCAAAAACACCATCTGCCTGTGGTTCGATGGCGCCGCCGAGGACGCCGCGAACTTCTATGCCAGGACCTTCCCGGACAGTGCAGTGCATGCCGTCCATCGTGCCCCCGGCGACTTCCCCTCGGGCAAGCAGGGCGATGTCCTGACCGTCGAGTTCACGGTGATGGGCATCCCTTGCCTGGGCCTGAACGGCGGGCCGATGTTCAAGCACAGCGAGGCATTCTCGTTCCAGGTAGCGACCGATGACCAGGCCGAAACCGATCGCTTGTGGAATGCGATCGTCGGCAATGGCGGCCAGGAAAGCGCCTGTGGCTGGTGCAAGGACAAGTGGGGGCTCTCCTGGCAGATCACCCCACGGGCACTGACGGCCGCCTTCACTCACCCTGACCGGGCGGCCGCCAAGCGTGCGTTCGATGCCATGATGGGCATGACCAAGATCGACATCGCCACGATCGAAGCGGCCGTCAAGCAATGATCAATCCACGCAGCCCGTGAAACGCTGCGCGCAATTCGCTGCAGAACAACGCCGGCTCTTCCCAGGCGGCGAAGTGGCCGCCCTTGTCGACCCGGTTGTAGTAGGTGAGGTTGGGGTAGGCCCGCGTCAGCCACTGGCGCGGCGGGCGGTACACTTCGCCGGGGAAAATGGTCACGGCCACCGGCACCTTCACCGGCTCCGGTTTCGCCATGGCCGCACTGGTTTCCCAGTAGATGCGGGCGCTGGAGGTGCCGGTGTTGGTCAGCCAGTAGAGGGTGATGTTGTCCAGCATCGCCTCGCGGCCCAGGGCCCGCTCCGGGTCGCCGCGGCTGTAGACCCAGTCGGCCTGCTTGTCGTAGAGCCAGGCGGCCAGGCCCACCGGTGAGTCCGCCAGGCCATAGCCCAGGGTCTGTGGTCGCGTCTGCATGATCGCGGCATAGCCGAAGCCCTTGTTCAGAAAGTCCCGGGCCTGGTCGAACACCTCACGTTCTTCGCCGCTCAGGTTGTCCGGTGGCGGGTCGCCATTTTTCAGCGCCCTGGCCAGTTCGGCGGGCAGGGTGGTGGCCCGTTCGATGCGATTGACATGGATGCCCAGCAGCCCTGCCGGGGCCTGGCGACCGAGGGCGTCGCAGATGATCGCGCCCCAGTCACCTCCCTGGGCCACGTAACGTTGATAGCCGAGCCGCTTCATCAGCTGGTGCCAGGCCCGGGCAATGCGATCGGGGTTCCAGCCGCTCTCGGCGGGCTTTTGCGAAAAGCCGAAGCCGGGCAGTGACGGGATGACCAGGTCGAATGCCTCCTCGGCCTGTCCTGCGTGGGCGACCGGGTCGGTCAGGGGGGCGATGGTGCCCAGCAACTCGAACACCGAGCCTGGCCAGCCGTGGGTCATGATCAGCGGCAAGGCATTGGCCTGGGACGAGCGCACATGGATGAAATGAATATCCAGGCCGTCGATGCGGGTCATGAACTGCGGCCAGGCGTTGAGCTTTGCCTCGGCACTGCGCCAGTCATAGTCCCTTGCCCAATAGCGCACCAGTGCTTGCAGGCGACCCAGCTCGACGCCCTGGCCGCTGGCGGTCTGGGCATCTGGCCAGCGGGTGGCGGCCAGGCGCAGGGCGAGGTCGTCCAGCGCCACCTTGGGCACGTTGGCCTGGAACGGACGTATCGATTCGCCCGGGTCATCCGCCACGACAGCGGGGCTGGCCGGCACGGCGGCCCGCAGTGCTTGCGGCAGCACCGACAGCCCGGCGCTGGCCGCGCCACCGAGCAGCAGGGTGCGGCGGGAGAGGCGGTTCAGGGCAGCGACGACGGGTGGTTTCATCGGGATCACCTCGCAACACAGAGCATAGCCCGGTTGCGAGGTCAGAGTGCCCGGTTCATTGGATCAAGCGGTCGACCTGGGCTTGCAGGCGCGGGCCGATCAGCAGGATGGCCGGGATCACGATCAGGTACGCCAGGCCCCAGGAGCGCAGCCAGACCAGGGCAAAATCCCTGGAAAAACCCAGGTTCAGCGCCAGCAGGGTGAAGGAGATGATGCCGGTGGTCACAACCCCCATCGACAGCGCGAAGGCGATCTTGCGTTTCAATTGGATGCTCATTCAACGTCACCTCAAAGGTTTATACCGATCGGTATATTTCTGCCCGAAAAAATTCACGACAAGTCGTGAACGATGTTCTCCAGCGTCTGCATGACGCCATTGCTGTAGTTCCGTTGCCCGGTGAGCCGGGAAATCATGATGGTCCCTTCGATCAGGGCAATCAGGGTAACGGCGGTCTGCTCGGCATCCACCGCCTGGCGAAACTCCCCGGCGGCGATGCCGGCTTCGATCACCGTCACCAGGTGCTGCTTCCAGCCGGCGAAGGCCGCCATGGCCCTGTCGCGCAGGGCCGGGTGGGTGTCGTCGGCCTCGATGGCGGTATTGAGCAGCGGGCAACCACCCTCGGGGAAGCCTGGCGGCAGGTCGCGGTAGGTGGCGGCCAGGGCCAGTAGCCTGGCCTTGTTGCTCTGCTCGCGCGCCATGATCGCCCGGACCGTGGCCTGGGCCTGCTGCCAGTTGTATTCGAAGGCTGCCAGCGCCACCGCTTCCTTGTTGGCGAAATTGCCATAGACACTGCCCTTGGTCAGGCCCGTGGCTTCGGTCATGTCGGCCAGCGACGTCCCGGCATAGCCCTTGGTGTTGAAGAGCGGTGCGGTCTTTTCGACGATCAGTTGGCGGGTACGCTGTGCTTTGTCCATGGAAGGGAAAATATACCGATTGGTATTTTATCGTCAAGCGGGTTGCCGACCGCTGGTCGAGGCGCCGTCGGCCTGCCGCTCAACGCTGGAACAGCTGCAGGATGTAGTCGCAGCTCAGTGATGCAGCGACAGGCCTTTGATTGCCTTGTCCACGGCCTTTTTGGGGCCACGCAGGGCCAGGCCGACCAGGTTCAGGTTGTCCGGATCTTCGGCAAGGAACACCTGGCGGTTGGCTTCGTCATGACCGGTCGAGAACATGGCGAAGACGTAGGGAAGCATGGTCAGCTCCCGCTCCATCCCGACGCGGTGGGCCTTCTGGATACCTCCGAGGTCGCCTTCGAACACCAGCATCGGCTGGCCGGACATATTGCCGTAACGACGGCCATGGGCATCGACATAAGGCTCGCCCATGACCTCGGGGGCTGCTGCGGCAACGCCGGTGGCGAGAAACGCGACCACGTTCATCCGTTGCCAGATCGCCAGGTCGTTGCGGACGATGAACGCTATTTTGCTGTCAAACATGGGGGGACTCCTTCATTGCTGAGCAGCGATGATGGCGTTCAGTCGAGGGTGCGGTCTGTAAGATTTGTGCACAGGCGCTGATAGGCGGCCGGGGTGAGCCGATAGGCACGGCGGAACCACACGCCCATATGGCTCTGGTCCGAGAACCCCACCTCGGCGGCCACCTCGGCCGGGGAGCGCCCGCTGGCAAGCAGGGCCCGGGCGGCACGCAAGCGAAGCCTGACCAGGTAGGCGTGCGGGGTCTGGCCGAAGCTGCGCTTGAACTGCCGGCTCAGGCGGAAGCGGTCGATCCCCGCGTAATTGGCCAGTTCCTCGAGGCCGACATCGGTCGCCATCAGCACGTGAAGGAATTCCCTGGCGCGCTCCATCTGCGCTATTGAATCCGACTTGTCGGACACAGGCCTGCTGCACAGGTGCCTTGCGAGCAAGCGCATCAGCGCGTCCAGGTGCTCGTCCCGGGCCAGGCGGCCTTCGCCCTGGTGGAGGGCAAGAAAGGCCTGCTGTATCGCGTCGCGCAACTGCACGTCATCGGTGAGGGTGTTGCGAAAGGCGGCGCCAATCGACGACACGTCGCCAAGGCCCAGCCGGTCGGTCATGCCCGATACCCAGGCTTGCGGAAGGTAAAGCATGCCGTAGGTGAACCCCTCGGGCTCCGGCGCAAAACCATCGTGCAAGGCCCCGGGCTCGATCAGGATGGAGCGGCCGGGTGTGCTGGTATGGATGGAGCGATGGCAACTGAAGCGCTGAACGCCTTGCTGCGTCACCCCGACCAGCACTTCGTCATGGTCATGGGGATCGTAGGCGTGCCCCTGGAAATGCGCATGCACGCTTTCGATGCCGGTTTCCTGATCGCGGCGCACATTGATCCAGTCGCTGTCGCCCTGACCTTCGCTCGGGAGCGTCATACCTAATACCCAGGCTTGTTTCATCGAGGCCAGTCTACCAGACCCGCCATGCGCCATTCACAGGGCGTACTGGGCAATCCCGTTGCCGAACGACCAGTTCTCCTTCTTCACCTCGACCAGGTTGATGAACACGTCTTCCAGGCGCACGCCAGCCTCCTTGTGGAGCCCTTCGGCAATCAACTGGAAGAGCCGTTTCTTCTGCTCGAGGGTACGTCCTTCGCTGAGGGTGATCTGGATGAACACCTGCCTGTCCGTGCGGGCGATGCCCAGGTACTGGCGGTCGTTCACCAGGCGGTCGTCGTCATGCTCGGTCAGCACCTGGAAATTGTCGTGATCGGGGACGTTGATCGCCTGTTTCAGGCTGGCGTAGACGACCTCGCCGAGTGCGTTGATGTGGGTGGGGTCGGGGTGTTTTCTGATGTCGATGCGGACAAGGGGCATGGGGCTCTCCTGGCGGCGGGATGCACAAAACAAGATAGCGTGCTCCGGTTGCGACCGCTGCGCGGTCGATCGCAGGCTTCGCCAGCTCCCACGGTGGGTGCAGGGGGACTTTGTGGGCGCCGGCGATACTTATGCGCAAGGGCTATATGCATGTATCCAACGAGTCTTGCCCCGCCAACCGCAGCCCTTGCCGGTTGGCAGGGTTAGCGTTTAGCTGGTCGCTGCCGTGGGTGCATGCGTGCGCCAGCGGACACTCCAATCAAATCAAAGGCGCGTCGGCCGCCGGGAGGGGCGGCGGCCACGCGGACACATCAGGTGCAGACGATGAGCACACCCCTGGATTTGAACGCGTTGAAGGCCCGCCAGCAGGCGGCGTGGGCCAGCGGCGATTACGCGGTGATCGGCACGACCTTGCAACTGGTCGGTGAACGCCTGGCCGAAGCCTGTGACTTGCGCTGGGACGAAAAGGTGCTGGATGTGGCCGCCGGCAACGGCAATGTCACCCTGGCCGCCGCACGGCGCGGTTGTCAGGTCACCTCCACGGATTACGTGCCCGAGCTGTTGAAACGTGGTGAAGAACGGGCGAGGGCCGAACACCTGAACGTGGTGTTCCAGACCGCCGATGTGGAAGCCCTGCCGTTTGCCGACGGGGCCTTCGATGCGGTGGTCTCGACCTTTGGCGTGATGTTCGCCCCCGATCACGCGCAATCGGCGCGGGAGCTGGGCCGGGTCTGTCGTTCGGGCGGCCGCATCGGCCTGGCGAACTGGACGCCGCAAGGTTTCATCGGGCAGATGTTCAAGACCCTGGGCCGGCATGTTCCACCACCTGCCGGCGCGCTGCCGCCCTCGCGCTGGGGCGACGAAGAACAGTTGCAGCAGTTGTTCGCCGACAGCAAAGGGCCGATGAAGGTCAGCCGCCAGTATTTCAATTTCCGCTATCGCTCGGCGGCCCATTTCATCGAGGTGTTCCGGACCTGGTACGGGCCGGTGCACAAGGCTTTTGCCGCGCTGGACGCCGAGGCCGCCGGCGCGCTGGAACGTGACCTCACCCAACTGCTGAACGACAATAACGTGGCCGGGCCGTCGTCGCTGGTGGTGCCCAGCGAATACCTGGAAGTGGTCATCAGCCGCCGCTGAGGGCAGCGCCTGCGCGTGCCTGGCCGGCTCGCTCAGACGAGCACGGGCTGGAGCGTGCAGGCGTGCAGGTCTTCGAGGAAGGCCTGCAGGATCGGTGGTGGCGACACGCCGCGCCGGGTGATGACGTCGAAGGGGGAGGTCAGGTCCAGGGTGCTGGCACCCAGGCGGCGCATGTCGCCGGTCTTGACCCACTGTTCGGCGAAGTGCACCGGCAGGAAGCCGATGTAGGCCCCGGAAATGATCAGGATCGCCGCCGCCTCGATGTTCTCCACGGTGGCGGCGGCCTTGGTGATGCCCAACTGCTCCAGGTCGAACTGGTGCATGTAGCCGCGTACGACGATATGGCAGTCGCGAACCTCTTCGAGCAGACGACCGTTCGCCGCCTTGCTGGCGTACAGCGGATGCCGGCGGCCACAGTAGAGCCCCAGGGCTTCGTTGTAGAGCGGCAGGTAGGACAGCCCCGGTACGTGCAGGGGAAAGTGACCGATGGCCAGGTGCAGGCGCCCGTCCAGCACCCGTTCTTCCAGTTCCGCCGGGGCGCCGATGTAGATATGCAGGTGGGCGTCGTGGCCGCGCGAGACGAAGCGCTGGGTGGTGCGCGGCAGCGGCGAGCCGGAGTCGGTCAGGGTGGAGTCGATGATGCCGAGGTTGAGCTTGCCGCTGATGTGCTGCTTGAGCACGTCGGCGTCCATGCAGAAGCTCTCCACGGCGCTGAGCAGGCGCAGGGTGGCTTCATGGATGGCCACGCCCTGTTCGGTGAGGCGAAAGCCGCTGCGCCCGCGCTGGCAGAGCTTGACCCCGAGGCGGGTCTCCAGGTGCGTCATCTGTTCGCTGATGGTCGACTGGCCGGCGTTGAGCGCGGCCTGCGCCGCTGAAAAGCCACCGCATTTGACGATGGTGGTGAATACCCTGAGCAGCTTCAGGTCGACATCGTGGAGCTGGATCACCGTAGCCTCCCGGCCGGGCGTCACATCGCGCACGCTGATATGAACGTCCGGGCATTGTTTTTTTTTCCAAGCTAACCATGGGCGTGTGATCACTGCAATGGCTGGCGTTGGGAAATGCCTTCGGCGGCGTCGGCGCTTTTACCGCGACGGTCGACACTCAAGCGGATACTTCGGATCCGGCGATGTATGCATCTGCACTTGCGCATTTTTCCCTGTCCGGGCTGCCGCCATAGTGGTTGCAACGGTGGTCGAGCAGTCGCCCCGTCTCCTGACCAGAACAATAAGTGGAGAAACCTGAACATGGCAAAGCACGGTTATGAATCCGGCCGCCTGAACCTGCCTTTCGTGGGTCATTGCACCTTCGCCAAATCGCCTATCTGCACCGACTGGGCAGCCATCGACGCCGATGTCGCGATCCTCGGCGCCCCCAACGACATGGGCACCCAGTGGCGTTCCGGCGCACGTTTCGGACCGCGCGGCATCCGCGAGGCATCGACCCTGTTCTCCTTCGGCCACGCCGGCGCCTACGACTTCGAAGATGACGCCACCTACCTGACCGATGACCAGCTGCGCATGGTCGACGTCGGCGACGCCGATATCGTCCACACCGACATGGCCACCAGCAACGCCAACATCGAATCGGCCGTACGCCAGATCCTCGCCGCAGGCGCCATGCCGGTGGTACTGGGTGGTGACCACTCGATCCACGCTCCGGTGATCAAGGCCTTCGAAGGCCATGATCCGATCCACATCGTGCATTTCGACGCCCACCTCGACTTCGTCGACGAGCGCCATGGCGTGCGCTACGGCCACGGCAGCCCGCTGCGCCGCGCCTCGGAGCTGGACCACATCGTCGGCATGACCCAGCTGGGCATCCGCAACGTCTCGTCCTCCAATCGCGACGACTACGACGCCGCCCGCGACGCCGGCTCGCAAATCCTCTCGGTACGCGATGTGCGCCGCCTGGGCTGTGAAGGTGTACTGGCGAAGATCCCCGAAGGCCGCGACTACTACATCACCATCGACATCGACGGCTTCGACCCGTCCATCGCCCCGGGCACCGGTACCCCGAGCCACGGCGGTTTCCAGTACTACGAAGTGCTGGAAATCATCCAGGCGCTGGCCCGCCGCAGCAAGGGCCGGATCGTCGGCATGGACCTGGTGGAAGTGGCCCCGGCCTACGACCCGGCAGGCGTGACCTCGATCCTCGCCGCGCAGCTGCTGATGAACAGCATCGGCTTCATCTTCCACGCGCGCGCCCAAGCCCGCTGATCCGGAGATTGCACAGTGGACAACAAGGTAAAAGCCTACCTGCAGGCCTTCGGCGTGTCCGAAGCCACCCAGCGTTTTCTCTCCAAGCCCCAGCGCATGTTCATCGGCGGGGCCTGGCTGGAGGCCAGTGACGGCGTCAGCGCCGAAGTCATCGAGCCTTCCACCGAAGGTGTGCTGACGCGTATCCCGATGGGCACCAGCGAAGACCTGGACCGTGCAGTACGTGCCGCCCGCGCGCAGTTCGACGGCGGCCCCTGGAGCCAGCTCAAGCCCCTGGAGCGCGAGCGCCTGATCCATCGCCTGGCCGACCTGATCGAAGCCAATGCCGATGAGCTGGCGCAGATCGAGTCCATCGACATGGGCAAGTCGGTCGCCCAGGCCCGCGCCGTGGATATCCAGGGCACCGTCGATACCCTGCGTTATTTCGCCGGCTGGGCCAGCAAGATCCACGGCCGCACCGTCGAGCCGTCGCTGCCGGGCAACTACCTGGCCTACACTCGTAAGGAAGCGGTGGGCGTGGTGGGGGCCATCGTGCCCTGGAACTTCCCGCTGCAGACCATGGCCTGGAAGCTGGGCGCGGCACTGGCCACCGGCTGCACCGTGGTGGTCAAGCCGGCGGAGCTGACCTCGCTGTCGGCCCTGCGCTTTGCCGAGCTGGTGCAGGAGTCGGGTATCCCTGACGGCGTGCTGAACATCGTCACCGGTCGTGGCAGCGTGGTGGGCACGGCGATGTCCAGCCACCCGGGCATCGACAAGCTGAGCTTCACCGGCTCCACGCCAGTGGGTTGCTCGGTGGGCAAGGCGGCGATGGACCAGATGAAGCGCCTGACCCTGGAGCTGGGCGGCAAGTCGCCGGTGATCGTGTTCGCCGATGCCGATATCGAGGCGGCGGCCGAGGCGGTCGCCAACGGTGTGTTCTTCAACTCGGGCCAGGTCTGCGATGCCGGTACCCGCGCCTATGTCGAGCGCAGTGTCTACCCGGCGTTCCTCGAAGCGCTGGCCAAATACACCGCGACCCTGAAGATTGCCCCGGGCCTGGATCCGGACTGCTTCATCAGCCCCATGGTGTCGCGCCAGCAACAGCAGCGGGTGCTGGAGTACATCGCCCTGGGCAAGGCCGAAGGGGCGCAGGTGTACTACGGCGGCGAGCCGGTCGAAGGCCCGGGCTTCTTCGTCCAGCCGACGATCTTCGCCAACTGCAACAACGACATGCGCGTCGTGCGCGAGGAGATCTTCGGCCCGGTGCTGGTGACTGCTCCTTTCGATACCCAGGAGCAGGCCCTGGCCCTGGCCAACGACTCGGAGTTCGGCCTGGCGGCGGCGATCTACTCCAACGACCTGGGCAAGGTCCACGGGCTGATTCCGCGCCTGCGCGCCGGCACCGTCTACGTCAACGCCCACAGCACCCTGGACCCGTCCATGCCGTTCGGCGGCTACAAGCAGTCGGGCTACGGCAAGGACATGGGTGCCGAACAACTGGAGTTCCTGCTGGAGACCAAGGCGGTCTGGATCACCTTGCCCTGAGGTAACAGGGCGGGCCTGCGTCGCTGACGGTTGGCGAGCGACGCAGGCTTTTTGGATGCATCGAATTTCAATAACAAGAACCTGTCGAGGTGATGCCCATGAACAGCCAAGTGGATGTCGAGCGTGCGCAAGACCTGGAAAGGCGCCTGCGCGCCTATGAAGAACTGGAGAAGAGGGCGGACTGGCCGGGCGCCTTGAGTGCGGGTGACTTCGTCGCGCTCATCTTGCTGACGCTGGTGATGGTCGCCGGGGCGTATTTCCTCGGAGGCCAGCCATGAACCCGTCCAGAGAGCAGGAGTTTCGCCTGGGCGCCGAACGTGGCGATACCCCCTTGTTGCCCAGCGAGCGGGTCTGGGGCTTCTGGGGCTATGCCTACGCCAACTCGGCGCTGGCGGTGGCCACCTGGGTGTTTTTGATCGGCGGCGCCACTGCGCTGTTCGTCGGGCCCTTGCAAGGGATCGCCGCGATTGTCATCGGCAACATCATCGGTGTGATCCTGGCGGCGTCGTCCACCTGTCTGCCGTGCGGCAAGTACGGTGTCGAGCAGTTCACCTTCCTGCGCAGCATGTTCGGTATCAATGGCAGCCGCCTGGTCTACTTCCTCTCCGTGGTGGTGCTGACCATGGGTTGGCTGGCAGTGCTGGGGCTGATGTGCGGACGGGCGCTGGACAACCTGGAAACCCTGGTGCAGCAGACCCAGCCCGACGGTGACGGCTGGATCGTGACCGCAGGGGCGTTGCTGGCCATCGTGCTGGCGGCGCTGGTGGCCATGCGCGGGCCGGACATGATCCGTCGCCTGAGCGCGGTGATCGCGCCCAGCCTGATCCTGATCATGCTGGCGCTGATGTACTTCATCTCCCAGCGCTACAGCTTCGGCGAGCTGCTGGCCATGCCGCCGCTGCAACCGCCGTTCGAGAACCCCCATGTCAACTTCATGATCGCGGTGGAGATCAACATCGCCGCGGGCTTCTCCTGGTGGCCCTACATCGGCAACCTGTCGCGCCTGTGCAGCAACCAGCGCACGGCCTTCTGGCCCAACCTGGTGGGCATCTTCGGCGCCGCGTCGCTGGGCGAGTCGGTCAGCCTGTTCGCCGCTACCACCCTGGGCAGCAGCGACCCTACCGCCTGGATGCGCCTGGCCGGTGGCATGGGCTTTGGCGTGATTGCCCTGAGCTTCCTGGCGCTGGCCAACCTGACCGGCATGGTCAACATCCTCTACACCGCGGTCATCGGCCTGCGCCAGCTGGCCGGGGAGCGTCTGCGCAGCATGGGCTGGGGGGTACTGATCGGGCTGTTCTGCATCATCCCGGTGGTCATCGTGGTGTTCCTCCCGGGTATCTACGACGGCTTCTTCATCTTCCTGGTGTGGACCTCGGCACTCAACAGCGCCCTGGCCGGCATCGGTATCGCCGACTACTTCTTCCTGCGCAAGCAGCGCCTGAACCTGCGCCACCTGTATGCCGAACAGAGCGGGTCGCCGGTGCGCTTCTGCAAGGGTTTCAACCCCATCGCGCTGGTGGCGCTGGTGGCGGGCTTTGCGATCTATGTGGTGGTGTTCAACCCGCAGACCCTGGCCCACACCGACTTCTTCACCTTCGCTACCGCCTCGCTGCCGTCCTGCCTGCTGGCCGGGCTGGTGCACTACGGCCTGACCCGACTGCTGGCGGCGCGCCTGGGCTGGGGCGGCTACCCAAAGGGCAATGAACGCAACATCGAGGCCGCGGGCCTTCGAGTACAGGACTAGAACAATGAACAAGCGATACGACTACATCATCATCGGCGCAGGCTCTGCCGGCTGCGTCCTGGCCAACCGCCTGACCGAAGACGCCGGTACCTCGGTGCTGGTCCTGGAATTCGGCGGCAGCGACCGCAGCGTGCTGATCCAGATGCCCAGCGCGTTCTCCCTGCCGATGAACACCAAGAAGTACAACTGGCGCTACGAGACCGTGGCCGAGCCGCACCTGGACGGCCGGCGCCTGCACTGCCCACGGGGCAAGGTGCTCGGCGGTTCGTCCTCGATCAACGGCCTGGTCTACATCCGCGGCCATGCCTGCGACTTCGACGAATGGGAAAGCCTGGGCGCGAAGAACTGGAGCTATCGCAACTGCCTGCCGTACTTCAAGCGTGCCGAGAACTACAAGTTCGGCGGCGATGACTACCGCGGCGGCGCAGGGCCGCTGTCCACCAACAACGGCAACAACATGCAGAACCCGCTGTACGGCGCCTGGGTGGAAGCCGGTGCCGAGGCCGGCTACATCAAGACCGACGACTGCAACGGCTACATGCAGGAAGGCTTCGGCGCCATGCACATGACGGTCAAGGACGGCGTGCGCTGGTCCACCGCCAACGCCTACCTGCGCCCGGCCATGACCCGGCCGAACCTGACGGTCGTCACCCATGCCATGACCCGGCGCATCCTGCTCGACGGCAAGCGCGCGGTGGGCGTGGAGTACGACGAGGGCGGCCAGACCCACAAGGTCTACTGCAACCGCGAGGTGCTGGTGTCGTCCGGCCCGATCGGCTCGCCGCACCTGTTGCAGCGCTCGGGGATCGGCCCGCAAGACGTGCTGAAAAAGGCTGGCATCGAAGTGCGCCATAACTTGCCGGGAGTGGGCGAGAACCTTCAGGACCACTCGGAAATCTACATCCAGTACGCCTGCAAGGAGCCGGTGACGCTCAACGGCAAGATGAGCCTGCTGGGCAAGGCGATGATCGGCCTGCGCTGGCTGCTGTTCAAGGATGGCCTGGGCGCCAGCAACCACTTCGAGGCCGGCGGTTTCATTCGCTCGTCCAAGGGGCTGCGCTGGCCGGACATCCAGTTCCACTTCCTGCCGGCGGCCATGCGTTACGACGGCGACAAACCGTTCAAGGGCCACGGTTTCATGGTGTTGACCGGGCCGAACAAGCCCACCAGCCGTGGTCATGTGCGGGCGCTGTCGGCCGACCCGTACCAGCATCCGGAAATCCGCTTCAACTACCTGGAGACCGAAGAAGACCGCGAGGGCTTCCGCCGCTGCGTGCGCCTGACCCGGGAAATCATCGCCCAGCCGGCCATGGACCGCTACCGTGGCGAAGAACTGGCGCCGGGACCGCAGGTGCAGACCGACGAGCAGATCGACGCCTTCGTGCGCGCCAACATGGAAAGCACCATGCACCCCTGTGGCTCCTGCCGCATGGGCGAGGACGACATGGCGGTGGTCGACTCCTCGCTGCGCGTGCGTGGGTTGCAGGGACTGCGGGTGATCGACTCCTCGGTGTTCCCGAGCGAGCCCAACGGCAACCTCAACGCCCCGACCATCATGCTCGCCGAGCGTGCCGCGGACCTGGTGCGCGGGCGTGAGCCGCTGGCGCCGGTCGACGTACCGGTCGGCCTGGTGGGTGGCTGGGAAGAGGAACAGCGCAGCCGCGAACCGGTGCGCAAGGTCCGCGCCTGAGGCAGGGCTGATTGTAGGAACTGTGGGAGCTGGCGAAGCCTGCGATGAAGTCAGCACCGGCCTCATCGCAGGCTACGCCAGCTCCCACGGTCCGCGCTTGTGGGAGCTGGCGAAGCCTGCGATGGGATTACGCCGACCTCATCGTCGGACTGAATGCGTTCCATTGGAGCGAAATCGCTACAGGTGGCCCGAGGGCAGGGATTACGACGCTTTCCTACGTGTGAACGACCGGATTAACCCTATTTTCTGGAGTGACTTCATTACAGCGAAAAACCTACGACACCCGATAGAACCGCGATTTCAGCGGTGTTTCGCGCTTGGCATAGGCCTTGCTATTTCCCTTGCGTCCGGCCGGATCAGCATGTGCTTTGTTCGGTTCAGGTGGTTGAACTTGTGACGTTATAAAAACAATTAAACTAGCAAGGTAAATACAATGAAAAACTCGCCCCTCGGTCACTGTCCGCCCGATAGTGAAGAGCACGAACTCAAGCGCAATCTATCCAATCGCCATATCCAGTTGATCGCCATCGGCGGTGCGATCGGCACCGGCCTGTTCATGGGCTCCGGCAAGACCATCAGCCTGGCCGGTCCGTCGATCATCTTCGTCTACATGATCATCGGCTTCATGCTGTTCTTCGTCATGCGGGCCATGGGCGAGCTGCTCCTGTCCAACCTCAAGTACAAATCCTTCATCGATTTTTCCGCCGATCTGCTCGGACCCTGGGCAGGTTTCTTCACCGGCTGGACCTATTGGTTCTGCTGGATCGTCACCGGCATCGCCGATGTCATTGCCATCGCCGCCTATTCACAGTTCTGGTTTCCGGATATTCCGCAATGGTTGCCGGCGCTCAGTTGTGTCGGCCTGCTGCTGTCGCTCAACCTGCTGACCGTGAAGATGTTCGGTGAGCTGGAGTTCTGGTTCGCCATGATCAAGATCGTGGCCATCTGTGCCCTGGTCTGCACCGGGCTGTACATGGTGGTCGCGGCCTATCAGTCGCCGACCGGCAACGTCGCGGCGCTGGCCAACCTGTGGAACGACGGCGGGATGTTCCCCCATGGCGCCATGGGCTTTTTCGCCGGCTTTCAGATCGCCATCTTTGCCTTTGCCGGGATCGAGCTGGTAGGCACCACCGCCGCTGAAACCAAGAACCCCGAGCGCAACCTGCCGCGGGCGATCAACTCGATTCCGCTGCGCATCATCGTGTTCTATGTCTTCGCCCTGGTCGCGATCATGGCCGTTACGCCGTGGCGCGATGTGGTCGCCAACAAGAGCCCCTTCGTCGAACTGTTCGTGCTGGCAGGCTTGCCGGCCGCTGCCGGGATCATCAACTTCGTGGTGCTCACCTCGGCAGCGTCGTCGGCCAACAGCGGCGTGTTTTCCACCAGCCGCATGCTCTATGGCCTGGCGGTGGACGGTGATGCACCCGGCAAGTTCAAGGCACTGTCCAGTCGCGCAGTCCCCTCCAATGGCTTGATCTTTTCCTGTATCTGCCTGTCGGCCGGGGCGCTGGTCATCTACCTGGTGCCGAACATGCTCGATGCCTTCACCCTGATCACCACGGTGTCGGCGATCCTGTTCATGTGCGTCTGGTCGATGATCCTGCTGTCCTACCTGGCCTATCGCAAGCAGCGTGATCACCTGCACCGCGCCTCGAAATACCGGATGCCGGGCGGCATCTTCATGAGCTGGGCGTGCCTGGCATTCTTCGTGGCCATGCTCGGCTTGCTGGCGCTGGAAGAAGACACCCGCAAGGCACTGGTCTTCGTGCCGGTCTGGTTTGCCGTGCTGGGCCTGGCGTACCGATCGATCCGCCAGAAAAAGTCGGAGGGCGTGCAGTTGTCCTACGACGCCGACTGATCGGCACATTCACGCTTTGACCCAGGGGGACGGCACAAGGGGCCGTCCCCCTGTCGTCTTTCCACCACCAGGGAGTCGCCATGCGCATCCATGTCACCTTCATCGACCGCGTCGGTATCACCCAGGAGATCCTGGCACTGCTGGGGGCACGCAACCTCAACCTCGACGCGGTGGAGATGATCCCGCCCAACGTCTACATCGACGCCCCGGCGCTGTCACAGGCGGTGCTGGACGAACTCCACGATGCCCTGTTGCGGGTGATCGGGGTGCAGGCGGTCGACCTGGTCGACTTCCTGCCCGGCCATCGCCGGCGCCTGCAACTGGAGGCGCTGCTGGCGGCGATGAGCGACCCGGTGCTGGCGGTCGACCCCAACGGTCATGTACTGCTGGCCAACCCCACCCTGGTCAGCCTGGTGGGCCGCGAGCCGGCCGGCGAGCCGTTGTCCCGGCTGTTCACCGAGCCGGACCTGGCCCGGACCCTGATCGACAAGGGCTTTCGCCTGCCCATGTGCGAGGTGAGCTTCCAGGGCCAGGCCCTGTTGCTGGAGGCCACGCCCATCAGCGGCGGGGCGGACGCCCTGGTCGGCGGCCTGCTGACCCTCTATCCGCCGAGCCGCATCGGCGAGCGCCTGGCTTCGTTGCTGCATGATCACACCGAGGGCCTGGAGGCGCTGCTGGGCGACTCCGCGGCGCTCAAGGCGCTCAAGGCGCGCCTGCACAAAGTGGCGAGCCTGGAGGCGCCGCTGCTGATCCAGGGCGAAACCGGCACCGGCAAGGAGCTGGTGGCCCGCGCCTGCCATGCGCTGAGCGCCCGGCGCGATGCATCCTTCCTGGCGCTTAACTGCGCGGCGCTGCCCGAGAGCCTGGCCGAGAGCGAGCTGTTCGGCTACGCCGCCGGTGCCTTCACCGGCGCCCAGCGCGGCGGCAAACCGGGCCTGCTGGAGCTGGGCGACGGCGGTACGGTGTTCCTCGATGAAGTGGGCGAGATGTCGCCTTACCTGCAGGCCAAGCTGTTGCGCTTTCTCAACGACGGCAGCTTTCGCCGGGTCGGTGGTGCCGGCGAGGTGCGGGTGAATGTGCGGGTGGTCTGCGCCACCCACCGCGACCTGGAAAGCATGGTGGTCGAAGGCAGTTTTCGCGAAGACCTCTACTACCGCCTCAACGTGCTCAACCTGAAGGTGCCGCCGCTGCGCGAGCGCGGCAAGGACATCCTCTTGCTGGCCGAACATTTCCTCCACCAGGCCTGCACGCAGATACAACGCTCGCCATGCCGGCTGGCCCTGGCCACTCATCCGTTGCTGCTGGGCAATCGCTGGGCGGGCAACGTGCGCCAGTTGCAGAACGTGATCTTCCGCGCCGCGGCCATCAGCGAAGGGGAGGTGATCGACTGCGACGACCTGGAGCTGGCCGGTACCGCCTTGAACAGCCAGCAGCCGGACGCGCAGGAGGTCATCAGCCTGGAAGCGGCGGTGCAGAGGTTCGAGAAATCCCTGCTGGAGCAGATGTACGCCACCTATCCCTCGACCCGGCAACTGGCCGTGCGCCTGCAGACATCACACACGGCCATCGGCCAGCGCTTGCGCAAGTACGGCATCGCCAGCCGGGTCTCGTAGCCAGGCTGGTGCGAATACGCTCCGCTGGAGTGATTACGCTCCAGTGGGGCGTGGGCCGCAGATTCATTGGGCCTTTCCGAAGGTGGTGGCTGCCGGGCTCAGGCAGCGGAGCGAATTCGCTCCAGCGCAAACCCTTGAGATTGACTGTATTTTCAGCGCAAGGCCTTGAAATACAAGGGTTTTAACAAGTTGGCATCACCCTTGCTCTTGTATCAATCAGTCCTGCATCGGGACCCACCTGATAACAAGAGAGGAAGATCCATGAGCACTCTGCGTTTTACTCCCGAACACGAATGGCTGCGTCTGGAAGCGACTGGCGAGCTGACCGTCGGCATCACCACCTACGCCCAGGAAGCCCTGGGTGACGTGGTGTTCGTGCAGCTGCCGGAGCCGGGCGAGTACGGGGAGGGCAATGAAGTCGCAGTGCTGGAATCGGTGAAGGCCGCCAGCAATATCAGCATGCCCCTGAACGGTACCGTGGTGGCGGTCAACCAGGCCCTGGCCGACGACCCCGAGCTGGTCAACGCCTCGCCCATGCAGGACGGCTGGTTCTTCCGTATCCAGGTCAGCAACCCGGCCGACCTCGACACCTTGATGGACCAGGAAGGCTACGACCGCTTCCTGGCCGAAAACGCCTGAGCCAGGGTGCCGCCATGACCAACCCATCCATCCCGCTGGGCACCGACAACGAGTTCATCGCCCGTCATATCGGTCCGCGCGAGGGCGATATCGACGCCATGCTGGCGCTGACCGGCCATGACTCGCTCGACGCCCTGATCGACAGCGTCATCCCTGCCAGCATCAAGGGCACCAGCGTGCTCGAGCTGAGCAAAGGGCAGGGCGAGACCGAAGCCCTGGCCGCACTCAAGGCCATCGCCGCGAAGAACCAGCTGTATCGCAACCACATCGGCCAGGGCTATTACCCTTGCCACACGCCGACGCCGATCCTGCGCAACCTGTTGGAAAACCCGGCCTGGTACACCGCGTACACCCCGTACCAGCCGGAGATTTCCCAGGGCCGCCTGGAAGCGCTGCTGAATTTCCAGACCCTGGTCAGCGACCTCACCGGCATGGAAATCGCCAACGCCTCCTTGCTCGATGAAGCCACCGCCGCCGCCGAAGCCATGACCTTCTGCAAGCGCCTGGCGAAGAACAAGGCCCCGGCGTTTTTCGCCTCCCGCCACTGCCATCCGCAGACCCTCGACGTGCTGCGCACCCGTGCCCAGCCGCTGGGCATTGAAGTGGTCATCGGCGATGAATCGACGCTGGAAAACCAGGGCCTCGACGCTTACTTCGGCCTGCTGTTGCAATACCCGGCCAGCACCGGCGCTATCGCCGACCACCGCGCCCTGGTGGCACGCGCCCATGCGGCCGGCGCCCTGGTGGCGGTGTCCGCCGACCTGCTGGCCCTGACCCTGCTGACCCCACCGGGTGAGTTCGGCGCCGACGTGGTGCTCGGCAGTGCCCAGCGCTTTGGCGTACCGCTGGGCTTCGGTGGCCCGCACGCGGCATATTTCGCCACCCGCGATGCCTTCAAGCGCGACATGCCCGGGCGCCTGGTCGGTGTATCCATCGACCGCTTCGGCAAGCCGGCCCTGCGCCTGGCCATGCAGACCCGCGAGCAACATATCCGCCGCGAGAAAGCCACCAGCAACATCTGCACCGCCCAGGTGCTGCTGGCCAACATCGCCAGCATGTACGCGGTCTACCACGGTCCCCAGGGCCTGGCACAGATCGCCCAACGTGTGCACCGCCTGACCGCGATCCTGGTGCAGGGGCTGCAGCAGCTCGGGCACAAGGTCGAGCAGCAACACTTCTTCGACACCGTCAGCGTGATCACCGCCCGGCCTGTGGCCCAAGTGCTGGCTGCGGCGAACGCAGCACACCTGAACCTGCGCCTGATCGACGACCTGCGCGTCGGCCTGTCGCTGGATGAAACCTGCGAGCAGGCCAGCGTCGAGGCCCTGTGGCAGGTGTTCGCCGCGCCTGGCCAGGCGCTGCCGGACTTCGCCGCCCTGGCTGCCGGCACCGGCGACAGCCTGCCGTTGCCGCTGCTGCGCGAAACGCCGTTCCTGCAGCATCAGGTGTTCAACCGCTACCACAGCGAAACCGAGCTGATGCGCTACCTGCGCCGCCTGGCCGACAAGGACCTGGCCCTGGACCGCACCATGATCGCCCTGGGCTCGTGCACTATGAAGCTCAACGCCGCCAGCGAAATGATCCCGATCACCTGGCCCGAGTTCGGCGCCCTGCACCCGTTCGCCCCGGCCGAACAGTCGCTGGGTTACCGTCAGCTGACGGACGAACTGGAAGCCATGCTCTGTGAGGCTACCGGTTATGACGCCATGTCCCTGCAACCCAACGCCGGCTCCCAGGGCGAGTACGCGGGCCTGCTGGCCATCCGTGCCTACCACGCCAGCCGTGGCGAGGCGGGGCGCGATGTGTGCCTGATTCCGTCGTCGGCCCATGGCACCAACCCGGCCACGGCGCAGATGGCCGGCATGCGCGTGGTGGTGGTCAACTGCGACGAGCGCGGCAACGTCGATGTCGACGACCTGCAGCGCAAGGCCGAGCAGCACAAGGATCAACTGGCCGCCCTGATGATCACCTATCCCTCGACCCATGGCGTGTTCGAGGACGGCATCACCCGCATCTGCGACATCATTCATGAGCACGGCGGCCAGGTGTACCTGGACGGCGCCAACATGAACGCCATGGTCGGCCTTTGCGCACCGGGCAAGTTCGGCGGCGACGTCTCGCACCTGAACCTGCACAAGACCTTCTGCATCCCCCACGGCGGTGGCGGTCCGGGCGTCGGCCCGATCGGCGTGAAGGCGCACCTGGCGCCGTTCCTGCCTGGCCACGGCCATATGGACAACAAGCAGGGCGCGGTCAGCGCGGCACCCTATGGCAGCGCCAGCATCCTGCCGATCACCTGGATGTACATCCGCATGATGGGCGGTGAAGGGCTCAAGCGCGCCTCGCAGCTGGCGATCCTCAGCGCCAACTACATCGCCCGGCGCCTGGAGGAACACTACCCGGTGCTCTACACCGGCGAGAACGGCCTGGTCGCCCACGAATGCATCCTCGACCTGCGCCCGCTCAAGGACAGCAGCGGCATCAGCGTCGAGGACGTGGCCAAGCGCCTGATCGACTTCGGCTTCCATGCCCCGACCATGTCCTTCCCGGTGGCGGGCACGCTGATGGTCGAGCCGACCGAGAGCGAGTCCAAGGAAGAACTGGACCGCTTCTGCGACGCCATGATCTGCATCCGCGAGGAAATCCGCGCGGTGGAAAACGGCGCCCTGGACAAGCTCGACAACCCGCTGAAGAACGCCCCGCATACCGCCGCCGAGCTGGTGGGCGAATGGTCGCATCGCTATGGCCGTGAGCTGGCGGTGTACCCGCTGGACGCGCTGCGCGAGAGCAAGTACTGGCCGCCGGTGGGGCGCGTGGACAACGTCTATGGCGACCGCAACCTGGCCTGTGCCTGCCCGCCGATGTCGATCTACCAAGACGCTTGATCGCACGGGCCCGGACCCGGTCCGGGCCTTGCTTGCCAACCGAACAAGAAGGAAGCACAACCATGTTCCATAAAAGCCTGACCCTGTCCGATTTCGACCCGGCGCTGTCCGAGGCCATCCGCCGCGAAGCGCAACGCCAGGAAGACCACATCGAGCTGATCGCCTCGGAGAACTACACCAGCCCGCAAGTGATGCAGGCCCAGGGCACGGAGCTCACCAACAAGTACGCCGAAGGCTATCCGGGCAAGCGCTACTACGGTGGTTGCGAGCATGTCGATGTGGTCGAGCAGCTGGCCATCGACCGCGCCAAGCAACTGTTCGGCGCAGGCTACGCCAACGTCCAGCCGCACTCCGGCTCCTCGGCCAACAGCGCCGTGTACCTGGCCCTGCTGCAGGCCGGCGACACCATCCTGGGCATGAGCCTGGCCCACGGCGGTCACCTGACCCACGGCGCCAAGGTGTCGTCGTCCGGCAAGCTCTACAACGCGGTGCAGTACGGCATCGATGCCAACGGCCTGATCGATTACGACGAAGTCGAGCGCCTGGCCGTGGAGCACAAGCCGAAGATGATCGTCGCCGGCTTCTCCGCCTACTCCAAGACCCTGGACTTCCCGCGCTTCCGCCAGATCGCCGACAAGGTCGGTGCCTACCTGTTCGTCGACATGGCCCACGTCGCCGGCCTGGTTGCCGCAGGCCTGTACCCGAACCCGCTGCCGTATGCCGACGTGGTCACCACCACCACCCACAAGACCCTGCGCGGCCCGCGTGGCGGCCTGATCCTGGCCAAGGCCGATCCGGACCTTGAGAAGAAGCTCAACTCGGCCGTGTTCCCGGGCGGGCAGGGCGGTCCACTGATGCACGTGATCGCGGCCAAGGCGGTGTGCTTCAAGGAAGCGTTGGAGCCTGGCTTCAAGGACTACCAGTACCAGGTCATCAAGAACGCCCAGGCCATGGCCGAGATCTTCAAACAGCGCGGTTATGACGTGGTTTCCGGCGGTACCGACAACCACCTGTTCCTGGTCAGCCTGATTCGCCAGGGCATCACCGGCAAGGACGCCGATGCCGCACTGGGCCGCGCGCACATCACCGTGAACAAGAACGCCGTGCCTAACGATCCGCAGTCGCCGTTCGTGACCTCGGGCCTGCGTATCGGTACCCCGGCGGTGACCACCCGTGGCTTCCAGGTGCCGGAATGTCGCGCCCTGGCGACCTGGATCTGCGACATCCTCGATCACCTCGGCGATGCCGACGTCGAGGCCCAGGTGGCCCGGCAGGTGACCGAGCTGTGCAAACTGTTCCCGGTTTATCCGGCCTGATCACCGGGTGCGATGGCGGAGGCGTGTATGTCGCTGAGTGTTTTTGATCTGTTCAAGGTGGGCATCGGCCCGTCCAGCTCCCACACCGTCGGGCCGATGCGCGCCGCGGCGCGTTTTGTCGAAGGGCTCAGGGACCAGGGGCTGCTGGCCCAGGTGGAAAGCGTGCGCGCCGAGCTGTACGGCTCGCTCGGCGCCACCGGCAAGGGCCACGGCAGCGACAAGGCGGTGTTGCTGGGGCTTGAGGGTGAGCACCCGGATACCGTCGAGACCTCGATGGTGGCCGACCGCCTGGGGATGATCCGCCAGAGCGGGACGCTGTCATTGCTGGGCGAGAAGCGCATCCGCTTCGTCGAGAAAGAACACCTGGCGATGATCCGCAAGCCCTTGCCCTATCACCCCAACGGCATGATCTTGCGCGCCTTCGACGCGGCCGGCCTGCAGCTGTGCAGTCGCGAGTACTACTCGGTGGGCGGCGGCTTCGTGGTGGACGAGGCGGCGATCGGCGTCGACCGCATCGTCGAGGACCGCACGCCGCTGCGTTTCCCCTTCCTGAGCGGGCGCGAGTTGCTGGCGCAGTGTGCCCAGCACGGGCTCTCGATCAGCCAGTTGATGGCCGAGAACGAGACCGCCTGGCGCAGCCCGCAAGAGACGCGCCAGGGCTTGCTGCACATCTGGCAGGTGATGCAGGACTGCGTCACGGCCGGTTGCCGCACCGAAGGGATCATGCCCGGCGGGCTCAAGGTCAAACGCCGCGCCGCGGCCTTGCACCGGCAACTGAGCAGCAGCCCCGAAGCCAACCTGCGCGACAGCCTCTCGGTGCTCGACTGGGTCAACCTCTACGCCCTGGCGGTGAACGAGGAGAACGCCAGCGGCGGGCGAGTGGTCACGGCACCGACCAATGGTGCGGCCGGCATCATCCCGGCGGTGCTGCATTACTACACGCGCTTCGTGCCGGGGGCCAACGAGGATGGGGTGGTGCGCTTCCTGCTCACCGCCGCGGCGATTGGCATTCTCTACAAGGAAAACGCCTCGATCTCCGGCGCCGAAGTCGGTTGCCAGGGCGAGGTCGGGGTGGCCTGCTCGATGGCAGCCGGGGCCTTGTGCGAAGTGCTCGGCGGTAGCGTGCAGCAAGTGGAGAACGCCGCCGAAATCGGCATGGAGCACAACCTGGGGCTGACCTGCGACCCGATTGGCGGGCTGGTCCAGGTGCCCTGCATCGAGCGCAACGCCATGGGCTCGGTCAAGGCCATCAACGCCGCGCGTATGGCCCTGCGCGGCGACGGGCAGCACTTCGTGTCCCTCGACAAGGTGATCCGTACCATGCGCCAGACCGGCGCCGACATGAAAAGCAAATACAAAGAGACTGCCCGCGGCGGGCTGGCGGTCAATATCATCGAATGCTAGGAGTCACCCATGTCCACAGAACAATTACAACAAACGCCGCTGCACGCCCTGCACCTGGAACTGGGTGCACGCATGGTGCCGTTCGCCGGTTACGCCATGCCGGTCCAGTACCCGCTGGGCGTACTCAAGGAACACCTGCACACCCGTGAACAGGCCGGCCTGTTCGACGTTTCGCACATGGGCCAGATCCGCCTGCGCGGCGCCGGTGCCGCCAGGGCGCTGGAAGCGCTGGTGCCGGTCGATATCATCGACCTGCCGGTGGGCATGCAGCGCTATGCGCTGTTCACCAATGAAGAGGGCGGCATCCTCGACGACCTGATGGTCGCCAACCTCGGCAACGACGAGCTGTTCCTGGTGGTCAATGCCGCCTGCAAGGACCAGGACCTGACCCACCTCAAGCAGCACCTGGAAGGCCAGTGCGAGGTCGAGTCGCTGTTCGACAGCCGTGCCTTGCTCGCCCTACAGGGGCCGGCGGCGGCCAAGGTACTGGCGCGCCTGGCGCCGCAGGTCGGCAGTATGACCTTCATGCAGTTCGCCCCGGTGCGCTTGCTGGGTGTCGACTGCTACGTCAGCCGCTCGGGCTACACCGGTGAAGACGGCTACGAAATTTCCGTACCGGTGGAGGCTGCACAAATGCTCGCCCGCTCGCTGCTGGCCGAGTCCGAGGTCGAGGCCATCGGCCTGGGCGCCCGCGACTCGCTGCGCCTGGAAGCCGGGTTGTGCCTGTACGGCCATGACATGAACGAGCAGACCACACCAATCGAGGCCAGCCTGACCTGGGCGATTTCCAAGGCCCGACGTGCCGATGGTGTGCGCGCCGGTGGCTTCCCCGGTGCCGAGCGCATCTTTGCCCAGCAGCGCGAAGGCGTGGCCAGCAAGCGCGTCGGCCTGTTGCCCAGGGAGCGGGTGCCGGTGCGTGAAGGGACATTGATCGTCGATGCGCAGGAGCAGGTGATCGGCCGAGTCACCAGTGGTGGCTTCGGTCCGAGCCTGGGTGGGCCGTTGGCGATGGGCTATGTGCAGAGCGAGCATGCAGCGCTGGAGAGCGAAGTCTTCGCCCAGGTGCGCGGCAAGCTGGTGCCGATGCAGGTGGTGCGCACGCCGTTCGTGGCGCAACGTTATTACCGTGGCTGAACACCTGACTGCCGGAGTATGAGCATGAACCAAACCCTGCCTGTCGCCACGCGCCCGCAGCCCCTGCAGGCCGGCGTGAAACTGCGCGGCGCCGAGAAGGTGGCGCGCATCCCGGTGAAAATCCTGCCCACCGAGGAGGTGCCGCGCAAGCCCGACTGGATTCGCGTGGAGATTCCCACCTCACCCGAGGTGGCGCGGGTCAAGGCCTTGCTGCGCAAACACAAGCTGCACAGCGTCTGCGAAGAAGCCTCGTGCCCGAACCTGGGCGAGTGCTTCTCCGGCGGCACGGCGACCTTCATGATCATGGGTGACATCTGCACCCGCCGTTGCCCGTTCTGCGACGTCGGCCATGGCCGGCCCAAGCCGCTGGACGTCGATGAGCCGAAGAACCTGGCCATCGCCATCGCCGACCTGCGCCTGAAGTACGTGGTCATCACCTCGGTGGACCGCGACGACCTGCGCGACGGTGGCGCCCAGCACTTCGTCGACTGCCTGCGCGAGATCCGCAAGCTGTCGCCGGGCATCCAGCTGGAAACCCTGGTGCCGGACTACCGGGGGCGCATGGACGTGGCCCTGGCGATCACCGAACAGGAGCCGCCGGATGTGTTCAACCACAACCTGGAAACCGTGCCGCGCCTGTACAAGGCGGCCCGGCCGGGGTCGGATTTCGAGTGGTCGCTGGACTTGCTGGAGAACTTCAAAAAGCGCGTACCGGGGGTGCCGACCAAGTCCGGGTTGATGCTGGGCCTGGGCGAGACCGACGAGGAAGTGATCGAAGTGATGCAGCGCATGCGCGAGCATCAGGTCGACATGCTGACCCTGGGGCAGTATCTGCAACCTTCGCGCAGCCATTTGCCGGTGCAGCGTTTCGTGCATCCGGACACCTTTGCCTGGTTTGCCGAACAGGCCCTGGCGATGGGATTCAGGAACGTGGCGTCCGGGCCGCTGGTGCGTTCGTCCTACCATGCCGACCAGCAGGTGGTGCAGGCGACCCGGTAGGAGCGGGCTTGCCCCGCGATCGGTGCAGAGGGATTGCGACTGCTGCGCAGTCGATCGCAGGCTTCGCCAGCTCCCACAACGGCCGGCATCTGCCGAGATCCCTGTGGGAGCCGGCAGCGCCGGCGATGGTTACACGGCAATCTCGACGTAGTTTGACTCGCCACTGCCGGTCGCACCCGACAACCAGCCCCATACGAAGGACAGCGTGGTACGTCCGGCGTCATCGACGCCTACCGTGCCACGCGACCAGCCGGCAAGCAGTTCGCCCTCAGTCGTCACGCACTGAAAGAGAAGCTCGATGGTTTCGGCACCGGTCACGCGCCCGACTTGCTGCCCGATGCGGATCCGACCGCCCTGGTAGGTGCCGGAAATGGCCTCTCCCTCGACCTGATAATGAAACACTGTGCCTGCACCGGATAGCCCTTGGGTGTTGTTCGCTACCGCAAATCGGCGATCATGCAAACGCTCGCTGATGGCAGAAGAGGGGATTTCCATAACTGTCGCGTCCTTTTTAGTCGAGAGGTTCCAATCCGGCCTGAGACTATCCTATTCCAGGTTTACCTTGCTTGCGCTCTGTAGCCGCGCTTCGCGGTTTCGCCAGCTCCCACAAAGGCCGAGACTCCCGATGCCCATGCGAGCCCCCTGTAGCCGCTGCCGCCAGGCTGCGATCGACTGCGCAGCAGTCGCAACCCGGACACCTCGGTGTACCTGAAGTGCAGAGGGGGCAGGGTGGTGGTGGGCTCAGTCCAGCAGTTCGGTGATCCACCGCACCTGCCGGGCGAGGTCCTGCACCTTGTCTTCCGGCACCGCCTGCCGCGCCCGGGTGAAGTGGGTCAGGGTCCGCTGTTTGAGGCGCAGCCTGCGTTGCCATTTGACCAGGAAGGCCGGGCTGCGTGCCTGTATCAGCAGCGGACCGAAGTACAGCTCCTTGTCGCTGTACGGCACCGGCCCGCTGCGCTCGGCAACGATGATTTCGTAGTCGAAGCGGTTTTCCCGCAGCACTTCTTCGCAAAGGATGCGGTAACCCTGGGCCATCAGCCATTGGCGCAAGGGCTGCTCGCCACCATTGGGTTGCAGGATCAGGCGCTCCTGGCCGCTCAAGTGCGCCTTGCCGCTGTCGAGGATGTCGCGGATCGTCTCGCCGCCCATGCCGCACAGGCTGATCGCGGTAATCCCGTCGTCCGGCTCGATCGCCGCCAGGCCATTGGCCAGGCGCACGGTGATCTGCCCCTCCAGGCCCAGCTCGCGCACGGTGCGTTCGGCCGAGCGAAACGGCGTCAACGCCACTTCGCCGGCCACCGCCGCGCTGATCGCGCCACGGCGCATCAACGCCACCGGCAGGTAGCCGTGGTCCGAGCCGATATCGGCCAGGCGCGCACCGGCCGGCACATGCGCCGCCACGCGCTCCAGGCGCATGGACAATGTCTGTTCGTTCAACGGCAACCCCTTTTCGCCACCAGGGTCCGGCACCTGTGGCCGGATCGGGGCGCGATTCTGTCGGGCATTGCCGGGTATTTCAACTTTATGCGACCGGAGTCATGGGCCCAAAGGTAGCGGCTGCCTCGGCTATCGCGCCAGCAGCGGTGCCAACAGGGCGCACATGCCGCGCCAGTGCGAACCTTCCCAGTAGATCCGTTTGCAGCCGTCGCAGCGCAGGAAGCGCGAATACAGGGCGCCCACCCGTGGTGGTACTTGCTGGCGGGCCAGTTCCGGGCTGATTTCGTGCAGCGCCAGGTTGCAATGCAGGCACAGGCTGAAAGGTCGCACGCTGCGCGCCAGGTCGAGGCGCTCGAACACTTCGCGCAGTTGCAGCGAGGGTTTGAGGGCATGCACGTAACAGCCGTGGCTGATGATCCGTCGCTTGAGCAGCTCGCGGTCGCGGGTCAGCACGATGCGTCCATCGTCCGCCGCAATCCTGGCGATCTCGTCATCCTCGAAGCCATTGTCGTAGAGCGTGTCGAAGCCGCTCATGCGCAGCAGGCTGGCCAGCCCGCCGAGGTGCGCGTCGGCGATGAAGCGCAGTACCCGCAAAGGTCGCAAACGCACCTTGAGCAGCGGGCTGATGTCCAGCGCCTCGAACTTGGGGTACACCGCCAGGCGGTCGCCGTCGAAGATCAACTGCTCGAAGCCCACCGACTCGTCGTTGAGCAGCACCAGCTCGACCTCGGTGTGCGGTATCCCGAGGGCCTCGATCATGTGCTTGACCGTCGCCCCTTGCGCGCACTCGCAGGTAAAGGACTGGCGCCGCCGTTCGGCCGGCAGGAAATCGTTGAGCTCCTCGTAGAAGCGGAAGGTTGCTTGGGTCATGCCCAACAGTATGGCAGGGCGGCAGAATCGGCGAGCCCATCGCAGGTGACGCGGAGCACGCCATTCATCGGCCAGATCCCGCCCCCGGAGCTGGCCACTAGACTTCATGGGGGGGACGAAATCAACGCACCTCAACTCAGGAGATCTGTGATGAACAGAACACCTTGGCTGGCGTTGGTAGTGGCGGTTGGGACAATTTCCGGTTGCGCAAGCACAGGCGAGATTGTCGATGTCCCCCTCAATGCTACCCAGCAGAACGCAGAGCACATCGCCCGGGCCACCCTCAGCCCGGCAGGCAACCAGACCGGCATCCTGCTCACCGTCGGTGGCGTCCCGCACGACCTGGCCGTCCCCAGCCGGTTGGTCACGGCGATCTACGCAGGTTCCTGCGATCACATGAGCGCCCAACCGGCCTACCAGACCCACCAGGCCAATAGCGTCGATTACCCCTCGATGGCCCCGCGCACCCGGCTCTGGGCCCAGGCGCCCGTGACGCTGGGCGAGCTGAGCAAGGGTGACTATGCCTTGCTCGTCAGCACCAGCCCGGCCGACGGTAGCCGTCCGCTGTTCTGCGGCAAGATCAGCGCAGGCTGACCCTGCCACTCACGCGGTACGCAGCGGCTCGTCACTGGCCAGGGTGCGGTCGACCAGGCGAATGCTGTCGCGTCCGCCGCGCTTGGAGTCGTAGAGCGCTGCATCGCCTTGCTCGATCAGGGCCGCCAGGCTCGCTGGCGGCTGGTCGAACAGGGTGGCGCCGATGCTCAGGGTCACCGCTTCAGGCGTGGTGAAGGCGTGCGCGGCCGCCTGCTGGAACTGCTCGCGCAGGGTACTGCCCAGTGCGTTGATGCACGCGCTGGAGGTATTGCTCAAGAGGATGACGAACTCGTCACCCCCGAGTCGTGCTGCCAGCGCGCCTTCGGGCAGGTGCGAGCGGATCATTTCGCTCAGGGTAACCAGCAGCCGGTCGCCGGCCAGGTGGCCATGCAGGTCGTTGACGCCCTTGAACTTGTCGATATCGATCAACAGCAGGGCGCCGGGCCGAGCCGGGGAGACATCCTCCAGCAAGCGCGGAGCGCGCACTTCCAGGGCGCGGCGGTTGTACAGGGCGGTCAGCGGGTCGCGGGCGGCCAGGCGGGCGATGCGTTCCTCGCGGCGGTGACGCTCGGAGCCGGTCATCGACAGGGCGATCAGCATGATCG
>Ga0247821_10000212_pt1 | contig 33479 bp, 30 predicted proteins | sample 13C_Glycerol_Day_FD_192481 | JGI IMG/M metagenome (GOLD analysis project Ga0247821, IMG submission 192481) | Soil microbial communities from agricultural site in Penn Yan, New York, United States - 13C_Glycerol_Day14 | ecosystem: Environmental > Terrestrial > Soil > Agricultural land | place... | reverse complement strand
TCTTTCACCAACATCGTGCTCAAGGATGGCGAGTTCCAACTGGTCGGCACCACCAAGTCGTTTTCCGCGACCGAAGGGTTTACCGGCACCATCCTGCAGGGTCGCGCCAAGTGGGCGATGCGTGTGGGTAACGACGACGACGCCGACGTGTGCTTCGCGTACTCCAAGGCGGAATTCAACGACGTGGAAACCGAAGCCGGGGCCAAGGTGGCCGAGTGGCGGGCGGAAAACCTGAAGCCCGAGCTGAAGGAATACGCCGAACTCTTTGTCATGGTCGACAAGATCCACGCCAGTGAATGCAAGGAGCTGGAAGGTGACGCCGTAGTTGTGCAGGTGTCGCCAATGTCGATCGGCAGGTGGGCGGGCTATAAGTTCAAGATGCAAAGCCGCACCGGCTGCCTCCCTAACGGCTACAAAACCCTGTTCATCCGTGGCGAAAAGGTCACGGCCGCCAAGTTTCCGTTCTACCCATGGGATTTCAAGTTTGTTGAATTGAACGCCTAAGCCTCACGGCTAGCTGTGGTTTGCCGGCGGGCGGTTGCCCGCCGGCACTCTCTCTTGTCGTCTGAGGAATGGGGTGCAACGTGAAACTTAATGGACTGGCTCTGCTCGATGTGCGCGGCTTGCTGCTGCACGCCTACCACCGGGGCACTGACCCCGATGCCAAACTCAGCCCCCTGACTGACAAGCCGGTTCACACTGCCGGCTACGGTTTGCGTGGGTTCCTGGACACCTACATCCTTCCCCTGCTATCTGATTTCGCCCCCCTCAACATCATTGCGGTGTGGGACGGGGGCAACCTCTACCGCGAAGGCCTGTTCGCGGGCTACAAGCTCAAGCGTCACGCCGAGGAAAAAGACCCGGCGGTTGAAGCCCAGCTGAAAAAGATGTTCGACATGGCCAAGGCGCTGCTGGCCTATGCCGGCGCCTTCAACGTGCGCGTCGAAGGCGTGGAAGCGGATGACGTGATTGGCGCGTTCTGCCAACGCTTCCCCGAAGTGCTCAAGCTGGTGCATACGGTCGACCGCGACCTGTCCCAGCTGAACGACGACAACACCACCGTGCTGGTGAAGAACCTGCCGGCGGACGATTTCGAAGGCTATCCAACCCGCTACGTGCGGCTCTACAAGTCCCTGGTCGGGGACAAGACCGACGAATACGGCGGCGTGCCCCAAGTGGGGGTGAAGGCGTTTGAATACCTGGTCAAGGAATATGGCTGGGATGGCCTGGATCAGCTGGAAGCCTGCGTGGCCAGCAACGACTACGCCTTTCTGCTGGAAGCGTGTGAAGCCACCAGCTGCAAGGTGCTGCGCAAAATCTACGAGAGCCGCAGCACCTGGCGCCTGATGTACACCATGGCGGGGCTGCACCCGGAACTGCTGTACGGAGCGCAGGGCCGCACGATCATCCGCCCGGAGTGGTACGTGCGTTTGCCGGATGCGACCAAGGTGCTGGACCTGCTGACCATCGCAGGTGACCCCACCCTGTTCGAACACTTCGCCCCGCACATGCCGACCATGACCCTGGTGACGCCGGAGAACTGGCCGCAGGTGCATGCCGCCTACGTCGAAGGCCTGCGCGACACCCCGCTGGCCAGCTTCGACTATGAAACCTACGACAGTCTTGGCCACGACTGGTCGGCAGCCCTGCCCGACACCGCCCGCGGCTACGTCGACGTGCTGTCGCAGCGCCTGACCGGCGGGTCGTTCACCTACGGCAGCAACCTGCAACACACCTTCTACTTGCCGGTGCTGCACAAGAACACGGCCAACCTGGATCAGGCGCGGCTGGTTGATCTGCTGCTCGACATCGAAGAGGCGCGGATTGATTTCGTCGCACACAACGCGAGGTTCGAAGCGTTGGTTACCAAACTGGCGCTGAATTTCCAGCTCGACGGCCCGGTCTGCACGCAGATGCTGGGCAGCTATGTCGACGAGAACCTGGAGCAGGGCTTGAAGGCGCACGCCCGGCACTGGTTGAAGTACGACCAGGTCGAGTACAAGGATCTGCTGGCCCAGCACGGCGCCCGCGACATGCGCGACCTCACCGGCGAGCAGGTCACCCACTACGCCTGTGATGACAGCTTCGTCGCGGCGCGCTTGGCCACCTTGTTCTGGCTGATCCTCAAGCTGGAACAGCAGTGGGACTTCGCCTACAACGAGGACCGCTACACCCTGCACCCGTTCAACGACAGCTTTGAAACCGGCGTGCAGCTCGACTACGCCCGCCTGGACGAACTGGCCGCCGCCGATGCCGAGGTGGTCAAGAACAACACCGAACGGTTGCACAGCCTGCTGGCCGAGCATTGCAGCCAGATCAGCACTGTCGGCGCCGAGGGCTTGAAGAAGGCCGAGGGCGACAACCTGCTCAAGCTGTACATCCACGACAAGCTGAACCGCTCGCAGGCGCAGGCCAAGGTGGCCGAGACCTATGAACGCTGGCGGCTGGGCTCGGTGTACGTCCCCTACACCGAGACCTTCACCCCGGCCGAGTTCATCGCCACGGAGAAGGGGTTCACCCGCGTAGCCGAGAAGGTCGGGCTGCCGATCGTGATGGAGAGCGTCAGCGGCAAGGGCGTCACCGCCTGGCTGATGACCAGCCAACACCACCTGAAACAGCACGGCAGCACCGACCCGCGTGCCCGCCTGCTGGTGGAGCTGGTGCAGGCCGCTGCCGGTGAGATTCGCAAGCGCGAGGGTGAGGCGTTCGTGGCCTTGAAGCGGTTCATTGAAACCGAAGTGCTGCACATGGACGGTGTGCGCGTGATCGAGGGCGACGAACTCAACCTCAACAGCCCCAAGCAAATGCAGATGCTGCTGTACTGCAAGCTGCAATTGCCGGTGCGCCTGCGCACCTTCCCGCAGAAGGGCAGCCGGCGGGATGAACTCGGCCTGGAAGGCAACCCGTCGACCAACGAGGACGCGATGCTGGCCGCGATGGCCGAGGACTGCCCCGAGGGCGATTGGCGCCGCGAGGTGTTGCATCTGCTGATCGGCACCAAAGAGTGCATGACCCGCCAGTCCCTGTATTACGCCAAGTATCCGCACTGGCGGCACCCGAGCACCGGCGTGGTCCACCCAGGCACCCGCAACTGTGGCACCAAGACCCGCCGCCCGGCCGGCTCCAGCCTGAACATCCTCGCCGTGAGCAAAGGCCCGCTGCGCTCGATCTTTCTGCCCCGGTTCAAGGGGCATGTGATCGTCTCGCTGGATTTCTCCGGGCAGGAACTGCGCATCACGGGCAGCGAGGCAAAAGACCCGGTGCTGATTCAGGCCTACACCAGCCTGCCGAGCTACCTCGACGACGACGGCATGCTGCGCGCACGCTTCCAGGACATTCACTCGGTCACCGGCTGCACCTTCGCCGCCAAGGTGTTGGAGCAGCAGCTGGGCAGCGACATCCTCAAGCGCCTGAGTTTCAACAGCGCCGGCACCATGGATTACGAACAGTTTGTCAGCCTGTTGAAGGAAGGCGAGCACCTGTATGAGTTGGCCGGCGACCTGGCCCTGCCGCTGGGCAAGGCCATCATTAAGATCCGCAAGATGGCCAAGACCGTGAACTTCCTGATCATCTACGGTGGCCAGGCGTTCTCGATGGGCATGAAACTAGGTATCCCGGAAAGGGCCGCCCAGCAGATCATCGACGGTGTGTTCGCCGGCTACCCTCGGCTCGGCCCGTGGCAGCAGGAAACCATCGCCGAAGCCCGGCGGCAGGGCTACATCACCACGGCGTTTGGCACCCGCAAGCACTGCGACCCCAACATTCTCAGCCGTGACGGCTCGCTGCGTTCGCGTGCCGAACGGCAGACGGTCAACCACAAGGTGCAGGGCTGCGCCGCCGACATTCTGAAAAAGGCCCTGACCAAGGCGCACCACACCCGCCTGTACGAAGAAACCCGCTCCCACCTGATCGCCCCGGTCTACGACGAGCTGACCAACAGCGTGCCGATCGACAACGTGTTTGAGTTCGCCGAGCGCGCCCAGGACTGCATGAACATCACCCCGCCAGGGCACGCGATTCCAATGCTGGCCGAGGTGTCGATCGGCCGGAACTGGGAAGACGCCAGCAAAAACGAACTGGGTGATCGACCGTCGCAACGCAAGGTTGAGGCGCTGTTCGACAAGTGGGCCAAAGAGGGGTTGGTAGCATGATCCAGTTAAACAGTGACCAACGCGGCGGCGTCGACCGCATGCTGGAGTTTGCCGAGAGCGACGACCCGTTCTTCCTGCTCGACGGCCGTGCCGGCACCGGCAAGTCCACCAGCGCGCAGACCTTTGCCCGCGAGACGGACCAAAGTGTGGTGTTCACGGCGCCGACCAACAAGGCGACCAAGGTGCTCAAGCAGATGTGCGAGACCGAGCTGCAGGGGCTGGTCCCGTGCCGCACGATCTACTCCCTGCTTGGCCTGCGCATGGACAACAGTGGGGAAGTGCGCAAGGTCCGCGCCGCCGACGATTTCAACCAGGCTCGCAACTACCAGGTGGTGGTGGTCGATGAAGGCTCGATGGCGAACTCGGGGCTGATGTACCACATCGAGCGCACGGCGAAGAACGAAGGCGTCAAGTTCCTGTTCATGGCCGACGTGACCCAACTGCCGCCGGTGGGGGAAGAACGGTCGCAGGTGTTCGACATCGAGAACCGCTGGCAGCTGGACAAGGTCGAGCGCCACGACAACCAGATCCTGACCTTCGCCACGCACATGCGCGACTGCATCCTGCACGGCGAGGCGCTGAACCTGTTCAGCGCCAACGATGAACGCGGCGGGGTCTACCTGCTCGACTACAAGCGCCTGCGCAAAAAAGCCGTCGACGCCTTCAACAGCGACAGCTACCTGGCCGACCCGGGTTCGATCAAGGTGATCGCGTGGCGTAACGACACCGTGGCCATGTACAACGCCCTGATCCGGGACGCCATGTACGGCGCCAAGCTGGCCGCCGAGGCACCGTTTCAGCCTGGCGAACGGGTGGTGGTGTGCCAGCCGATCATGTCCGCCGATGGCAAAGAGACGCTGATGACCACGGACGAAGAGGGCACGGTGTTCTCCATCGACGTGCAGCAGCACCCGATGTTCAGCGAGCTGACCTGCTACCGCGTTGAAGTCCGTCCCGAAATGGAATCGCACATGCTGGTGACCTGCTGGGTCATCCACCCCAGTTCCGAACGGGCCTACAAGCGTCTGCTCAACGAGTTGTCGGAGCGCGCCAAGACCGGCAGCGGTGGCTGGCCAGCGTTCTGGAAGGCCAAGGAAGTCATCCATGACGTGCGCCCCAGTCACGCCATCACCGCGCACCGCGCACAGGGGTCGACCTACGAGAGTGTGTTTGTGGACTCGGCCGACATCCTGCTCAACCGCAACTACATCGAATCCTTGCAGTGCCTGAACGTGGCCTGCACCCGCCCACGTCGCATTCTGGCGATCAGCAAATGAAGACACCACAAGAGAAGGGCAAGGAATTCGAAGAAGAGTTTCGGCTGTTCCTCAAGGAACTGATGCAGAAACACCCGATGGCCAGCGCCAGGTTCTATGACACGCACTCGGCCGGCACCTACCTGCCGGACCAGCCGGGCGACCTCATCGCTTGCTTCCGTGGGATCTGCCACCTGTTCGAACTCAAGTCGAGCGAGGTGCATAGCAGCCTGACCGCTGGCCTGTCCAAGCTGCTGGCCAACCACCAGGCCACCCACCTGAAAATTTGGGCGCGAGCCGGCGCCAGTACCCACGTTTTGTTTTGGCAGCAGACCACAGGGGTGATCGAACTGTGGGACGGGGATTGCGTTGCCCATGTCCGCCACGCCCCGCACATGCGCCTCAAGCCGGAAGGGGTCTGCGACACCTTCCCCGACTTTGAGGCGTTCAAGGCTGCCTTTACTGCTGCGCTTTTGCACAACCCGCGGTACACCGCGAAGAAGGTATTCCGATGACCGACATCCTTGTCTTCACCGACCCGCACCTGGGCAAGAATCTGGTGTCACACACCACCCTGGACAGCCGCCGCCGGTTACGGGATGGGATCTACCAGCACAACAGCGGGCTGCTCGATCGTTTCCCGCACGCGATCAAGACCTGCCTGGGCGACCTGTTCGACCGCTTCACCAACCCCGAGGACGTGATCTGGCAGGGCATGAGCCTGGCTGAGCGTGTGGATTACATCATGGCCGGCAACCACGACCTGGTGAACGACCGGGGCCGCCTCGGCACCTTGCAGCTGATGGACAAGGCCCGGCCGGGGGTGATCCAGCTCACGCCGTTCGGCGAGGCCCGGGGCTTCCTGCATGACGTGCGCCCGGGGGTGACATTCCTGTTCATCCCGCACCACAGCACCGACGACCTGTTCCATGAATCGCTGGCCGCCGCCGAGAACTGGGTGCGCGGCAAGGCAGAAGGGACCACGGCCTACCTGTGTGTCCACTGCAACTACGACTCCGGCTTTGCCACCGACGACACCGCGCTGTCGCTGAGCCGCAAACAGGCCAAGCAACTGCTCGATGCCGGCTTCGATTACATCCTGATCGGGCACGACCACCACCCCCGGGAAGACTGGGACGGCCGCGTGGTGATCCTCGGCAACACCCACCCGACCGGCTTCGGCGACATCACTGACAAGCGCGTGATGCTGATCCGCCCGGACGGCAAGCACGAATTCCACCCCGTGTGGTACCGCAACGACGGCTACCTGCACCTGGACGTGAACGACCTGATCGCCCCGGACTTCGACTTTGACGAGGACCGCGGCGCGCAGTTCATCGAAATCAGCGGCGAGTTGCAGGCCAGCCAGGTGATGGATCTGGCCCGTGCCGTGCGCAAGATTTGGCAGAGCTGGGCACCGCTGGCCGTGCGCAACACCGCCGAGGTGATCAAGCCAGGTACCGGCGAGACGCTGGCCGACCACGACTTCCACCAGCTGGACATGCAGATCCGCGCCGAGTTGATCAAGCGCCCGGAGCTGGTCGAACTGTTTGACGCCTTCTGGGCCGACACCGCGCCCTCCCTGCAAGAAGAGGAAGCATGATGAAACTGGACATCGAGCTGCTCAAGACCGAAGCAGAGCGCGTTGAGGCGCCACCGGGGCGGGTCGTCCTTTTGAACGGAGTGCAATACATGGTCTATGGCGTGGCGCACGGAGCCGGGTCAAGTCGCCAAGGCGAGATAGTCGTCTATGCCGACATGGACACAGGCCGGATGTTCTACCGGACCCTCGCAAACTTCACCGACCAGATGGCTTGGAACGTGGTTAAGCAAGAAGAGGAAGCGTGATGAAACTGGACATCATCAGAGGCCCACGGGCCAGCGGCAAAACCACCAAACTGCGCCAGCTCACCGAGGCCTACAAGGAGGCCGGCAAGGAGGTATTGGACATCGGCCCGCACGCGACCTTGGCCTACATTCGCCGCCGCATCGTCCTCGCCAGCCTGCAGGGCTACACCGCAGTGACGCTCGACGACTGCAACGCCGACACGCTCAAACGCCTGCGCCGGGCGATCAAGGAAATCGGCGAACGCATGGACATCGACCTGACCATCCACGTCGTGGAGGCCGCGTAAATGTTAGAGCGCCTGGAACTCAACAACTTCAAGAAGCATGAGCACCTGGTGCTGGACTTCACCGCTGGGTTGAACGGGGTGACAGGGCCGAACTACCGAGGCAAAACCACCGTGCTGTACGGGATTCTGTATTGCCTGGGCGGGGCTCGACTGGTCCCCGGCTCACGCCTGCAAACCCGGGGCACCAACAGCGGGTTCAAACAATCGCTGTGGCTGACCTTCGGCAACATCGGCCGGTACCGGATCGATCGCACCAAGACCGGCGCCAGCCTGACCGAGCTGTGCCCGGACGGTACGGAACAGCCGGTGGCCACCGGCACCACGCCGGTGAATCAGGCGGTCGCCCGCCTGCTGGGCATGCCCCTCAAGCGCTTCGCACAGATCAAGTACGCCAAGCAGCGCAAGGCCAGCGCCCTGTTGGAAGTGGGCAGCACCGAGCTGTTCAAGATCATCACCGAGCTGACGGGGTTGGAGCGGGTCAGCCAGGTGATGGAGCGGGTAGGGGGGCAGCTCAAAACCTGGAAGCTGCTGCAGGATGAAACCACCCTGACCGACATCGATGAGCAGCAGGTGCAGGTGATGAACTGGCTGGGCGAGGAAACCCAGCTGGCCATCGACCTGACGCAACTGAACAACGAGTTGACCGAGACCAAACGCCAACGCACCGCCAGCGAAGCCCACGAACGCCGGCTGTCTCAGGCGCAAACCGCTGTGTTCGGCGCCGTGACCACGCTGCGCCAGGCCGAGCGGGAAGCAACGGCGAGCATGACGGCGCTGGAAGACGCCCAGCGGCAGGTCGAGCAGTTCCGCGGGCACCCCCTGAACACCGAAACCCTGGTCGACATGGAACTGCGACTCAAGGATCTGCGCGAGCAGGTTGCAGAGGGCAAGCAGGCGCGCTACCGGGTCAAGTCGTTGCAGCAGGATCTGGAGTCCGCCCAGCTGGAGTTGCAGTCGGCCGTCAGGAAAGCCGCGCCGCTGCGCGATGAAGTCAAGGAGCTGCGCCGCGAAAGCGAGGTGGATCTAGACGCTCTACACGCGGCTGCCGCGCAGGCCGAGGCCAACAAACAGGCGGCCGGCGAGAAGCTGGAAGCCCTGATCGAGGCCGGCAAGAAGGGCACCTGCGGCACCTGCCAACGGCCGTTTGACGCCTTCAACCCTCACGACCACGCCGCGCTGGTGCGCGAGCACCAGGAGACCTGGCGCGAGAAAATGGCGGCGGCCCAGCTGGCCAAGGACGCCTTGCAGGCTGAGAACATCTACCGCAGCAACTGGACCCAGGCCGAGGACGCTTTGCGCCAGGCCGAAAGCGCAGTACACACCCATCAGCGGGTCTGCAACCGGCTGAGCGACCAGCTCGATCAGGCGGCCCGGGAATCCCTGTCCCTGCCGCCCACGGAGGCGCTGACTCCACAGATCGAGGCGTTGGACGCGCAGATCAGCACCGGCCGGCAGGATGCCCACCGCCAAGCCACGCTGCGCCAGGCGCTGGCCGTGGCCGAGGGCAACGCCACGCAGCGCAATCAGTGGCTGACCAACGCCCAAAACGAGCTGCAACAGACCGAAATCCAGCACCAGGTGGAAGGGGTCGACCTGCCCACCGCCCTGCGCACGCATCGCGAGAAGGTCGACACCTGTGATGGCCAGATCCGCCGCCTGCAGGAACAGATCGGGGTGCTGTCCAACCTCAAGCACGGCTTGCACGAACAGCGGGTCGCGCTGGAACGCACACTGGCCACCGTGGTCGAGCGCAATCGTCAGCACGAACAGGCGGCGCAGAAGGTCGGCCTGCTCACCGAACTGCTGGGGCACATCCGCAGCAACCGCGATCGCTACAGCAAGCAGGTGTGGGACGTGTTCATGGCCAGCGCCTCGATGTTCGCCAGCAACGCCACCGGCGGGGTTATCGAGTCGATCAGTCGCGGCGAAGACGGTGCCTTCACCTTCGTCGAGGATGGTTTCGAAATGGAGCAGGCCGAAGCCTCGGGCGCCCAGCTGGCGATCATCGGCACCGCCGTGCAACTGGCGCTCGATGCCGCCGCGCTGTCGCCGCTGAACCTGGTGCTGATGGATGAACCGACCGCCGACATGGACCCGGAACGCGCCCTGGCCTTTAGCACCCTGCTCGCCGGCAGCGGCAAACAGGTGGTGATGGTGACGCACCGGGAAATGGACGGCACCGTATTCGACAACACGCTGGAGATTTGACCATGACCGATGCCGCCGATGCCGCCGGGGACGAACAGGAACTGATCGAGGACTTGCTACTGCGCCAGCACCGGGCAGCCGCCGCCAGGCACCAGAAGGTGCTGGCGACGTGTACTGGGGAGTGTCTGAATTGTGAGGCGCCCATCACGGAAGGGCGCTATTGCGATGCGGACTGTCGCTTGGACCATGAACGCCGAGTTACATCGCACCTGCGGCGGTGAAGTAGCCCGGCGGCACAAAATCCTCGGCACCCAGGCCGAGGGCTGCTTTACGTTTGCTCCAGTAGACCCAGCCGAAGGCACGCACCGCCGCATACGCCGCATAGCGCGTGGCTCGACCGACGCCCCGGGACTCCATGGCCTCCAAGAAAATCCGGTCGGACTCGGCCCGGCTGTAACGCTGGGAGCAGTACAGCCAGTCATGCAGCACCGCCGGGGCGCGCAACAACCCGTTGACGTTGAACACCCCACGAAACGGGCTTGGGATCGACGCCAGATCAGTGATAAAGCCCCGTGGCGCAATGATCTTGTCGCCGTTGTTGCGCAGCCCGATCAGCGGGTCAGTCACCACCCACTCATCCGGTACCGGCACCCCGCGGGGGGTGTATTCCTGCAAGTTGAGCAGGCTGATGAACTGGAAGGCGCTCATAATTTGTCGACCTTGTCGTCCAGCGCCTTGGCGACCGCGTCCTCGATCACCTCGGTGGGCTTGCGTTCATCGCGCAGGATCAGGATCAACGACAGGATCAAGGCGACTACCCCCCCAACCGGCTCTAGGGGCACCCCGAAATAGGCCGACACGGCACCCGCGCCTACCGTCAGTCCCTGCCAGGTAGAGGGCTGGTGCAAGTAACGCAGCAGCAGATTCAACAGCGCTTTACGCTCATCAGGACTGGCCATACTTTCCCCCTTGCCGGACCTCGCCAGAATTTGGCGACTTCAACATCATTTCAATCACTGCCTGCTTGACCTGCAGAGAGCGGATTTTCTCGTTGAGCTTTTCCAGCTCCACCTGCAACTGCTCGCGTGAGGTGTAGTCCTTCAGCAGGGTGGCGATCGCCATCTTGAGCGCGGCCTGTTCCGCCTCGATCGAGCTGAGTTTCTGGTTGGTCGCGGCCATGTGTGTCGGGACCTGTTTCACCAGTTCCTGCACGTTGGATAAGAACCCGAACAAGATCGCGGTGGCCAACGTGGCGGCGACCGCTGTGACGATCCGCGCCAGGCGCGAATACCCTGCCCGGCGTTCTTCAAGTGCGGCGGAGGTAGACATAAGCGATTCCCCTTTGGGTCAGAGCAACACAATCATTTGTGGTTGTTGAGTCACAGGGGCGGCGGCGTTGCTGAATGCCACTTCGACCACCAGCTGGCTGATCTCCCCGGCGATCGGGGCACTGATTGCCACTTCGGCGATCAGTTGCGAAATGCGAGCTTGTGCCACGGTGGCCAGCGCGGCTTCCATCGCCGCCTGCGAAGTCCGAACCTCCGTCGCGCCGCCAGTCGTCAGCGGCGCCGTGTCGCCGTTGGTTCCGACACTGATCCAGTCAAAGTCGCGGGTGCCGGTGGACTCTAAGTTCCCCACACCCGTCCAGCCCGCCGCCGAGATTGACGAGTCGGTAATGTCGATGTGCCAAACGCTCGGCTCTACCTCCCCGTCCGCCCAGACCCTTGCCTTGAGCGACGTGCCGTTGGCCCGGAAGCGCACGAAGTACCAAGTGTTAGCGGCAAACGTGTAGGCGTAGGCGGTACCGAGGCTGGTCAGAGTGCCCGCAGACGCCTTGATGATCCGCAAGTCGGTGGCGCTGGCAGAGGGCAGGTCAAGCATGTAGCCCGTCTCACTGGCGGCACTGCCGGAGCCTCTGACAATCAGGCGTAACTGACTCAGCAAGGTGCTGCTGGAGCGCATTCGCCCCAGCACTTCCACGTTGGCCCGGTTGGCATCACCGTCAATGGCGTCCCAGCTCAGCAGGTGCCGACCATCCACGGTGCCGGTGTTCTCCAGCACCTTGCCGCCTTCGGTGCTGGCCTTGCTGCGCACCGCCCAGGTGTTGTTCGCCGTGACCCACCGCGCCGTCCAGTCGGACGGCTGAACGTCAGCCGTGTAGCTGTCAAAGCTGGTCGAGTAGGTGGTCATGTCAGAGGTCCGCCGAGATCCGCACACCGAACTCGGCGGCGTTCAGGTTGGCCTGCGACCAGTCTGCTGCGGTGTTAGGGTCCTGCTCCCACACCTTCGTCAGGTACTTGGGTGTGGTGGACAGGGGCAGCGAGGTGGCGAACGACTCCGTTGCGCCGGATTTGGCGAACACGTCGATCCCCCGAAAACCCGCGTCCAGCTTGTAGCAGTAGGCGCTGAGCTGGACCGCCTTGATCGAGCCGGTCTCGGACACGTCCTGAAAGCCGTAGGAATCTTTCGTCAGGGCGGTGCTGGAACTGACGTAGTCCGTGGTGTTCGGCGTGGTTTCGTCCACCAAAGTGTTGTGGGTGCTGCCGGTGCTGCAGGTCATGGCTGTGTAGGTGCCGTCCGCGTTCGGGTAGTACGGCTTGACCTTGATGTCCCCCAGGAAGCCCCCGGCTTCGGCGCTGCCCGAAGAACTGCTACGGACATACAGGTCGTCGTAGTAGCGGGTGACCGTGTTGCTGCTATTCCCCCCACTGAACGCCAGTACACTGGCGTAGTTGAAGGCCTGGTGTTGGGTGTTAATTCCGCTCAGGTTGAATTCATTGACCCCGTTGATCCGTACTTCAACCTGCCCGGCACTGCTGTCAATGAAGACCCGCATTTCCACGAAGTACCACGTTGCGGCACTCATGACCGTCAACCCGACACCCAGCTCAACCGCCGAGGTAAACCCCTGACCGTTGTGACTTCCTCGCACCGCACGAATTTTTCCGTCCGACAGCACGGACAAACCCAACTGTCCAACAGCTGAAGAGAAACTAAAAGACTCCCCTAGAGAGCAAATGGGCTCCCCTGAGCCGCTAGTTACAGAGCTGCCGGCAGCCAGGGCCGGCATGTAAAAGCCAAACCCGATGCAAAAATTACGCGCCGTGGTGAGACCTTTGAACACCCCTGCAGTGCTACCTGTACCGATCTTTAACGCACGTCCCGAGTTCCTGAAAATGGTGGTGTCGATCGAGGTGGACGCACCCTGCGCCAGGTTCCACTTGGCCCCCAGGTCGGCCGTCGAATAGTGGTCAAACCCGTCCAAAAATTGCGTAACCCAAGTCATGTCAGCGCACCCCTGCTACAGAGAAGGAAAAGTCGGCCAGCGTGGCGTCGGCCGTGCCCGGTGCCTTGAACTGCAACGCATCGCCGATCGCCAGGCTAAAGGCCGAGGCGGCGATGAAGGTCGGCGCCGCACCGGCAGCGGCAAAGCGCACCGTGCCCACGGCGGTGACGGCGTGGCCGCTGGCGGCGATCTTGTTGACGGTGATGTCGGTCTGCGCGGTGGCGGCGATCAGGGCGATACCGGCCGAGCCAGCCATGGCGGCGGCGAAGTCGATGGGGTACGGCGCAGTGAACAGGCCGAGCACCTGGTTGGCTGCCGGCGCCCCGTTCCACGCCACGCCAATCACTACCGGTTCGTCGTAGAACTCCAGTGCGTTGGCTGCTGCGTTGACCCGCACACCCTTGAGTGCCTGCCCGGAGAAGCTGGCCGGTACGTCTGACAGGCCGACAAACGCCATGGTGTCGGTGACAAACTCCAGCCCGGTCCCTGCCGAGTTGACCTTAACCTTCTTGTTGGCCGCGCCGGTGTAGTTGGCAGGCGCGTCACTCAGCCCGGTGAAAGCGGTGACAGGGGTAGCGACGGTGACGAATTCCAAGCCCGTGGCGTCGGCTTTGACCTTGACCGTCTTGCTGCCTTGGCCGGTGTAACTGGTGGGCGCGTCCGTGAGCCCAATAAAACTGGTGGGGGTGGCCCCCGCCGAGAACTCGATGCCGCTTTCGTCCCCTTTGACGGTCACCACCTTGAAGGCGGAACCGGCGTAGGAATCCGGGGTGTCGGTCAGGGCGAGCAGGGTGGTGGTGCTGAGCGGGGCGAACTCCAGGCCTGTCATCGCCGCGTTGACCCGGACGAATTGCAGCGCGCTGGAACTGTAGGCGTCCGGGGTGTCCGGCAGCTCCAGGAAGTTCGCCGGGCCGGTGCCGGTGGCGAACTCGACAGCGGTGCCGGCGGCGTTGACGCGCAGCACTTTGAGCGCCTGACTGGTGTAGCTGTCAGGGGTGTCGGTCAGGGCGAGCAGGGTCGACGGTGCGGCTGCGGCACTGAATTCCAGGCCGGACTCATCGCCCTTGACCGACACCAGGCGGAAGGCCTGGCCGGTGTAGTCGTCAGGGGTGTCGGAGAGTGCCAAGTAGCTGGCTACAGGGCTGCCGAACTCAAGCCCGGTCTCTGCCAGATTGACCACCGGCACCTTGCCCGCCTGACCGCTGTAGCTCGCAGGGGCGTCGGTAAGTCCAGTAAACACAGTGGGAGCGGCGCCGGTGGAGAACTCCAGGCCGGATTCGTCAGCCTTGACCTTGACCACTTTGTTGGCTTGGCCAGAGTAGCTGGCCGGCACGTCGGACAACCCGGTGAAGGCCGAGGCGCCACCGCCACCGCCGGTGCCCGAGGCGATCGACACCACGTTGACCCCGTCACAGAACAGCGCGCCGTTGGTCCCGGATGGCAGGGCCACACCGGTGCCGGACGGGGTCTTGACCGTCACGGCAAACGCGCCGGCCGTGTCGTTGTCGATGAAATAGACCTTCGCCTTGGCCGGCACGATCAGGTTGCGCGCCGCCGTTGGGGTGCCGGTCAGGCGGATCACCCCCTGTTCCATGGCTTCGGCGGTGGTCAGGGTCACGTCGGCGGTGGTGATGGCCTTGCTCAGCAGGGCGCTAAAGGCCTTTTCCGTGGCCTCAATGCGCTTGTCCGGGCTGGCGTAGGTCAGGCCCGAGTAGCTGCTGCTGAGCAGGTCGAGTAGGTCCTGATAGCCCGGGGCGTAAGTGGCCAGCTTGTTGACCGAGGTGAACACCGTGCCGGACCACACCACCGAGTACAGCGCGGCAGCGCTGGAAGTGTCGCGGTAAGGGATACCGTCGATGCCCATGCGAATGTAGTAGGTGCCGGCGGCGGCGCCACTGAACGGAATCACCGTGGTGGTTGGCTTGTACGCCATCTGCGCGGAACTGGCGCTCCAAAAGAACCCGGGTTGCAAGGTCAGGTTGGTGCCGGATGTGCTGCTGGCAAACGAGGTCTCGCCGATCAGCGCCACAGCGATCGGGCCGAACATCGCCTTGCCGATGTTAAACAGGTTGGTCGGGCTGGCCGCCGCGCTGCTCAACATGTCGACCGTGCCTGACACCACGTTGATCGCGGCTTCGATCGCGTCATAGTTGGCATTGTGTTTGGGGATGTAGGCCATTTCCCCTGTGGTCGCCAGGCGCTGCAAAGTAATAGTCATGCTTACCTCAGTTCAATCAGAACGCCGCCGCGGAAAATACCGGTCGCGCCATACGGCACGACCCCATAGCCACCGAAGGTGGTGAGTTCGTCATAGGTCAGGGCACGGGCGACCAGGCCGACTTCGACGGTAGTGCCGAGGTCGTAGGCGATCGGGCCAAAGCTGGGATCGGGGATGTGGACGGGGGTGCGGGTGTACGTGCCGGGGCGGCGCTTCGACAGGCCGGTAACTTCCCAGCGCCCGGTTTCCGAACGGCGCAGGCGAACAGCAGTGCCGGCGTCGGAGTAAATCAGGTCCCGGCTGTTGGCAGCGATCGGCACGTTGCGCAGCGGCGCCACCACTTCCTCGCCGTTGTTGCTGTCCAGCGATTTGAGGCCCACGTCGACATCGCAGCCGTAGGTCAGGCCCAGACCGTCAGTCACCAACAGGGTCGGCCGGGTCAGAATGGTGCCGTCAATCTCCCTGATCGACTGGTCGATTTCGCCACGGATGAGGTAGGTCAGTAAGCCGGCCATCAGACGCGGAACCCCTGTACCGAGAGCATGGCCGCTGACCCACGGGTCAGGTCGCGGGTGAACGTCAACACATACAGGCGCGAACCGTCCGGCAACTGCAGGATGTCGCCGCGCTCTAGTGCTGGGTGGTCAATGATGTCGACGTTCCAGGTGATGGCCGACAGGGTGCGGTACAGCAGTTCCCGCACGGCGATCTGCTGGGCGTGGCCTTCGTTCATCACGAAGTCCGAGTCGAGGTTTTCTTCCAGGCGCATCCACTCGGGGGTGCTGTCGTTGTAGGCCTCGGTGGTGTTGGTTTCGTGGACATAGTCATAGGGCTCGCCCCACACCTCATACACCCCGGTGCCCAGCGACATGATGATCAGGAAGAACGCCACCTGGCCGGCTGCCTCGTAGATCCGGCCGATCGGGATGGTGACCCCGCCGCCGAGGGCGGCTACCCCATCCGGGACTGTCGCCGCGTAGAGCATGGCCGCCAGCGCGGCAGTGGCCAGCGTCGGCACCCACACCTTGGTGGTCACGGTGATTTCGCCGCTGAACTCGCTTTTCTGTTCGTAGTCCTCATCGCCGACCGGCAGCAGGCCGTCGTTAACCGAGGTGACAATCTTCATCCAGGTGTTGTCGGCGCGCTGCCGGCGATCGTCCGACCAGTACAGCTCGCGTTCCTGCTTGAGCTTGAAGAACCCGGCCGTGATCGACTCGCGGGCCAGCATCTGCGCCTGCTGCAAACTCTTGCTCAGGTTCGGGTCGAGCCACTTGAGAATCACGGAGGTCACGGCGGTCTTGTTTCGCGAGCCGCTGATTCTCAGCAGCTGGTAGGGCTCCAGCACCAGGTCAGGGGGGCGCAAGGTGTCGCGGGAGATTGTTTTGAAGCGCCCCAAAGCGTCGACCCACGGCTCAAGGCCAGCGACCTGCAGGAGGTCTGTCAGCATGTCCCACGCTGGTGTGTCGGCCAGTTGGGTGTCGCCATGCACGGTGCTGACGCCGAAGACCAGCGAGCCACGAATTTCCGAGGGGGTCAGGCCGATGGCGGTGAGCACGTCCCGGGCAATCACGCCCAGTTCGCTGCCGACAGGGTAGGCGTTGCCGACCCACTTGGTCTGTCGCCACAGGCTGTTGCTGTCCCGGCTTCGCACGGTCAGGGACATGGCGCGCTCGCCACGGCTCTCGCGGTAATCCGCCAAGTCCTCGATCTGCCCGTTGAACAGCGGCAGGCCGTCGAGACGCACTTGGATCAAGTCGCCAATCTTGGGCTGCGCCACGCCGTACAGTTCCTGGTAGAACACCAGGCCCACGGTCAGACCAGTTTCGGACTGGGTGAGGTTGTCGGCAAAGGGGCTAAGGTCCTGGTACACGACAGCAGTGCCGTCGACCAGTTGCGCCCAGGTGGTGCTGGTCGCCTTGTAATGCACCAGCTGGACGTTACGCACAACGTCCTCGCTCGGGTAGCGCAGGTACGGGAATTCCGTAAGCATTAGGGCACCGAGGTTTCACTAACGATGGAATTTGCGCCAGCAAGTACGCCGGCCAGTTGGACTTGCACGGTTCCGTTGTTCTCACTGGCTTTCCTGCCAGGGCTCACGGTTGCCGCTGAATCATTCCCTACAGTGTAGGTCAGCTCTTGGCCGACGATCCCTTCGGCCGCGCCGCCATACACGCGATTGAACACCGGCACCGTCTTACCCTTCTGCGGAAAGCGCAGGGGGATTGGCGGGGTCATACCAACGGGCAGCGCCACCGGGTAGTAGCCTTCGACTTTGGTGGTGCAGATGCCGTCAGGCAGGGTGTCGGGGGTGTTGTGGCAGAACAGAACCCGGCGCATGAACGGGTCCCAAGTGAACGCGGTGTCGGACCAGCTGAAACCGCCACTGACCAGCCCGGTGTGCAGCACGCCCAGCACTTCCCCGGTCTCGTAATTGAAGGCGGTCAGGTTGCCGGTGGTTTCCACGGCGTAGGCCATTGGCGGTTCGGCGATGAACAGGAACTGGACGACCCCGGCCACGTTGATCGTGCGCAGCCAGTCGCCATCGGACAGCCGACAGACAGAAAGCTGAGAGGCGGTGTTCCCGCCGATGCGGGTGATCACCACGTCGCGGGCGGGGTCGACGGCGAAGGTGCTGGTCCCCGGGGGGGCGCCGGTGCTGCCGATGTTGGCCCCCAAGTCGGCGAGCAGCACCGGGTGTTCGGTGCTGGTCCAGGTCACTGTGTTGAATTTCAGTAACGCCGGGCTGTAGAGGCTGGTGGCCCAAATCGACCCATCCGGGGCGGAAAAAATGAACGAGAGCTGGTACGTGACGATGTTCTGACGCATGCCTTTGTAGGCCCCTGTCCGCCCATCCCACACCAAGGTCTGCACGCTCCAGCTCGGCCATGCGTCCTGCCGCATCACCGCCAGCAAGTGAATCTCAAACTCGCCGGGGTAGCTCGGGTCCTTGACCGTGAACAGCCCACGGAAAAAGTCGAGGTACATGGTGCAGGTGAAATAGGTTTCGACCGGGTTCATGTAGAAGTAGCTGATGCCGTCCGGCAGACTCAGTCCGGTGCGCGGTACGGCACGGGTAGTCAGCGGGTACACCGCAACGGCAGACGCAAAAACCTGTTTGATTGGCATCAGAGCAGCACCCCTGCGGTGAGGTTGAAGTTAAGGCCGGTGCTGCCGATCGGCAGGGTCACCCGCGTGCGGGCGTAGCCATCCGCGTCGGTGGTTGACTGGGCGATCTGCACCACCCCCGGCGTGGTGCTGGACCAGTCCACCAGCACGCCGGCACAAGGCTCGCCGCTGGCCCCGAGCAGGCGGGTGCGGTACTCGACCGAGCTGCCTTGCCCCACGGTGCCGAGCGCGGCAGGCGCGGACAGGGTCGTGGGCACGGGTTCGTCGGCGTAGATGCTGATGGTGTGATGCACCTCGGGGCTGAGTTCCTGACGCACCACAAACCAGACCCCGAGTGCCGGCGAGTAGATCATCGGGAAGGCGGCGTTAAAGCCGAGCTTGCGCTGCCAGCTGACGATTTCCTGGTTGACGTGGTCGTACAGCACGGCGGAATCCAACGCCGAGACGAACACCGTGCCGGCGTCGTGCCCGGGGCTGTAGCTGTAGCCAATGCCGCCGGTAGCCATGACGGGTAACGCAGCTTCGATGGTGCCGGTGCCGGTCTCGCTGTGCAGGCGGCTGTGCAGGCCGTTGAACAGCACGCGCTCGGCCAAGAAGTAGGCGCCGCTATTTAAGTGGACAGAGTCGGCAATCTCAGCCCCTTCCGGGTATAGCGTCACTGGGTGGACCGAGCGTTTGGCGACTTCCCCGAAGGCGAAGACGGTGCGGGCGATCCCCGTGTTCTGTGTGTCGTGACAGTAAATTTCGTAGACGGACAACGCCGGATTGCGCACACCCACAAAACCATCGAGCTGGATCAGCGTCCCGGGTTTGATGGAATCCCCTGTGGGTTTGTGAATGATCGTCACCGCCACCATCGCCATCAGCGAATCAAACCACGACGGCTTGTGAAAGCAGCGCGCATAGTTGCCGTCGATGTCCTTCATCGGGAACGGCCCGGCCAGCAGACGCAGGGCCATATCAGGCCACCCTGCCGACGATGCGCAGCTTGACCGTCACCGGGAACTCAACCAGGTCGGTGCCGACCGATTGTGGGGACATGGTCATGGGCGCACCGCCGACCTCGATGCCGACGATGATCACGCTGAATTTCAAGCTGGTGACGTAGGAGGGGTGCCATTCGATGTAACCCACTGCCGGGTCGGGTGGGTTCATCCAGAAGGCGATCAACGCCTTGAGCATGTCCAGGGGCATCGACAGGCCGGCGCTAGGAATCCAGCGTTCCTCTGGCGCCACGTCGCGCAGGCTGCCCGGCCACAAGGTGTTGGACGCCGACGACAGGGTCATCTGCGAGGTCCAGATCGGCGCGATGATCGCGTCCTCGGCCATGTTGGTCCATTCGTGCGGGGCCAGTGTGTAGTCCAGCGCGCCCAGCGTCGGGTGGATCATCCGGCCTTTGCCGGTGCCGGGCGCGGCAGCCGCCACCACCGACAGGGCAATGCTCTCGATCACCGGGCTGGCGTCGAGGATGGTGAAGTTGGTCGTTGCGGTCAAAAGGGGCATACCCACCTCACGGGACGTAATGCACAGAGACAGTCGGGGTGTCGCCTGCCGTGCCGGGGTTGTAGCGGGCCAGCGCCACGCCTTGGGCGTCGGTGACTTCGCTGATCAGGGTCAGGGTGCCGGAGCCGGCCAGCGTCCACTGGATCGCCCGATAGGGCGGGCCAGTGAACACGATCACGCAGCTGCCATCGGTGCGCACCAGGGTGCCAGTCAGAGCGTGCAGGCTCATCGCTTGGCCCTCTCGTTGAGGATCTGCTGATCCAGCCAGTCGCCCATGCGCATGCGCATCTGCGCCGGGGTGACGTGGACGTTCCAGTTTTCCGTGCCGCCGCTTGGGCGCCCGTTGGTGGACGGCGCCACCGCCGGCATCGAGCTGGACAAGTTAGCCTGGTCGGTCATCACCGCGCTGGAGCGGGCGTTGAGCATCCGCCCGTTGTTCACTGCGTGGATGAATTCAGGCCCCAGTGCGGCGGTGGCCTTGGCGGTCAGGATGGCTTCGCCGTTGGACACCCGCAGCTCTTGGTGCTTGCCGCTAGGGCCGGTCAGGTAGGCTGGGATCGAGTCCGAGGTGCCACTGCCAGGCCCGCGAATGATGCCGCCACCGGCGAAGCCATAAGCGCCCTTGTAGGTGGCCGCGCCGCCTGCTGCGCCCCCTCCGAACATGCCCGCCACCATGGTGCCAAGGCTGAACAGGCCAGAGGCCTGACCTGCACCGCTGGAGCTGCCCAGCCCGAGCAACCCGCCGATGTTGCCGAACACCTTGCCGAACCCGCTGGTGACATTGTCCAGTAGGCCAAGGAAGCCCCCGCCAAGGTCCTCGAAAAAGCTTTTGCCTTCGGTGGCAACCAGATCATTCAGCCCCGGGCCGGCGGCGACTTTCTTCATCGCCTCGGCGGTTTCTGGCGGCAGGCAGCTGCCGTCTTTCTCCGGCTCAGAACTGCCGATGTCCAGCGTGCCCAGCATCCGATCAAGGAAGCCTACCGGTTGCGCGGCTGCCGCCGTGGTGTGGGTGGGTTCGCTTGTCTTCGGCGACCCGCCAATGCCCAAGCGAGCGAGTAGTGCCGGGAACACCCCCTGCTGCTGTTGCCCAGCCCCGCTATTGCCGCCGAACAGGGTGCCAGTAAGGCTGCCGATCGTCTCGTTGCTGAGCGTCTTGATCAGCGTGCGCATGGTCTCTTTGGAGAGCTGCGAGAACACATCGTCGATCGCGCTGCTGAGGCTTTCGCCGTCCACCACGGCATCGGCAAAGGCATCACCGATGCCTTCAATCGCGGTGACCACATGGTCGTTGATGACTTCGCCGAAGTGTTCAAACGACGACTCCGACTGTTCCAAGCTGCGCTGGATGAGGTTCGGGTCAAAGGCGCGCTTGAACCCCGACTCCCAGGTGCCGGTGACGCGCTCCAGCGCCAGCTCGGTGTTGCCCAACTCGGTGTTGGAGTCGGCAATGACCCGGTGCAGCTCGTTGACTTCGGCCCGCGCCTTGGCCAACGACTCGCTAATGTTCTTGTTGTACGGGTCCTGCAGGGACGCGGCGGTGAGTTCTGTGACCTTACCCTGAGCAAAGCCCAGCGAATCTTGGGCGCTGTTGTGCTTCTTGATCAGCAGGCCCTGATTCTGCAGCAGGTAGTCACGGCGCTGAGTGCGGTCGCCCGGCTGCAACCCCTTGTCTTCCAAGCGGGCGTCGTTCAACAGGCTGCCAGTGGACAGGGCCAACGCCAGCTGATCGTCGATTTCGTCCCGCGCCTGGCGCTCACGGCGGAACACCAGCTCCAGGTAATCGGCCTGCTGGGTGTACGGCACCAGGGCCTTGCGTTTTTCCGCCATCTCGGCGTCCGACAGGTCGCTCAGCGAACCTTCCAGTTCCTTGCGCCGCTCAAAGATCGCCAGCAGATCCTTGTTGACCTGGTCGTACTGGGTGATCGTCTCGTCGATCACGCTCTGCGGGGTCAGGTTGGTGGCGTTGTCCAACACGCCTTTAAGGCGGCGTTGCTCGTTGGACTTCTGCCCCTGAGCACGGGCCAGCTCGACCTTGGACGCATCCCGGTCGATCCGGGAGGCATCCTTGACCTGCTTTTGCAGCAGCTCGCCGATGCGCGCTTCGGCCTCGACCCGGCGGCGGATGATCCCTTTGTTCTTTTCCGGGTCCTTGGTGACATCCAGATCCAGCTCGGCCTCGGCTTCCTTGATCTTCTGCTGCTCGATGGCGATTTCAGCGTTGGTCAGCTCGGCCAGTTTGGCTTTGGCCAGGCCAAACTGCTTGTCGGTACGCGCCTGCTCGTATTCCTCGGCGGCCTTGGTGCGTGTGCGCTCCAGCCCCAACTGCTTGTTGGTTTCCTCGGTGACCTGTTTTTCCAGCTCGTTCTGGCGCTTCTGAATGTCGTTGTATTCAGCAGCTTTCTTCGTGGCGAACTGGGCACGCAGGGTGTTCTGTTGGAACTCGGCGATCGGCACCCCGGTCTCGGTGTCGGCCAGCAACTGCTGCGAGCCGACCGTGGCCACGTCGGTGGTGCGTTTGATGTACTCCTTGAACTTGGGGTCAAGCAGGGTCGGGTTGACCACCTCGGTACCGGCCTTGGTGCGCTCGGCCGTTTTCTCCATCAGGCGCTCGGCCTTGGCGTCGACCCCGGTTTGAATACGCCCCACTGCCAGCGTCAGCAGGTTCTGGAGCTGCCCGCCCTCCAGCTGGTTGGCTGCGTCAAAAATCGCAGTCTGGATGGATTGCAGGCGGCCGAGGGCCGCGCCGTCCAACTTGTTGAAGCGGGCCAGCAGCTCGTTGACGGCGGCGCGCATGTCCGCTTCGGCCGTGCTCTTGTTGTCGCTGAGCGAAATGGCCTTGATCCGCTGCACAAACTGGTTGGCCACGTCCTTGGCCTTGGCGTCCAGCGGGTTGACCGCGCCTTTCTCGCGCAGCTGGGTGGCCAGCGCTTGTTGGGCCTGCTGGAGAATCCCCAGCTGCATGTCCATGGCTTCTTTGCTGGTGCCGGCGAGGATGTCCTGCACGGCCTCGCTCTGCGCCACGATCTGCACGAACAGCTGGGCTTCCAGTTCCTGCGGGTTGCTCGGGGCAGCGCCGTCGAGCTTTTCCAGGGTCTTGCGCGAGTTGACCAGCTTGTTGTTGAGCTGTTCGGTCAGCCCTTCAATCGCGCCATTGACGGTGTCGTTCAGCTGCTCGATGGCGAACAGGGCCTTGTCCAGCTCCTGGTCGGTCAGCTTGGCCATTTCCGGGAACTGTTTTTTCAGATCCTCCAGGCGCACTTCACGCTGGCTGGGGGCAATCTTGGTGTAGCTCTTGACCAGCTCGGCCATGCCCTCGGTGGTTTGGGTCAGGCCGTCGCCGAACACGCTGCGGATGGCCACGCCGAGGTCATCGGCGGTGCGGCTGGCGTTGACCAGCGATTCCGCGGCCGTGCCGACGCCTTCCCCGACTTCCGCCGCTTTGATGTCCCACGCCTTGGCCGCTGTCTCGTACTGCTCAAACTCGTTTTGCTGGGTGTCGATCAGCTGGCCTTGGGCGTTGGCCTGCGCGCCGGCTTCCTCTTTGGTCTGTTCGCCAGGGCCGATCACGCGGCCGATGGTGTTGCGGTAGGCAAACTGCAGGGCTTGGCGCGGGGCGCCCCCCATCAGCAGTTCGCCGAACCCGGGCAAGCCATCCTTACCCTCGGCGCGTTTGCGCAGGTCGTAGCGGTCCAGTGCCTGAATGGCTTTGTCTGCAAAGTTCACCACGTCGGTGAAGAAGCCCAGCACGCCTTCGCTGCGGTTGTAGGTGAAGCCGCCGATGGTCGATTTCAGGCGGGTAAAGCTGGCCTCCAGGCCCTTGATAGTGGTGTCCGCGCCTTCCGCTGCCGCCCGGCCAAAGGTGATCTTGGCTTCGTTGGACGCGAGTTCTTCCAGGTTGCTGATAAGCGCCTTGATGGCGTTGCTCGACCGGATGTCGAACGCCCGCGACAGGGTCGATTCACCTTCGTCGTTGAAGCCCAGGCGTTTCAGTTCGTTGAGCGCCGCCTGCAACGGGGCGCGGCCCTTGCTAAAGGCAAAGAAGCGGGCCTTCACCGTCTCGGTACCCATGGACTCACCGAGGGCGCTGTAGCGTTCCTGCAGGGCCTTGGTCAGCTTGAGGTCAGGGCTGAAAATCTCCAGCATGCCGCTACGAAGCCCCGTTGCCGCGGTCGAAGCTTTCAAGCCGGCGTTACGCAAAACGCTGACGGCGGAAAGGAATTGCTCTGAGGTCAGGCCGAACGACTTGGCGGTCTGCGCGCCAAGGGAGAGGATCGTTTTCAGGTCCTCAGCCGTCAGCTTGGACACGTTGATCGCTTTGGCCAACTGGTTGGCGATCACGTCATCCGTGAGTTCCTTGAACACACTGCGGGTGGTCGACAGCAGGTCCGCCGCAATTTCCAGGTTGGAGCCGGTGGCGGCGGCAAAGTTGGCGGTAGCCCCCAACGCCGTGTTCATGTCCTCGACGGCGATACCTGCCTGCGCCAGGACCTTGGCCGCGTCGGTCAACTCTTTCAGCGAGAACTTGCTGTTCTTCGCCACGTCGATGACGGTCTGCGACAGCTTACCCATCTGCGCATCGGTGGAGCCGGTGACCGCCTGGATTTCCAGGAAGGCGGTCTGCAGTTCGATCACCCCGCGAGCCAACGCCGTCAATGCGCCGGCCAGCCCGTACAGCGCGGCGTAACCCACGGCGTACTTGAGGAATGAGCGCAGGGTGCCCTGCAGTAGGTTCATGCCCGAGCTGGCGGGCTTGGTTGCATCGGCGAGGATGTCCAGGTCCCCGGCCAGCTTGCGCGCCGCTTCGCCTGCGGCATTGGCCTGCTTGCTGTTCTCCCCGTGCTCCTTGGACAGGGCTTTGCCGAGCGCGATCTGCTCGCTCAGTCGGGCCTTGAGATACTGCTGCGCCTGTTTGGCGTCGTTGCCTTCAAGGCTCTCCACGCCGCCCGGAATGCGGCTGGCGTTCTCATAAATGGTCTTGCCTTGTGCGTGTACTTGCGTGCTGCGGAAGGTGTCCTGCACCCGGGGCCGGGCCGACTTGGCCAGCTGATCGAGGCGGTGATCGAGGGCGGCGATCGACGCCGCGTAGGCATCGGCAGCTTCTTGCGCCTTGCGGTATTCGTCACTGCTGGTACCCACCGCCTTGCTTGCAGCGTCCTGCTGGCGTTTCAGCTCGGACAGCTCGGCACGGGCAAAGGTGCGAGCACGGGTCAGTGCCTGGCGATCGTTGACATCGCTAAAGTTGCCGGCGTCGAACACTTGCTTGCCGTTGGCCAGCTCGATGCCTTTACTGCGACGGCGTTCCTGGGAGGCGCGCAGGTCCTCGGCGTACTTGTCGGCCTTGTCGTTGATCTGCCGGGTGCTGCCCAGCGCCTCAATGCGCAGTCGCAACTTGTCCAGGTAATCGGCGTATCTGTTCGCCTCCAGGGCGGCGCGCTTGGCCTGGTCACTGCTCGCGCCGAAGGCGTTGGCGTAGTTGCGTTGCAGGGTGGCCAGGTCGTTCATTTCGCCACGGACAAAGGCCTGCGCCTTGCGGGCGGCACCAATGTCAGTGAACGCATCGACGTTACCGTCCACGCCCCCGGCCTGTTGCAGCGCTTTACGGCCTTGGCGATCGGCCCGACCGCGCAGGGTGCGGTTGATGCCGGCAGTGGTTTCAGCGCGGGCCACGGCTTCCGCTTTGGACTTGTCGCGGGTGCGCAGTTTCTCGACTTCGCGCAGTTCCTCGACCCGGGTTTTCAGACGCTCATAGGCTGCCGCAGTGGCGTCCACCTGGCGGGCGGTGCGCTGGGCCTCCTTGGATTCCCCACCAAACATTTCGCGGGTCAGACGATCAATGTCTGTCCGGGCTTTCAGTTCCTTGGTGGCAAACGCCAAGCCGTCACTGGCGTTCTTCGAATGAGCGATCGAGGCAGTGTCACCGCGGGTGGCGCTGAAAAAGGCCTTGCGGCCCCCGGGGTTTTTCAGTTCCTCGGTGCGCGCATTGCGGTCCACGACCTGTTGGCGGATCGCTTGGGCATCCCGGGTACGCTTGTTTTGTTTGGCCGTCGCTTCCTGCGCCGCGAGCTGAGTGGCGCGGGTGTCGAGGTCGTTAAAGGCCTGGGCCGACAGGGCCAGCTTGCGCTCAGCACGGCGGGCCTCCGGGGAGTCCGACCCGAACTTGTCTTGTTGCAGGCGCACCGCCCGCTCGCCGGCAGTCAGCGCCGAGGCGGCAAAGGCGCGGCCCTGCTTGGCGCTGGCCGAGGTTTCCACCGCGCCGGCATTGCCGCGGGCAGCGGAGAGGAACGCCTTGCGGCCTTCCGGCGACTGGATCGCCTTGGTCCGGCGCGCACGATCCAGCGTCTCAGCCGTGCGGGCGCGGGATTCTTCCAGGCGCTGATTGCGCACGGCTTCGGTCTGCGCCTGGCGCACGGCGGTGGCGTTGGCCTTGAAACTCTTGGTGACGTTGTCGATCAGGGGCGCGATGTTTCGGGTGGTCGCCCCGAGGTTCGCCATGACCTTTTCCATACCCGCCAGCTGCTTGAACAGCGGGATTTTCTCGGCGTTACCCGCGCTGCGCAGGGTGTTGGTCAGTTTGCCCAGCTGGTCCTGGAACGTCTTGAGGCGGGCGAAGGCATCCGGCAACCGCTCTTGCTGGCCACGGGTCAACCTGTCCGGCGAGGTAGCCGCCCGGTCCAACAGCGGCCGGTCTTTCTTGATCTGGGTGAGCAGCGTGCCGAGTTCTTTGGCTTGCTTCTTGGCCACGCGCAGGTCAAATGCCGCGCCCAGCTCGGACAGACGTTTCTTGACCTCGGCCGTGTCCTGTTCGTCCAGCTTGAGGCCGGCACGGATCAGCGTCTTGATAATGATGTTTTCGCCGGCCATAACTTAGAACCCCAGTTTTTTCATAATGTCGATCATCGAATCCACCGACTGCTTGTCGGTCATGTCGATCTCGTGGACTGTGTCGTTCTGGCTGGTCAGCTTCCCGCCCGCGCCGAGTAAACAGGCTTCAAAGCGGGTGCGCAGGTCTTGCCAAACGTGCGCGGTTTTCAGCTCGATCATGGACTTGACCAGGTCCATGTCGATTTCGCAGTACAGGGTCTGAGCCCGCAGCGGGTCGTAGTCGGCCAGCCACAGGCAGAGCTGGTCGGTTTTCAAGGAGTTCAGCCACGCGGTGTACGCCGATCCGTAGCCATTGCCTTTGGGGCCGGGCTGCGTCGGTGTGGCGGGGGTTTGGTTTTCTTCCAGCAGGCGCTGCGCCAGTGCCTCGATGTTGGGGCAGGGCAGCTTTGCCTGTTCGGCGGCCAGCTCGATCGCCACCCACAGAACCAAGTCGGGTTGCTGCTCGATGAGTTCGCCCAAAATCTCTTTGAACAACAGGGTGATCTTCGGCTTGCTGACGCGGAATAACGACATGCACACCTCCGATCGCTGATGGAAAAAGGCCGGGCAGCGCCCGGCCCCTGTTGCGTTCCCTGACTCAGCTACCGCCGAGGGCGAGGAAGCCAGTTGGGTGGGTCGGAATGATGTTGGCCAAGTGCGCCAGGTTGGCCCCGACGCCGTACTCAGCCACTGCCGGCTGCAGGCATTTCAGGGTCATGGTGGTGGACGCGAAGTCGCTGGCGTTGGTGGCGTATTCCAGGTTCCCCGAGATCGAGGCTTTCCAGAAGTTCCACACCAGCGGACGGCCCGAGCTGTTTTCCTTCTGAACGATGGCCGCAGCCATGTAGTTCGTTTGGGAAACCGCACCGATCGCCACCTGCTTGGCGACAAACACCGGATCACCTACCGCCAGGTCGAACAGCAGCGGGGTGGAGGCGTCGAGAGTCAGGGTGTTGGTCGACACCGAAGCCACGCGCAGGATCTGCACGGTTTCCGGGGTGTTGACCTTGTACGACACGATCAGGTCGCTGCCCGAAATGCCGGTACCGGCAACGAGGGTCAACGAGGTGGCCGCAGCCGAAGCGGCGGTACCCACGGTGGTGGCCACGTCCGCGACAGCGGTGGTCACACCATCACCGATCGCGATTTTCAGGTTGCGGCGCGAGTATTCACGCAGCACGGTGGACACTTCGGCGGTTTGACGCACCACCGCAGAGTCCATCAGTTGCTTCGGAAAGCCGCCTTCCAGGTCGACGGATTCTTGGCCGATGGTGACCGAGCAGCTGTCGACCAAGCCCACGGAGTGGGTCTGGAGCAGCTTCATGGCCGAGGTCATCGGGCCGACGCGGAGTTCCGCGGTCCCGATTTGGAATTTGTTGGTTACTGGCGAGCCCAAAGACATGGCTTTATCTCCTACGAAGTAGTTTGGTCATCTGTTCTTGCATTGCCTTGCCCAGCCTGATGGCCAGTGGTCGCATGAGCGGCCGGCGAACCTCGGTCAAAAACGCACGGTAAACACCATCCTGCCGATTCGTTCTGTTCAGTGGTTCCAGCACAGCCCCGCGCCTACCCGCTTCAGCCCCCGCGATCAGCGCCCTACGAAGCGCTTGATCAAGGAAAGCCGGAGACAGTTTTTTGAAGGCAAGGGGATGGTCGACTTGGAAATCCCCGTTGCTCAGTAATCGAATGATTGGCTTGGATTTGGTCATCCCCGCCTTACCCGGAACCCAGCCCGCAAAAGCGTTGCGCAAGGTCCCGGTGTCGAGCCAGAACACCCGGGGGCCGATGCTGCGCAACTTGCCTTTGTAGTTGCCCATTGCCCGTTCCCGCTTGTTCTCGCGCCAGTCCAGGCTGAGCGGCTTCCACGCGACCTGTACCTGCACCTGCCGGCCGCCGGGCAGGCGCACCCGCAGACGGCTGCGTGGCTGGTTCGCGCCCTGGACACCGTCGTTCAGCACCTTTTGGGTGTCCGCCAGCGCCGCCTGGTAGAAGTTGGTGCCGACCACTTCCAAGTCAGCCTGCTTGCCGTTGGCGCGCTCGGTAATCGCCGCCAGCGTGCCCTTGTGTTGCAGGACCACGGCGCGCAGGGCGTCCATGTCGAGCTCAAAACTGACGGTGGTTTTGTTAGCCAAAGTTCACCGCCTTGCCCCGGATCACCGCGTAGCGGATACCAGATTGGCGATCGAACATCTGCGGCGAAATCTCGTTGGAAATCACCCGCACAAAACCCTTGCTGAAAGCGTCCGCCGGCGAGGCGGTGGACAGGATGTAGTTGAACAGCTGGAATTCCTGGTCCGCTCGGAACACGTCGCGCAGCTGCGACACCAGGTCGATCAGCGCGTAGTTGCTCGGGTCGGCCACGGTGCGTGCCCCTACCGAGAACTCAATCTCGTACAGCGGTGCCCGCGGGTCCGGGACAAACGACCCGAACTGCCAGAGCAGCGCCGGGCCTTGGCCCTTGAACGCGGCATCGGTTTGCAGCATGTCGTCGACTTCGGCCCACAGCAGGCCGGGGTACTGCGCCTGCAAGGCGGCACACTTGTCGGAAACCAACTTGTCGATCGTCCCTTTGACGATCAGCGGAAAGTCCTCAGCCACGGCGTTGAACCCTCGCTGCTGGGATTTCCAGGGATTGGAAAACCTCGGTGATGTCGAGCAGTTCGTTGTTGTCCAACCGGCGCACGTACATGTCGGTGGTGGCAACGACGTTGCGCGGGAAGTACACGGTGTAAATGGTGAAGTCGGTCAGCGGGAATTCCCGCGAGTCCACCGCCGAGTAGCGCGACAGGTTGACCCAGGTATCGAACAACACCTCTTCGGCGCCGGTCTTGCGCTTGGCCCCGGACTGCAAGGTTTCAACGACTTCGCGGCACACCCGCACATGGAACGGCGCCTGGTGCAGGGCGAAGGTGGTTCCGTAGACGGCCTCGCCCTCGATGTCCTGGTTCAGGCTTTCCAGCATGTACACCGTTGGGCTGGTGCCGAGGCGGATCACCGAGTAGGCCGCCGGCAACGTGCGGTCGCCGGACAGGGTCAGGATGCGTTTGCGCTGCCCGAAATCGCGCTCGGTGATAAACCGGTCGTAGACCTGCAGGCGCCCGCGCAGTTCGGTATCGTCCCAAGCGCTGGTCACAGCGTTCCACCCCAGCAAGGGGGTGTGGGCAAAGCGGCCGAGAGCGCGGGCGAGGTCGGCCATTACTGGATCACCTCGGTCACAGGGTCGGCGCCTGGGGTCGCCACGTTGACGTAGTTGGTGTACAGCGCCACGGGTTGCGACCCGTTGACCGCTCCCTGCAACTCGCCCTTGTACTTGGCCACCTTCTGCGCGGCCAGTTCCGCCACCTTGCTCAGGTCGACCTTAAAGCGGTCGAGTTGGGCCTTGCCGTCCGTGACAATCTGCGGCACGGCGAGCGGGCGGTTGGCGAATTCCAACGTCACGAACCATTGCGCATACAGCTTGATCCGGTCGGCGATCGCTTTGGCCGCAGCGCTTGGCGTACCGGTGGTGCCGGTGGTGAACAGCGCGGCGTGCGTCGGCAGCCAGCCGTCGAGGTCAAGGCTCAGTTCCAGGGAGACCTGCGAATCCACCATGTAACGATCAGGGCAGTCGTCCTGATCCACACCCAAGCACCCACGCACTGCGTCGGTGTTGGTGTACGAGCCGAGGGCGGTCATTAGGCTTCGCCAATCAATTTGGCGGCCATCTGAATTGCGAGCCAGCTGCCTGCCGATGGCGCAGCGTCAACCCGCACCGCAGCCACCGGGCTGTAGTGGATGTTGGTCACAGGGTCGGTGTAGCCGAACGCGGTCGTCGACTTGAGAAATTTGGGCCAGTCACTTTTTGCCACAGGCGCAGGCGCCGCGGCCGGTGCTTCGGCGTCGGTTGTTGCTTCGTCTTTTGGCTTATTAGGGCGTGTCATGTCTCTGCTCCGTGTGGGTTGAGGGGTCTCGCGACCCCCCGATTCCGATCACTTGCCTTATAACCAAACCTTACAGTGTGAGTGTCATCACCTTGAAGGCATCGGTATAAAGGCTGTGGGTGATTTCGCCATAATCGACACGGAACGCAGTCGCACGGCGCAGCACGAACTGCTCGATCGCGCTGTACTGGGCGCTGATGTTGATCACGCGGCGCAAGGCAAAGCGCGTGTCGAGGCCAACGAACGTGTTGGTCGCGATCACACCGTCATCGACGATCAAGATCCGTGGATCTGGACCGGTCAGGTTGTCGACGGTGATGCCCTGGTTGAACGCCTCGGCTTCCTTGACGAACACGGTGTCGCGAGTCGGCTTGCCGGAACGCGCCTCGATCGCCATCGCGGTGTCCAGGTCGCAGATACCGCCCAAGGTCATCATCTGGCGACGATTCTTGTGCATGTATTTGACCCAGGCCTTGTGCGTCATCTGGCCTGCGGCAGTGATGCCGGCAGGGTCCAGCGAGTCAGCGGTAAAGCTGGCCTTGGCGGTTTCACCACGGTCAACGTCGCCGGCAACGATCGCCGCGATGTCGCTTTCAACCATGCGCACACGCTCTTGGCGGGCTTGTGCGGTCATGGCCAGGTTCACCAGGTCCAGAGTCGACGCTTGCGCGGCCTGATCGGAAATCAGCAGGCCGATCGACTTGGTTGGGATGCTGTTCGAACGTTCCGAGGTGGTGATGCTCAGCATCACGTCCGGTTCAGCGAGCTGCGCGATCGGAGACGACGCAGTGCCTTGTGGACGGGTGATGTTGATGATCGGTTGATCGAACTTCGGCCCGGTCACGGTCTGAGTCTGAGCGATGAAGCTTGCCCAGGTGCCCAGCAGATCACCGTAGTCGTCGCGCAGCTTCGACTCGATGGCGCGCATCAGGATTTCCGGGTACAGCATGCGACCGGCCACGGTGTGGCGGTCGGAACCGTCGCCGCGGGTGATCGAGCCGAGCTGAATGCCGGTTTCCAGCATTTCCTTCATGCTCGGTGGGCGCATGCCCATGCGGTGGTCAGTGCTGGTCAACATGCCGGAGTGCAGCATGGCCTGTTGCAACACGTCGCCGTACTTCACCAGGTCGGTGCTACCGCCGTACATCTGGTTCAGGTGCTGCGACAGGGTCAGTCCCTTGCTCGATGCTTCCGCGTACATCTGTACGTGGAACGGCACCTCGATCAGGTTCCCTTCGGCGTTGCGCACCTTGAGGTTGGTCTGGAGATCACTCATTTCAATTTCCCCCAAAAAGCTGTGTGGTTGGGCGCTTACACGCGCTCAAGCAGAACCAGATCGCCAGCAACGCCGGTGCCCGAAATGATGCGGACCACCTGCCAGGCGTAGACCGAGGCCGCAGTCAGCACGCCGTCATCCGTTGCCGCAGTGGCGACAGCCGGAGCCACCTGTGGGTAGCCAGCGGTGCCGAGTGCGGTTTGGGTGTAGGCCACGACGAAGCCGTTCAGCAGGACGGTTTCCCCGGTGCCGACTTGCGCGATCTTGCGACCGCGGCGCTGGACCGAACCGAAGCTGAAACCGGCGTTGACAGTGCTCGGCTCGATGGCGGCGACAAAGCCCTCGATCGGGTCGTTGTCTGCGCACAGCACGTAGTTTTGTGCGGTGCCGCGCTTCACAGCTTTGCCGATGTCGTTGTTACCGAAAGGTGCCGCCGAGCTGGCACCCAAAGCCGCCGAAGTGGTGTCTTTGAGTGCGTCGGTTACGGCTTCCCCATAAACGAAAGTAGTCATGAATCTATCCCCCAAAGTGTTGTGTTAGAGCTTCACGCAGTCCGCGTTCGGGACGTAAGCCTTGGTCTTCTGGTGGTCGCCAAGGTCGTTTTCGCCCGGTACTTCGGCTTGCGCGCCGATCTTCATCCGCGAGTTGAAGTCACTGAGCGTGCGGTGGTAGGTACCGATCAGGGTTTCCGCGCTCATGCCGGTGAAGCTGGTAGGGCTGCGGCTCAACGGCAATTCCATGCGGTTGATGGCATCACCACAGATTTTCATCAGCGTGGTCATGCTGGCCGAGCGCTCAGATTCGCTGGCTTGCAGGCGCTTCACTTCACCCCGGGCGTCGGCCAGATCGCTGGAGAGCGAAATGATCTTGTCCAGGGTTTGATCGGACAGTTGCTCAGCTTTCGCGGCAGGGGCCGGGGCAGCTTCTGGCTCAACTTTCGGATCTACCGGAGCCGGTTCAGCAGCAGCGGCCAGCGCTGCGGCTTGTTCGGCTTCCAGTTCAGCTTTGGTTTTTTCTTTCACTTCTTCGGACAGGTTCGGGTCAGCCAAGGCCAGTTTCTCAGCCATCCCCGAAGCGACGGCCGCTTGGCCCGCGTCAGTCAGTTTGCGCTTCATATCATCCACACCTAAGTAGGTTGAGGGGGTGAGTACAGAGACCTGTGGCTGTCGATCGCCCACCAGTTTCATCACGGCGGAAACCGCCTTGTCGAAGGTGGTGATGCCATCTACTAGCCCCACTGCCACGGCGTCGTCTCCCATGAAGACGCGACCCTCGGCAGCGGTTTCGATCAATGCCGGTACGGCGATGCCACGGTGCGATGAGACGTGCGAGAGGAAGAGGTCGTAGAACTTCCCCATGCGTGCCTCGATGTCGGCCCTGGCCTTGTCGTCCAGCTTTTCGTAGGGGGAGCCCAACGCTTTGAACTCACCCTGGCGAAGCATGGTTACGTCGATGCCCTGTTCCTTGAGCATCCGGGCGTAACTGAAATGTGCGCTCACAACGCCGATGGACCCGTTGACGGCCATCGCGGAGCTGAAAACTTTGCGGCCGATGCAGCCGACCCAGTAGCCGGCGGACAGCATCTTGGTGCCGGTGTAC
>Ga0247821_10000210_pt1 | contig 33535 bp, 31 predicted proteins | sample 13C_Glycerol_Day_FD_192481 | JGI IMG/M metagenome (GOLD analysis project Ga0247821, IMG submission 192481) | Soil microbial communities from agricultural site in Penn Yan, New York, United States - 13C_Glycerol_Day14 | ecosystem: Environmental > Terrestrial > Soil > Agricultural land | place... | reverse complement strand
GTGCACTGGTTGGCGTGATCATGGGCTCCAAGTCCGATTGGTCCACCCTTAGCCACACCGCCGATATGCTGGAAAAACTCGGCATTCCCTACGAGGTCAAGGTGGTTTCCGCCCATCGCACCCCGGACCTGCTGTTCCAGTATGCCGAAGAGGCCGAAGGCCGTGGCATCGAGGTGATCATCGCCGGTGCTGGTGGCGCTGCCCACCTGCCAGGCATGTGCGCCGCCAAGACCCACCTGCCGGTGCTCGGCGTACCGGTGCAGTCGTCGATGCTCTCCGGCGTCGACTCGCTGCTGTCGATCGTGCAGATGCCAGCCGGTATCCCGGTTGCCACCCTGGCCATCGGCAAGGCCGGTGCGATCAACGCCGCGCTGCTCTCGGCGAGCATCCTGGGCGCCAAGCACCCGCAGTTCCATGCGGTGCTCAAGCAGTTCCGCACTGAGCAGACAGACAACGTTCTGGACAATCCAGATCCGCGCCAGGCCTGAGGTCAAAAGCATGAAAATCGGTGTAATCGGTGGCGGCCAGCTGGGTCGCATGTTGGCCCTGGCAGGAACCCCGCTGGGCATGAACTTCGCTTTCCTGGACCCGGCGCCGGACGCGTGCGCGGCACCTTTGGGTGAGCACCTGCGGGCCGATTACGGCGACCAGGACCACCTGCGCCAGCTGGCCGACGAAGTCGACCTGGTGACCTTCGAGTTCGAAAGCGTGCCGGCTGAAACCGTCGCCTTTCTGTCCCAGTTCGTGCCGGTCTACCCGAGTGCCGAATCCCTGCGCATCGCTCGTGACCGCTGGTTCGAGAAGAGCATGTTCAAGGACCTGGGCATTCCGACGCCATCCTTCGCCGACATCCAGTCGCAAGCCGACCTGGACGCCGCCGTGGCCAGCATCGGCCTGCCTGCCGTGCTCAAGACCCGCACCCTGGGTTATGACGGAAAAGGGCAGAAAGTGCTGCGAACTGCCGAGGATGTTGTAGGCACCTTCGCAGAACTTGGCAGCGTGCCATGCCTGCTGGAAGGCTTCGTGCCGTTCACTGGCGAAGTGTCGCTGATCGCCGTGCGCGCCCGTGACGGCGAGACCCGCTTCTACCCGCTGGTGCACAACACCCACGAGAGCGGCATCCTGCGCCTGTCGGTGGCCAGCGAAGACCACCTGCTCCAGAGCCTGGCCGAAGACTACGCCGGTCGCGTGCTCAAGCAGCTGGACTATGTCGGTGTGCTGGCGTTCGAATTCTTCGAAGTCGACGGTGGCCTGAAGGCCAACGAAATTGCCCCGCGGGTGCACAACTCCGGGCACTGGACCATCGAAGGCGCCGAATGCAGCCAGTTCGAGAACCACCTGCGCGCCGTCGCCGGCCTGCCGCTGGGCTCGACCGCCAAGGTCGGTGAAAGCGCCATGCTCAACTTCATCGGCAGCGTGCCGGCGGTGGAAAAGGTCGTGGCCATCGACGAATGCCACCTGCACCACTACGGCAAGGCGTTCAAGGCCGGGCGCAAAGTCGGCCACGCCACCCTGCGCTGCGACGACATGGCGACCCTGGAACACAAGATCCAGCAGGTCGAAGCCCTGATCGAGGGCTGATCCTTGCTGTCCCTCTGAATGGCGAGATGCCAAAGCGCTGACTAGGCTTTGGCATGCGTCATTCCATTCAGAGGGATTGCCATGGGCATCATCGGAACCATCTTCATCGGCCTGATCGTCGGTCTGCTGGCACGTTTCATCAAGCCCGGCGACGACAGCATGGGCTGGATCATGACCATTCTGCTGGGCATTGCCGGATCGCTCGCCGCGACCTACGGCGGCCAGGCGCTGGGCATCTACCAGGCCGGGCAGGGCGCGGGATTCCTTGGCGCGCTGGTGGGCGCGGTCGTCCTTCTGGTGATCTACGGTCTGGTCAAAAAGAACTGACAGCAGGCTAGAATGCTCGGCAATTTTCGTTGCCGAGCATTTCCATGCGCCGTGTATTACTGCTTTCACTGTTGTTGATCAGCAGCCTGGCTCGCGCCGAGCTGGCGGAAACCGACTGGCTGGAACTGATGCCCAAGTCGGACCAGAAAGCCCTGGAGCTGATGCCTGAAATCGACCACAACTCCCCGGAAGCCACGGGTACCTTTACCGAGAAGGGTGGCCTGAAGCAGAGCAAGGGCCTGCCGGCGGTGATGTATTCGAGCAAGACCGTGGCGGCCATGAATGGCAGGCAGATTCGCCTGGGTGGCTACCCGGTGCCGCTGGAAAGCGATGCCAAGGGCAACAGCACGCTGTTCTTCCTCGTGCCGTATCCAGGCGCCTGCATCCACGTACCGCCGCCACCGCCCAACCAGCTGGTGCTGGTGCGCTATCCCCATGGCCTGAAGCTGGACGATATCTACACGCCGCTGTGGGTCACCGGCACCCTGAAGATCGAAAAGGTCAGCAACGACCTGGCCGATGCCGCCTACGCCCTGGATGCGGCGAAGGTGAAGGTGGTGGAAGAGGGTGACTTGTAGCCGCTGCCGATAGGCTGCGATCGGCCGTGAAACGGCCGCAAAAACCGAGGCTGAGGAATGCGACTGCTGCGCAGTCGATCGCAGCCTCGTGCCTCGACAGCGGCTACAGGGTTTCGCTGCCGATGGTGACGTTCAGCGAATGGCTTGCGCCCGGCTTCAGCGTCACCACATCGTCCCAGACGTTCGCGGTTTCGATGCACAGCATGCGCTGCCAGCCATCATTGGCCATGTCCGTGAGTTCTGCGGCGCGATCGGTCCAGGGGTTCCAGATCACGGCCGAGCGTGAACCGCTGGCCGTCAGCTGGATGCGCCGGTTCCAGGCCGGGTCGACAATGCTCAGCTGTTCAGGGGCCTGCAGGTAGATCCGGTCGGTTTCCCCGGCAAATCCCAGGCTGCCCGCCTGTGTGCGCTGCTCCCAGTTGGCCAGGGTTTCGATATAGCCAAGGCCTTCGACACCCTCCACGCGCACCTGGCGCACGTCACTGACCGCAAAGTAGCTGTGCAGCGCCTGGCTGAGGATGACAGGGACATTGTCGAGGTTGTAGCTGGTGAGGGTGATGCTCAACTGCTCGGCCATGACGATGCTGAGCTTGAGCTCGACATTGTGCGGCCAGCCCGGCAGGTCGCCCTGGGCGTCCGGCAGGGTGAAGTCGACCCGCACTGCACTGCCATCCTCGGTGATATCGCCCAACTGCCAGTCGCGCCCACGCACCAGGCCATGGGCCGGTGCTTCGGCACCGCGATACATCGCCTGGACCGGTTCGGGGTTGCGTGCCAGCTGGCCAAACCAGGGCCAGCACACCGGAACACCGGCGCGCACGGATTTGCCCTGTTTGAAGATGGCCTGCTCGCTGAGCCACAGCAGCGGCGGTTCACCCACGCGCTGGTAGCTCAGCACCTGCGCGCCTTGCTGGGCGACCAGCAACTCGGCGCTGTCAGTGGTGATGCGCCAGCAGTTGAGTTCGCCGTGCTGTTCGGTTACGACCTGGGGTTTGGACATGCGCGTTATCTCGTTGATTTGCCATACGATCTTTGACCGCTTGCAGACCAATGAGTTTACCGCGCCGGTGTCTCAGCGACGAGGAGGAACCGAGCGCGTGCGGCCACTGCCGTCGATGGCAACGAAGACAAACACCGCTTCGGTGACTTTGCGCCATTCGCTGGACAGCGGATCGTCGCTCCACACCTCGACCATCATCTGGATCGAGCTGCGGCCGATTTCCAGGGTCTGGGTATAGAAGGACAACTGCGCGCCAACGGCCACCGGGACCAGGAACGCCATGCGGTCGATGGCCACCGTGGCCACCCGGCCACCGGCGACGCGGCTGGCCATGGCGGTACCGGCCAGGTCCATCTGGGCGACCAGCCAGCCGCCGAAGATATCGCCGAAACCGTTGGTTTCACGCGGCAATGCGGTGATCTGCAAGGCCAGGTCGCCTTGCGGGATAGGATCTTCTTGTTCGAGTTCAATCATGCCGGGGGTGCCTCTGACCCGTGACGCTTCGTTGGTTGGCGCTAAGACAGACGCCTCGAAAAACGATTCAGCACAACTATTCTACGCTGCTTTCGCTTTGCCAGGCGGCGAAGGGAAACTCTGCGAAACCGACTAAGCATACCTAGCGGCGTTTTCGCACAACATCCTTCAAAAGGCCCAAGCCCTTCCTACAGGCGGCCAGTATATAGAGCCGAAGGCGTAGCGACGACCATGCAGTCATGAATACTTGTATTGCATTTGTACGCTATGTGCTTTTTCCGGCAATTTGCTATCGTTCGAGGCTTCCCAGGCCCAAAGCCCCGTCGCAGGCGGCCTGTAGTCTCAATAAAGCAATTCCAATAAGAGATACCTATGACCTCCGTGCCCGGCAGTATCGCGCAATCTTCAAGGCCGTTGACCCGCAGTGACTACAAGACCCTGTCGCTTTCCGCCCTGGGCGGTGCGCTGGAGTTCTACGATTTCATCATTTTCGTGTTTTTCGCCACCGTGGTCGGCAAGCTGTTCTTTCCGGTCGACATGCCGGAATGGCTACGTTTGATGCAAACGTTTGGCATTTTTGCCGCCGGCTACCTGGCGCGGCCCCTGGGCGGAATCATCATGGCCCACTTCGGCGACCTGCTGGGACGCAAGAAGATGTTCACCCTGAGCATCTTCATGATGGCCGTGCCGACCCTGATCATGGGCTTGCTGCCGACCTATGCGCAGATCGGCCTGTGGGCGCCGATCCTGCTGTTGCTGATGCGGGTGATCCAGGGCGCGGCCATCGGCGGTGAAGTGCCGGGCGCCTGGGTGTTCGTCTCCGAGCACGTGCCGGCGCGCAACACCGGTTACGCCTGCGGTACCCTGACGGCAGGACTGACCTCCGGGATCCTGCTCGGTTCGCTGGTGGCGACCCTGATCAACACGGTCTACACCCCGCAAGAAGTCGCCGACTACGCCTGGCGCGTTCCCTTCCTGCTGGGCGGGGTGTTCGGCCTGTTCGCGGTGTACCTGCGTCGCTGGTTGCACGAGACCCCGGTATTCGCCGAAATGCAGGCGCGCAAGGCCCTGGCCGAGGAAGTGCCACTGCGCGCGGTGCTGCGCGATCACCGCGGCGCCATCGTCATTTCGATGCTGCTGACCTGGCTGCTGTCGGCCGGTATCGTGGTGGTGATCCTGATGACCCCGGCATTGCTGCAGAGCCTTTACCAGGTCAGCCCGACCGACTCGCTCAAGGCCAACAGCCTGGCCATCGTGCTGCTCAGCCTGGGCTGCATCGCCACCGGTGCGCTGGCCGATCGCCTGGGGGCCGGGCGGGTGTTCATCGTTGGCAGCCTGTTGCTGCTGGCCTCGTCCTGGACCTTCTACCACACCCTGCCGACCCACCCCGAGTGGCTGTTCCCGCTCTACGCCCTGACCGGCCTGTGCGTGGGGATCGTCGGTGCCGTGCCCTACGTCATGGTCAAGGCTTTCCCACCGGTGGTGCGCTTCAGCGGCCTGTCGTTTTCCTACAACCTGGCCTACGCAATCTTCGGCGGCCTGACGCCGATGGTGGTCACCGCACTGCTCAAGTTCAGCCCCATGGCACCGGCCTACTACGTGGCCGGGATCTGCACCATTGGTCTGCTGGTCGGATGCTACCTGTTGGCCAAAAAGCGCTGAAAGCCTTCTGCCTCACGCCCTCGCAACATTTTGAAAAGGCCATCACCGTTATTCGCTGATGGCCTTTCATCTAATTGTCACATTCGATTCATAGAGTGTTCATACGGCCTGCAGATACTTGGGCCCGATCCATCTCACCCCCAATTCCTGCTAGGAGTAAGGCATGAAACTGAAGCGTTTGATGGCGGCCCTGACGTTCGTCGCCGCTGGCGTTGCCACCGCCAACGCGGTTGCCGCTGTTGACCCTGCTATTCCGACCTACACCAAGACCACCGGTGTGTCGGGCAACCTCTCCAGCGTCGGTTCCGATACCCTGGCGAACCTGATGACTCTGTGGGCCGAGGCCTACAAGAAGGAATACCCGAACGTAAACATCCAGATCCAGGCTGCCGGCTCCTCCACCGCGCCACCCGCGCTGACCGAAGGCACCGCCAACCTCGGCCCGATGAGCCGCAAGATGAAGGACGTCGAGCTGCAAGCGTTCGAGCAGAAGTACGGCTACAAGCCAACCGCCATCCCGGTTGCCGTCGACGCCCTGGCCGTCTTCGTCCACAAGGACAACCCGATCAAGGGCCTGACCATGGCTCAGGTCGATGCGATCTTCTCCTCCACCCGCCTGTGCGGTGGCAAAGCCGACGTGAAAACCTGGGGCGACCTGGGCGTGACCGGCGACCTGGCCAACAAGCCGGTCCAGCTGTTCGGCCGCAACTCGGTATCCGGCACCTACGGCTACTTCAAGGAAGAAGCCCTGTGCAAAGGCGACTTCAAGCCTAACGTCAACGAACAACCTGGCTCGGCCTCGGTCGTGCAGTCGATCAGCAGCTCGCTGAACGGCATCGGTTACTCGGGCATCGGCTACAAGACCGCCAGCGTCAAGACCGTGCCTCTGGCCAAGAAAGAAGGCGGTGCTTTCGTTGAAGACAACGAAGCCAACGCCCTGAACGGCACCTACCCGCTGTCGCGCTTCCTGTACGTCTACGTCAACAAGGCGCCGAACAAGCCTCTGGCCCCGCTGGAAGCCGAGTTCGTCAAACTGGTTCTGTCGCAAGCAGGCCAGCAGGTTGTCGTGAAGGACGGTTACATCCCGCTGCCAGCCAAAGTGGCTGCCAAAGCCCTGGCTGACCTGGGCCTGGATCACAACGGCAACGTTGCAAAGAAGTAATTGAAGGTTCGGCGGAGCCTGGTCAATGACCCGGTTCCGCTACAAATTGCGAGTCCGCTGCCAGGACCCCTGAGCGGCGGGCTTTTTTGCGTCACTGCATTGTAATGTTTTTGTCACACAGGACCGCTAGGGTGAGCGCATGAATGATCTGGCCAACTCTACAATGACCCCGAACTCTCCCCCCGTGCGGATTGACTTCAATACGCCCGAACTTCAACGCAAGCGCAAGCTGCGTGCGCTCAAGGATCGCCTGACCCGCTGGTATGTACTGGTGGGCGGGCTTGCCGTGCTGGCGGCGATCACCCTGATCTTCTTCTACCTGGCCTACGTGGTCGTGCCCCTGTTCCAGGGCGCGACGCTGACCAGCAAGAAGGCGCTGGAGCCGACCTGGCTGTCCCAGGATGCCGGCAAGCCGCTGATGATCGCCCTCGAAGAGCAGAACCTGGTGGGCATGCGTGTGTCCGACAAGGGCCAGGCCCTGTTCTTCGACACCAAGACCGGTGCCGAGCTCAAGCGTGTCGACCTGCCGTTGCCGGCGGGCACCCAGGTGACCTCCATCGGTGCCGACCAGCCAGGCAACCCGCTGGTGGTGCTGGGCCTGTCCAACGGCCAGGCGCTGGCGTTCAGCCACAGCTACAAGATCACCTACCCGGACAACAAGAAAACCATCACTCCGGCCATCGACTTCCCCTATGGCCAGGAGCCGTTCAGCCTGGATGACCAGGGCCGTGCGCTGGAACATGTCAGCCTCAACGTGAATGGCGAGACCCTGGTGGTGGCGGGCTCCACCGGCGCGCACCTGCAGGTGCTGTCGCTGAGCCGCGAAGAAAACATGATGACCGGCGAGGTCACCAGCGAGCAGAACCGTATCGACCTGCCGCAGATGACTGAGCCGGTGAAGGCGATCTTCATCGATCCGCGCCAGCAGTGGCTGTATGTCATCAATGGCCGGGCCCAGGCGGATGTCTTCAGCCTGCGTGACAAGAGCCTCAACGGTCGCTACAAACTGCTCGACGACGGCAATGCCGAAATCACCGCCAGCGCCCAGCTGGTGGGTGGCATCTCGCTGATCATCGGTGACTCCAAGGGTGGCCTGGCCCAGTGGTTCATGGCCCGCGACCCGGATGGCGAGCAGCGCTTCAAGCGCATCCGCGAATTCCAGATGGGCAAGACGCCGATCGTGCAGATCGACGCCGAAGAGCGTCGCAAGGGCTTTGTCGCCCTGGACGCCAGCGGTGAGCTCGGCGTGTTCCACAGCACCGCGCACCGTACCCTGCTGGTAGAGCCGGTTGCCGAAGGCGCTGGCGTACTGGCGCTGTCGCCGCGTGCCAACCGCATCATCATCGAACAAGGCGGCAAGCTGGTGCCGCTGAGCCTGAAGAACCCGCACCCGGAAGTGTCCTGGAGCGCGCTGTGGAGCAAGGTCTGGTACGAGAACTACGACGAGCCGAAGTACGTCTGGCAGTCGACCGCCTCGAACACCGACTTCGAACCCAAGCTGAGCCTGTCGCCACTGACCTTCGGTACCCTGAAGGCGGCGTTCTACGCCATGATCCTGGCGGCGCCGCTGGCCATTGCCGCGGCCATCTACACCGCCTACTTCATGGCCCCCGGCATGCGCCGCAAGGTCAAGCCGGTGATCGAACTGATGGAAGCGATGCCGACGGTGATCCTCGGCTTCTTCGCCGGCCTGTTCCTGGCACCGTACCTTGAAGGCCACCTGCCGGGCGTGTTCAGCCTGTTCCTGCTGATGCCGATCGGCATCCTGGTCGCCGGCTTCACCTGGAGCCGCCTGCCCGAGTCGATCCGCCTGCGGGTTCCGGATGGCTGGGAAGCAGCGATCCTGATCCCGGTGATCCTGCTGACCGGCTGGTTCGCCCTGTACATGAGCCCGTTGCTGGAGACCTGGTTCTTCGGCGGTGACATGCGCCTGTGGATCACTAATGACTTGGGTATCACCTACGACCAGCGCAACGCCCTGGTAGTGGGTATCGCCATGGGCTTCGCGGTGATCCCGAACATCTATTCGATTGCCGAAGACGCCGTGTTCAGCGTGCCGCGCAGCCTGACCCTGGGCTCCCTGGCCCTGGGTGCGACCCCGTGGCAGACCCTGACCCGCGTGGTCATCCTGACCGCCAGCCCGGGCATTTTCTCGGCGCTGATGATCGGTATGGGGCGTGCGGTGGGTGAAACCATGATCGTGCTGATGGCCACCGGCAACACCCCGGTGATGGAGCTGAACCTGTTCGAAGGCATGCGCACCCTGGCCGCCAACGTTGCAGTGGAGATGCCCGAGTCGGAAGTCGGTGGCAGCCATTACCGCGTGCTGTTCCTCGCCGCGCTGGTGCTGCTGATGTTCACCTTCGTGATGAACACCTTGGCCGAGCTGATTCGCCAGCGTCTGCGCAAGAAATACTCGTCGCTTTGATAGAAAGGTAGCGATCCGTGAAAAAGGATTCCCTCAAAAGCTGGTTCAAGAGCGGCGCCCCCGGCGTCTGGATCAGCGGTGGCGCGGTCGCCATCGCGGTCATCATGACCGTTGGCCTGCTCGCTGTGATTGCCGTGCGCGGCCTGGGCCACTTCTGGCCGGCCGACCTGATCCAGGCCAACTACAACGTGCCTGGTCAGCCCAGCCACATCGTGGTCGGCGAGCTGGTGCAGAAGGAAGAGGTGCCCCGTGCGCGTCTGAAAGGTGCCGGCTTGCCGGTGCCTGACGAAGGCCCGGAGTTCATGACCCGCGAGCTGATCAAGGTCGGTAACCGCGACCTCAACGGCAGCGACTTCACCTGGGTGGTCGGCGAATGGCTGACCGACCAGCAGACGCCGGTCGACCTGATCGCCCTGGAGCGTCGTGAGTGGGGCAACTTCTACGGCTACCTGGTCAGCGTCAAGGAAAACGGCAAGGTGGTCGCCGAAGGCCAGGCCGCCTGGGCCGAGCTGCAGGCTCGCCTGAAGCGTACCGAGAAGCTGGCGGGCGAACTGCAGACCCTGGAAAAGAAAGAGATCGGTGCCATCAACCATGGCCTCGAGCGCCTGCGCCTGCAAGGCCGCAAGCTGGAACTTGAAGGCAAGCTGGACGCCGCGGCCCAGGCCGACATCGAGGCCGAGCGCGCCGAGCTGAACAACCGCTACAAGGCTATCGAAGAGCGTCTGGGCAACCTGCACCAGGAGTTCAGCCGCGATAGCCTGGTGGCCAAGGACGGCAACGGCCGTGAAGTCGAGATCAACCTGGAAAAGGTGGTCCACGCCTACCAGCCGAATGCCATGGGCACCTTCACCAAGCTGGGTGTGTACTTCGCCAAGGTCTGGGAGTTCCTCAGCGACGACCCGCGTGAAGCCAACACCGAGGGCGGGATCTTCCCGGCCATCTTCGGTACCGTGATGATGACCCTGATCATGGCCGTGATCGTCACCCCGTTCGGTGTGCTGGCGGCGGTGTACCTGCGTGAGTATGCGCGCCAGGGCCCGGTCACCCGTCTGATCCGCATTGCCGTGAACAACCTGGCCGGTGTACCGGCGATCGTCTACGGCGTGTTCGGCCTGGGCTTCTTCGTCTACGTACTGGGTGGCTCGCTCGACCGCCTGTTCTTCCCCGAAGCCTTGCCGGCGCCGACCCTGGGTACCCCGGGCCTGCTCTGGGCCTCGCTGACCCTGGCACTGCTGGCCGTACCGGTGGTGATCGTGGCCACCGAAGAAGGCCTGGCGCGTATCCCGCGCACCGTCCGCGAAGGCTCCCTGGCCCTGGGTGCGACCAAGGCCGAGACCCTGTGGAAGATCGTCCTGCCCATGGCCAGCCCGGCGATGATGACCGGCATGATCCTCGCGGTGGCCCGCGCCGCCGGTGAAGTGGCGCCGCTGATGCTGGTGGGTGTGGTGAAACTGGCGCCTTCGCTGCCGGTGGACGGCAACTACCCGTACCTGCACCTGGACCAGAAGATCATGCACCTGGGTTTCCACATCTACGACGTCGGCTTCCAGAGCCCCAACGTCGAGGCCGCGCGGCCTTTGGTGTACGCCACCGCGTTGCTGCTGGTGCTGGTGATCGCCACCCTCAACCTCTCGGCGGTATGGATTCGTAACCACCTGCGCGAGAAGTACAAGGCGCTGGATAGCTGATCGATACACCCCCTTATTGCAAGTGCCGCCCGTGTGTTGTGCCGGGCGGTTCGATGAAACGAAATAGATAGCGTATGGAGTCTGACCATGCAGCATGAATCCCACGCCCACGGCATCGATATGTCGGCCCTGGGTCGCGACAAGCAGAGCCTGCGTCTGGCCGAAGAAACCGTGGCCATCGAAGTGCCGGGCCTGAGCCTGTACTACGGCGAGAAACAAGCCCTGTTCGACGTCAGCATGAACATCCCCAAGCAGCGTGTGACCGCCTTCATCGGCCCGTCCGGCTGCGGCAAGTCGACCCTGCTGCGGACCTTCAACCGCATGAACGACCTGGTTGACGGCTGCCGTGTCGACGGCGCGATCAACCTGTACGGCAACAACATCTACCGCAAGGGCGAAGACGTGGCCGAGCTGCGTCGCCGGGTCGGCATGGTGTTCCAGAAGCCCAACCCGTTCCCCAAGACCATCTATGAGAACGTGGTCTACGGCCTGCGTATCCAGGGCATCAACAAGAAGCGTGTGCTCGACGAAGCCGTTGAGTGGGCGCTCAAGGGCGCGGCCCTGTGGGACGAGGTCAAGGACCGCCTGCACGAGTCGGCGCTGGGCCTGTCCGGTGGTCAGCAGCAGCGTCTGGTGATCGCCCGCACCATCGCCGTGGAGCCGGAAGTGCTGCTGCTCGACGAGCCGTGCTCGGCACTCGACCCGATTTCGACACTGAAGGTCGAAGAGCTGATCTACGAACTGAAATCCAAGTACACCATCGTCATCGTTACCCACAACATGCAGCAGGCGGCGCGGGTTTCCGACTACACCGCATTCATGTACATGGGCAAGCTGATCGAGTTCGGTGACACCGACACCCTGTTCACCAACCCGGCGAAGAAGCAGACCGAAGATTACATCACCGGTCGGTATGGCTAGGATTCGACGACTGAACGCCGCCTGACCGCACTTACCGGACGCTCCAAGGATTTCCCATGATCGATAAAGACAGCCTTACCCACCACATCTCCCAGCAGTTCAACGCCGAACTCGAAGAGGTCCGCAGCCACCTCCTGGCGATGGGCGGCCTGGTCGAGAAGCAGGTCAACGACGCGGTCACCGCGCTGATCGAGGCCGATTCGGGCCTGGCCCAGCAGGTGCGTGAAGTCGACGAGCAGATCAACCAGATGGAGCGCAATATCGACGAGGAGTGCGTGCGCATCCTTGCCCGCCGCCAGCCGGCTGCCTCCGACCTGCGGCTGATCATCAGCATTTCCAAGTCGGTGATCGACCTGGAGCGCATCGGCGACGAGTCGACCAAGATCGCCCGCCGCGCCATCCAGCTGTGCGAGGAGGGTGAGTCGCCCCGGGGTTATGTCGAAGTGCGCCATATCGGCGACCAGGTGCGCAACATGGTCCGCGATGCCCTGGATGCCTTCGCCCGTTTCGACGCCGACCTGGCCCTGTCGGTGGCCCAGTACGACAAGACCATCGACCGTGAGTACAAGACCGCCCTGCGCGAGCTGGTCACCTACATGATGGAAGACCCGCGTTCGATCTCGCGGGTGCTCAGCGTGATCTGGGCCCTGCGTTCGCTGGAGCGCATCGGCGACCACGCACGCAACATCTCCGAGCTGGTGATCTATCTGGTACGGGGTACCGACGTCCGTCACCTGGGCCTGGCGCGGATGAAGGAAGAGGTCGAGGGCGGCGGCGAAAAGGCTAATGTTCCGGGCAGATCTGACGATAAATAAGACTGCCTGCGAAAACGAACGCCCGGCTTTGGCCGGGCGTTTTCGTTTGCGCTCGGCGATATGCGAGTCGGGATGCAATAGGAGCGGTGATGAGTAAAGTCAGTGTGCTGGTGGTGGATGATGCGCCGTTCATTCGCGACCTGGTGAAGAAGTGCCTGCGCAACCATTTCCCCGGGATGGTCATCGAAGACGCGGTCAATGGCCGCAAGGCCCAGGCCCTGCTGGCCCGCGAAGCCTTCGACCTGGTCCTGTGCGACTGGGAAATGCCGGAAATGTCGGGCCTGGAGCTACTGACCTGGTGCCGCCAGCAAGACGCCATGAAGACCCTGCCGTTCATCATGGTGACCAGCCGTGGCGACAAGGAGAACGTGGTCCAGGCGATCCAGGCCGGTGTCTCGGACTTCGTCGGCAAGCCCTTCACCAACGAACAGCTGCTGACCAAGGTGAAAAAGGCCCTGACCAAGACCGGCAAGCTCGATGCCCTGATGTCCAGCGGGCCGGCGCGGGTCAACTCGGCCTTCGCCAACGACTCGCTCAGCGCCCTGACCGGCGGGCGTGCGGAAACGGTCAAAGTGGCTCCGCCGCCAGCACCGGCAGCGACCAAGCCGCTGGTCAACGCACCCCAGCCCCCCGCGGCTGCAGCGACCAGCCGCGGCCAGGGCCAGCTGCGCTTGCCGGGCGGCACCCAGCCTTGCGTGATCAAGGCCCTGAGCCTCAAGGAGGCGCTGCTGGTGGTGCGCCGTGGTGAGACCCTGCCGCAGGTGCTCGAAGGCGCCGTGCTCGACCTGGAGCAGGGCGAGAACGCCGAGATCGCACGCCTTAACGGCTATCTGCACGCAGTGGCGGCCCTTGAGCCGAAACCGGACAGCGACTGGCTGCAGCTGACCTTCAAGTTCGTCGACCAGGATGCGCAGAAGCTCGACTACCTGTCACGGTTGATTGCCCGTGGCACGGCGCAGAAGCACTTCGTGCCGGGGGCCTGACCGATCATCGCAGGCTGCGCCAGCTCCCACAGGGGCTGGTGCAGGCCTGATTATCGTGGGAGCCGGCGAAGCCTGCGATGAATTCACCGCTCGTCCCCTGGCTTTCCCCGCACAATCCCCCCCGCCAAAATCTGCTGCTACCCTTCGACAGACCGATAACTGTCAAAAAGCCACTACCATGCCCGCACGCACGTTGCTGTTCTGCGCCTTGCTCGCGGCTTGCGGGCCGGCACTGGCCATGACCCTCTACAAAAGCACCGACGCCTACGGTGTGGTCTCCTATTCCGAGCGTCCCATTCCCGGCGGTCGCCCCTTTGTCTTCCGCGAGCCGATGGTCGAGCAACTGGACGGCCAGGTTCGCCTGCAGGCCAGCACGTTCGCAAAAGGCGTGCGCCTGAGTGCCCGCAACGATACCTATGCACCGGTTGAGGTGGAGTTGCGCCTGGAGCGCCTGGGCAACGTCCAGGGCGGCGCTTCGCGGATCGTGCGGCGGGTGCTGCCGGCACGCGCCACGGTGCCGCTGACGGTGCTCACGGCGCGCCAGCCGGGCAAACCGGTGACCTACAAGGATAGGTTCACGTATGCCTTGGGCAATCCGGCCCAGCGCCACCAGGCGTTCCGTTATCCCGTGCCGTGGCGGGGCGGGCCCTTTCGCCTGACCCAGGGGCCGAACGGCCGCTACAGCCACTTCGGGCCCAAGGGGCGCTACGCCATGGACATCGCCATGCCCGAGGGCACGCCGATCATTGCCGCCCGCGCCGGGGTGGTGATCAAGACCGAGAACAGCCAGAGCGGCCGTGGTACGCATCCGTCGGGTAACTTCGTGCGCATCCTGCACGATGACGGCACCATGGGTGTCTATCTGCACCTGATGCGAGGTTCGGTGGTGGTCAGGGAAGGGCAGCGGGTGGTCTACGGCACGTCACTGGCAAAGTCCGGCAATACCGGCAACAGCACCGGCCCGCACCTGCATTTTGTCGTGCAGCGTAATGTCGGGCTGGCCCTGGAGTCGATTCCCTACCAGTTCAACCAGCCCGTGGGCGGGCTGCCGGACTTTACCGCCGGCAACCCCTGAGGCGGCTCAATCGAGCTTGAGCACCTTGGCCAGGACGATTTTCGGGCCTTTCATCTTCTTGATGATGATGCGCAGGCCTTCGACCTCCAGCACTTCTTCCTCTTCCGGCACCCGCTTGAGGGTCTCGTAGACCAGGCCGGCGAGGGTTTCCGCCTCGATATGGTCCAGGTCCACGCCCAGCAGGCGCTCGACCTTGAACAGCGGCGTATCGCCGCGCACCAGCAGCTTGCCCGGCTGATAGGCGAGGATGCCGCGCTCGGCCTTGCGGTGTTCGTCCTGGATGTCGCCGACCAGCACTTCCAGCACGTCCTCCATGGTCAGGTAGCCGATAACCTTGCCGTCGGCCTCTTCGACCAGGGCGAAGTGTGCGCTGCCCTTGCGGAACTGCTCCAGCAGGTGGGCCAGCGGCATGTGCCGCGATACTCGCTCCAGGGGCCGGGTCAGCTCGGCGAGGTTGAAGGACTCGGGGATATGGTCCAGGTCGGCCAGTTCCAGCAACAGGTCCTTGATGTGCAGCAGGCCGATGAACTCGCCACGCTCGGCATCCAGTACCGGGTAGCGGCTGAACTTGTGGCGGCGGAACATCGCCAGGATTTCCTTGAGCGGCGCGTCGGCGTCCAGGCAGACCATGTCCTCGCGGGAGTTGGCCCAGTCGACCACCTCCAGCTCGCCCATCTCCACCGCCGAGGCCAGTACGCGCATGCCCTGGTCGCTGGGGTCCTGGCCTCGGCTGGAGTGCAGGATCAGCTTCAGTTCGTCACGGCTGTAATGGTGCTCGTGATGAGGGCCGGGTTCACCCTGGCCGGCAATGCGCAGGATGGTGTTGGCGCTGGCGTTGAGCAGGTAGATGGCCGGGTACATCAGCCAGTAGAACAGGTACAGCGGTACCGCGGTCCACAGCGACAGCAGTTCGGGTTTGCGGATGGCCCAGGACTTGGGCGCCAGCTCGCCGACCACGATGTGCAGGTAGGAAATCACGAAGAAGGCGCTGAAGAACGAAATGGCCTTGATGACTTCCGGCGACTCGACGCCGACGGCGGCCAACACGGGTTCGAGCAAGTGCGCGAAGGCCGGCTCACCGACCCAGCCCAGGCCCAGGGAGGCGAGGGTGATACCCAGCTGGCAGGCGGACAGGTAGGCATCGAGTTGATTGTGCACGGTGCGCAGGATCTGCCCGCGCCAGCCATGCTTCTTGGCAATCGACTCGACCCGGGTCGAGCGCAACTTGACCATGGCGAACTCGGCGGCAACGAAAAAGCCGTTGAGCAGCACCAGCAGCAAAGCAAAAATGATCATGCCGAAATCGGCGAAAAGTGAAGCGAGGCTAAAACCAGGGGAAGGGTCCATGATGGAGTTTTACGGGGTCCGTCATCTGAAAAAATAAGAAAGGCGGTGCCAGCATTCGCTGGCACAAGTCCGCCAATGTAGCGGCTGGGGGCGCGATTGCCTAGGGGCGCGGCGTCAGGAGGCCAGGCGCTGGGCGATCTGGGCGGGGGCGAAATGGCAGGTGAAGGTGCTGCCATGGCCCGGCACGCTGCTGATCTCCAGGCGGCCGCGATGGCGCAACAGCACATGCTTGACGATCGCAAGGCCCAGGCCCGTGCCACCGGTGTTGGAGGCGCGGCTGGAGTCGACCCGGTAGAAGCGTTCGGTCAGGCGCGGCAGGTGCTTGGCGTCGATGCCGATCCCGGAGTCCTGCACGCTCAGGTGCGCGCCCTGCTCGTCGGCCCACCAGCGAATGCGGATCTGCCCTTCGTCCTGGGTGTATTTGACCGCGTTGAACACCAGGTTGGAGAACGCACTGCGCAGTTCGGCCTCGCTGCCCTTGAGGCGAATGCCGGGGGCGGCCTCCAGGCTGATGCGCTGGTTGCGCTGGCCGGACAGGGCCTGGGCATCGCTCTTGATCGATTGCAGCAGGGCATCGATGGCCACCGGCTGGTTGTCCGAGGGGTAGTCGGTGGCTTCCAGCTTGGCCAGCAGCAACAGGTCGTTGAGCAGGGTCTGCATGCGTCCGCCTTGCTGCTGCATCTGCTGCAGGGCGCGGACCCAGCGCGGGTTCACGTCTTCGACATTGTCGAGCAGGGTTTCCAGGTAACCGGCGATCACCGTCAGCGGTGTGCGCAGTTCATGGGAAACGTTGGCGACGAAGTCCTTGCGCATCTGTTCGAGCTGGTGGATACGGGTGACATCGCGTACCAGCATCAGGTGCTCGTTGTTGCCATAGCGGGTGATGTGCAGTTGCACCCGCAGGCGATCGTTGATCGGTGAAGGGATCTCCAGCGGTTCGAGGTAGTTCTCCTGTTCGAAGTACTCCTTGAAGCGCGGGTGGCGGACCAGGTTGGTCACCGGCTGGCCACTGTCTTGTGGGGTTTTCAGGCCGAGCAGGGTTTCGGCGGCGCGGTTCCACCATTCCAGGTTGCCGTCGCTGTCGAGCATGATCACCGCGTCCTTGAGGGCGGCGGTGGACTCCTGCACCCGGTCGATCACCGCCTGCAGGCGACCGCGCACGCGCTGGTCGCGGCGTTGCAGGTGGTAGATGCTGTCGAACACCTCGCCCCACAGGCCGTAGCCGTCGGGTGGTGCTTCATCGGGTTTGTGCAGGCGCAGCCATTCGTGCAGGCGCAGCAGTTGCTTGAGGGTCCAGCCCAGGTAGAGCGCCAGGCCCAGGGCCAGGCTCCAGCCGTAGTAGCCGCTGATCAGGCCGACCAGCAGGCAGCCAGTGATCAGCAACAGCATGTGGCGAATCAGGGTGCCATGCCAGTTCTGGTTCAATTAACGACGCGTCCTTTGCAATGCGTAAAGATCGGTTCAGCTCTTGGTGGAGAAGCGATAACCGGTGCCACGGACGGTTTGTACCAGATTCTCGTAGGCGTCACCCAGTGCCTTGCGCAGGCGGCGGATGTGCACGTCCACGGTGCGCTCCTCGACATACACATTGCCGCCCCAGACCTGGTCGAGCAACTGGCCACGGGTATAGGCGCGCTCCTGGTGGGTCATGAAGAACTGCAGCAGGCGGTATTCGGTCGGGCCCATTTCGGCGGGCTTGCCATCGATGGTCACGCGGTGGCTGATCGGGTCGAGCAGCAGGCCGCCGACTTCGATCGGTGCTTCGCCGTCGCTCGGGCCTGCGCGGCGCAGCACGGCCTTCAGGCGTGCCACCAGCTCGCGGGGCGAGAACGGCTTGGTGATGTAGTCGTCGGCACCGACCTCAAGGCCCTGGATCTTGTTGTCTTCCTCACCCTTGGCGGTGAGCATGATGATCGGGATATCGCCGGTCAGCTCGTCACGCTTCAGGCGCCGGGCCAGCTCGATGCCGGAGGTGCCGGGCAGCATCCAGTCGAGCAGGATCAGGTCCGGCTTGCGGTCGACGATGATGGCGTGGGCCTGCTGGGAGTTCTCGGCTTCCAGGCAGTCATAGCCGGCCATTTCCAATGCAACGGCGATCATCTCGCGGATCGGTGCTTCGTCGTCGACGATCAGAATGTTTCTGCCAACCATGTTCAAACCTCTTCCCATTCAGGTGTCGTGGCCCGCATTAGATAACGGAATTATTGCAGTCGTGTGACAGGTACGGGGCTGTTGCAGCAACATTCGGTTACTGAGCTAGGCTTAAATTCCCTCTCCCGAGAAACACGGTGGATCCAATGACACGACATACGCTGAACTGGATGGCGCTTTTTTCTGCAGTGGCACTGGCCTTGCCGGGGATGGCTTCAGCCCATCATGCCATGATGAAGGGCGGTGTGATGGTCGACCATGCTGGCATGACGCTGTACACCTTTGACAAGGATTCGGGCGGCAAATCCATGTGCAACGATGAGTGTGCCAAGAACTGGCCGCCACTGATGGTCAAGTCTGTCGACAAGGCCGAGGAGGGGTGGACGCAGATCAAGCGCGACGACGGTTCAATGCAATGGGCGTACAAAGGTAAACCGGTGTACACCTTCATCAAGGACAAGAAAGCCGGCGATATGACCGGCGACGGGATGAAGGACGTCTGGCACATCATCAAGTAGCGGTGTCTCAATCGCGGGGCAAGCCCGCTCCCACAGTGGGAGCGGGCTTGCCCCGCGATCGATCACAAACTGTAATCCAGCACGATGCTGATAAAGATCAGCAGCCCCGCCCAGTGGTTGTGCAGGAAGGCCTTGAAGCAGGACTCGCGGTCCAGCCTGCGGGTGGACCAGAACTCCCAGGCAAAGCACAGCAGGGCCGCGAACAGGCCCAGGTGGAACCAGCCCCCCAGCTCGAAGCGGTTGCCCGCCAGCAGCAGGCAGCCCAGCGACAGCACCTGCAGGGTCAGGATGATGATCCGGTCGGCCTCGCCAAACAGGATCGCCGTGGACTTGACCCCGATCTTCAGGTCATCGTCACGGTCGACCATGGCGTAGTAGGTGTCGTAGCCCACCGTCCACATCAGGTTGGCGATGTACAGCAGCCAGGCAGTGGCCGGTAGCTCGCCCGTGGCGGCGGTGAAGGCCATGGGGATACCCCAGGAATAGGCCGCTCCCAGCACCACCTGCGGGTAGTAGGTGTAGCGCTTCATGAACGGATAGCAGGCCGCCAGCGCCACCGCGCCAAACGACAGCCACACGGTCGAGGCGTTGGTGCACAGCACCAGCAGGAAACTCACGCCGACCAGCAGGGCGAACAGCACCAGGGCCTCGCGGGCGTTGATCCTGCCGGCCGCCAGCGGACGGTCGGCGGTGCGTTTGACATGGCCGTCGACCTTGCGGTCGGCAAAATCGTTGATGGCGCAGCCGGCCGCACGCATCAGCACCACGCCGAGGGTGAAAATCACCACGTTGGCCAGGGTCGGTGCGCCCTTGGCGGCGATCCACACGGCGCAAAGCGTCGGCCACAGCAGCAGGTAGATACCGATCGGGCGATCCATGCGGCTGAGCTGGATGAAGTCCCAGGCCCGTGGGTGCAGGCGGTTCAGCGACTTGAGCAACTGCAGGTACATCAAAGGTTCTCCCCGGCAAGGTCGGCGGCCTGCCACAGCGACGGCAGGAAGACTTCGGCAACCAGCACGCTCAGCTCGGCCCGGTCGAAGCGTGAGCGGCGTCCCCACAGCGTGTCGCTGGCATCGGCAAGCGGCAGCCAGGCCTTGGGGTAATGGCAGACTTCGATGGCGCGACGGACGAAGGCCTGGTCGCAGAACAGCAACTCGCCCAGGGAGCGGCTACCCAGCGCTTCCATGTCCAGCCCGCCGCTTTCCAGGGCGCTGCGCGCAGCCACGCTGCGGGCGAACACCCAGGCCTGGCCATGACCGCGCAGGTACACCTCGCGGACCCAGCCTTCGCTGCCGGGCGGCAGGTCCAGGGCCTGACATTCGTCGTCACGCAGCGGCTGCCAGCCTTCGTAAAGGGGTGTCACGGAAAAGTGATCGGCGGATAATCGAGTCAGGCGTCGGGTCAGGGAACCTTCATCGAACAACCAGTCCAGCAGGGCAGGTGTCGAGCTGTCCGCTACCTGCGAGTACTGCAACCATTCTGCAGCGGGCGCTTGCGATGTTTCGTACGGCACGATGGTATGGATTAACAGGCCAAAGAGACCGCGAGCTTAGCATGAATGGCCGATCCGGCTTGCATGCTGGCACCTGGCTCCAGTACAAAGCCCCCTCGTTGATGGTCGCCACTGTAATGTTCCCGAGAGCGGCCACTCCAAAGCCTGTGTTCGTTGAGGAAGTGTGTGATGAAGAAGTGGCAGTGTATTGTCTGCGGCCTGATCTATGACGAGGCCGAGGGCTGGCCGGACGACGGCATCGCGCCAGGCACCCGCTGGGAAGACGTGCCGGAAGACTGGCTGTGCCCTGACTGCGGCGTCGGCAAATCGGACTTCGAAATGATCGCCATCGGCTGATCACTATTTAACCAGACTTCAAGGAAAGCACGGCATGACGGCTCCAGTGGTAATTGTCGGTACAGGGTTGGCGGGCTACAACCTGGCCCGTGAGTTTCGCAAGCTCGATGGCGATACCCCACTGCTGCTGATTACCGCTGACGACGGCCGTTCCTACTCCAAGCCGATGCTTTCCACCGGTTTTGCCAAGAACAAGGACGCCGACGGCCTGAGCATGGCCGAACCGGGGGCCATGGCCGAGCAGCTCAAGGCCGAAGTGCGTACCCACACCCGCATCAGCGGCATCGACCCGGGCCACAAGCGCCTGTGGATCGGTGAAGAGCAGGTGGCCTACCGTGACCTGATCCTGGCCTGGGGCGCGCAGACCGTGCAGGTGCCGGTGGAGGGCGATGCCGGCGAGGCGATCTTCCCGATCAACGACCTTGAGGACTACGCGCGCTTCCGTGCCGCCGCTGCCGGCAAGCAGCGGGTGCTGATCCTCGGCGCCGGCCTGATCGGCTGCGAATTCGCCAATGACATGAGCCTGGGCGGGTTCCAGGTCGAACTGGTGGCGCCGTGCGAGCAGGTCATGCCGACGCTGCTTCACCCGGCCGCGGCTGCGGCCGTTCAGGCAGGCCTGGAAGGGCTGGGCGTACGTTTCCACCTGGGGCCGGTGCTGACGCGCCTGCAGCGCGTTGCCGGGGGGCTGGAAGCGCACCTGTCCGATGGTGCGGTCATTGCCTGCGACCTGGTGGTCTCTGCCGTCGGCCTGCGACCGCGGATCGACCTGGCGGCGGCGGCCGGGCTGCAGGTCAACCGCGGTGTGGTGGTCGACCGCCAGCTGCGCACCTCCCACGCCAATATCTATGCCCTGGGTGACTGCGCCGAGGTCGACGGGCTGAACCTGCTGTACGTCATGCCACTGATGAGTTGCGCCCGTGCCCTGGCCCAGACCCTGGCCGGCAACCCGACAGCGGTTGCCTATGGCCCCATGCCGGTGACGGTCAAGACGCCGGCCTGCCCGCTGGTGGTCTCGCCACCGCCCCATGGCCGTGAAGGCAGCTGGCAGGTCGAAGGCCAGGGCCTTGACCTCAAGGTGCTCTGCCACGACACCGAGGGTAATCTGCTGGGCTATGCGCTGACCGGCACGGCCGTGATGGAGAAGCTGGCTCTAAATCGCCAGCTTCCGGCACTGATGGCGTAAATAGCCGGCGTTCTGTCGGGTTTCCCCTGTAGTTGCCCCAACAATGGCCGCGCGGACACTGGCGCGGCCCCTGTCAGCATGCCATTCTCACTCCCGTCTGCCGCAGTTTAGAGCCTGCGGTGCCTTGGGCGCTGTTCTTGAAGGGCAGCACGGCATAACAACAAAAAATCCGTCAAAGGGGCTTCACTATGCGTAAACCAGAACTCGCCGCAGCCATCGCTGAAAAGGCCGACCTCACCAAAGAGCAAGCCAACCGCGTACTCAACGCCGTGCTCGAAGAAATCACCGGCGCCCTGCATCGCAAGGACAGCGTTACGCTGGTCGGCTTCGGCACCTTCCTGCAACGCCATCGCGGTGCCCGCACTGGCAAGAACCCGCAAACCGGCGAGCCGGTCAAGATCAAGGCCAGCAACACCGTCGCTTTCAAACCAGGCAAATCCCTCAAGGACAGCGTCAATCCTTGATGCTCCGCCCTGTACGATTACATTGAAAAACGGGCACCCGATCAGGTGCCCGTTTTTTATTGCGGCATATGACTTCTGACCAGCTAACTATGGTGTTTTCGTAGCGAGACTATAAACTGCTCCGCCAGTCACTTTTTAGCCGAGGCGTGCACATGAAGTTTCGCTTTCTCCTTTGGGCCATGGGCCTGCTGATGGCCAAGGCCAGCCGCAAGAACCCGGCCTTCCAGCAGCAACTGGCCGACAAGGACCTGGTGTTCCAGCTGCAGACCCTCGACGGCAAGGTCGCCCGTCACTTCATTGTCAAGAACATGCGCATCAGCAGCCAGTCCGGCACCCATGCCGCACCGGCCTTCGCCATTGCCTTCAAGGATCCGGCCTTCGGCTTTGCCACCTTGCAGGCAAAGAACAAGCAATTGGCGTTCATGCAGGGCATTCAGGACAAGAGCATCCAGATCAAGGGCAACCCGGCGCTGGTGATCTGGTTCCAGGGCCTGATGAAGTACCTGATGCCCAAGAAGAAGGCCTGACCCGCAGGGCCAGGCCACTGGCTCAGTGCTGGTTGAACTGTGAAGCCAGCTCGCGCAGCAGCACTTCGGCCTCCAGCACCTTGTTCACCACGTCTTCAGCCTTTTCACGGCTGATGCAGAGGCGCTCGAGCAGTTCGTCGGGGATCGGCTCGTCCGGCCCTGAACCGATGCCGCGGGCGCGCAGCAGCCGCACCGCCAGGCACACCAGGTTCGGGAAGGCGGCATAGTCGCCGTCATACTGCGGGTCGTGCTGGAAGCGCAGGGCGGTCGCCAGTTCATCCGGCATGTCCCAGAAACGCATCAGCCAGGCACCGATCTGCTCGCGGCTGATGCCCAGCAGGTGTTGCTCGACATAGCTGTGGCACAGGTGCGGGTTGACCTCCAGGTGTCGGCAGATCAGCGAGAAGTGCGGCGGGAAGACATGCGCCAGCAACAGGTAGCCAAAGTTGTGCAGTAAGCCGGCGAGGTAGGTCAGGCCGGCTTCCGGGCGCTCTGCGCGCGGCATGGCGCGGGTCAGGCCTTCAATTACCGCCGCGGTGTAGATCGACTGCTGCCAGTAGGGCGTGGTGTGCTGTGGATGGTCCTTGGGCAGGCTCAGGGTCTTGCCCAGGGCCAGGCCCAGGGCCAGGTTGATCACCAGGTCGAAGCCCAGTACGCGCACGATGGCATCTTCCACCGAGCGGATCTTGCCGGGTGAGGCGTAGTAGGGCGATGCCGCCCAGCTGACCACCTGGGCGGCCAGGGCCGGGTCGGTCTCGACCACGCCGGTGATGTCGTCGATGGTGGCGTTGGGGTCGACGCGCAGTTTGATGATCTTTTGCGCGGTTTCCGCCAGTGGTGGAATCTCGATGGTGCTTTCCAGGCGCTGCTGGATGCGCCGGGCGGTAAAGGCCTGGACCGCCTGGGTGATTTCGTCACGGTCGTCGGCAGGGCGATCGAGGTTTGGCCGGATGCTGCTCAGGCGCTCGCCGAAATTGCCGGCGCTGGCCTTGCTGAGCATCTTCTTGAAGTCATCGCGGTCGATTTCCAGCAGCACACCGGCTTCACCGGAATGCACCAGCAGCCTTTCCGGCAGCAGCAGGCTCTCTTCGTAGAGACACGGCGAGCTGGTCAGCGCCGGGATGCCGGGGAGGATCTTCAGGCCATGCTTGTCGAGCATGTGCTTGAGGCGCTCCAGGGGCACGGCGGCCAGCTTGCGGCCGGTCAGCTCGGTCAGGCGATTGAGGTCGAGCAACTGATTTTGTGGAAACAGCACCATCAGGGCACCGACCGCGTCGTCGAGCAACACGGCCTGGACCTTGCGTTCGGGCAGCAGGTGCGGCTGATCCAGTACTTCGCGCCAGCTGATGCCGAGTTTTTCCAGCAGCAGCCGGATAACCGACGGGGCGTGGGGGATTGCGGTATCCAGGGCAACTTCAGTCATGGTCTGAATCCAGAAATTCAATCGCAAGAGTATAACCAGCTTGCAGCTGAAGCTGGATCCATTCTGGGACGGGCGTCACACCTGTCCATATTGCTGGCCGTGGCGCAACCAGCGATCAAGCAGTGGACTGACGTGTTCCGGCCAGCGCGCCAGCAGGGCCTGGGCGGCATCACGCACGGCGGGCAGCAGGTCGGCGTCGCGCATCAGGTCGGCGACCTTGAACTGCAACAGGCCGGTCTGGCGGGTGCCGAGCATTTCACCGGGGCCGCGCAGCTCCAGGTCCTTCTCGGCGATGATGAAGCCGTCGTTGGTTTCGCGCATGATGCCCAGGCGCTCGCGGCCGATCTGCGACAGCGGTGGATGGTACAGCAGCACGCAATGGCTCACCGCGCTGCCCCGGCCGACCCGGCCGCGCAGCTGGTGCAACTGGGCCAGGCCCAGGCGTTCGGGGTTCTCGATGATCATCAAGCTGGCGTTGGGCACGTCGACACCGACCTCGATCACCGTGGTCGCCACCAGCAGCTGCAGGTGGCCCTGCTTGAACTCGGCCATCACCGCCGCTTTTTCGGCCGGTTTCATGCGCCCGTGGATCAGGCCGACGCGCAACTCGCCCAAGGCGCTGCCGAGCTCTTCGAACGTGGTTTCGGCGGCCTGGCAGGTCAGTTCTTCGGATTCCTCGATCAGCGTGCAGACCCAGTAGGCCTGACGGCCTTCGGCGCAGGCGGCGCGCACTCGCTCGACCACCTCGAAGCGCCGGCTGTCGGCCACCAGCACGGTGTTGACCGGCGTACGTCCGGGCGGCAGCTCGTCGAGGATCGAGGTATCCAGGTCGGCATAGGCGCTCATCGCCAGGGTGCGCGGGATGGGCGTGGCGGTCATGATCAGCTGATGCGGGCAGAGTTGCCCGCCCACGCCTTTCTGCCGCAGCGCCAGGCGCTGCTGCACGCCGAAGCGGTGCTGTTCGTCGATGATCGCCAGGGCCAGGTTGCTGAATTTGACCTCGTCCTGGAACAAGGCATGGGTACCGACCACCATGGGTGCGCCGCCGGCGATCTGTTCCAGGGCGCTGGCGCGGGCCTTGCCCTTGAGCTTGCCGGCCAGCCAGGCGACTTCGATGCCCAACGGCTCCAGCCAGCGCTTGAAGGTGGCGTAGTGTTGCTCGGCGAGGATCTCGGTGGGCGCCATCAGCGCGACCTGGTAGCCGGCCTCCAGGGCCTGCAGGGCGGCCAGGGCGGCGACCACGGTCTTGCCGGCGCCGACGTCCCCCTGGACCAGGCGCAGCATCGGCTCAGGCTGGCTGAGGTCGTAGGCGATCTCGTTGCCGACCCGCTGCTGGGCGCCGGTGGGGGTGAAGCCGAGGTTGGCCAGGTACTGTTGCGGCAGGCGTGTCGCCTTGGGCAGCACCGGTGCCCGCTGGGCGCGCAGGCTTTCGCGCAGGCGCTGCTGGGACAGCTGGTGAGTGAGCAGTTCTTCGAAGGCCAGGCGGTGCTGGGCCCAGTGCTGGCCTTCGGCAAGTTCGTCCACGTCGGCATCGGCCGGCGGGTGGTGCAGGTAGCGGATGGCATCGTCCAGCGGCGCCAGGCGGTAGTCCCGGGCCAGCTCCTCAGGCAACCAGTCGGGCAGGCTGCGTGGGCCGAGCATGGCCAGGCTCTGCTGGCACAACTGGCGCAAGCGTTGCTGGGTCAGGCCTTCGGTGGTCGGGTAGATCGGCGTCAGGGTCTGTTCCACCGGGGCCGGCTCGTCACCGGTCAGCGCACGGTATTCGGGATGGTAGATCTCCAGGCCCGAGGCGCCAGGGCGCGCTTCACCGTAGCAGCGCAGGTGGGTGCCACGCTTGAGGCCTTCCTTCTGCGCATTGCTGAAGTGGTAGAAGCGCAGGCTCAGTACACCCGTGCCGTCGCCCAGGCGCACCAGCAGGCTGCGGCGCTTGCCCATGACCACGTCGGTGCCGCTGACCACGCCTTCGATCACTGCGTCCTGGCCGGGGCGCAGGGCGCCGATCGGGACCACACGGGTGCGGTCCTGATAACGCAAGGGCAGGTGGAAGAGCACGTCCTGGAGGTTCTCCAGGCCGACCTTGGCGAGCTTTTCGGCCATGGCCTCGCCCACGCCCTTCAATGCCGTCACCGAGACCTGGGACAACTCCGGCATGACAGCTTCCTACTGGCTCACAGGTGGCTTGGCGACCGAGCACAGGCGGATCGAGTCGGCGAGGATCTCGATGGCCTTGGGCCGCGGGAAACTGGCGCGCCAGGCGATCGCCACGGTGCGAAACGGTGCCGGTGGGCTCAGCGGGCGTACTTCGATGACCCCGGGGGCATAGTGATGGCTGTGTACTGCCGACAGCGGCAGGATCGATACGCCAAGGCCGGAGGCGACCATGTGGCGGATGGTTTCCAGCGAGCTGGACTCGACCGTGGTGTGCTTGGCGCCGTCGCTGCCTTTGGTCAGGGTCGGGCAGGCCTCGAGTACCTGGTCGCGGAAGCAGTGGCCTTCGCCGAGCAACAGCAGGCTCTTGTCGTTGAGCAGGCTGGCGTCGATGGTGTCCTTCTGCGTCCAGGGGTGCTCGCTGGGCATCAGCACATAGAAAGGCTCGTCGTACAGCGGCAAGGTCAGGACATCGGCCTCGTTGAACGGCAGGGCGATGATCACGGCATCCAGCTCGCCGTTGCGCAGCTTGTCGCGCAGGACGTGGGTGAAGTTTTCTTCGATGTACAACGGCATCTGCGGGGCGACCCGGTGCAGTTGCGGAATCAGGTGCGGGAACAGGTACGGGCCGACGGTGTAGATCGCGCCGACCTTCAGCGGGGCGGTCAGCTGGTTCTTGCCGGCCTGGGCCAGCTCGCGGATGCCCTGGGCCTGTTCGAGGACCTTCTGGGCCTGGGCGACGATGCCTTCACCGACCGGGGTCAGGCGTACCGCGCTTTTGCTACGCTCGAAAATCAGCACACCCAGCTCGTCCTCGAGCTTTTTCACGCCCACCGACAGGGTCGGCTGGCTGACATGGCAGCGTTCGGCGGCGTGGCCGAAGTGCTGCTCCTGGGCGAGGGTGACGATGTAGCGCAATTCTGTGAGGGTCATAACGTGCGTCCATGAAGTTGCGCCCCCAGCATAGCGGCTGCAATCGATAGACGCACGTTATCAGAGTTGCTCACGTGTGACAGAAACAATGGATCAACGCTTGTCCAGGGAATAGACGAAAGGCGCGATCACCTCGATGCTGCCGTTGTTGAGCAATTCCTTGGGCGGTGGTGGAACCGGTTGGGCCCGACGGATCATTTCCAGGGTCGCGCGATCCAGTGCCGCGCTGCCAGAGCCTCCCGCCAGGGCGTAGGACAGGATCTTGCCCTCGGCGTCGACCACGAAACGCAGCCGGTTGATGCCTTCCATGCGCATGCGCCGGGCGTTTTCCGGGTAGCGCTTGTACTTGGCCAGGTGGCGCAGCAGGTCGCTCTGCCAGGTCGGCAGGGCATTGCTGTTGCTGGCGATGCTCGGTGCCGGTGCCGCCGATTTCTGCGCAGGGGCAGTGTTTGGCGGGGTGTCGACCACTTCCTCATCGGCAGGCTTTTCCTGCGGCGGCTCAGGCTTTTTCTCAGGCTTGGGCGGCTGCGGCTTGGCCTTGGGCTTGGCCGGCTTGGCGATGGCGATCTTCGGCTTCGGTGCCTCGGCCAGTTTCGGCAGCGGCGGTTCTTCGACCGGCGCTGGCGGCTGTGGTGGGGTCACCACCTTCGGTGGCGGTGGAGGGGCCGGTTCGGGCATCGGTGCCATTTGCACCATCATCGCCGCAGGCGGCAACTCGATAGCCTGGGGGACCGACCAATTGAGCGTCAGCAACACGGCAACGGCATGGATACCCAGCACAATCGCCAGACTACTGCTGTAACGCGCCAGCTTATGCCGCGTCTTGATCATTTCTTGGCTGCCGTCTCAAGCCCGACCAGACCGACTTTCAGGTAACCGGCCGCCCGCAGTGTGTTCATGACGTCCATCAGGTCGCCGTAATCCACGCCCTTGTCGGCCTGGAAGAAGATCGTGGTGTCCTTGTCGCCCTTGGTCTTGGCATCCAGCACCGCGCCGAGCTGGTCGCGCTGGACCTGCTCTTCGCCAACGTAGAGGTTCTGGTCGGCCTTGACGCTGAGGAACACGGGTTTCTCCGGCCTTGGCGCCGGCTTGGCGGTCGAGGCCGGCAGGTCGACCTTGATGTCGACGGTTGCCAGGGGGGCTGCCACCATGAAGATGATCAGCAGGACCAACATCACGTCGATGAACGGCGTGACGTTGATTTCGTGGTTCTCGGCGAGATCGTCGCCACCCTCGTTAAGATGCAGGCCCATGGCTTACCCCACTTTCACCATGTGAGGGGTGGCAGCGCGCTCTGGCTGGTGGTCCAGGTCGCGGCTGACCAGCAGCAGGACTTCGGCCGAGGCGTCGGCGACCTGTGCCTTGTAACCGGCGATGGAGCGGGCGAAGACGTTGTAGATGACCACGGCCGGGATCGCTGCAACCAGGCCCAGGGCGGTGGCCAGCAGGGCTTCGGCGATACCCGGGGCCACAACGGCAAGGTTGGTGGTCTGGGTTTTGGCGATGCCGATGAAGCTGTTCATGATGCCCCATACGGTACCGAACAGACCGACGAACGGTGCGGTGGAACCGATGGTGGCCAGCACGCCGGTGCCGCTGCTCATGTTGCGACCGCTGGCCGCTACCAGGCGCTCGAGGCGGAAGCTGACGCGCTCCTTGATGCCTTCTTTCTCGCGGGCGTTGGCCGACAGGCGCATTTCATCCATGGCATCGTGCACCAGCAGGTGGGCCAGGGTGCCTTCCTTGTTGGCGCCTTCGCTGGCTTCCTTGAGGGTGGCGGACTTTTTCAGCAGGGCGATTTCGCCGCGCAGACGGCGCTTGGCGCCCATCAGCTCGAAGCCCTTGGCGATCCAGATGGTCCAGGTGATGATCGAGGCGATGGCCAGGCCGATCATGACCGCTTTGACCACCACGTCGGCGTTCTTGTACATGCCCCATGGGGACAGGTCGTGGGCCATGCCCAGGCTGGTGTCTTCAACCAGTGCTTCGACTTCTTCGACGTCGCTCACCGCCTGGCCGTCGACCGGTGCAGCAGCAGGGGCTGCGGCGGCAGCCGGTGCGGCAGGTGCTACTGCGGCAGCAGTGGCGGTGGCTGCGGGCGGCGTGGTCGGCTCATCGGCCAGGGCTGCAGGGGCCACCGCCAGGCTGAGCATCAGCGCGGCAATGGCGCGCCATGCGCGTGGCGTGGTTGGCGAAGCGGAGGGTTGAATACGTGTCATGCTGGCCGGACCTGATGAAGAAGAAAGAAGTGGATGTCCTTCTAGGCCTCGAGACGGGCCGAGAACAAAATTTGGGCGGCCATTATTGCAAGTAATTCTTGTTAGCAGAAGTAATAAAGTTTCTTTTTTTTCACGATTGCTAGCCGCCTATCGATTTATTTGGATAGGCTGACCCTTTGATTTGCGGAGTATCGGGATGTCTGCGCCTTCTGTTCTGATCGTCGGATGTGGCGATGTCGGTGGCCGTCTGGCCGAGCAATTGCTGGCCTGTAACTGGCAGGTGAGTGGCCTGCGACGCAATATTGGCCAATTGCCGGCAGGGGTTTGCGGGATTGCCGCCGACCTGTTCGATGCGCGCTGCCCGGACGGCTGGCCGACGCAAGCACCGGATTACCTGGTGTACAGCGTGGCCGCCAGCCAGCATGACGAGGCGGGTTACCAGGCGGCTTATGTCGAGGGGCTCAAGCATGTGCTCGGCTGGCTGGCCGAACGTGGACAGAAGCCGAAGCGCCTGCTGTTCGTCTCCAGCAGCAGTGTCTACGCCCAGCAGCAGGGCGAGTGGATCGACGAGACCTCGGCCACCGAACCGCAAGGCTACTCGGGCACGGTCATGCTCGAAGCCGAGCGACTGGCCCTGGCCAGCGGCATTCCTGCCAGCATCGTGCGCCTGACCGGTATCTACGGGCCGGGCCGCGAGTGGTTGCTCAGTCAAGTGCGCCAGGGCTACCGGGTCACGCAGGATCCGCCGCTGTACGGCAACCGCATTCATGCCGAGGACGCCGCCGGCTTGCTGGCCTTCCTGCTCAAGGCCGACGCCCAGGGGCGTGCGCTGGAGGATTGCTACATCGGTGTGGATGACGCGCCTGCGCCGTTGGCCGAGGTGGTGGCCTGGCTGCGCGAGTACATGGGCGTTACCCAGTGGTCGGAGCAGGAGCGGGTGCGCCGTACCGGCAGCAAGCGTTGCAGCAACGCTCGTGCCCGGGCACTGGGCTGGGCGCCACAGTACCCGAGCTACAAGGAAGGCTATGCAGCGATCCTTGCCGGTAACGACAGCGTCTGACCCTTATTGACGCTCAAGCAGCCAGCGACGGGTGCCGGGATGCAGGTCGGGCATCTCGTCGCCCTTGGCCTGGTTGACGGCCTGGAAGATTTCCAGCTTTTTACCGTCGCGCTTGAAGATCCAGGGATTGCCTTGCTTGTTGCGCTCAAGCCAGAGGCTGTCGAACTCGCCGCTCATGGCAGCGCAATCGCCAGCCAGGCATAGCGCGTAGCGGTCCAGGCCGGGCATGCCGTCGAGCAGGCCGTTGGCGCGGAAGTGCACCACGGCGCCGGTGCCCGGGCCTTCGATGACCTTCCAGTCTCCGCCCAGGTAGGCGCTGTAGAGGGCGGTTTCGAAGGTGGTGCCGACAGGTGCATCCGCAGGGGCGGGCTTTTCGGCGCGCTCGAAGGTGCTTGGCTGTGGATTCGAGTCACTGGCGGCCTGGATCAGTTCGTCACCATCGAGGCTGAGTTTTTCCACGTAGTTACCGTAGAAATCCACTTCCCACTGATCGTCTTTCACGGCCTTTAGGGTGCCGTCTCCGGCTTCGAAGCCGTTGCTGAAGGTGGCCTGGGAGGCAGCGATGTTGACCTTCCACTCCAGGTTCGGTCCGTTGCTGAGCAGGGCCTGACGCAGGTTGTTGCCTTTGACGGCAGCGTCGATGGCATTCTGGTTGATCCAGGTGCCGTTGAGGTCTTCCGGGCTGTGACTGGCGCAGCCGCTCAGCAGGGCGGCGAGCAGCGACAGGGCTAGCGCGTGGCGCATGGCGGGGGTCCTTGCAGGGCGGGGAGGGCAGGCCGTCCGGCCTGCCCCCTGGGTATTACTCGAGGACCAGGATAGCGTCCATTTCGACTTGCGAGCCGCGTGGCAGAGCGGCAACGCCGATGGCGGCGCGGGCCGGGTACGGCTGTTCGAAGTACTTGCCCATGATCTCGTTGACCTTGGCGAAGTGGCTCAGGTCAGTCAGGAAGATGTTCAGCTTGACGATGTCCTTGAACGAACCGCCAGCAGCCTCGGCAACGGCCTTGAGGTTTTCGAAGACCTGGACGGTCTGGGCTTCGAAGCCTTCGACCAGTTCCATGGTTTTCGGGTCCAGCGGGATCTGCCCGGACATGTACACCGTGTTGCCGGCCTTGATCGCCTGGGAATAGGTGCCGATGGCGGCCGGGGCCTTGTCACTGGTGATGACGGTCTTGGTCATGATGACTCCTTGCTGTTATTGGGCTACGTGCGCATGCGGGTGATGCGGATCACCCCGGTCAGGGCGCGCAGTTTCTTGATCACGCGGGCCAGGTGTACGCGGTCGTGCACGCTGACCACCAGTTGGACCACGCTGATGCGACCATCGCGTTCGTCCATGCTGATTTTCTCGATGTTGCCGTCGGCGGCGTTGACGCTGCTGGCCAGCAGGGCGATCAGGCCGCGCTGGTGCTCCAGCTCGACGCGCAGTTCGACATTGAATTCGCCGGTGACATCCTTGGCCCAGGACAGCTGCACGCATTTTTCCGGGTTATGGCGGATTTCACTGATGTTGCGGCAGTTTTCCAGGTGCACGACCATGCCCTTGCCGGCGGACAGGTGGCCGACGATCGGGTCGCCCGGGATCGGCGTGCAGCACTTGGCGTAGCTCAGGACCAGACCTTCGGTGCCGCGGATCGCCAGCGGACCTTCCGGGGTCGGCAGTTGCTCGCCCTCGGTGGACAGCAGGCGGCGGGCGACCACATAGGCCATGCGGTTGCCCAGGCCGATGTCTTCGAGCATGTCTTCGAGCAGCTCCAGGCGGTACTCGCTGAGCATGGCCTGGATGCGTTCCTGGGGAATCCTGTCCAGGGCGCTGTCGAAGCCGTTGAGCACCTTGTTCAGCAGGCGTTCGCCCAGGCTGATGGACTCGGAGCGGCGCTGCAGCTTGAGGGCATGGCGAATATGTGTGCGGGCCTTGCCGGTGACCACGAAGTTGAGCCAGGCCGGGTTCGGCCGGGCGCCCGGGGCGCTGACGATCTCGACGGTGGAGCCGCTCTGCAACGGCTCGGACAGCGGTGCCAGGCGCCGGTTGATCCGGCAGGCGATGCAGCTGTTGCCGACGTCGGTATGCACCGCGTAGGCGAAGTCGACCGCCGTGGAGCCTTTGGGCAGCTCCATGATCCGGCCTTTGGGCGTGAACACGTAGACCTCGTCCGGGAACAGGTCGATCTTCACGCTCTCGATGAATTCCAGGGAGTTACCCGCACGATGCTGCATTTCCAGCACGCCCTTGACCCACTGGCGGGCACGGGCATGGGTGCCCTTGGGCTGCTCGTCGTCGCTGGACTTGTACAGCCAGTGCGCGGCGATGCCGTTGTTGGCCATCTCTTCCATTTCACGGGTGCGGATCTGGATCTCGATGGGCACCCCGTGCATGCCGAACAGGGTGGTGTGCAGCGACTGGTAGCCGTTGGCCTTGGGGATCGCGATGTAGTCCTTGAAGCGTCCAGGCAGCGGCTTGTACAGGTTGTGCACGGCGCCGAGCACGCGGTAGCAGGTGTCTACCTTGTCGACGATGATGCGAAACGCATAGACATCCATGATCTCGTTGAAGGCCCGGCGCTTGCCGCGCATCTTCTTGTAGATGCCATAGAGGTGCTTCTGCCGGCCGCTGACTTCGCCTTCGATGCCGTCGACGGCCAGGCAGTTGGCCAGCGAGGTCTCGATCTTGGCGACGATCTCTTTGCGGTTGCCGCGGGCGCTCTTGACCGCGCGATGGATCAGGGCCGAGCGCATCGGGTGCATGGCCTTGAAGCCCAGGTCCTCGAACTCCACACGCACGCTGTGCATCCCCAGGCGGTTGGCGATGGGGGCGTAGATTTCCAGGGTTTCCTTGGCGATGCGCCGGCGCTTTTCGCCGGACAGCACTTCAAGGGTGCGCATGTTGTGCAGGCGGTCGGCCAGTTTGACCAGGATCACGCGGATGTCCCGGGCCATGGCCATGGCCATTTTCTGGAAGTTTTCCGCCTGGGCTTCGGCCTTGGTCTCGAAGTTCATCTGGGTCAGCTTGCTGACCCCG
>Ga0247821_10000201_pt1 | contig 34490 bp, 29 predicted proteins | sample 13C_Glycerol_Day_FD_192481 | JGI IMG/M metagenome (GOLD analysis project Ga0247821, IMG submission 192481) | Soil microbial communities from agricultural site in Penn Yan, New York, United States - 13C_Glycerol_Day14 | ecosystem: Environmental > Terrestrial > Soil > Agricultural land | place... | reverse complement strand
GACCCACCGGCAGGCCGCGACCTTCCAGGTAACGCACCTGGCCCGGGCTATACAGCACCGGCAGCGGCAAGTGGCCACCCACGGCGTAGGTGAGCAGCCCGGTTTCCTCGTCGATCACCCCGCCAACCATGGTCACATGCTTGCCCAGCTTGCAGTTGATCAGCCCGCGGTTGATGTGGCTGAGCACTTCCGAGGGCTTGAATTCGCGTAGCTTGCTGCTGCGCTTGAATTCGAAGAGCAGCCGGGTGGTCATGAACTTCAGCAGCACCGTGACGAACGCCGACGATGCGCCATGCCCGGAAACATCGGCAAGGTAGAAGGCAATGCGCCGCTCATCCACGCGGAAGTAGTCGGCAAAGTCGCCAGACAGGTACAACGACGGGATGATCTGGTGCTCGAAGGCAAACTCGCCAGCCACCCAGGGGCTTTCCGGCAGCATGTTCATCTGCACCTGGCGACCGGCGGTCTGGTCCTCCTGCAACAGGTGCAGGCTGGCCTCAAGCTCGCGGTTGGCCGCTTCCAGCTTGTCTCGGTAGCGTTGGTTTTCCAGCACCAGGCGCGAACGGTCCAGCGCTCGGCGCACCGAATGTTCGAGTACGGCAAGGTCTTCCAGCGGCTTGATCAGGTAATCGGCGGCACCCAGGCGCAAGGCCTCTACCGCGTCGCTCATCACCCCGGCACCGGAAACCACGATCACCGGCAATTGCGGGGCACGCTCGCTGATCTGGCGGATCAATTCGAGGCCGCCCATCTGCGGCATGCGCAGATCGCAGATCACGAGGTCGGGCTGGTGTTCTTCGAAGACCTGGAGCCCCTGCTGGCCGTTACCGGCCTGGAGGACGCTGAAGCCACTGTCTTCCAGATAGGCGGCGAGGCTCGCACGGACCACGTCGTCATCATCGATGATCAGCAGCGTTGCACTGATTTTCTGCATGTGGGCGAACGGCGCCGATTTGGGGTGATGCAGGGGCGTCTGCAAGGCTGACATCCGACTGCTGGAATTCTTTGTAGTAACGCTCTACTTGAGTTGTAGGCCAATAACAGTGGCCAGGCAACCGGCAGAGGTACCTCGTAAGGCGCAGACGGTACTCCCATCCGCCAGGCGTTTCAAGCATACGAGGGTCGAGTCGCTTGCAGTTTGGAGGGCAAATTACTGGCAGTTATAAGAAAGGCGATCACAGTGACAAAAAAGGCGACCCCAAGGTCGCCTTTTTTGCTGTGGCATGAATCAGAAATCGTCTTCGACTTCGCCATCCTTGACCCGGAACTCGCGGTTCTGCAGGTAGGCGTTGCGAATGAAGATGTATTTGTCACCCTGAATCAGCTTTTCCGCCGACAGCAGGCTGGCACGGGTGTCGACCACGTCCAGGGCGAAGATCGAATTGCGGGTCGGCACGTGGTCGATATAGCGGTAAGGCTTGGTGTAGGTATCCGGGTACTTGGCCAGTCCGTCACGCACGGTGCTCGGGCCCAGCAGCGGGATGACCACGTAGGGACCGCTTGGCACACCCCAGTAACCCAGGGTCTGGCCGAAGTCCTCGTCGTTGCGCGTCAGGCCCATCTTGGTGCCGACGTCGAAGAAGCCGCCGAGGCCGAAGGTGGTGTTGACGATCAACCGCGCCGTGTCCACGCCCGCCGCATGGGGCTTGAACTGCAACAGGTTGTTGGCCAGGTTGGTGACATCGCCCAGGTTCAGGAAGATGTTGTGGATACCGTCCTCGAGGAACTGCGGAGTGACTGCCTGGTAGCCCTTGGCCAATGGCTTGAGGGCATATGTGTCGAGGGTATCGTTGAAGCGGAAGATTGGCCGGTTGACCACCTCCCAGGGATCCTCCTCGGTGGCTGCCTGGGTGGCTGCCACGGGCACCAGCAACAGGCTGGCACAGACACAGGCCTGGGTGATTCGCTTGATCACGTCGGCACCGATCCTACGCATAAATGGTTCTCCATCGAATTTCTTGGCCGCAAGCGCAACGGGTCACACTGCAGGTACGGCGGCAGTATAGAGCCTTGCGGGCTGATAAACAGCTTTACACATTTTTGCTAAATATTTTGTGAACAACTGTTGCCGTCACAGGACCGTAACAATCAGCGAATAGCCTGCGGACTATTTCAGGGAAGTTGCCATGCACGATGCATCCGCCTTCACCGCTGTGCTGTTCGGCCTGCGCGGTTGCCTGGTCCAGGCCGCCAGCGGCAACCCACTGCCCGCCCCTGGCGCCCTCGAAGTGCTGGCCAGCTTGCGCCGCCAGCAGGTGCCTTGCATCTGGCTGGATGACCTGAACAGCGCACAAAGCCAGCGCCTGGCCGGCGTCCTGCCCGACTGGTTGCCCGGCCAGCGGGTCAATGGCGTGCGCTGGCCGGCACCCAATGCTTGCTGGCAGGCCCTGATGGCCCTGGCCAGCGACCGCCTGGATGGGTGCGTGCTGGTCAGCGGTGAACCGGCCTTGCTGCAGTCGGGGCTCAATGCAGGGCTGTGGACCATCGGCCTGGCCGCCTGCAGCCCTTCCTGCGACCTGGGTTCACAGCAGTGGCAGGCCATGAGCCCGCAGGAACAGGAGCTGGCCCGCGGCAAGGCCACGCTGGAATTGTTTCGCCTGGGCGTACACTCGGTGATCGACCACCTCGAGGCGCTGGACACTTGCCTGCTGGACATCGCCCAGCGCCGCCGCAAGGGCGAGAAGCCCTGACGCAATGCCATTGATGCGGATCATGCAAAGCGAGCGCAAGTGGATTACGCTTGGAGACAGGCACGAACCTTTGCCGCTTCGCTGAGGTCCATGCCTTGCCAAGCCATTGATGGAGAACAACCAATGCCTGCCCGCGAATTGCAAGAGCGCCTGAACAGCTTGCGCGAGCAACTGGATAGAAATGTCCCGCTGACGGATGAGGAGCTCGCCGCGCTCCACGAGGAAGCCAGACAGATCGAGGCGCAACTCAAACTCGAAGAAGCCACGCCGGACAACAACCTGGTGGATGGTGTGAACCTGGCGATCGAGCGCTTCGAGGCCGATCACCCCGACCTGACCGCTACCCTGCGCAGCATTGCCAACTCGCTGCACAGCATGGGTATCTGAAGCAACACGGGGCAAGCCCGCTCCCACAGGCCCTGCGCCGCATTCAAAGGCGGCGCAGAACCTGTGGGAGCGGGCTTGCCCCGCGAATGGGCCGCCAAGCGGCCCCTGTCACACTGAAACTACTGACGAACCAGGCGCAGGTTCTTCGGGCTGATCGCCCCGGTGCTGCGATAGGGGTTGATATCCAGCCCACCGCGGCGCACATACCGCGCATACACCGTCAAATGCTCCGGTTGCAGCAGGTTCTTCAGGTCCAGGTAAATCCGCTCCACGCATTGCTCGTGGAAGTCGGCATGCTGGCGGAAGCTGATCAGGTAGGTCAGCAGGCTGGCATGGTCCAGCGCCCTGCCCTTGTACTCCACCACTACACTGCCCCAGTCCGGCTGGCCGGTGACCGGGCAGTTGGATTTGAGCAGGTGGCTGTGCACGGTTTCTTCCACGACCCGCTCCGGGTTGCAGCGCAGCAACTCGGGCTGTGGTTCTTCGTAGTTGCTGATGGCCACATCCAGCGCATCGATGCACTGACCCGGCAACGCCACCACGCCTTGCGCCTCGACCTCGGCCAGGGTGCGCACCTGCACGCCCACAGGCTTGCCAGCGGCTGCCGACAAGTCCTTTTCCAGGCAGGCACGCAGCTCATCGATAGAAGCAAACGCCGTCTGGTTCAGCGAGTTCAGGTACAGCTTGAACGACTTCGACTCGATGATGTTCGGCGAGTCGGCCGGAATGGCGAACTCACCGATCGCCACCACCGGCTTGCCGGAGGGCAGCAGCCAGGACAGCTCGAAGCAGTTCCAGTAGTCAACGCCCTGCCACGGCAGGGTCTGGGCGGTTACGCCCAGCTCGGCCCATTTGGCCGTGCGCGGGATCGGGAACAGCAGCGAAGGCGTGTAGGTGGCGATGTATTCGCTGGACTTGCCCAGCGGAGAGTGTTCGGCAGCAGGATGCATGGAAACTGACCTGAAGGTTCGGAATTGCCCCTATTCTACCGTTTTTACCCTCTGCCTTGGAGCGCAAGTCACTCGATGGTCAGCGGCCCCACCATACCGGCCTGGTAATGCCCCGGCACGTTGCAGGCGAACTCGATGGGCGCGGACTTGCGGAAGGTCCAGGTCAGCTCGGCCCGCTGGCCGGGTTGCACCAGCACGGTGTTGCCCGCGTCGTGACCATGGGCGCCATGGCCCATCTGGCCGTGGTCCATGCCTTCGTGGTTCATGCCTGCGGTGAAGAGCTTGCCTTGCATGGCGAGCATTTCCTTCTGGTGCTCGGCATGCATGGCCTTGTCGCCCAGGTTGAATTCGTGAGGCAGCTTGCCTTCGTTGATCAGCACGAAGCGCACGGTTTCACCGGCCTTGACCTGCAGGTTCCTGGGTTCGAAGGAAATGTCCTTGAGCACCACCTCGACCGTGCGCGTGGCCTTCGCCGCCGGGGCCGGCTCGCCGAAGGCGAAGGTTTTGCCACTGTCTGCGAGGGCGGGCAGGCTTGCGAAGGCAAGAGCGGCGGCGATGAACAGGTGTTTCATGATGACTCCAAAGCATACAGCGGGGATGAGGTCATTTTAAGAAGGGCTGACTGGCAGCGACCTGACGGGAAGATTACAACTTTGTCAGCTTGGGCGACGCTGAACATAGTCACGTATCATTTCAGCCATTACACCGCTCCTTCAGGGGGCCGCGCCCCCATCCAGACTGCGGACACTGCATGAAACTGCTGATCGTCGAAGACCAGGCCCGCACCGGCCAATACCTGAGCCAGGGCCTCAACGAGGCCGGCTTTGCCACCGAACTGGCCGCCGATGGCGAAACCGGCCAGTTCCTGGCCCTGACCGGCGATCATGACCTGCTGATCCTCGACGTGATGCTGCCCGGTCGCGACGGCTGGCAGATTCTCCAGGCAGTCCGCCAGGCCGGCCTGGACACGCCGGTGCTGTTTCTCACCGCCCGCGATGCCGTCGAGGACCGTGTGCATGGCCTGGAACTGGGCGCCGACGATTACCTGGTCAAACCCTTTGCCTTCTCCGAACTGCTCGCCCGGGTACGCAGCCTGCTGCGCCGCGGCACCAGCCCCAGCCAGGACACCAGCCTGACGCTGGCCGACCTGCGCCTGGACCTGCTGCGCCGCCGCGCCGAACGTGCTGGCCAGCGCGTCGACCTGACCGCCAAGGAATTCGCCCTGCTCGAACTGTTGCTGCGGCGCCAGGGCGAGGTGCTGCCCAAATCGCTGATCGCCTCGCAGGTGTGGGACATGAATTTCGACAGTGACACCAACGTCATCGAAGTCGCCATCCGCCGCCTGCGCCTGAAGATCGACGACGCCCACCCCAACAAGCTGATCCACACCGTGCGTGGCATGGGCTACGTGCTCGAAGAGCGCCATGACTGATGCGCAGGCTCTCCCTCGGTAATCGCCTGGCGCTGCTGTTCGCCGCCTGCACCGCGGCCGTTTCGCTGGGCGCCGGCCTGCTGTTCAACCACGCCAGCAAGCAGCACTTCATCGAACTGGACCAGCAACTGCTGGAATCGCGCCTGTCGCTGTTCCGCACCCAGCTCGCCGGCCTGAACGGCCCTGGCGACCTGGAAAGCCGGCTACCCGCCCTGCGCAATGAGCTCAGCCATCAGGCCGACCTGGCCTTGCGCATCACCGGCAGCGATGGCGCACCGTGGTACGCCAGCCGCAACCCGTTGCCCGATGCCCCCTCTGGCACGGGCCTGGCGACCGTGCATGCGGAGGGGGTCGACTACCGCAGCCTGGCGGTACCCTTGAACGAGAGCGCCCGGCTGACACTGTTCCTCGACATCACTCACCACCAGCATTTCCTGCAGGGCATGCAGCGCCTGATCTGGCTGACCGTGGGCCTGTCGGCGCTGGCGACGGCATTGCTCGGCGCCTGGGCCGCACGCCGCGGATTGCGGCCGTTGCGCCAGATGGGCAAGGTGGCGGACAGCGTCTCGGCGCGCTCGCTGACCACCCGCCTGCCAGCGGAACAGATGCCCGAGGAACTGGCAGCGCTTGCCAGCACCGTGAATGCCATGCTGCAACGCCTGGATGACGCCTTCCAGCGCCTGTCGGCATTTTCCGCCGACATTGCCCATGAACTGCGCACGCCTCTTTCCAATCTGCTGACGCACACCCAGGTCACCCTCACCCGCCCACGCAGCCTCGAGGAATACCGCGAAGCCTTGCACGGCAACCTGGAAGAGCTGCAATGGATGGCGCAGATGATCAACGACATGCTGTTCCTCGCCAAGGCGGACCATGGCTTGCTGGTACCGGGCCAGGCGCCACTGGCCTTGCACCAGGAAGTGGATGCGCTGCTGGAGTACTACGGGCCGCTGGCCGAGGATGGCGAAGTACAGCTGTTGCGCGAGGGGGAAGCGACGCTGCGGGGGGATCGGCACATGTTGCGCCGGGCATTGTCCAACCTGCTCGACAATGCCCTGCGCTTTACGCCGGCTGGCGGGCAGATCTGCGTGACGCTGGAGCCGGGGGTGCGGATCTGCGTGGCCAATACGGGCGCAGCGATAGAAGCGGCGGCGTTACCGCGCTTGTTCGACCGTTTTTACCGAGTGGACCCGGCTAGGCGGGAAGGCAGCAGCGAGCATGCAGGGTTGGGTTTGGCGATTACCCGGTCGATCGTGCAGGCCCATGGCGGGAGCATTCGGGCGGAATGTGAAGGTGGGTGGACGCGGTTTGTGATCGAGTTGCCTGAGCGCCAGTGAGTCTGGGGCTGCTGCGCAGCCCATTCGCGGGACAAGCCCGCTCCCACAAGGACGGTGCTAAACCTGTGGGAGCGGGCTTGTCCCGCGAATGGGCCGCTACAGAATCACTCAAACCGCCAGCCCGATCGCCGGCTGCACCTGCGAGGCCCGATAAGCCGGGTAAATGGTCGCCAGGAAGCTCATCACCAACCCTGCCGTACAGATGATCCCCACATCCCCCCACTGCAACTCGGAAGGCAAGCTGCTGATGAAGTACACATCCGAGGTAAAGATGTGCTGCCCGCTCACCCGCTCCAGCCAGCCGACGATCTGGCTGACATTGAACGCGGCGATCACCCCGAGCACGCCACCGATCAGGGTGCCGACGATACCGATCAGGCTGCCCTGAACCATGAACGTGCCCATGATCTGCGCCGGCGTGGCACCCAGGGTACGCAGGATGGCGATGTCCGGCCCCTTGTCGTTCACCACCATCACCAACGTGGCGATGATGTTGAACGCCGCCACGGCAATGATCATCAGCAGCAACAGACCGATCATGGTCTTTTCCATTTTCATCGCACTGAACAGGCTGCCCTGGGTGTGCGACCAGTCGTCGGCGCGGTAGGCATCGCCCAGCCCGGCGGCGATGGCCTTGGACACTTCCGGTGCGGCATACAGGTCATGCAGCTTCAGCCGCACGCCCTGCACCTGGCCCGGCGCCCAGCGCTGCATCTCACCGGCATCGGCCATGTGGATATAGGCCTGGGAACCGTCCAGCTCGGCCCCGACCTTGAAGATGCCGACCACGGTCAGGCGCTGCATGCGCGGGGTGATGCCGCCCGGCTCCTTGCTGATTTCCGGCACGATCAAGGTCAGCTTGTCACCGGTATTGAGGCGGAAGCGGCGCGCGGTGAGCTCACCGATCACCACCCCATACTCACCCGGCTGCAAATCCTGCAAGCGGCCCTGGACGATGTGCCGACCAACGATCGACACCTTGCCCTCCTCGGCCGGGTCGATACCGCTGACCTGAATCGGCTGCATCGCCCCCTTGTAGGAAAGCATGCCTTCCATTTCGGTGATCGGCGCTGCCGCTATCACGGCAGGGTTCTTCAACGCAGCGTCGGCGGTCGCGCGCCAGTCCTCCAGCGGCTTCACCCCAAGGATCGCGGCGTGCGGCACCAGGCCGAGAATTCGCGAACTCATCTCGCGCTGGAAGCCGTTCATCACCGACAGCACCACGATCATCGCCAGCACGCCCAGTGACAGGCCGATCATCGAGGTCATCGAGATGAACGAGATGAAATGGTTGCGGCGCTTGGCACGGGTGTAGCGAGCACCGATGAACAAGGGCAAGGGTCTGAACATGTACGAAAACACCCAATGAAAAAATGTGGGGCGGCCTGGCTCAGATCGCGACCAGGTGGCCGTCGTCGAGCTTCAGTACGCGGTCCATCTGGCGCGCCAGATTGAGGTCGTGGGTCACTACCAGGAACGCCGTGCGCGAGGCACTGGACAGTTCCTGCATCAACTCCTGGATACCCTGGGCGGTGTGGTGATCGAGGTTGCCGGTTGGCTCGTCGAGCATCACCAGGCCCGGGCGGTTGACCAGGGCGCGGGCGATCGCTACACGCTGGCGCTCGCCACCGGACAGTTCGGCCGGCTTGTGGTTCAGGCGGTGGCTCAGGCCCACGCGCTTGAGCAGCGCCCCGGCGCGTTCACGTGCCTCAGGGATCGCGGTGCGGCCGATCAGCAGCGGCATGCACACGTTCTCCATGGCCGTGAACTCCGGCAGCAGGTGGTGGAACTGGTAGACGAAACCCAACTCGCGATTGCGCAGCAGGCCGCGGGCGCGCTCGCCCAGGGCCGACAGTTCCTCGCCTGCCAGCCAGACACTGCCCTGGGTCGGCCGGTCGAGGCCGCCCAGCAGGTTGAGCAAGGTGCTCTTGCCCGAGCCCGAACTGCCGACGATGGCCACCCGCTCACCGGCGTGCAGCTCAAGGTTGAGGCCGGACAATACCTGCACCGACTCCGGGCCCTCGTCGTAGGACTTGCCCAGGTTGCGGCAACTCAGAACGGCTTTATCACTCATGCGCGACTCACTCATAACGTAGCGCCTCTGCAGGCTGGGTGCGCGCCGCACGCCAGGCCGGGTACAGGGTGGCGAAGAAACTCAGGACCAACGCCGCACCACAGACCATGTACACGTCCTGGGACTGGATCTGCGACGGCAGGTAATCGATGAAATACACGTCGGCATTGAGGAACTTGTGCCCGATCAGTTTCTCGATGCCGGCGATCACCGCACTGACATTGAGCGCGGCCACGATCCCGACCACGGCGCCGATCAGCGTGCCGATCACCCCGATCACCGTGCCCTGGACCATGAAGATGGCCATGATCTGCCCAGGCGTGGCGCCGAGGGTGCGCAGGATGGCGATGTCACCACGCTTGTCGTTGACCACCATCACCAGGGTGGAAATGATGTTGAACGCGGCCACCGCGACGATCAGCAACAGCAGCAGGCCGATCATGGCCTTTTCCATGCGGATCGCCTGGTACAGATTGCCGTGGGTACGGGTCCAGTCGCGGCTGTAGTACTCCTGGTCGCCCAACTGCTGGGCGATGCTCCAGGCCACACGCGGCGCCTGGAACAGGTCGTCGAACTTCAGGCGCAGGCCCTGTACCTGGTCCGCCTTCCAGCGGTGCAGGCGGGACAGGTCGGCAATGTTGGTCAGGCCCAGGTAGCCGTCGATCTCGCCGGCACCGACATGGAAGGTACCGACCACCGTGAAGCGCTTCATGCGCGGGAACATCCCCGCCGGCGTGACGCTGACCTCGGGCGCGACGAAGGTGAGCTTGTCGCCGATGGCCACACCCAGCTTGGCGGCGGCCTTGTCGCCGATCATGATGCCCCACTCGCCTGGCGCCAACTGGTCGAGGCGGCCTTGCAGGATGAAGTTGTCGATGATCGACACTTCACGCTCGCGGGCTGGGTCGATGCCGTTGAGCAGCACCTTCTGCACCTTGCCGTCATGGGTCAGCAGGCCCTGCATCTGGGTGTACGGGGCAACCGCCAGCACCTGCGGATTCTGCTTTACTTGTTGGGCAAGCGCAGGCCAGTCGTTGATCGGCTGGCCGCTCTCCAGCGTGGCATGCGGGATCATGCCCAGCACGCGGGTACGCATCTCGTGGTCGAAACCGTTCATGACCGAGAGCACCACGATCATCACCACCACGCCCAGGGCGAGGCCGATCATCGAGGTCAGGGAAATGAACGAGACGAAGTGATTACGGCGCTTGGCACGGGTATAACGCGTGCCGATGAATGCGAAAAGAGGTCTGAACATGTCGGGGCTTGTTCGGATGAAAGGGAACGTCCTTGTGGCGAGGCGCCTGTGGCGGCTTTACACTCGGACCACCGCCGCTACCATGGGTTCGCCATGACGACATTAGACGAAGAAGATCGCCGCGAATACTACCGCATCGAAGATCGGATCGCACTGGAAATAAGCCCTTTGAGCGCGGCCGAAGCCCTTGAGCCAGAACTGTTGCAGGATGATTCACCACTGTTCAACCTGCTCAGCGAGCTGCACCTCAGCGACTTCGAGTCACAGCACCTGCTGCGCCAGCTGAGCGACAAGGACCGTATCCTGGCGGCTTTCCTGCGGGCACAGAACAAACGCCTCGACCTGCTCAGCGCCGTCGTCGCGCAAAGCCTGATCGGCGAGATCGGCCAGCCGCAACGGGTGATCATCTCCGAGGGCGGCATCGAATTCGCCCAGCCCCAACAGATTGCCCCCGGCACCCGGGTAAAACTGAAGATGGTGCTGATGCCGCGTGCCCACGGCCTGCTGCTGCGCGGCAAGGTCACCCATTGCGACCCACGCCCGGAAGGGGGCTTCGAGGTCGGCACCGAATTCATCGACATGACCGACGCCCAGCGCCAACTGCTGGCCCGCTACATCCTGCAGCGCCAGCAACAACAACGCCGCCAACAACTGGAACTGGAAGATCCCGCTTCCTGAGCTTTTTTCATTCTTGACCTGAAGGAACGAACGTGACCCTCATTTACGGCCACCGTGGCGCCAAGGGCGAAGCGCCCGAGAATACCCTGACCAGCTTCCGCCAGTGCCTGTCCCACGGCGTCAACCGCTGCGAACTGGACCTGCACCTGTCGGCCGACAACGAGCTGATGGTCATCCACGACACGTCGCTCAAGCGCACCACCGGCCGGCGCGGCAAGGTGGTCGAACACCCGGCAGCCGACCTGGTCACCTACGACGCCCGCAAGGGCGGCCCGGGCCATGTGCAGCCCTGCCCTATCCCGCGACTTGAAGAACTGTTCGAAAAATGCGCCTTCGAGCACTGGCAGCTGGAGGTCAAGAGTGCTTCGCGCACCCGCGCCGCCACCACGGTGCTGGCCATTCGCGAACTGGCCCAGCAGTACGGGCTGCTGGACAAGGTGACCATCACCTCCAGCTCACGCGAAGTACTGGGTGCGGCACTGGAACTGGTGCCGGACGTGAAGCGCGGGCTGGTCGCCGAATATGCCTGGCTCGACCCGCTGAAGGTGGCGCAGAACTATGGCTGCGAGATGCTGGCCTTGAACTGGACACTGTGCACCCCGGAACGTCTGCTCAAGGCGCAGGGCCAGGGTTTGCATGTGTCGGTGTGGACGGTCAACGAACCGGCACTGATGCGCCGGCTCGCTGACTTTGGCGTGGACAGCCTGATTACAGACTTTCCCGGTTTGGCCAAGACCACCCTCGGGTAGGGCTGAAATCGGTCTCCCCGACCGGCTCAGGCCACCGGCCGGAGCCGCTTAAAAAAGCCGGTTCAGACCGTCGTAGGCAGCTACCCGATAGGCTTCGGCCATGGTCGGGTAGTTGAACGTGGTGTTGACGAAGTACTTCAGGTTATTCAGCTCGCCCGGCTGGTTCATGATCGCCTGGCCGATGTGGACGATTTCCGAAGCCTGGTAGCCGAAGCAGTGCACGCCGAGGATTTCCAGGGTTTCACGGTGGAACAGAATCTTCAGCATGCCCTGCGGCTCGCCAGCGATCTGCGCACGGGCCATGCCCTTGAAGAACGCCTTGCCCACTTCGTAAGGCACCTTGGCCTGGGTCAGCTCCTGCTCGTTCTTGCCGATCGAGCTGATCTCCGGGATGGTGTAGATGCCGGTCGGCACATCGTTGACGAAGCGCCAGCTGCCGTTGTCGACAATGCTGCCGGCCGCCGAGCGACCCTGGTCGTGGGCGGCACTGGCCAGGCTCGGCCAGCCGATCACGTCACCGGCGCCATAGATGTTCGGCACGGTGCTGCGGTAGGCCTCGTCGACCTCGATCTGGCCACGGCTGTTGACCTTGATGCCGATGTTCTCCAGGCCCAGCTTGTCGGTGTTGCCGGTACGACCGTTGCACCACAGCAAGGCGTCGGCCTTGATCTTCTTGCCCGACTTCAGGTGCAGGATCACGCCGTTGTCCAGGCCTTCGACCCGCTCGTACTCCTCGTTGTGGCGCACGGTGATGTTGTTGTTGCTGAAGTGGTAGCTCAGCGCCTGGGAGATTTCCGAGTCCAGGAAGCTCAGCAGCTGGCCACGGTTGTCGACCAGCTCCACCAGCACACCCAGGCCGCTGAAGATCGAGGCGTATTCACAACCGATCACGCCGGCACCATAGACGATCAGCTTGCGCGGGGTGTGGCTCAGGCTGAGGATGGTGTCGCTGTCGTAGACGCGCGGGTGATGGAAGTCGATGTCGGCCGGGCGATACGGACGCGAGCCGGTGGCGATGATGATGTGCTTGGCGTTGAGTTTTTCCACCACGCCGTTGGGGCAGACCACTTCGACGGTCTGCTCGTCGGCGAAGCTGCCGGTGCCGAAGAACACGTCGACGCGGTTACGGGCGTAGTAGCCGGTGCGCGAGGCGACCTGCTTGGAAATCACCTTCTCGGCGCTCTTGAGCACGTCAGGGAAGGAGAACCAGCGCGGCTCACCGATGGCACGGAACATCGGGTTGGTGTTGAACTGCATGATCTGCCGCACCGAGTGACGCAGTGCCTTGGACGGGATGGTGCCCAGGTGGGTGCAGTTGCCACCGACCTGACGACGGCTATCGACCATCGCCACCTTGCGCCCTGCTTTGGCGGCGTTCATTGCCGCACCTTCTCCGGCCGGGCCGGAACCCAACACCACTACGTCGTAGTTGTAGACAGCCATGCGTACTCCTTCAGAACTGGCCCGCCGGCCACGGTCGCCGCGGGACTCGATCATGCCGCCGGGGCGTCATGAGAAAATTCGTGTGCAGTCTAATCAAGCGTGAACGCCGCGCACATTAACCCTTGGTCGCGTCGTAGGCCAATTTTGCCTGCACTACATGTTATTGCCCGATTCCATGGCCTTGATCTTCCCTGCTTGCGCTTTCACTCGCCTTTCGTTGCCCGTTCGAACGCGGGCGTAGCTCGGGAGACGAAACCACCCTCTACCCGGGTCACCAGTACGGCGGCCAGGTCATGGGCCACGGCAAAGTCCCAACCGCGCTCCGGCCCAAGGACTAGCAGCAGGGTCGAGTAGCCGTCGGCTTGCAGCGCCGAGCCATCGAGTACAGTGACTGCAGCCAGGTCATGTTCGACCGGCCGCCCGAGGCGGGCATCGAAGGTGTGCGAATAGCGCCGGCCATTCTCCTCGAAATAGTGGCGATAGTCACCCGAGGTCGATAGCGCAAGGCCATTGACCGGGATGACCTGCCTAGCGATCTGGCGGTCTTCGCGGGGCAGCTCCAGGGCAATGCGCCATGGGCTGCCATCGGGCTTGCGGCCGACGGCCTTGAGCTCGCCCGTGACCTCGGCGACGAAACTGGCCACCCCCATGGCGCGCAGGCGCTCGGCAATCAGGTCGACGGCATAGCCGGCGGCGATGCTGTTGAAATCCAGCTGCACCGGCGCGTCCTTGCACAGCGTTTGGCCGTCGATACGCAGGTGACGGTAGCCTACGCGCTGCCGGGCCTGAGCCAGGGCCTGCGGGTCGGGGACCTGCTCGTGACGGGACTGGGGGCCGAAGCCCCAGAGGTCGAGCAGCGGCTCGACAGTGAGGTCGAAGGCGCCCTCGCTCTGCTCGGCCAGGTGCTGGCCGAGGGCGACCAGTTCGAGCATGTCGGATGGCAAGGTCAGGCACTGGTTGGCGGGGAGCAGGTTGAACTGGCTGACGATGGAGTCGCCGCGGTAGGTCGAGTAGTGCTGGTCGATGCCTTGCAGGAGGGTTTCGACGGCGGCCTGGACCTGGGCAGGTGCTGGGCCGCCGGGTTCGCGCACGTACTGGATGCTGTAGCTGCTGCCCATGGTCGGGCCGCCCAGGCGTTCCAGGGCTGGGCCCTGATTGCAGGCAGTGAGGAGCATCAGGAGGAACAGGAGGGCTGTGCGCAAGTTCGAACTCTCGGTTGTCGGTACTGGCCCTATCGCCGGCAAGCCGGCTCCCACAAAAAAGCAGGCCTGCGCTGTTCCTGTGGGAGCCGGCTTGCCGGCGATAGGGCCAGTACAGACACAATAAATGCAGGGCAAAAAAAACGGGAACCCGAAGGTTCCCGTTTTTTCATTGCCTTACAAGCGAATCAGCGTGGAAACGCTGGCGGGTTCACACCAGCCATCTCTTCCATCACGCGAACCACCTGGCAGCTGTAACCGAACTCGTTGTCGTACCAGACGTACAGAACAACGCGGTTGTCGTTGCAGATGGTAGCTTCGGCATCGACCACACCGGCGTGGCGCGAGCCAACGAAGTCGGTGGAGACCACTTCCTGGGAGCTGACGTAGTCGATCTGCTTGTGCAGTTCCGAGTGCATGGCGGTCTGGCGCAGGTACTCGTTGATTTCCTCGCGGCTGGTACCCTTTTCCAGGTTCAGGTTGAGGATGGCCATCGACACGTTCGGCGTCGGCACGCGAATGGCGTTGCCGGTCAGCTTGCCCTTGAGCACTGGCAGTGCCTTGGCGGCTGCGGTGGCGGCACCGGTTTCGGTGATGACCATGTTCAGCGGCGCGGCACGGCCACGGCGGCTGCCCTTGTGGAAGTTGTCGATCAGGTTCTGGTCGTTGGTGAACGAGTGAACGGTTTCGACGTGACCATTGATGATGCCGTACTGGTCGTTGATGGCCTTGAGCACCGGCACGATGGCGTTGGTGGTGCAGGAGGCGGCCGAGATGATCTTGTCATCGGCGGCGATGTCACCGTGGTTGATGCCGTGCACGATGTTCTTCAGCGCGCCTTTGCCCGGTGCGGTGAGGATCACGCGGGCAGCGCCCGGGCAGGCCAGGTGCTGGCCCAGGCCGTCAGCGTCACGCCATACGCCGGTGTTGTCGACGATCAGTGCGTTCTCGATGCCGTACTGGGTGTAGTCGACTTCGCTCGGGCTCTTGGCATAGATGATCTGGATCAGGTTGCCGTTGGCGGTGAGGGTGTTGTTGGCTTCGTCGATGGTGATGGTGCCATCGAACGGGCCATGTACCGAGTCACGGCGCAGCAGGCTGGCGCGCTTGACCAGGTCGTTCTCGGCGCCTTTGCGCACGACGATTGCGCGCAGACGCAGGCCATCGCCACCACCGGTCTTCTCGATCAGGATGCGCGCCAGCAGGCGGCCGATGCGGCCGAAGCCGTACAGGACGACGTCGGTGCCCTTGCGCGCCGAAGCGTTCTGTTGGCCAACCACGTCGGCCAGCTCTTCACGCACGAACTGCTCGGCGCTGCGGCCGTTGCCTTCCTGCTTGAACTTGTTCGCCAGCTTGCCCAGGTCGACCGAAGCGGCGCCCAGTTTCAGCTCGCTCATGGCCTTGAGCAGGGGGAATGTCTCGTGGACGGACAGTTCGGTTTCGTCGGTTTGACGATGACGCGCAAAGCGGTGGGCCTTGAGGATCGAGATAACCGAACGGTTGATCAGGCTGCGGCCATAAATCGAGCTCACCACGTTGTTATTGCGGTAGAGCTGACCGATAAGCGGGATCATCGCTTCAGCCAGAGCTTCACGATCAATCCACTCACCAAGACACTGGTCGGGCTTCTGAGTCACGGGAACCTTCCACATGTAGGGGGAGAAAAAAGGGGCTACATTATGACGCCCCAACGCGTAACCGGCAATGAGCACCTGTCGCCGGAGCCCAAGCCTGTGTTCATGCCCCTTTCGGAGCCTGACAGCACGCACCGGCACCGGTACAATCGATCTCTTTGCCGCAACGCTTGGAGTGCAATCTCCCGTGTCAGTTCTGCGCCTACCGCAAATGTCGGCCACGGCCGGCAAACAAACCTGGGGCAACCTGCCCGGTGCCGCCCTCAGCCTGGCCATCGCCGAAGCCGCCAGCAGTGCTGGTCGCTTCACCCTGCTGCTGACCGCCGACAGCCAGGCCGCCGATCGCCTGGAACAGGAGCTGCGCTTCTTTGCCCCGGAGCTGCCGGTGCTGCCGTTTCCCGATTGGGAAACCCTGCCCTACGACCTGTTCTCGCCGCACCAGGACATCATTTCCCAGCGCATCGCCAGCCTCTACCGGCTGCCGGAGCTGAGCCATGGCATCCTCGTCGTGCCGATCACCACCGCCCTGCACCGCCTGGCGCCAACGCGCTTTCTGCTCGGCAGCAGCCTGGTGCTGGACGTGGGCCAGACCATCGACGTGGAACAGATGCGCACGCGCCTGGAAGCCAGTGGCTACCGCTGCGTCGACACGGTCTACGAGCATGGCGAGTTCGCCGTGCGCGGGGCGCTGATCGACCTGTTCCCGATGGGCAGCAAGCTGCCCTACCGCATCGACCTGTTCGACGACGAAATCGAGACCCTGCGCACCTTCGACCCGGAGACCCAGCGCTCGATCGACAAGGTCGACTCGATCCGCCTGCTGCCGGCGCGCGAATTCCCCATGCAGAAGGAAGAGGTGACGCGCTTCAAGGCGCGCTTCCGCGAGCGTTTCGACGTCGACTTCCGCCGCAGCGCGATCTTCCAGGACCTGGCCAGCGGCATCATTCCCGCCGGCATCGAGTACTACCTGCCGCTGTTCTTCGAAGAAACCTCGACCCTGTTCGACTACCTGCCCAGCGACACCCAGGTGTTCTCCCTGCCGGGCGTCGAACAGGCCGCCGAGCACTTCTGGAACGATGTGCGCGGGCGTTATGAAGACCGCCGCGGCGACCTGACCCGCCCACTGCTGCCACCGGCCGAGCTGTTCCTGCCGGTAGAAGACTGCTTCGCCCAGCTCAAGCAGTGGCCACGGGTGGTGGTCAGCGCCGACGAAGTGGAACCGGGTGCCGGCCGCGAGCGCTTCCCTGCACGCGCCCTGCCCAACCTGGCCATCGAGGCCAAGGCCAACCAGCCATTGGCGGCATTGTCCGAATTCCTCGACCAGTTCCCTGGCCGGGTGCTGTTCACTGCCGAGTCGGCGGGTCGTCGCGAGGTCCTGCTGGAGCTGCTCGAACGCCTCAAGCTGAGGCCGCAGACGGTCGAAGGCTGGACTGACTTCATTACCGGCAAGGAACGCCTGGCGATCACCATCGCCCCGCTCGACGAGGGCCTGCTGCTCGAAGACCCGGGCCTGGCCCTGGTCGCCGAAAGCCCGCTGTTCGGCCAGCGCGTGATGCAGCGCCGGCGCCGCGACAAGCGCGGCGAGGCCGCCAACGATGCGGTCATCAAGAACCTCACCGAACTGCGTGAAGGCGCGCCGGTGGTGCACATCGACCACGGCGTAGGGCGTTACCTGGGCCTGGCCACCCTGGAGATCGAAGGCCAGGCCGCCGAGTTCCTGACCCTGGAATACGCCGAGGGCGCCAAGCTCTACGTGCCGGTGGCCAACCTGCACCTGATCGCCCGCTACACCGGCAGCGACGACGCCCTGGCGCCCCTGCACAGGCTGGGTTCGGAAGCCTGGCAGAAGGCCAAGCGCAAGGCCGCCGAGCAGGTTCGCGACGTGGCTGCCGAGCTGCTCGATATCTACGCCCGCCGTGCCGCGCGCAAAGGCTACGCCTTCGCCGACCCGGCTGCCGACTATGCCACCTTCAGTGCCGGCTTCCCCTTCGAGGAAACCCCGGACCAGCAGAACGCCATCGAAGCCGTGCGCGCCGACATGCTCGCGGCCAAGCCGATGGACCGCCTGGTGTGTGGCGATGTCGGTTTCGGCAAGACCGAAGTGGCCATGCGCGCGGCCTTCATTGCCGTGCACAGTGGCCGCCAGGTGGCCGTCCTGGTGCCCACCACCCTGCTCGCCCAACAGCACTACAACAGCTTCCGCGACCGCTTCGCCGACTGGCCGGTGACGGTCGAGGTGATGAGCCGCTTCAAGTCGGCCAAGGAAGTGGCCGCCGCCGCCGCCGACCTCGCCGAAGGCAAGATCGATATCCTCATCGGCACCCACAAGCTGCTGCAGGACGATGTGCGCTTCAAGGACCTGGGCCTGGTGGTGATCGACGAAGAGCACCGCTTCGGCGTACGCCAGAAGGAGCAGCTCAAGGCCCTGCGCAGCGAGGTGGATATCCTCACCCTGACCGCCACGCCGATCCCGCGCACCCTGAACATGGCCGTGGCCGGCATGCGCGACTTGTCGATCATCGCCACGCCACCGGCGCGGCGCCTGTCGGTGCGCACCTTCGTCATGGAGCACAACAACAGCACGGTCAAGGAAGCCCTGCTGCGGGAGCTGCTGCGCGGCGGCCAGGTGTACTACCTGCACAACGACGTGAAGACCATCGAGAAGTGCGCCGCCGACCTCGCCGAGCTGGTTCCGGAAGCGCGTATCGGCATCGGCCACGGGCAGATGCGCGAGCGTGAACTGGAGCAGGTGATGAGCGACTTCTATCACAAGCGCTTCAACGTGCTGATCGCCTCGACCATCATCGAAACCGGCATCGACGTGCCCAGCGCCAACACCATCGTCATCGAGCGCGCCGACAAGTTCGGCCTGGCCCAGCTGCACCAGCTGCGCGGCCGGGTCGGGCGCAGCCACCACCAGGCTTACGCCTACCTGCTGACCCCTGCGCGGCAGAAGGTCAGCAGCGACGCCGAGAAGCGCCTGGAGGCCATCGCCAACACCCAGGACCTGGGGGCAGGCTTCGTCCTGGCCACCAACGACCTGGAAATCCGCGGTGCCGGCGAGCTGCTCGGCGAAGGCCAGAGCGGACAGATCCAGGCCGTGGGCTTCACCCTCTACATGGAAATGCTCGAACGCGCGGTCAAGGCCATCCGCAAGGGTGCGCAACCGAACCTCGAGCAGCCCCTGGGTGGCGGCCCGGAGATCAACCTGCGCCTGCCGGCGCTGATCCCCGAGGACTACCTGCCGGACGTGCACGCGCGCCTGATCCTGTACAAACGCATTGCCTCGGCGGCCGACGAAGAAGGCCTCAAGGACCTGCAGGTGGAAATGATCGACCGCTTCGGCCTGTTGCCCGAGCCGACCAAGAACCTGATGCGCCTGACCCAACTCAAGCTGCAGGCAGAAAAGCTCGGCATCAAGAAAGTCGACGCCGGCCCCAATGGCGGCAAGCTCGAATTCGAGGCCGAAACCCCCGTCGACCCGCTGACCCTGATCAAGCTGATCCAGGGCCAGCCCAAACGCTACAAGTTCGAAGGCGCGACCCAGTTCCGCTTCCTCGTGCCAATGGAACGCCCCGACGAACGATTCAACACTTTGGAAGCGCTGTTCGAGCGCTTGACCCCACAGACAGCCTAAGGAAGAAACATGCGTGCCATCCGTTGCCTGACCTTGTTGCTTGCGCTGTTCGCGCCGGCCGCCTTCGCCGAAGGCTTGTATCAGGTGGAAATGATCCTGGTGCGGCAAAACAGCGTGCCCGCCTTCACCAGCCCGTTCGCGCCGGAAGACTGGAGCGCCGGCGCCCCGCGCCTGGACAAGGGTGCCGAACGCCCACTGGCGCTGGAAGATGAAGTCACCCGCCTGCAGGCCACCGCCGACTACACCGTGCTGCTGCACAAGGCCTGGCAGCAGCAGGTCGGCAGCGAGCCCAGCCGCATCGCCCTGGGCGCCGGCCAGGAGCAGTTCGGGCACTTCCCGATCGAAGGCAACCTGAGCCTCACCGAAGGCCGCTTCATCGCAGTGGAGGCCAACTTCTGGGTCAACCAGCTCGACAGCAACGGCAACGTGCTGCAGAGCGAACAGTTCAAGCAGAACAACAGCAACATGAAGGGCGGCCAGCTGACCTTCATGGACGGCGGCCACCTGGCGCTGCTGTTGAAGGTTACCCCGCCCGGCACACCGAAAACGCCGGTGATGGACCCGGAGATGATGGAGCAGTGATGTGAGCAAGGAGGATGCGCAGCAGCTGCTGAAGGCTCACCCGGACTGGGTCGACTACATCCAGGAGGGAGCCCTGAAGCGAGGCCGCGAATACGCCGCGCAAGCGCGCACGCGAATCCTGTCACTGAATGAAAAGTCCATCGAAGCCACCTGCGAGGGATCGTCTGGTGAACGCTACAGCCAGACGATCCAACTGCTGCTGAACGGCCCCGAACTGCGCATTTTCGGGCGCTGCAGCTGCCCGGTCGGCTTGAATTGCAAACACTGTGTCGCCGTCGTGCTGAATGTGCAGCAGGGTGGCCGGCCGCTCGACAGCCAGATGGCCCCACAGCAAGCGGCGCTGCTGCTGTCCCCTGCTCTCGACCAATGGGTTGAGACACTCGAAACCACCGGGCAACGGGTGGCCGCGCCCAAGCCCCAACGCAAAGGCCCGGCCATTCACTACCTGATCCATGCGGGCAATCAGCATTGCACGCTGGAAGTGGTCAAAGGCACCCGGCAAGCGGACGACACCGTGCACTTTGGCAAGATCACCTCCTTGCCTGAACTGATCTACTACCCACCCCGCTACGTCACCCAGGACGATGCCCGGTTGCTGCGCCTGATCGATGCCAGCAGCGATGCGACGCGCCCCGTGGTCGACCTGGAAGGCAAGCAAGGTGCGGAATTGCTCGGCTACGCCCTGGCCACAGGGCGCCTGCATTACAACAGCGATCCCCTCCCGCTGCTGGCCGGGCCGGAAATTCAGGCCAGGTTCCGCTGGGTCAGGCTGGATGATGGCAGCTACCGTGGCGCCTGGTACCACGGCGAGCAGACCCAATTGCTGGCACTGCCCGTCGAACCCATGTACTACGTCGACCGAACGGCGCACCTGCTTGGCAAGCTGCAGCATGACCTGGACCCCTTCATTGCCAGCCAGCTTGCACGCGCGCCCACCGTCCCAGAACACCTGGTCGTACCCTTGAGTCATCGATTGAACGCCTTGAACCGCCAAGTCCCAACGCCTACCACCGTCAGCACCGAGCAGCTCGATGGCGTCCTGCCAAGAGGTCATCTGACCCTCGGCAGCCTCGAATTCAGCGCCTACATGCCCAAGACCGGCCGTATGCAGCGCCAGATGCAACACCGCGCCGCCTTGTCGTTCGACTACGATGGCCTGCGCGCCATCGGCAGTGACGACAAGCCCCTGGCCCGCCTGATCGGCGCCACCAGCCAGCGTATTCGCCGCCAGCCCCAGGCCGAGCAGGCGCTGCGCAAGGCCCTGCGCGACCTCGGCTTCAAGCCCGCCACCCGGCAGAGCAAGGCACTCCCCGACAGCGCCGGCGAGATGCACCAGCTGCCCGATGACGAAGCCTGGCTGCACTTCGCCCGCGAAGGCTTGCCGCGCTTGCGCGAAGCGGGTTGGGACATCGACATTCACCGCGATTTCGCCTTCAACCTGCAGGAAGTGGACGACTGGTACGCCAGCATCGACGAAGCCCCAGGCCACGAATGGTTCGACCTGGAGCTGGGCATCGTCGTCGACGGCCAGCGCCACAGCCTGCTGCCGATCGTGCTGCAACTGCTGCGCAGCAACCCGGAACTGCTGCGCCCCAGCGAGCTGGCCCGACGCAGTGACGACGAGCACCTGCTGATCGACCTCAACCGTGGCCGCCTGGACAGCCCGGCACTTCGCGTCGCCTTGCCCTACGGGCGGATCAAGGCGGTGATGGGCACCCTTGGCGAGCTGTACCTGCACGAAGACGCCGTCGGCCCGACCCTGCGCATGGACCGCGCCGACGCGGCGCGCCTGAACGACATCGAGCACCTGCCCCTGCACTGGGAAGGCGGCGCCCATGTGCGTGACCTCGGCCGGCGCCTGCGCGATGCCCGCGACCTGCAGGTCGAACTGCCCACCGAGCTGAACGCAACCCTGCGCCCCTACCAGCAGCAAGGCCTGAACTGGCTCCAGGCCCTGCGCGAAATGGGCACTGGCGGCATCCTCGGCGACGACATGGGTCTGGGCAAGACCCTGCAGACCCTCGCCCACCTGCTGCTGGAAAAGCAGCACGGGCGCCTGGCCAACCCGGCCCTGGCGGTAATGCCCACCAGCCTTGTGCCCAACTGGCTGGACGAGGCCCACCGCTTCGCCCCGGGCCTGCGCGTGCTGGCCCTGCACGGCCCTGGCCGCAGCAAGCATTTCGACAAGCTGGGCGACTACGACCTGGTGCTCACCACCTATGCCCTGGTGCCGCGGGACCTGCCTCACCTGCGCGAAAAAACCTGGAGCGTGCTGGTGCTCGACGAAGCGCAGAACATCAAGAGCAGCACCAGCAAGGCCGCCCTCGCCGTCTGCGAGTTGCAGGCCAACCAGCGCCTGTGCCTGACCGGCACGCCGATGGAAAACAACCTGGGCGAGCTGTGGTCACTCTTCCACTTCCTGATGCCCGGCTGGCTGGGCGAGGTCAAGCGCTTCAACCAGGAGTACCGCGCGCCGATCGAGCGCCATGGCGACAGCGAGCGCCTGGCCCACCTGGTCAGCCGCATACGCCCGTTCCTGCTGCGCCGCACCAAGGAACAGGTGGCCACCGAACTGCCGGCCAAGACCGAAATGGTCCACTGGGTCGAGCTCAGCGACGCCCAGCGCGACACCTACGAGGCGGTGCGGGTGGCCATGGACAGGAAAGTGCGCGACGAGATTGCCCGCAACGGCGCGTCACGCAGCCAGATCGTGATCCTCGACGCCCTGCTCAAGCTGCGCCAGGTGTGCTGCGACCTGCGCCTGGTCAAAGGCGTCGAGAGCAAAGGCAACCAGGCCGACAAAGGCAAGCTCGGCGCATTGCTGGAGATGCTCGACGAGCTGCTCAGCGAAGGGCGGCGGGTTTTGCTGTTTTCGCAGTTCACTTCGATGCTGGCGCTGATCGAGCAGGAGTTGGAAAAACGCAAGATCCGCTACAGCCTGCTCACTGGCGACACCCGCGACCGGCGCACGCCGGTGCAGCAGTTCCAGCAGGGCGACAGCGAGGTGTTTCTGATCAGCCTCAAGGCCGGCGGCGTCGGCCTGAACCTGACGGCTGCGGATACGGTGATCCACTTCGACCCGTGGTGGAACCCGGCCAGCGAAAACCAGGCCACCGACCGCGCCTATCGAATCGGCCAGGACAAGCCGGTGTTCGTGTTCAAGCTGATTACCCGGGGTACGGTGGAAGAGAAGATCCAGCAATTGCAGCAGGAGAAGGCCGCGTTGGCGGCGAGCCTGCTCGATGGCGGGCAGGCGGGGCAGTGGCGGCTTGGGGATGAGGAGATCGAAGCGCTGTTTGCCCCATTGCCCGGAAAGCGTGGGCGCTAGGACCGGCCCCTTCGCGGGACAAGCCCGCTCCCACAGGAACACTGCAATGGTCAATCGAGTGCAAATTCCTGTGGGAGCGGGCTTGTCCCGCGAAGGGGCCGGTACAGCCCGCTGATCAGTCGATCAACTGCGCGTCCTTCAAAGCCCCCAGCGCCTCCAGCCAACGCGGTTGCTGTCGGTAATCGGTACGCGCAAAGCCCTGCCCTCGCATCCGCGCAATCCGCGACGAAGGCTTGACCTTCAAGCGCTGCGCCGCCGTCAACGCCAGCTCAGCCGCCGCCCGGTCATTGCACACCAGGCCCATGTCGCAACCGGCGCTCAACGCCGCCTCGATACGGTTCGCCGCATCGCCGACCACATGCGCCCCAGCCATCGACAGGTCATCACTGAAGATCACCCCGTCAAAGCCCAGCTCGCCACGCAGGATATCCTGCAGCCAACGGCGCGAGAACCCGGCAGGCTGGTTGTCGATCTGCGGGTAGATGACGTGCGCCGGCATCACCGCCGCCAGCTGCCCACTGAGACGGGTGAACGGCACCAGGTCGGCCTGGCGCAGTTGCTCCAGGCTACGCTCGTCGGTGGGGATGGCCACGTGCGAGTCCGCCTCGGCCCAGCCATGCCCTGGGAAGTGCTTGCCGCAAGCGGCCATGCCCGCGGCGTTCATGCCGCGAATGAACGCACCGGCCAATTGCGTGGCACGCTGGGGGTCGCCTTCGAAGGCACGGCTGCCAACCACCGCGCTGCGCTGGTGATCCAGGTCCAGTACCGGAGCGAAACTCAGGTCCAGGCCGACCGCCAGCACCTCGGTGGCCATCAACCAGCCGCATTGCTCGGCCAGGTACTCGGCATTGGCGTTGTCGGCGATCGCGCGCATGGCGGGCAACCGTACGAAACCTTGACGCAGACGCTGCACCCGACCGCCCTCCTGATCCACCGCGAGGATCAGGTCGGGGCGCACGGCGCGGATAGACGCACACAGCTCACGCACCTGGCGCGGGCTGTCGATGTTGCGGGCAAAGATGATCAGGCCGGCCACTTCAGGCTGGCGCAAGAGCTGGCGGTCCTCGGCGGTCAGCCATTTACCGGCGATATCCACCATCAGGGAGCCTTGCAGGCTGGCGGTCATAGACAATCCTTCATTGCAAACTAATGGAAGCCCACTGAGGGCAGGCGGCCTCGTCGATACGCACCGGGCAATGCGCCGGTACACGCTCGAACAGGCCAATCAGATCGGTGTTGCGCAGGCGTATGCAGCCATGGGACAGCGGTACGCCCAAGGGTTCCGTGTCCGGCGTGCCATGCAGGTAGATGTAGCGGCGGAAGGTGTCCACCGCGCCCAGACGATTGACTCCCGGCTCGCAACCACTGAGCCAGAGGATGCGGGTCAGGATCCAGTCACGCCCGGGAAATTGCGCGTGCAAGGGCGGCGACCAGATCTCACCGGTCCAGCGCCGCTCGCTTAGCACTGCATTGAGTGGCAAGCCCGCGCCGATTCTCGCGCGCACCTGATGCAACCCACGCGGCGTACACCCCGATCCATTGCGCTCACCGGCACCGTTGCGCGCAGTAGACACTTCCAGGCGCACGCGCAGCTGCCCATGGGCAAAGCCATAGAGGCGCTGGTCAGCGAGGGAGATGTGCAGGAAATCGAGGTCGGGCATGGGCGCTAGCTTAGCCGAAGCGCCCTGCCCCGCCCAGCCTTCAGGCCTTGGCGGTGGTGCTGCCGGTCTTGCTGCGCGGGCGTAGCTGGGCTGCGGCCATGGCATTGTCGGTAACGCCACTGTCGGCGCGCATGCCAGCCGCCAGGAACGGCACCATCAGGCGCATGACCTGCTCGATCGAGGTATTGATGCCGAAATCGGTTTCGGCGATGGCGCGCAGCGCCTTGATACCGGACATGCTGAACGCCGCGGCACCGAGCATGAAGTGCACGCGCCAGAACAGCTCAAGCGGCGGAATGCGCGGCGCCGCCTCATTGACCAGCAGCATGTAACGGCGGAACACCTTGCCGTACATGTCCTCCAGGTAGCGGCGCAAATGCCCCTGGCTCTGGCTGAAGGCCAGGCCCAGCAGGCGCATGAAGATCGACAGGTCGTTGTTGCTGCGTGGTTGAACCGCCAGGGCCTGCTCGACCAGCATCTCCAGCAGCTCTTCGAGGCTGGGCTTTTGCTCGGGCTTGGCCTGGCGCCGTTCCAGCTCGCGTTCGAGGCTGGCGCAGAACGGCCCGAGGAAGCGAGAGAAGACGGCCTGGATCAGTGCCTTCTTCGAACCGAAATGGTAGTTGACCGCCGCCAGGTTGACCCCGGCCTTGCTGGTAATCAGCCGCAACGAGGTTTCCGCAAACCCCCTTTCCGCGAACAGCTGCTCGGCAGCATCGAGAATGCGTTCAACGGTTTCCGATTGGGCCATGACTACTCCGGCAGGCAGACAAACAGGTGTTTGAAACATACGTTTCAGACCTGCCTGTGTCAAGGTCAGGTGACCGGGCGGTCGCCATTTAAATGCGCCAAGCTGCAGGCTGCAAGCGCCATGATGAGCCGATTGCGGCTTTTAATGCATCTTTGGCGCTTGCAGCGCATCCAGTACTGTATATAATTCCAGTCACTGTATAAAAAGACAGAGCGCTCGCCATGTTGAAACTGACGCCACGCCAAGCCGAAATCCTGGCTTTCATCAAACGCTGCCTCGAAGACAACGGCTTCCCGCCAACCCGCGCGGAAATCGCCCAGGAGCTGGGCTTCAAGTCACCCAACGCTGCTGAAGAGCACCTCAAGGCGCTCGCCCGCAAGGGTGCCATCGAAATGACCCCGGGGGCATCGCGCGGCATCCGCATCCCAGGCGTCGAAGCCAAGAGCGAAGAAAGCGGCCTGCCGATCATTGGCCGGGTCGCGGCCGGTGCGCCGATCCTCGCCGAACAGCACATCGAGCAATCCTGCAACATCAACCCGACCTTCTTCCACCCTCGCGCCGACTACTTGCTGCGTGTACACGGCATGAGCATGAAGGACGTCGGCATCTTCGACGGCGACCTGCTGGCAGTGCACACCTGCCGCGAGGCCCGCAATGGCCAGATCGTCGTTGCCCGTATCGGCGATGAAGTGACCGTCAAGCGCTTCAAGCGCGAAGGCAACAGGGTCTGGCTGATCGCTGAAAACCCCGAATTCGCCCCTATCGAAGTCGACCTGAAAGAACAGGATCTGGTGATCGAAGGTTTGAGTGTCGGCGTTATTCGCCGCTGATCCAGGAGGCGTCATGCAGCAGTTCACCCAAACACACCAGCAGGTTCAGCTTCCATTGTTCGAAGCCTTCCTTGCACAACCGGTTTTGCCAGGCCTGAAGGCCACTGAGCAGGCACGAAAAAGCAGCCGGCCGGAGCTGTTCAGCGAACTGTCCCTGCGTGGCGCACCCGAGCATTGCCAGAGCCTGTTGGCACCGGTATTGCGCGAATTGAGCGAAGAGCAAGAGGCCCGCTGGTTGACCCTGATCGCCCCGCCCGCCAGCCTGACCCAGGCCTGGCTGCGCGATGCCGGCCTGAACCGCGAGCGCATCCTGCTGTTGCAGCCAGGTGGCAACCAGAGCGCACTGCAACTGGCCTGCGAAGCCTTGCGCCTGGGGCGCAGCCACACGGTGGTGAGCTGGCTGGGTAGTGTCAATGCCACGGCACGCCAGCAACTGGTACGTGCCGCCAGTGCCGGAAACGCAAAAAGCCTGAACATCCGCCTCGGCTGATGTTCAGGCTTTGCCTGTCTCGCGATTGATAATCGGGGCTTAGTGCAGCACGCGCGGACCTTCGTCGCGCTCCAGCTCGCCATCCATGAGACGGCCAGCCATCTGCACACCGACACTCAGCATGGCTTTGGCGACTTCGACATGTTGGCCCTGCAGGAATGCCTTGGCGTCTTCCGAGAAATCCAGGGTTACCAGGGAGCCTTCATCCTCGGCGCGACGCAGTTCGATCCGGCCATCAGGCAACTCGACAATTTCCAGAAACGACGTAGACATATAGGGCTGTTCTCCACGAAAGGCCAGTAGTGTACCAGCCGCGACGGCTATCAGCACTCACTCAACGCGTCACGGAAACGTCTCACCAAGCCCTTGAGATTGCTGCGCCAGCTTTCCAGTTCCTCACGCGAAAGCGCAGGCTGCTCGGGTTGATCGAGATTGACGGCCTGGATCAGGGGCTGGGTGACATCGGTTTTCGGCGTTTTCTTCACGACAGGTGGTCGGAACAAATCGGCATAAGCGCTGAGCAGTTGCGCCAACCAGGTTTCGCGTTGACGGGCCAGCTCCAGCAACTCGGCCACTTCTGGAATGGCGATGGCATTCAGGGCGTCGTCGGCGAGCAGCTGTTCGACAGTGGGGGCTGTCGGCAACCGATAGTAGCCAGCGATCTCATGACACAACCCCAGCAACGCACCATACAGGTGGAATAACGCTGACTCGCGCTCGGCCTGGACCAGGCCCTGGGCATTCATCGCCTGACTTTCGACTGCCTTGGCCATGGATTCCAGGGCAAGGCCGGCGAAGAACAGTTTCTGGTTGGTGCGGGTGTAGAGTTCCTGGGCCATGTCGGGTGGCCTCCTTAAAGGCTGCAGGGCGAATACCTGCAGTTTCAAGGATCGGGGGGTGCTTGTCACCAATGAAATGGGGCCGCAAAGCGGCCCCAATCAATGCACAGAAGAATCAGCGCTTGTCTTCGACTTTCCAGGCATTGCCGTCGTAGAAGGCCTTCCAGCCGGTCGGCTTGCCATCGACCTCGGACTGCACGTACTGCTCCTTGGTCTTGCGGCTGTAGCGAATTACCGCCGGGCGGCCATCCGGGTCCTTCTGCGGCGCATCGCAAAGGAAGTGATACTTCGGGTCGATCTCATGCTTGTGCGGCAGGATCTCCAGCACCAGCGGCGCGCGTGTTTCGCGGTTCTTGGGGAACTGGCTGGCCGCCAGGAACAACCCCGAAGCACCATCACGCAGCACATAGGTGTCGTCGACCTTCTCGCACTTGAGCTCCGGCATCTCCACCTTGTCCATCTTCGGTGGCGCTGCCTCACCGCTCTTGAGCAGCTTGCGGGTGTTCTTGCACGTCGGGTTGGTGCAACCGAAGAACTTGCCGAAGCGGCCTGTCTTGAGCTGCATCTCGCTGCCGCACTTGTCGCACTCCAGGCTCGGCCCTTCGTAGCCCTTGATGCGGTAGCTGCCTTCTTCGATCTCGTAGCCGACGCAATCAGGGTTGTTACCGCAGATATGCAGCTTGTGCTTCTCGTCGAGCAGGTAGGCATCCATGGCCGTGGCGCAGATCGGGCAGCGGTGCTTGCCACGCAGCACGAGGGATTCGGACTCGCCCTCGTCGTCGGCGGCAATCTCGTCGCCCGGTACCAGGTTGACGGTGGCCTTGCAGCGCTCTTTCGGCGGCAGGGTGTAACCCGAGCAGCCGAGGAACACGCCGGTGGAGGCGGTACGAATCATCATCGGCCGGCCACATTCCTTGCACGGAATGTTGGTCATGGTCGGCTGGTTGGCGCGCATGCCGTTTTCGGCAGACTCGGCGGTCAGCAGCTTCTTGCTGAAATCACCGTAGAACTCGTCGAGCACGTGCTTCCAGTCACGCTCACCCTGGGCCACGTCGTCGAGGTTCTCTTCCATACCGGCGGTGAAGCCGTAGTCCATCAGGTTGGAGAAGCTTTCCGACAGGCGCTCGGTGACGATGTCACCCATCTTCTCGGAGTAGAAACGACGGTTGTGCAGCGTGACGTAACCGCGGTCCTGGATGGTGGAAATGATCGCCGCGTAGGTCGACGGGCGGCCGATACCGCGCTTTTCCATTTCCTTGACCAGGCTGGCTTCGGTAAAGCGTGCCGGCGGCTTGGTGAAGTGCTGGCTCGGGTCGAGCTGAATCAGCTTCAGCGACTCGCCCTGGGCCATTTCCGGCAGCACGTCGTCTTCGCCCGGCTTGCTCTGTTGCGGCAGCACGCGGGTGTAACCGTCGAACTTGAGGATGCGGCCCTTGGCGCGCAGCTCGAAATCGCCAGCGGCCACGGTGACGCTGGTGGACAGGTACTGCGCCGGCGGCATCTGGCAGGCCAGGAACTGGCGCCAGATCAGCTCGTACAGACGCTCGGCGTCCCGCTCCATGCCACTGAGCTTGGTCGGGTGGGTGTTGACGTCGGACGGGCGAATCGCTTCGTGCGCCTCCTGGGCGCCTTCCTTGCTGCCGTACACCAGCGGCGCTTCCGGCAGGTACTGCTTGCCGAACTCACGCTCGATGTAGCTGCGCGCCATGTCCAGGGCGTCGGCCGACAGGTTGGTCGAATCGGTACGCATGTAAGTGATGTAGCCGGCTTCGTACAGACGCTGGGCCATCATCATGGTTTTCTTCACCCCGAAGCCCAGGCGATTGCTCGCAGCCTGCTGCAGGGTGGAGGTGATGAACGGTGCCGACGGCTTGCTGCTGGTCGGGCGATCTTCGCGCTTGATGACGCTGTAGCTGGAATCTTTGAGCTTCTCCAGCGCAGCCATGGCCTGGGCTTCATTCAGCGGCTTGAACGCTTCGCCCTTCTCGCGAGCCACTTCGAAGCGCACCTGGGCGTTCTTGGCGGTGCCGAGGTCGGCGTGCACTTCCCAGTACTCTTCGGGGTTGAAGGCACGGATCTCGCGCTCACGCTCGACCACCAGCTTCACCGCCACCGACTGCACGCGCCCGGCCGACAGGCCACGGGCGATCTTGGACCACAGCAGCGGCGAAACCATGTAGCCCACTACGCGGTCGAGGAAGCGGCGTGCCTGCTGGGCATTGACGCGATCGATGTCCAGCTCGCCAGGCTGCGAGAACGCTTCCTGGATGGCTTTCTTGGTAATTTCGTTGAACACCACGCGCTTGTAGCGGGTGTCATCGCCGCCGATGGCCTCGCGCAGGTGCCAGGCAATGGCTTCCCCTTCGCGGTCCAAGTCGGTTGCGAGATAGATGGTGTCGGCATCTTTGGCCAGGCGGCGCAGCTCTTCGATCACCTTTTCCTTGCCGGGCAGGATCTCGTATTTGGCCTTCCAGCCGTGCTCGGGGTCGACGCCCATGCGTGCCACCAGCTGGCGGCGAGCCTTTTCTTTCGGCGACAGGGCCGGAGCCTCACCCGCAGCAGCCTTGCCACGCTTGGCGGCCGGCTCTTTGCTGGCGCTGGCCGAACCGCTGGTGGGGAGGTCACGGATGTGGCCGATACTCGACTTCACCACGTACTGGTTGCCCAGGTACTTGTTGATGGTCTTGGCCTTGGCCGGGGATTCCACTATGACCAGCGATTTGCCCATGGATCGGAGTATTCCTGAATCTGAAGATGAAAAACGCGTCAGGTGCCAGACGCGGCACCGCTATATATAGTGGCAAAAGAGTGAGGTCAAGCGCGGTCGTTCACTCTTGCGACTTGCCAGGCACCCCAGGCAGCCCTTCTTCGGCCTTGACCAAAGCAAAGCGCGGCACCTGCTCGCCGTCAACCTCGACGGACTCCTGGAACATGGAAAGAGGGCGTACCCAATAGCTGTAATCACCATACAGGCATTGGTAGAAGACCATCCACTCTTCGCTTTCGGAGTGCCGTGCAACACTGAAGACACGGTACTCAGGCCCTTTGTAATGCCGGTATACGCCTGGTTGTATCTGCATGCCGCTTACCCTCTTGAAACTATTTTCGTAAAAAAACAAAAACCGGGGCACGAGGCCCCGGCTGCTGCCTTGCGTTGCGATCAGACGCGTTCGAAGACAGTGGTGATGCCTTGACCCAGGCCGACACACATGGTGGCCACACCCAGGGTACCGCCATTTTGCTTCATGACGTTGAGCAGGGTGCCGGAAATCCGCGCCCCGGAGCAACCGAACGGGTGGCCCAACGCAATGGCGCCGCCGTGCAGGTTAACCTTCTCATTCATCTTGTCGAGCACTTTCAAGTCTTTCAGCACAGGCAGGGCCTGTGCAGCGAAGGCTTCGTTGAGCTCGATGAAGTCGATGTCGGCCATGGTCAGGCCAGCGCGCTTGAGGGCTTTCTGGGTCGACGGCACCGGGCCGTAGCCCATGATTGCCGGGTCGACACCGGCCACGGCCATGGCGCGGATCACGGCCAGCGGCTGGATGCCGAGGTCCATGGCACGCTGGCCGGACATGACGATCATGCACGAAGCACCGTCGGTAATCTGCGACGAAGTACCGGCGGTGACGGTACCCCCTTTGGGGTTGAACGCAGGCTTCAGCGAAGCCAGGCCTTCCAGGGTGGTTTCCGGGCGAATGGTCTCGTCGAAGTCGAACACCTTCAGGAAGCCGTTCTCGTCATACCCTTGCATCGGGATGATCTCGTCCTTGAACTTGCCTTCGACAGTCGCCTTGTGGGCGAGCTGGTGCGAACGCAGGCCGAACAGGTCCTGCTGCTCACGGGTGATGCCATGCATCTTGCCCAGCATCTCGGCGGTCAGGCCCATCATCCCGGACGCCTTGGCCGCGTGCAGGGACAGGTGCGGGTTGGGGTCGACGCCATGCATCATGCTGACGTGGCCCATGTGCTCCACGCCACCGACCACGAACACATCGCCGTTGCCGGTCATGATCGCCTGGGCAGCGGTGTGCAGCGCGCTCATCGACGAGCCGCACAGGCGGCTGACGGTCTGGGCGGCCGAGGTGTGCGGGATCTGGGTCATCAACGACGCCATGCGGGCGATGTTCCAGCCCTGCTCCAGGGTCTGGTTGACGCAGCCCCAGATCACGTCCTCGACTTCTTTCGGGTCGACCTTGTCGTTGCGCTCGAGCAACTTGCTGATCAGGTGCGCCGACATGTCTTCGGCGCGGGTGTTGCGGTGCATGCCACCCTTGGAGCGGCCCATCGGCGTGCGACCGAAGTCGACAATCACCACGTCTCTTGGATTCAGGCTCATATCAATATTCTCGCTCTAGCTCTTTGACCGCTCAGTTGAAGAAGCGCTGGCCGCTCTTGGCCATTTCACGCAGCTTCGCAGTCGGGTGGTACAGCGGCCCCAGGTCGGCGTACTGATCGGCCAGGGCGACGAACTCGGCCACGCCGATCGAGTCGATGTAGCGCAGCGCACCACCACGGAAGGGAGGGAAACCAATGCCGTAGACCAGGCCCATGTCCGCTTCGGCAGCCGTTTCGACGATGCCATCTTCCAGGCAGCGCACGGTCTCCAGGCACAGCGGTACCATCATCCAGTTGATGATGTCTTCGTCAGTGACTTCGCGCTGTTCGAAGACGATCGGCTTGAGCACATCGAGCACGGTGGCATCGAAGACCTTCTTCGGCTTGCCGCGCTTGTCGGTCTCGTAGGCGTAGAAGCCCTTGCCGTTCTTCTGACCCAGGCGGTTTGCCTCGTACAGGGCGTCAACGGCCGAGCGACGCTCGTCCTTCATGCGATCCGGGAAGCCTTCGGCCATCACGTCGCGGCCATGGTGGCCGGTGTCGATGCCGACCACGTCCATCAGGTAGGCCGGGCCCATCGGCCAGCCGAACTTCTCCATGACCTTGTCGATGCGCACGAAGTCGACGCCAGCGCTGACCAGCTTGGCGAAACCGCCGAAGTACGGGAACAGCACGCGGTTGACCAGGAAGCCCGGGCAATCGTTGACCACGATCGGGTTCTTGCCCATCTTCTTGGCGTAAGCCACGGTGGTGGCAACCGCCACGTCACTGGACTTCTCGCCACGGATGACTTCGACCAGCGGCATCATGTGCACCGGGTTGAAGAAGTGCATGCCGACGAAGTTCTCGGGGCGCTTGAGGGCCTTGGCCAGCAGGTTGATGGAGATGGTCGAGGTGTTGGAGGCGAGGATCGCGTCCTCTTTCACCTGGCCTTCCACTTCCGCCAGCACGGCTTGCTTGACCTTCGGGTTCTCGACCACGGCTTCGACGACAATGTCGACGTTGGCGAAATCACCGTAGGACAGGGTCGGACGAATGGCGTTGAGTGCCTCGGCCATTTTCGCCGGGGTCAGGCGGCCCTTCTCGACGCGTTTGCCAAGCAGCTTGGACGCTTCGTTGAGGCCCAGTTGAATGGCTTCCTCGCGGATGTCCTTCATCAGGATCGGGGTGCCTTTGACCGCCGACTGGTAGGCGATGCCGCCGCCCATGATACCGGCGCCGAGCACGGCGGCCTGTTTCACGTCGTGGGCAATCTCGTCGTGGGCCTTGGCCTTGCGCTTGAGTTCCTGGTCGTTCAGGAACAGGCCGATCAGGCTCTCGGCGACCGAGGTCTTGGCCAGCTTGGCAAAACCTGCCGCTTCGACTTCCAGGGCCTTGTCACGGCCGAAGTTGGCGGCCTTCTGGATGCTCTTGATGGCTTCGACCGGTGCCGGGTAGTTCGGGCCGGCCTGGCCCGCGACGAAGCCTTTGGCGGTTTCGAAGGCCATCATCTGCTCGATGGCGTTGAGCTTGAGCTTTTCCAGCTTGGGCTGGCGCTTGGCCTTGTAGTCCAGCTCGCCGCTGATGGCGCGCTTGATCAGGTCGAGGGCACCGGCCTGCAGCAGTTCAGGGGCGACCACAGCGTCGACGGCACCGACCTTCAGCGCGTCTTCGGCGCGGTTTTCCTTGCCGGCGGCGATCCACTCGATGGCGTTGTCCGAGCCGATCAGACGCGGCAGGCGCACGGTACCGCCGAAGCCCGGGTAGATCCCCAGCTTGACTTCGGGCAGGCCGATCTTGGCGCTGCTGGACATGACCCGATAGTCGGCCGCCAGGCACATTTCCAGGCCGCCACCCAGGGCAATGCCGTTGATGGCCGCCACGGTCGGGACTTCGAGGTCTTCGAAAGCGTTGAAGATACGATTGGCTTCCAGGCTGCCGGCCACCAGCTCGGCTTCGGGCAGCTTGAAGTTTTCGACGAATTCGGTGATGTCGGCGCCGACGATGAACACGTCCTTGCCACTGCTGACGATCACACCTTTCACCGAGGCGTCGGCCTTGATGGCGTCGACGGCCTGGCGCAGCTCGTCCAGGGTCAGGCGATTGAACTTGTTGACGGACTCACCCTTGAGGTCGAACTTCAGTTCGACGATGCCGCTTTCAAGAGCCTTAACCGTGATGGCTTTACCTTCGTAAATCATCAACTGATCTCCACGATATGGAAGCTGAA
>Ga0247821_10000197_pt1 | contig 35194 bp, 29 predicted proteins | sample 13C_Glycerol_Day_FD_192481 | JGI IMG/M metagenome (GOLD analysis project Ga0247821, IMG submission 192481) | Soil microbial communities from agricultural site in Penn Yan, New York, United States - 13C_Glycerol_Day14 | ecosystem: Environmental > Terrestrial > Soil > Agricultural land | place... | reverse complement strand
AGGCCGTGGACCAACGATCCCAACAGCCAGCGGCTGAGTTTCTGGCGTTGCAGCAACACCAGCAGGGCGGGTGCCAGGTGCGCGGCCTGGGCATCGCGGGCGAATTTTTCACTGAGCCACAACCACAGCCGACCGAGGGTCGCGCCCTGTTCGCCGGCGAAGAAAAAGCCCCCGGCCCAACCCAGCAGCAACAGCAGGTTCAAACCCAGCAGGCTGCCCAGGGCCCAGAACACGTTCACCGGCCGCTGGCTGTCGCCCAGGGCCGCCAGGGCCAGGCCGGCACCGCTGGTCACGGCCAGCACCAGCAACAGCGCCAAGGCCAGGCGTGCGCCCTGTTTCCAGTGCTGCAGGGCACTGCGCATGCCGTCGCGCTCGGCCAGCCACAGGGCGCGATGTTCGATGCGCGCCGGCAGGTCGCCGCCCAGTTGCCGGGCCCGGCGATTGGCTTCCTGGTCTTCCAGGGGGCCTGCATGTTCTTCGCGCAGGCGTACCGCCTCGGTGAGCCAGCGTTTGTCCAGGTCTGTCAGTGCAGTCACGCGTTCTTCCATTGATCAAGCCAGCTCAAAGCATAACCCAGGCACCGAAGATCGGGCTTTGCTATCCTCGCCGGCATGAAAACATCACTCCCCTTAAGCCTGATCGCGGCGCTTGCCGACAACCGCGTGATCGGCATCGACAACCGCATGCCCTGGCACCTGCCGGGGGATTTCAAGTACTTCAAGGCCACCACCCTGGGCAAGCCGATCATCATGGGTCGCAAGACCTGGGATTCGCTCGGGCGGCCGCTGCCGGGCCGCCTGAACCTGGTGGTCAGCCGCCAGCCGGGGCTGCAACTGGAAGGCGCCGAAGTGTTCGCCTCGCTGGATGAGGCCATGGTCCGCGCCGAGCAGTGGGCATTGGCGCAAGGCGTCGATGAGCTGATGCTGATTGGCGGTGCGCAGCTGTATACCCAGGCGATCGAGCGTGGCCTGGCAGACCGGCTGTACCTGACCCGGGTCGAGCTGAGCCCGGAAGGCGATGCGTGGTTCCCGGCGTTTGATGAGGCGCAGTGGACACTGACCTCGACCCAGGCCAATCCGGCCGAAGGGGAGAAGCCTGCGTATCACTTTGAGGTCTGGGACAAGGCCTGAAATGCATCGCGGGGCAAGCCCGCTCCCACACACACCTGTAGGAGCGGGCTTGCCCCGCGATGAAGTCCCCGAAGGTCTCAGGAATGCGACAGCTGCGCATGCTCCTGGGCATCGAGCAGCGACTTGTCGGTCTGCTTGAGCATCTGGCTGGTAATCGCCCCGGCGGTCATCGAGCCGTTCACGTTCAGCGCCGTGCGACCCATGTCGATCAGCGGCTCCACCGAAATCAGCAAGGCCACCAGTTCCACCGGCAGGCCCATGGCCGGCAGCACGATCAGCGCGGCGAAGGTCGCACCACCGCCCACGCCGGCCACACCGGCCGAACTCAGGGTGACGATGGCCACCAGGGTGGCGATCCACAGCGGATCCAGCGGGTCGATGCCCACTGCCGGCGCCACCATTACCGCCAGCATGGCCGGGTACAGGCCGGCACAGCCGTTCTGGCCGATGGTCGCGCCGAACGAGGCGGCGAAGCTGGCGATCGACTGCGGAATGCCCAGGCGACGGGTTTGCGCCTCGATGCTCAGCGGAATGCTGGCGGCGCTGGAGCGGCTGGTGAAGGCGAAGGTCAGCACCGGCCAGACCTTGCGGAAGAAGCTCAGCGGATTGACGCCGCTGAGCGCCAGCAGCACGCCATGGATCACGAACATCAGGCCCAGGCCGATGTAGGACACCACCACGAAGCTACCGAGCTTGAGGATATCGTCCAGGTTCGAGCTGGCGACCACCTTGGTCATCAGCGCCAGCACACCGTACGGGGTCAGCTTCATCACCAGGCGCACCAGGCGCATCACCCAGGCTTGCAGGGTATCGATGGCGGCCAGGGCGCGGTTGCCCTTTTCCGCGTCGTCCTTGAGCAACTGCAGGGCGGCCATGCCGAGGAACACGGCGAAGATCACCACGCTGATGATCGAGGTCGGCTTGGCCCGGGCCAGGTCGCCCACCGGGTTGCTGGGGATGAACGACAGCAGCAGTTGCGGGATATTCAGGTCGGCGACCTTGCCCACGTAGTCGGCCTGGATGGCCTGCATCCGCGCGGTCTCGGCAGTGCCGGCCACCAGGCCCTCGGCGGTCAGGCCGAACAGGTTGGTCAGGACGATGCCGATCAGCGCGGCGATGGCCGTGGTGAACAGCAGGGTGCCGATGGTCAGGAAGCTGATCTTGCCCAGGGACGAGGCATTGTGCAGGCGGGCCACGGCGCTGAGGATCGAGGCGAAGATCAGCGGCATGACGATCATCTGCAGCAATTGCACATAGCCGTTGCCGACCAGGTCGAGCCAGCTGATGGTGGCCTTGAGCACCGGGTGGCCGGCGCCGTAGACGGCATGCAGCACCGCGCCGAACACGACCCCGAGGATCAGGCCGACCAGGACCTTCTTGGCCAGGCTCCAGTTGCCATGGCGGGTTTGTGCCAGGCCCAGCAACAACGCCAGGAACGCCAGCAGATTGAGTGACAACGGCAGATTCATTGAAGCTCCAGAGAAAAGGCGGGGGCATCGCCTCTGTGTGCGATTGCGAACAGAAATGCTAACAGCATGAAAACGAACGAATTTATATCAATAGGTTATTTGCATAGTCGTTTTTGGAATATAAGCAGGTCGCAATCAGCAATGTCGACGCCGCTGAGGCACCCGTGGGCGTCGCTGTCAGGCCGGGTGCCGGGCTGCGCTTTGGCTAGCGTGGGCGGGCCACTTTTCAGGAGAAATGCACATGACGTCTGCTCCGAAAATCCTCGCCGCCGGCCTCGCCCTGTTGCTGGCCGGGCACAGTTGGGCCGCCGAGCTCAAACACTGGCCAGCGCCGGCTGCCCAGCAGCTGGATGCGATGATCGCCGCCAACGCCAACCAGGGTAACTACGCGGTCTTCGACATGGACAACACCAGCTACCGCTTCGACCTCGAAGAATCGCTGTTGCCGTTCATGGAGAACAAGGGCCTGCTCACCCGGGAAAAGCTCGATCCTTCGCTCAAGCTGATGCCGTTCAAGGACACCGCCGAACACAAGGAGAGCCTGTTCAGTTACTACTACCGGCTGTGCGAAATCGATGACATGGTCTGCTACCCCTGGGTCGCCCAGGTGTTTTCCGGCTTTACCCTCAAGGAGCTCAAGGGCTATGTCGACGAGCTGATGGCCTCCGGCAAGCCGGTCCCCAGCACCTACTACGAGGGGGATGTGGTCAAGACCATCGAGGTGCAGCCGCCGAAGGTGTTCACTGGCCAGACCGAGCTGTTCAACAAGCTGATGGCCAACGGCATCGAGGTGTACGTGATGACCGCCGCCTCGGAAGAGCTGGTGCGCATGGTCGCCTCGGACCCCAAGTACGGCTACAACGTCAAACCGCAGAATGTCATCGGCGTCAGCCTGCTGCTCAAGGACCGCGACAGCGGCGCCCTGACCACCGCGCGCAAGCAGATCAGCGCCGGCCAGTATGACCCGCAGGCCAACCTGGGCCTGGAACTGACCCCCTACCTGTGGACACCGGCGACCTGGATGGCAGGCAAGCAGGCGGCCATCCTTACCTACATCGATCAATGGAAGAAGCCGGTGCTGGTCGGTGGCGACACGCCCAGCAGCGATGGCTACATGCAGTTTCACAGCGTCGATGTGGGCAAGGGCGGCATCCACCTGTGGATAAACCGCAAGGCCAAGTACATGGACCAGATCAACGGCATGATCGCCAAGAATGCCGCGGCCCAGGCCGAACTGGGGCTGCCGGTGACGGCGGACAAGAACTGGGTGATCGTGACGCCGGAGCAGATCCAGTAGTGAGCCATCGCGGGGCAAGCCCGCTCCTACAGCGTTGCGTAGGAGCGGGCTTGCCCCGCGATGGATTCAGCGCTTGTTCAGACCCTTGGCCAGGCGGTCGCCACCCAGCTGGATCAGGGCCACCAGCACCACCAGCATGACGATCACGGTGAGCATGATCTGGCTGTCGAAGCGCTGGTAGCCGTAGCGGTAGGCAATGTCGCCCAGGCCCCCGGCACCGATGGCGCCGGCCATGGCCGAGGAGTTGATCATGGTCACCAGGGTGATGGTAAAGCCGCCGACGATACCCGGCAGGGCCTCGGGCAGCAGCACGTGCCAGACGATGTGCCAGCGTTTGCAGCCCATGGCCTGGGCCGCTTCGATCAGGCCGTGGTCGACTTCGCGCAGGCTGACCTCGGCGATCCGCGCAAAGAACGGGGTGGCGGCGATGGTCAGGGGCACCACTGCGGCCCAGACGCCATAGGTGGTGCCGACGATCAGGCGGGTGAAGGGAATCAGCGCCACCATCAGGATCAGGAACGGGATCGAGCGGAACAGGTTGACGAAGGCGCCCAGCACCCGGTTCAGGGTCGGTGCCTCGAAGATCCCGCCCTTGCCGCTGGTAACCAGGATCACCGCCAGCGGAATGCCGGCCAACAGGGCGATCAGCGACGACACGCCGACCATCAGCAGGGTGTCGAGCACACCCTGGAGCAAGCGATCAGTCCACATAACCCAGTACCTCCACCTGTGTGGCCCATTGGCGAGCCCGTTCGACGACCTGTGCGTGGCTGTGGGGCGAGTTCGCCACCGACACCAGCAGTTGCCCCAGGGGCCGGCCCTGGATGGCTTCGATGCCGCCCTGCAGCAGACTGATGCGGCCGCCCAGGCTGTTGAACAAGGTGGACAGCTCCGGCGCCTGGTGGTCGGTGCCGCTGACCTTGAGGTTGAGGATCAGCGCCGCGTCGGCACTGGACGGCTGGGCCTGCAAGCGTGCCTGCAGGTTGGCCGGCACGGCGGATTGCAGCGGGGCGAGCAAGGTCTTGCTGACCTCATGCTGCGGGTCGCCGAACACCTGCCAGACCGCGCCTTGCTCGACGATGCGACCCCGTTCGAGCACCACCACCCGCTGGCAGATATCGCGGATCACCGCCATCTCGTGGGTAATCAGGACGATGGTCAGGCCCAGGCGCTGGTTGATGTCGCGCAGCAGTTCGAGGATCGAGGCGGTGGTCTCCGGGTCGAGCGCCGAGGTGGCCTCGTCGCACAGCAGGATGTCCGGGTCGTGTACCAGCGCCCGGGCGATGCCCACGCGTTGCTTCTGTCCGCCGGACAGCTGCGCAGGGTAGACAGGGTGCTTGTGCGCAAGGCCCACCAGTTCCAGCAACTCGGCGACCTTGCGCTGGCGCTGCGCCTTGGGCACGCCGGCCACCTTCAGCGGCAGCTCGACGTTCTGCCACACGGTCTTGGCCGACATCAGGTTGAAGTGCTGGAAGATCATGCCGATGCGTCGGCGCAGGTTGACCAGCCGGTCTTCATCGAACTCGCCGATGTCCACCTGGTCGATCAGCACCCGTCCGCTGGAGGGTTGCTCCAGGCGGTTGATGGTGCGGATCAACGAGGACTTGCCGGCGCCACTGCGGCCGATGATGCCGAAGATCTCACCGCGCTGGATGTTCAGGTCGATGGCTTCCAGCGCGGCCGTGGCCTGGCCCGGGTAGGTCTTGCCCAGGCCGATGAAGCGTACGTGGGCGTTGTTCAGTTCAGGGTGCAGGGCCCGTTGCCGGTCCTTGTGCGGTGGCGCCAGGGGTTGCCCCGCAGGCGTCAGTCGGGCGGTGGCGGCGCTCATCTCAGCTCTCCCAGCCAGGTTGGTAGAGCTTGCCGTGGGCCTTGTCCAGGGCGGCGCGCACCGCTGGCGAGTGCTGGTAGATGTCGATGAACTTCACCAGGCGTGGATCACCCTTGGTCTGTGGCCGGATGACGAACTGGATTACGTACTCCTTGTGATCGAGGCCGTCGAACAGCAGCGCGGAGCCGGCGTCGAAGGTGTTGGCCAGGCGGATGTAGGCCGGGTAGCCCTGGACCAGGTCGGCGTCGTCGTAGGCACGCACCAGTTGCACCGCCTCGACCTGGAGGATCTTCAGCTGTTTCGGGTTGGCGACGATGTCGTCCTCGGTGGCCTTGTAGCCGACGCCGGGCTTGAGGCTGATCAGGCCGGCCTTGGCCAGCAGTTGCAGGCCACGGCCGCTGTTGATCGGGTCATTGGCGATGGCCACGCTGGCGCCCTGGGGCAGTTCGTCGAAGCTTTTGTACTGCTTCGAGTACAGGCCGACGTTGTTGATGATCCCCGGCGCATAGGGCACCAGGTCGAAGCCGGCGGCAGCCTTGGCGTTTTCCAGGAAGGGGATGTGCTGGAAGTAGTTCACGTCGATGTCGCCGCTGGCCAGGCTCACATTCGGCGCGATCCAGTCGCTGAACTCGATCAGCTCGACGTCCAGGCCCTGCTTTTTCGCTTCGCCGACGGCGGCTTCCAGGGGGATGGCGAAGGCGGCGGTGGTGCCGATTTTCAAGGGTGCATCGGCTGCCTGGGCAGCACCGAACAGGCCCAGGGTCAGGGCGATGGCCAGGGCGGGGCGGGCAAGGAAGGTCTTAAGCATGCTGTGGCGCTCCGGTCGGGGTGGTGTGGCGATAGCTGGCGCCGGGATGGTCGGCGGGCAGATGGGGGTGGTCGCTGGCAAAGAGTTTTTCGCGCAGGCTGCCGGGTTCGTAGGCGGTCTTGTAGGACCCACGGCGCTGCAGTTCCGGGATCACCAGGTCGATGAAGTCGACATAGCTTTCCGGGGTGACGGTGCGGGTCAGGTTGAAACCGTCCAGACCGGTTTCCTCGATCCAGCTTTCCAGTTCGTCGGCGACCTGGGTCGGTGAGCCGACCAGGGTGATGTAGCGGCCGCCCAGGGCGTGCTGGTCGAGCAGCTTGCGCCGGGTCCAGTCGTTGTTCTGCAAGGTCTTGGTCGCCGACTGGATGGCGTTGCTTTTCACGTACTGGATCGGTTCGTCCAACGCGTAGGCCGAGAAGTCGATGCCGGTGGAGCTGGAGAAATGTGCAACGCCTGCCTCGGCGCTGGCGTAGCGCAGGTATTCGGCATGCTTGAGCCTGGCCTGTTCCTCGGTGCGGGCAACGATCACGGTCAGGCCCATGAACACCTTGATCGCTTGCGGATCACGCCCGGCAGCGACGGCGGCAGCACGCACCTTGTCGACCTGGGCACGGGTCGCGGCCTTGTTCTGGCCGCTGATGAACACGCATTCGGCATGGTTGCCGGCGAAGTTCAGGCCGCGCTCGGAGCTGCCGGCCTGGAACAGCACCGGGGTGCGCTGTGGCGAAGGCTCGCACAGGTGATAGCCCTCGACCCGGTAGAACTCACCCTGGTGCTGCACCTTGTGGACCTTGTCGGGCTGGGCGTAGACCCGCTGCTGGCGGTCGTTGAGTACTGCGCCGTCTTCCCAGCTACCTTCCAGGAGTTTGTACAGCACCTGCATGTACTCGTCGGCCTGGTCGTAGCGCCGGTCATGCTCGACCTGCTGCGTGAGGCCCATGGCCCGGGCGGCGCTGTCCAGGTAGCCGGTGACGATGTTCCAGCCGACCCGGCCGCGGCTCAGGTGGTCGAGGGTCGAGAGCTTGCGGGCGAACAGGTAGGGCGCCTCGTAGGTCAGGTTGGCGGTCAGGCCGAAACCCAGGTGGCGGGTCACCGCGGCCATGGCCGAGACCAGCAGCAAGGGGTCGTTGACCGGCAGCTGGATCGACTCCTTGAGCGGCACCTCCACCGAGTGCTGGTAGACGTCGTAGACCCCGACGATATCGGCGATGAACAAGCCGTCGAACAGTCCGCGCTCGAGCAGTTGCGCCAGCTCGGTCCAGTATTCGATCGACTTGTACTGGCTGGAGGTGTCCCGCGGATGGGTCCACAGGCCGTGGTTGATGTGCCCAATGCAGTTCATGTTGAAGGCATTGAGCAGGATCTTCTTTTTGGCCATCAGATGGTCCCCCGCAGCGGTGGGTTCTCATCGTTGAGGTAGTAGTTGCCGATGGCGTGGTACTTCCAGCGCACCGGGTCGTGCAGGGTGTGCACCCGGGCGTTGCGCCAGTGGCGGTCCAGGCCGTGCTCGGCGAGGGTGGCCTGGCTGCCGGCCAGTTCGAACAGGGTGGTGCCGGCGGCCAGGGAGATTTCGGTGCTGATCGCCCGGGCCTCGGCCACGGCGATGGAGGCGGCGGCCACGGTGGGGGCGTTGGGCTCTGCCTGGGCGCGGTCGAGGAATTCGCCGGCGCGTTCGAGCAACGCCTCGGCGGCGTGCAGGCGGATCGCCAGGTGACCGAAGGATTTCAGGCTCAACGGGTCGTCACTGGCCTTGTCGCTGCCCGAGTCGATCCAAGGCCGGCTGCGGGTGCGCACGAACTGCAGGGCATCCTCAAAGGCGGCGCGAGCGATGCCGGTGTCGATGGCGGCGTGAAGGATCTGCGCCAGCGGGCCGACCGTGGTCGGGCGTTCGAATGCGCTCTGGAACGGCACCACATCGTCGGCGGCGACCTGCACGTTGTCGAACACTACCGAGCCGCTGCCGGTGGTGCGCTGGCCGAAGCCGCTCCAGTCGTCGATCACCTTGAGCCCGGTGCTGTCGGCCGGAACGAAGACCAGTTGCTGCACGCCGTGTTCGTCCACCACCGAGGTGGGAATGCGTTGGGCGTAGAGGGCGCCGGTGGCGTAGAACTTGCGCCCGTTGATGCGGTAGCCGTCGCCGTCGCGGCTCAGTGCCGTGGTGCGGTCATGGGCGGTCTTGGTGCCCAGCTCGGCCAGGGCGTTGCCGAAACGCTTGCCGGCCAGCACCTCGGCGTACAGGCGTTGCTGCTGGGCGGCGCTGCCGTTCACTCGCAGCACTTCCAGGGCGTAGAAATGGTTCTGCGGGATCTGCCCCAGCGAGGCGTCGGCCTGGGCGATGCGGGCGATGACCTTGGCCAGGGTGACGCTGGAAACACCTGCGCCGCCATAGGCTTTGGGCACGCTGATGGCCCACAGGCCGGTGCGCGAGAACAGCGCCAGTTCCGGGTGCGGCAGGCGTCGTTCGCGGTCGCGCAGGGCGCTGTCACGGCGCAGTTCGACGGCCAGTTCTTCGGCAACCTGCAAAGCCTGGGCGTCAGTGTGGATGACCGCGACGTGTTCGTGCGGTTGCGACAGAAAGCTCATAAAAAAGGCTCCAGTGGTCTGGTCAAATCCAGGAGTGCCGGGCGGGCAGGGTGCCGTTGAGGTGATAGGCGCCGACGGCGTGGTACTTCCAGCGCACCGGGTCGTGCAGGGTGTGCACCCGGGCGTTGCGCCAGTGCCGGTCGAGGTTGAACTCGGCGAGGGTGGCGCGGCTGCCGGAAAGCTCGAACAGCTTTTCGCTGGCCTGCAGGGCGATCTCGGTGGTCAGCACCTTGGCTTCGGCCACGGCAATCGAGGCCCGGGCTGCGGCGGCGGCATCCACGGGGGCCGCGTCGACTTCATCGAGGGTGCGGGCGGCCTTGCCCAGTAGCGCCTGGGCGGCATGCAGGTCGAGCTGCAAACGGCCGATATCGGCAATCACATAGGGATCGTCACTGGCGCGCTCGACCTTGGCGTCGATCCAGGGCCGTGCCCGTTCACGCACGAAGGCGATGGTGTCGGCGATGGCGGCTTCGGCGATCCCGGCATCGATGGCCGCCTGGATCAGTTGCGAGACGGCGCCCTGGATGTTCGGCACCTCATTCTGCCGCCAGTTGTCGATCACCAGCTCAGCCTCGACCTGGACCTTGTCCAGCAGCACTGTGCCGCTGGCCGTTGTGCGCTGGCCGAAACCGGACCAGTCATCGACGATGCGCAGCCCCGGCGTACCACGACGCACGAACGCCATGACCTGGCGCCCCTCGTCGTTCAGCGCCTTGACCGCCACCCAATGGGCGAACAGGGCGCCGGTGGAATAGAACTTCTGCCCGCTGAGCACATAGTGGTCGCCCTCGCGGGTGATCCGCGCCTTGAGCTCCAGGGTGTTCTTGCTGCCGCGCTCCGGCCCGGCATTGCCGATCCGCCAGCCGTCGAGCACCGACTTGAACAGCAGGTCTTTCTGCCGCTCGCTGGCCGTGCCCTTGAGCAACTGGAGAATACCGAACTGGTTTTGCGGGATCTGCCCCAGCGCCGGGTCGGCGGCGCTGATGATGCGAAACACCTCGGCGATGGTCACGTAGGAGACCTGTGCGCCGCCATGGGTGCGGGGGATGGAAATACTGCCCAGGCCACTGCGGGTGAACTGCTCGATTTCTGCCCAGGGCAGCTTGCGTTGCTGGTCACGCCGGGCGGCCTGGCTGCGGGCCGCCTCGGCCAGTTCATGGGCGGCCTGCAGGGCTTGCGCGTCGTCGCGCAGTACCTTGGCCGGCAGGAGCAGCGGGGCGCTGTCCAGGTCACTGTGGACGTTCGTATCTGCCAGATTGGACATCAGTGCCGCTCCCTGGCTGCATGCAATGCCCTGGCGATACGCACTGGGGTGATTGTGTTCCTGACCATACCTTACCTCACGTATTGAAAACGTCGGCTGCGCCGACTGGAATGCGCTGGTCCGGTGGTCCGGTTCATATACCCTAATGGTGTATAAAAAATAAATAAACTAACTTTTAGGAATATATATAGAAGTGCTGAAACGCGCTCGCCCGCAGGGCAACCTGCGGGCGAGCGAGAGGGGTGAAACGCAGTGGAAACTCAGTAGCCGGTGTTCTGGGTGCCGAGGAACTTGCCGAGGAACTGGCGGGTGCGCTCTTCCCGGGGATTGGCGAACAGCGCCTTGGCCTCGCCCTGTTCGACGATCACGCCCTTGTCGAAGAAGATCACCCGATTGGCCACATCCCGGGCGAAGCTCATCTCGTGGGTGACGATGACCATGGTGCGTTTCTCTTCGGCCAGGCCGCGAATGGTCGCCAGCACTTCGCCGACCAGCTCGGGATCGAGCGCCGAGGTCGGCTCGTCGAAGAGGATCACCTCAGGCTCCATGGCCAGCGCCCGGGCAATCGCCACCCGTTGTTGCTGACCGCCGGACAGCTTGCGCGGGTATGAGTCTTCCTTGCCCGCCAGGCCGACCTTGGCCAGCAGCTTGCGGCCCAGGGCAACGGCCTGTTCGCGCGGGGTCTTCTTGACCACCACCGGGCCTTCGATGACGTTCTCCAGCGCCGTGCGGTGGGGGAACAGGTTGAAGTTCTGGAACACGAAGCCGACCTGCTGGCGCAGCTTGCGGATCAAGCCTTGCTGCTGGTTGAGCGGCCGGCTGGCGTCGATTTGTACGTCACCGACCTGGATGCGGCCACTGCTGGGGGTTTCCAGCAGGTTCAGGCAGCGCAGGAAGGTGGTCTTGCCGGAACCGCTGGGGCCGATGATGGCGATCACCTCGCCGGCCTCGATCTTCAGGCTGATGTCGTTCAACACGGTCTGGCCGTTGAACTGCTTGCTCAGGCGTTCTACCGCGATCATGCCTCAGGACTCCTGGTCGTGTCGGTTGACCCGCGCTTCCAGGCGGTTCTGCAGGTGCGCAAGAACGCTGGCCAGCACCCAGTAGATCAGTGCGGCGGCAAGGTACATGGTGAAGACTTCGAAGGTGCGTGCGGTGATCAGCTGCGCCTGGCGGAACAGCTCCGGCACCTGGATGGTCGCGGCCAGGGCGGTGTCCTTGACCAGCGAAATGAAACTGTTGCCCAACGGCGGCAGTGCAGTGCGCGCCGCCTGGGGCAGGATGGCCCGGCGCATGGCCTGGCCACGGGTCATGCCGATACTGGCGGCGGCCTCCCACTGGCCGCGGTCGATGGAGCCGATCGCGGCACGCAGGATTTCACAGGCATAGGCGGCCATGTTCAGCGAGAAGCCGATCAGCGCCGCCGGCAGCGGGTCCAGTTCCAGGCCAATCTGGGGCAGTCCGTAATAGATCACGAACAGCTGCACCAGCAGTGGCGTGCCGCGGAAGAACGACACGTAGACCCGCGCCGTCCAGCTCAGCAGCCTGAGCGACGACAGCCGCATCAGGGCCAAGGCAAAACCCAGCAGCAGACCGAAGAACATCCCGCCGAGGCTGAGGATTACCGTGTAGTACGCGCCCTTGAGCAGAAAGGGCGCGCTGTCGAGCGCAAGCTGCAGGCTGTCTTCAATCATTTAGTCACGTCGGCGCCAAAGTACTTCTCGGAGAGCTTGGCCAGGGTGCCGTCGGCGCGCAGCTTGTCCAGCGCCTTGTTGATGGCCTCGAGCAGCTCGGGCTCGCCCTTGCGCAGGGCGATGCCGGATTCCTGGCGGGAGAACGCGTCGCCGGCAGCGGCGGTGTCCGGTACCTTCTTGGCGTATTCCAGGGCGGCCAGGCGGTCGATCAGGGTGGCGTCGATACGGCCGTTCTTCAGGTCCTGGAACTTGGTCGGGTCATCGTCGTAGGTGCGCACTTCAGCCTTCGGTACGTTCTCCTTGACCCACTGCTCGTAGTTGGTGCCCAGGCCCACGCCGACTTTCTTGCCGGCCAGGTCTGCGGCAGACTTGATGTTCAGTGTGTCGAGGTTCTTCTTCAGCACCAGCGCCTGGATGCCGGAGACGGTGTAGGGTTCGGAGAAGTCGTACTTCTTCTTGCGTTCCTCGGAGATGGTTACCTGGTTCACCACGGCGTCCAGACGCTTGGACTCCAGGGCCGCGAGGATGCCGTCCCACTTGGTTGGCTGGATCTTCGCCTTGACGCCCAGCTCCTTGGCCAGGGCTTCCGACAATTCCACCTCGAAGCCGGCCAGCTTGCCGCTCTCGTCGACGAAGCTGAACGGCGGGTAGGTGCCTTCCAGGCCGATGTTGATCACGCCCTTGTCCTTGATGGTTTTCAACTGCTCGCCGGCGACCGCCTGACCGAGCAGGCTGGCGCCCAGCAGCAGGGCGATGCCTGCGTTGAAAAGCTGTTTACCGATTACTGTCATGACGAAGCCCCAATGTTGTTTGTGTAGTGGGTGGCGACTATAGGGTGACGCTAATAGTCTTAAAAATAATATAAATTCATTTTCTTATATCATTTAGAGATAAATCTTCAACTCTGCCAGACCTCAGGGTAGGCGAATAATGCCGGTGCCCCACCGGTGTGCAGGAAAATCAGCGGACCGTCCTCGAAACGCTGGCGGGCAATACCGTCGAGCAGGCCGGCCATGGCCTTGCCGGTGTACACCGGGTCCAGCAGCAGTCCTTCGTGGCTGGCCAACAGGCGGATGGCGGCCAGGGTGCCGGCGTTCGGCTCGCCATAGCGGGGCGCGAAGTATTCGTCCCACAGCTCGATCTTGAAACTGTCCGGCAGGCGCACGCCCAGCAGTTCGGCGGTACGTTCGGCGAGGCCCTGCACCTTGGGGCGCTGGGCCTCGTCGCTGCGCGAGACGGTGACGCCGATCACCGGCAGCTGCGGCAGGCTGTGTGCCAAGGCCAGGGCCAGGCCGCTGTGGGTACCGGCGCTGCCGGAGGCCAGGACCACGCCGGCGAATGCCTGGCCGCTCTGTTCGATCTGGGTGGCCAGCTCAAGGCCGGCGCGCACATAGCCCAATGCGCCGAGGGCATTGGAGCCGCCGATGGGCACCACATAGGGTTTGCGGCCACTGGCGTGCAGGCGCACGGCCAGGGCCTGGAGCTGTTCGTCGGCATTGTCGAGGTTGTCGACCAGCTCGACCTTGGCGTCGAACAGCTCCAGCAACAGGCGGTTGCCGTTGTGCTGGTAGGCGAGGGAGTCGGTGCCGGTGGGGTTTTCCAGCAGGGCCACGCAGCCCAGGCCGAGGCGCGCGGCAAGGGCCGCGGTCTGGCGCACGTGGTTGGACTGGATCGCGCCGGCGGTCACCAGGGTATCGGCGCCCTTGGCCAGGGCGTCGGCGCCCAGGTACTCGAGTTTGCGCAGTTTGTTGCCACCCATGGCCAGCGGGGTGAAGTCGTCGCGTTTGACGTAGATGTCGCGACCGGCCCAGGCCGAGAGACGTTCCAGCTTTTCCAGCGCGGTGGGTGCGCCAAGCAGGTCCAGACGATTGAAGCGGGCTAGCTGTCGGTCGATCATGGGAATACATCTGCCGGGGAAAATCCGACTATAGGCAGGCCGGCGGCCGGCGGCAACTGGTGGGAGCGAGCTTGCCTCGCGATGTGATTTTCATGACACACCGCAATCGCGGGGCAAGCCCGCTCCTACTTATGCCGCCTTTATCGCTTTATGGAATAAAGGGTTATTTTTTCCCTCGTGCTCATTTGCCGTAAAGTGGACGCCTATCAGGCGGCCACTTCTTCCATCCGTGCCGCCGTGGCAGGAGGCATCACCGTGAGCGAAAACGCGCAAACAGGGCATTGGCAATTGCAGGGCATCGTTGCCGGCTTGCGTAGCGCCCGTGAGAAATGGCGCAGCAGCAATGGTCGTAGCAGTGGCGAGCAGGGCGGACGCGAGCTGCCTTCGCGCGAAGCCATGCGGCACATCCTTGAGCAGCTGTGCGGGGCGCTGTTTCCCATGCGCCTGGGGCCGGTGGACCTGCGCGAGGAAAGCGAGGATTTCTACGTCGGCCATACTCTCGACTCGGCGCTCACCGCCTTGCTTGCCCAGGCGCGCCTGGAGCTGCGCTATGTCGCCCGCCAGGGCAAGGGCAGCACCGCCGATGTCGACGCCACCGCGCTACGGTTGATCCAGGATTTCGCGGCCGCCTTGCCGGGATTGCGCAGCATCCTCGACACCGATGTGCTGGCGGCCTTCCACGGTGATCCGGCGGCGCGCAGCGTCGATGAAGTGCTGCTGTGCTACCCGGGCATTCTCGCGGTGATCCATCACCGCCTGGCACACCACCTGTATCGCGCCGGGCTGCCCTTGCTGGCGCGGATCAGTTCGGAGCTGGCGCACTCGGCCACCGGCATCGACATTCACCCCGGCGCGCAGATCGGCCAGAGCTTCTTCATCGACCACGGCACGGGCGTGGTGATCGGCGAAACGGCGATCATCGGCGAGCGGGTGCGTATCTACCAGGCCGTCACCCTGGGCGCCAAACGCTTCCCGGCCGACGAGGACGGACAACTGCAGAAGGGCCACCCGCGCCACCCGATCGTCGAGGACGACGTGGTGATTTATGCCGGTGCAACTATTCTGGGACGCATCACCATCGGCAAGGGTTCGACCATCGGCGGCAACGTCTGGCTGACCCGCAGCGTGGCCCCGGGCAGCAACCTGACCCAGGCCAACCTGCAGCATGACGACGGGACGCAGAAGTAAGCCTTGAAGGGGCCGGTCGCGGGGCCAACCCGCGACCCCAGGTCGCATTGCGGACCCCATCCATGTTTAACTTGAACGCTTGTTCAAGTTAAAACGGTGGTCCGCTGCCGGTGTTCAACAGGAGGAAACCCTTTGCTGAACCCGTTCAAACCAAGCCCTTGCCCGCGTTTCGAGGTGCACGATCGATGAGTGCACCGAGTTCCTCAGCCAGCGGCAAGATCCGCATGAACCCGCCGGTTTTCTATTTCGCGGCGAGCTTTATCCTCATTTTTGCCCTGGTGGTCATCAGCAACCCAGAAACGGCCGGCCAATGGTTGCTGGCGGCGCAGAACTGGGCGGCCAATACGGTTGGCTGGTACTACATGCTGGCGATGACGCTGTACCTGGTCTTCGTGGTGGTCACCGCCTTGTCCGGCTACGGCAAGATCAAGCTCGGTGCCGACCACGACGAACCCGAGTTCAGCTACCTGTCCTGGGCCGGCATGCTGTTCGCCGCCGGCATCAGCATTACCCTGTTCTTCTTCTGCGTTTCCGAACCCCTGACCCACATGCTCCAGCCGCCCCAGGGCGAAGCCGGCACCGTGGAGGCCGGGCGCCAGGCGATGGAATTGCTGTTCCTGCACTGGGGCCTGCATGGCTGGGGCGTGTTCGCCTTCGTCGGCATGGCCCTGGCCTATTTCGCCTACCGCCACAACCTGCCGCTGGCCCTGCGCTCGGCGCTCTACCCGCTGATCGGCAAACGCATCAACGGGCCGATCGGCTACGCGGTGGATGGCTTCGGCATCATTGCCACGGTGTTCGGCCTGGGCGCCGACATGGGCTTTGGCGTCCTGCACCTGAATTCGGGCCTGGACTACCTGTTCGGCATGCCTCACACCCAGTGGGTGCAGGTGCTGCTGATCACCCTGATGATGGGCGCGGCGGTGGCCGTCGCCGTGGCCGGGGTCGAGAAGGGCGTGCGGGTGATGTCCGACATCAACCTGTTCCTGGCCTGCGCCTTGCTGCTGTTCGTGCTGTTCGCCGGCCCGACCCAGCACCTGTTCAATACCCTGATCCAGAACCTGGGCGATTACCTGGGCGCATTGCCGAGAAAGAGCTTCGATGTCTATGCCTACAACCAGGCCAGTGAATGGCTGGGCGGCTGGACGGTGTTCTACTGGGCCTGGTGGATTGCCTGGGCGCCCTTCGTCGGCCTGTTCATCGCACGGATTTCCCGGGGCCGCACCATTCGCGAGTTCGTCTTCGGCGTGCTGTTGATTCCGCTGGGGTTCACCCTGGCGTGGATGTCGATCTTCGGCAACAGCGCGATGACCCAGGTGCTGGATCACGGCATGACCGCGCTGGGCCAGTCGGCGCTGGAAAACCCCTCGATGACGCTGTACCTGCTGCTGGAAACCTATCCCTGGAGCAAGACGGTGATCGCCGTCACGGTGTTCATCAGCTTCGTGTTCTTCGTCACGTCGGCCGACTCCGGCACCGTGGTGCTCTCGACCCTGTCCGCCCGTGGTGGCAACGCCGATGAAGACGGGCCGAACTGGCTGCGGGTGTTCTGGGGCGCGATGACCGCGCTGGTTACCAGCGGCCTGTTGTTTGCCGGCAGCATCGACTCGTTGAAATCGGCGGTGGTGCTGACCTCGTTGCCGTTCTCGGTGATTTTGCTGGCGATGATGTGGGGCCTGCACAAGGCGTTCTACCTGGAGTCGCAGCGGCAGATCGCGCAGATGCATTCGCTGGCACCCTTCGCCAATTCGCGCCGTGGCCGTGGCGGCTGGCGCCAGCGCCTGAGCCAGGCGGTGCACTTCCCGTCGCGTGATGAGGTGTACCGGTTCATGGCCGATGTGGTGCGTCCGGCGATCGCCGAGGTGACCGAGGTGTTCGTCGAGAAGGGCCTCAACGTCATCACCCAGGAAGACCCGAGCCATGACAACGTCAGCCTGAAGATCGGCCATGGTGAAGAACAGCCGTTCATTTACCAGGTGCAGATGCGCGGTTACTTCACACCGTCATTCGCCCTGGGAGGGCTGGGTGCCCAGGAGTTGAAGAATCGCCGCTACTACCGTGCCGAGGTGCACCTGAGCGAAGGCAGCCAGAACTATGACCTGGTTGGCTACAGCAAGGAGCAGATCATCAACGACATCCTCGACCAGTACGAACGGCATATGCAGTTCCTGCACCTGGTGCGTTGAACGCATCGCGGGGCAAGCCCGCTCCCACAGAGGCAACATCAACCCTGTGGGAGCGGGCTTGCCCCGCGATGACTGCGCCACGAATCAGAACGGCGCATCGCCAAGGATCGTTGCACGGTGCATCACCCGCCGCTGCGGCCGGTAGTCATCCACCGCGTAATGCTGGGTTACGCGGTTATCCCAGAACGCCACGTCATTCTCCTGCCAGCGCCAGCGGATGGTGAACTCCGGCCGGGTGGCGTGGGCGAACAGCAGCTTGAGGATCGCCTCGCTTTCTGCCTCGCTCAGCTCATTGATGCGGGTGGTGAAGCCTTCGTTGACGAACAGTGACTTGCGTCCGCTGACCGGGTGGGTGCGAATCACCGGGTGCGACAGCGGCGGGTTGTTGCGCCGAGTCGCCTCCCAGCGCGCCAGGTCTTCCTGAGTAGTACCGAAACGCTCCAGCGGGAACGACTTGGTGAAGTCATGGGTCGCCGTCAGGCCATCGAGCAACTGTTGCAAGGGCGTCGACAAGGCCTCGAAGGCGGCGATGCCACTGGCCCACAAGGTATCGCCACCATAGGCCGGCAGTTGCTTGGCACTGAGCACCGCGCCCAGCGCCGGGGTCGGCAGGAAGGTCACGTCGGTGTGCCAGATGGCATTGTCGCGCACGTCGGTGACTGCGGTGTCGAGCACCAGTACCTGTGGCGTTTCCGGCACGTTGGGGTAGATCGGGTGGATGTGCAGGTCGCCAAAGCGCGCGGCGAAGTCGGCCTGTTGCTGCGGATCGATTGGCTGGTCACGGAAGAACAGCACCTGATGCTTGAGCAGGGCCTGCTCGATGGCATCGCGTTGTTCGTGGCTGATCTCGCGGGCCAGGTCGATGCCGCTGATCTGGGCGCCGAGCGCACTGCTCAGCGGAGTAATGTTCAGGCTCATGCTCGTTCTCTATCTCGTCGTCAATGACTCTGGCCATGCCAGGGCACCAGTTTGCGCTGCAGGGCGCGCAAGCCCATTTCCAGGGCAAAGGCGATCAGTGCGATCACCAGGATGCCCAGCACCACCACGTCGGTGACCAGAAACTGCGCCGCCGACTGGACCATGAAGCCCAGGCCGCTGGTGGCGGCGATCAGCTCGGCGGCGACCAGGGTCGACCAGCCGACTCCCAGGCCGATGCGCACGCCGGTGAGGATGTCCGGCAGGGCGCTGGGCAGGATCACGTGGCGGATCAGTTGGGCCTTGGTGGCGCCCAACGATTGCGCCGCGCGCAGCCTGGCCGGGTCGACGGTGCGCACGCCGGTAGCGGTGGCAATGGCGATGGGGGCGAAGATCGCCAGGTAAATCAGCAGCACTTTCGACAGCTCGCCGATACCGCACCAGATCACGATCAGCGGCAGGTAGGCCAGCGGTGGAATCGGGCGGTAGAACTCGATCAGCGGATCGAGAATGCCGCGGGCGATGCGGTTGTGGCCGATGGCGATGCCGATCGGGATGGCGGTGACAATCGCCGCGCCCAGGGCCAGGCCGATGCGCCCCAGGCTCGCGCCCAGGTGTTGCCACAGGGTCGACTCCATGTAGCCCTGGGTCAGCAACAACCAGGCCTTGGCCAGCACCGCTTCGGGCGATGGCAGGAACAGCGGCTCGATCCACTCGGCCGCGGTCACCGCCCACCACAACAGCAGCAGGGCGACGAGGGTCAGGCCGCTGATCCAGCGGGTGCTCAGTTGGCGTCTGACCGCTACCGGCACGCTTGGGCCCGGTGCGGCTTTGGCCGTGACAGGAACATCCAGGCTGCTCATGCGAACTCCTGCCGCGTGGCGGCGCTGCGTTGGGAAAACACCCGGGCCAGTACGTGCTCGCGGGTTTCGATAAAGCGCGGATCGGACTTGATCGAGCGGGCCGACTCGCCGGCCGCATAGCGCTGGCCGAAGTCCAGCTGCAGGCGTTCGACGACCTGGCCGGGGTTGGGCGCCAGCAGGATCAGGTCGGTGGCCAGGAACACCGCTTCTTCAATGTCATGGGTAATCAGGAACACCGGCTTGGCGGTGCGCCGCCAGACCTGCAACAGCAGCTCTTGCATCTGTTCGCGGGTGAAGGCATCCAGGGCACCGAACGGCTCGTCCATCAGCAGCAGCCGTGGGTCGGCGGCCAAGGCGCGGGCCAGGCCCACGCGCTGTTTCTGCCCACCGGAGAGCTGCCAGATGCGCCGGCTGCCGAAGTCGGCCAGGTCGACCAGGGCGAGCATTTCCCGCGCCTTGCGCTCTCGTTCCTCGCGCGCTACGCCCGCCAGCTCCAGGCCGAAGGCGACGTTGGCCAGGACGTCCTGCCAGGGCAGCAGGGCATCGTCCTGGAACACCACGCCGCGCTCGGCGCCGGGGCCATGCACTGGCACGCCATCAAGGGTGATGCGCCCGGCACTGGGGGCGACGAAGCCGGCGATCAGGTTGAGCAAGGAGGTCTTGCCGCTGCCGGAAGGGCCCAGGGCCACCAGCAGTTGCTGCGGGCCCAGGCTCAGGTTGATGTCGGCCAGCACCGGTTCGGCTGCGCCGGGGTACTGTGCGCTGATGCGCTCCAGTTCAAGCAATGCCATGACGGACTCCGATCAGTGTGTGGGAGCGGGCTTGTCCCGCGATGTAGGCGCTGCGTTCTGCCGTCATTGCACGAATCGCGCGCTCACGAACGGCGCGTAGTCCGGCAGCACCGCTTCGACCTTGCCTTGTTCCTTGAGGAAGGTGGCGGTGTCGGTGATGGCCTGGGTGGTCGGTGTGCCCAGCGCGGCGACCTGGTCGGCAGCCAGCGGGAACACGTTGCCTTGCAGCAGGGCCGGAATGTCGGCGGCCTTGGCGCCGGACAGCTTGACCAGCTTGTCGACGTTGCTCTGCTTGGCCAGCCAGGCCTGCGGGTCCTTGCGGTAGTCGGCATAGGCGTCCAGGGTCACCTTGGCGAAGGCCTTGACGATTTCCGGGTGCTTGGCGGCGAAGTCCTTGCGCACGATCCAGGCATCGAAGGTCGGTGCGCCTTTCTCCGCCAGCTCGCCGGAGGTGATCAGCACCTTGCCGTTCTCCTTGGCCACGCCCAGGGCCGGGTCCCAGACGTAGGTGGCATCAATGTCACCGCGTTTCCAGGCGGCGATGATCGCCGGTGGCGCCAGGTTGAGGATCTGCACCTTGGCCGGGTCGATGTTCCATTGCTTGAGGGCGGCCAGCAGGCTGTAGTGACCGGTGGACACGAACGGCACGGCGATCTTCTTGCCGATCAGGTCCTGGGGCGAGTTGATCCCGGCACCGTCACGGGCCACCAGGGCCTCGGCGGCACCGATCTGGGTGGCGATCAGGAAGGTTTCCACCGGCAGCTTGCGGGTCGCGGCAGCCGCCAGGGGGCTGGAACCGAGGTAGCCGATCTGCACGTCGCCGGAGGCCACGGCGGTGATGACATCGGCGCCGCTGTCGAATTTGCGCCAGTCGATGTCGGCCTTGCTGGTTTTTTCGTAGGTGCCGTCGACCTGGGCGACTTTCGCCGGGTCCACGGTGGTCTGGTAGGCCACGGTGAGGTCGGCCGCCTGGGTGAACCAGCTGGCGCCAGCCAGGGTCAGGGCAGCGAACAGGCGCAGCGGAGCATGCAGGGTCATGGTGAACTCCTTCTCAGGCGGGTGGGGGCGGCAAGTGGATTTAAGACTAGATGATCTAAGAAAATTAAAATAAATAACTTTTTAGCATTAGCTTAGGAGCCAATCGATTTAAGGTCGGGAGTGGCGCTGGGAATCATCGCGGGGCGGCAACGGTGACCGTGGTCAAGGCCTGGGCAGTGAGGAAAGGGAATGATGGACGTCGGGCCGTGAAGGTGGCGTTGTCGAAGGGGAAAGCGCGGCAAAGCTAAACGATCTAAAAAATCGCTTATGCATACCTTTTTGGAACTAACTTATGCACCGGAACCGGCAGGGTAGGAAAATTGCTGACCATATTCCTGAATAATCTGAAAAATTACAAAATAAGTCTTTTTGGAATTATAGGAATGTCTTTATCCTTGAGCCCAAGGGTTGGGCATTAGACCAAAGTCGTGAAATGAATAGTTACGATTGACTTGACGGTCACGCTTTGGTGCTAATCGCCAATCGACGTCGAGCAGGGCAACAGATCCTGCCGTAAGCGACACACAAGAATTAGAAACGAGAGGAGCAAAACATGTACAAGTCGACCTTGGCAATCGCCGTGGCCGTGGGGTTGCTTGCCCAGCAAGCGGGCGCTGCCGGTTTCGTTGAGGACAGCAAACTGGCGCTGAGCTCGCGGACCATGTATTTCGATAACGACGACCGTGAGACCGGCGGCTCCAGCAGCCGTGAATCCGGCCAGGGTTTCAAGCTGGACTACCTGTCCGGTTTCACCCAGGGCACCGTAGGTTTCGGCGTTGATATCCAGGCGCTGTGGGGTATCCACCTGGATGGCGGTCGTGGCCATCACCCGAACAATAGCACCTTCTTCCCAAGCGACACCGATGGCTCGGCTGTCGATCAGTGGGCACGCATCGGTGGTAACGCCAAAGCGCGTTTCTCGAAGACCGAAGCGCACTTCGGTAGCGCCCTGGCACCCAACCTGCCAATCCTCGTAGCGAACGATGGCCGTCTGCTGCCGCAAACGTTTGAGGGTGGCACGATCCAGTCGAAGGAAATCGACAACCTGACCCTGAACGCCGGTCAGCTGACCCACGCCATGGGCCGTGCATCGAGCAACCGTACCGGTCTGGCCGTTGCCGGTGGTACCCAGGACAGCAACAAGTTCCAGTTCGCCGGTGGCGACTGGAAGGTCACCAAAGACCTGACCCTGCAGTACTACTACGCCAACCTGGAAGACTACTACAAGCAGCACTTCCTGGGCCTGACCCACGTTTTCCCGATTGCTGAAGACCAATCGTTCAAAACCGACCTGCGCTACTTCGACAGCAGCAGCGACGGTGCGAACGGTGACGCCACTCACTTCTTCAACAACAACGGTGGTTTCGCCAAGACCCCGGGCGAGGTCGACAACAAGACCTGGAGTGCCATCTTCACCTACACCCTGGGTGGTCACTCGTTCCTGCTCGGCCATCAACAGGTCGGGGATGACGGCGGTTTCGTCTACCTGGGCCAGGGTGATGTCCTCAGAGACGGCACCACGCGCAACGAAGGCAACGGCGGTTCGAGCTTCTACCTGTTCACCGACAGCATGATCAACTCCTTCGTCCGTGCCGGTGAGAACACCACCTTCGGCCAGTACGCCTATGACTTCGCACGCCTGGGCGTGCCGGGCCTGAAGGCTTCGGTCAACTACCTGCGTGGTGATGACGTTCGCTACAAGTCCGGCAACGGCACCTACGACGAGTGGGAACGCGACGCGCGTATCGACTACGTCATCCAGGAAGGCACCCTCAAAGGCCTGGGCGCCAGCCTGCGTCATGGTGTCTACCGTGGTGAGGGCTCCGAGTCCGCTCGTGACCAGGACCAGACCCGTCTGATCTTCAACTACACTTACAACTTCCTGTAAGTCCGGTTGAAAAGAGAAGCCTCGCCTAGTGCGAGGCTTTTTTTTGCCTGCTCGTTGATAGGATTAAAAGTTATAAATAAATCGATATTTATTCTTTTTGTTTTCTAGTCGATGCAGGCACAGTGAACCCATAACGCACTCAGCCAAGGAGCCGCACCATGAGCCTCAGACTCGGCGATATCGCCCCCGACTTCGAACAGGATTCCAGCGCCGGCAAGATCCGCTTCCACGAATGGCTGGGCGACAGCTGGGGCGTGCTGTTCTCGCATCCGGCCGACTTCACCCCGGTGTGCACCACTGAGCTTGGCTTTACCGCCAAGCTCAAGGAGCAGTTCGCCGAGCGCGGGGTCAAGGCCATCGCCCTGTCGGTGGACCCGGTGGACTCGCACCATCGCTGGATCGCCGACATCAACGAAACCCAGAACACCGAGGTCAACTTCCCGATCCTGGCCGATGCCGATCGCAAGGTGTCCGACCTCTACGACCTGATCCACCCCAACGCCAGCGACACCCTGACCGTACGTTCCTTGTTCGTCATCGACCCGAACAAGAAGATCCGCCTGACCATCACCTACCCGGCCAGCACCGGGCGCAACTTCCACGAGATCCTGCGGGTGATCGACTCCCTGCAGCTCACCGACAACCACAAGGTGGCCACGCCGGCCAACTGGCAGGACGGCGAAGAAGTGGTGATCGTGCCGTCGCTCCAGGATGAGGACGAGATCAAGCGACGCTTTCCCAAGGGCTACCGGGCGGTCAAGCCGTACCTGCGCCTGACCCCGCAGCCCAATCGTTAAGTTTTAGCCATAGCAGGGATCTTGGGCCGTCTCGACGGCCCTTTTTTTTTGCGAGAGGCCCTATCAATCTGTGTAGCCGCTGCCGAGGAACGAGGCTGCGATCGCCTGCGCAGCAGGCGCAAGCCGGTTTTGCGGCCGTTTCACGGCCGATCGCAGCCTGGCGGCAGCGGCTACAGGTTGGTCAGGCCTTGTATAAATTTATAGATCTCAAAAGAATAAACAAATGAAAAAATATGATTTATCGATATATGTATCGAGCTGTTAAGGTCACTCCATTCCAGCGAGAAACACACCTCGCGGCCCTCTGGATCAAGATCAAGGAAGCGCTCCAATGCTGGTTGTTTCTCTCGGTGGCAGTCCCAGTCTACGTTCACGTTCCGGCGTGTTGCTCGAGCGCAGCCGCCAGTGGCTGCAGGGCCAGGGCGTTGAAGTGGTGACCTTCCAGGTCCGCGACTTTCCCGCCGAAGACCTGCTGCACGCACGCTTCGACAGCCCGAAAATCCAGCATTTCCTACAACTGGTGGAGCTGGCCGACGGCCTGATCGTGGCAACGCCGGTGTACAAGGCGTCCTTCGCCGGCGCCCTGAAAACCCTGCTCGACCTGCTGCCCGAACGCGCCCTGAATCACAAAGTGGTATTGCCCGTCGCCACCGGCGGCAGCATCGCCCACATGCTGGCGGTGGACTACGCGCTCAAGCCGGTGCTGTCGGCGCTCAAGGCCCAGGAAATCCTCCAGGGCATCTTCGCCGACGACAGCCAGATCGCCTACGGCGAAGGCAGCGCCGCCGCCCAGCTGGCGCCGGCCCTGGAGCAGCGCCTGAACGAATCGCTTGAACTGTTTCACGGTGCCCTGGCCCGCCGACCGAAGCCGGTCGCCCCGGGATTGTTGAATGAACGTCTGCTCAGTGCTCGCTGGAGCATCTGAGGCCCAACCTGATCCAACCCCACCTTACTCGCCCGCCAACGGGCAAGCAGGTGCAGCCTGAACCCCAAAGCAAAAGGAGAGCGCTATGCGCACTGTCATTTTGCGTCGTGGTCTGGTCGCTCTGTTTGCTGCGGCTGTGTCCTTCGGCGCCATTACTCAAGCCCAGGCCGAAAGCCTGCGTATCGGTTACCAGAAGTACGGCACCCTGGTGCTGCTCAAGGCCAAGGGCACGCTGGAGAAGCGCCTGGCCGCCCAGGGCGTGCAGGTGCAATGGACGGAATTCCCGGGTGGCCCGCAGCTGCTCGAAGGCCTGAACGTCGGCTCCATCGACTTCGGCGTGACCGGCGAGACTCCGCCGGTATTCGCCCAGGCCGCCGGTGCCGACCTCTTGTACGTGGCCTACGAACCGCCAGCGCCGCACAGCGAGGCGATCCTGGTGCCCAAGGACTCGCCGATCCAGTCGGTGAAGGCGCTCAAGGGCAAGAAGGTCGCGCTGAACAAGGGCTCCAATGTCCATTACCTGCTGGTCCGCGCCCTGGAAGACGCCGGCCTCAAGTACACCGACATCCAGCCGGTGTTCCTGCCACCTGCCGATGCCCGCGCCGCGTTCGAGCGTGGCAGCGTCGATGCCTGGGTGATCTGGGACCCCTACCAGGCCGCCGCCGAGCAACAGCTGCAGGCCCGCACCCTGCGCGATGGCAAAGGCATCGTCGACAACCATCAGTTCTACCTGGCGACCAAGCCCTACGCCCAGAAACACCCTGAGGTGATCAACACCCTGGTCGAGGAAGTGCGCGCCGTGGGCGAGTGGTCCAGGGCCAACCCGCAGGAGGTCACCGACCAGGTGGCGCCGCTGCTGGGCCTGCCGGCCGACATCACCCTGACTTCGGTCAAGCGCCAGGGCTATGGCGCCCACTTCCTCACTCCGGAGGTGGTCGATGCCCAGCAGAAAATCGCCGACACCTTCCACACGCTCAAGCTGATTCCCAAGCCGCTCCGCATCAAGGATGTGATCTGGACTCCCCCGGCCAAGGTCGCCAGCGCGCCTTGACGATTCGCCCGTGCCGGGGCGCCGCCCCGGCTTGCGTTCCCCTTAGGAGACAACTCCAATGAGCCTCAACGTATTCTGGTTTCTTCCCACCCATGGCGACGGCCACTACCTGGGCACCGCCGAAGGCGCACGCGCCGTGGATCATGGCTACCTGCAACAGATCGCCCAGGCTGCCGATCGCCTGGGCTTCGGCGGGGTGCTGATCCCGACCGGTCGCTCCTGCGAGGATTCCTGGCTGGTGGCCGCATCGCTGGTGCCGGTGACCCAGCGCCTGAAGTTCCTGGTCGCCCTGCGCCCCGGCATCATCTCGCCAACCGTGGCGGCGCGTCAGGCCGCGACCCTGGACCGGCTGTCCGGCGGCCGTGCGCTGTTCAACCTGGTGACCGGTGGCGATCCGGAAGAGCTCTCCGGTGACGGCCTGTTCCTCAGCCACGAAGAGCGCTACCAGGCCTCGGTGGAATTCACCCGCATCTGGCGTCGGGTGCTGGAAGGCGAAACCGTCGACTACGATGGCCAGCACATCCAGGTCAAAGGCGCCAAGTTGCTCTACCCACCGATCCAGCAGCCACGTCCACCGCTGTATTTCGGTGGCTCATCCGAAGCGGCCCAGGACCTTGCCGCCGAGCAGGTCGAGCTGTACCTGACCTGGGGCGAGCCGCCCGAAGCGGTTGCCGAGAAGATCGAACAAGTGCGCGCCAAGGCCGCCAAGCTAGGCCGCTCTGTGCGCTTCGGTATCCGCCTGCATGTGATCGTGCGCGAAACCAACGCCGAGGCCTGGCAGGCCGCCGAACGCCTGATCTCGCACCTGGACGACGACACCATTGCCCGCGCCCAGGCTTCGCTGGCGCGCTTCGACTCGGTGGGCCAGCAACGCATGGCTGCGCTGCACGGCGGCAGTCGCGACAACCTGGAGGTCAGCCCCAACCTGTGGGCCGGTGTCGGCCTGGTGCGCGGTGGCGCGGGTACCGCACTGGTTGGCGATGGTCCGACCGTGGCCGCGCGGGTCAAGGAATACGCGGCGCTGGGTATCGATACCTTCATCTTCTCCGGTTATCCACACCTGGAGGAGTCGTACCGGGTCGCCGAGCTGCTGTTCCCGCACCTGGATGTGGAGCGTCCGGAGTTGCCGAAAAGCGGCGGCTACGTGAGCCCCTTCGGCGAGATGGTGGCCAACGACATCCTGCCCAAATCCACGGCGCAGCGCTGAGGGCCGGGTCATGAGTCGAGCATCCACTCCCTGGCCGCAGCGCCTGGCGCCCTGGGCGCTACCGTTGCTGCTGTTGGCGATCTGGCAACTGGCGGTCAGCGCCGGCTGGTTGTCGACGCGCATCCTGCCGGCCCCCAGCGCGGTGTTCAGCGCCGGTGTCGAACTGGTGCGCAGCGGCGACATCTGGACCCACCTGGCCATCAGTGGCTGGCGTGCCGCGCTCGGCTTTCTGATCGGCGGCTCGATCGGCCTGGCGCTGGGGTTTATCACCGGCCTGTCGAGCTGGGGCGAGCGCCTGCTCGACAGCTCGGTGCAGATGATCCGCAACGTGCCGCACCTGGCGCTGATCCCGCTGGTGATCCTGTGGTTCGGCATCGATGAGTCGGCGAAGATTTTCCTCGTCGCCCTGGGCACCTTGTTCCCGATCTACCTGAACACCTACCACGGCATCCGCAACGTCGATCCGGCGCTGGTGGAAATGGCGCGTAGCTATGGCCTGTCCGGCTTCGCCCTGTTTCGCCAGGTGATCCTGCCCGGCGCCTTGCCGTCGATCCTGGTCGGGGTGCGTTTCGCCCTGGGCTTCATGTGGCTGACCCTGATCGTTGCCGAGACCATTTCCGCCAACGCCGGGATCGGCTACCTGGCGATGAATGCCCGGGAGTTCCTGCAGACCGACGTGGTGGTACTGGCCATCGTCCTCTACGCCGTGCTCGGCAAGCTCGCCGACCTGGCGGCGCGGGGCCTGGAGCGGGTCTGGCTGCGCTGGCACCCGGCTTATCAACCTGTTCGGGGAGAGGGCGCATGACCATCCTCAAGGAACCACCGGCGCGGCTGCTGCGCGGCATTCCGCTGGCGGCGCAAAACATCAAGAAAACCTTCGGCCAGCGCCAGGTGCTGCGCGACATCGACCTGCACATTCCGGCCGGGCAGTTCGTCGCCATTGTCGGACGCAGCGGCTGCGGCAAGAGCACCTTGCTGCGCTTGCTTGCCGGTCTCGACCAGCCCACCTCTGGCGAGCTGCTGGCAGGCTCGGCAGCACTGAGCGAAGCGCGCGAAGACACCCGCTTGATGTTCCAGGAAGCGCGCCTGCTGCCCTGGAAGAAAGTGATCGACAACGTCGGCCTGGGGTTGTCCGGTAACTGGCGTCCTCAGGCGTTGCAGGCGCTGGAAGCGGTCGGCCTGGCCGAACGCGCACAGGAGTGGCCGGCGGCCCTGTCGGGCGGCCAGAAGCAGCGTGTGGCCCTGGCCCGCGCCCTGATCCACCAGCCGCGCCTGCTGCTGCTCGACGAGCCGCTGGGGGCGCTGGATGCCCTGACCCGTATCGAGATGCAGCAACTGATCGAGCGACTGTGGCGCCAGCATGGCTTCACCGTGTTGCTGGTCACTCACGATGTCAGCGAAGCGGTGGCGGTCGCCGACCGGGTGATCCTCATCGAAGACGGCGAAGTCGGCCTGGACCTCACCATCGACCTGCCACATCCCCGTGTACGCGGTTCCCATCGCCTGGCCGCGCTGGAAACCGAAGTCCTCAACCGTGTTCTCTCGGTGCCGGGCACGCCGCCCGGGCCAGAACCCGTAGCACCGTTGCCTACGCAATTGCGTTGGGCTCATTGACCAAAAAGGAAGCAAGCAGATGACCATCAAAGCGATCAACGTGCGTAACCAGTTCAAGGGCACCGTGAAGGAAATCCTCGAAGGTCCGGTGCTGTCGGAAATCGATGTGCAGACCGCCTCGGGCATCGTCACCTCGGTGATCACCACCCGCTCGGTGCGCGAGCTGGAGCTGACCATTGGCAGTGAGGTGATTGCCTTCGTGAAATCCACCGAGGTGTCGATTGCAAAACTGTAATGGACATTGTGTCGGATCGCCCCTGTCGCGACGATCCGGCACAGTCATTATCCTGAGGGTTATGGCCTCAGGCCTGCGAATAATGAGTTGGCAAGCTGTTCACTGATGGTGCCACGCCAGACCCTGCCGGCCTGGTTCCGTTCTGCGGCCAGCTTGATATGACCGAATTGAAGGCGATCGAATCTCTGGCCGGGTTTTTTCTTGAAGTGGAAATGGGCATACCAGAGAGGGGTCTGGGTCTGGGTGTCGATGATCTTATACTCCTCCAGGTATTCGATGGCGACGCCATTGGCGTTTCTGGCCGGCTCCAGTTCCCTGGACCACTGGATCGTCACTTCTTGTTCGCCAAGCAAATATTGCAGGTGTCCTACCTCGGGTGAGGCGTAGGCTTTGGTCTGCTCGATGCGCAGGGTGCGGCCAAGCGCAGTGAGTTCACTCCAGGCAGTGTCGAGATCTTTAAGCAATTGAGTCTGCTCCGGGCTGATGGCATTGCCCGCCGCCGTTCGGAGCGCACTTGCCCGCTGCTTCAGGGGGTTTGCGTAGGCATCCGCCAGGTCTTGCAGCGATGTCGGTGCCATGTTCAATCGCTGATAGTTACTCAATTTGCTCTTGGACGCTTCAACGCCATTGAGTAGTGTTCTCGAAGAAGTCTCAAGTTGTTGCAGGTTGGGCGTTAAAACGACGCGGGGCCGGTTCGATTGCCATTTGCCCTGCTCATTTTTGGAATAGCTTGAGTGCACCTGGGCATTCGTCGATGAGGAGACTTCCAGCATCAGTTGGCCATTTCGTGTGGCCTCGCGTCCTATCACCATGTGTTGGTCGTCTATTTCGAACAAACGTGGGATGCTCGGGCCGCGAGCGGGTCGAGCCGGGCGCGTAGTGGTGGTGAGTTGTTGATCCATCTCCCCGATAATGTTCGCCATTTGCTGACGAATGTCTTGGATGATATCGCCCTCTATCCGATTGGGGTACAGGTCCTGCCATGCATGGGTCTGGGTGATGAAATGTGTGTAGCGCTCCCGCAGGTGGGCCAGGAATCGTCGTTCCTGACTGCGGCTGAGTCCGCTTTGCGCTAGCTGGGCATGGCTGGACAGTGTTTCGCGAAAATCAATCAGTTCGTGACGCACGTCCTCTATGAAATCGGCAAAATTGTCAGGTGCACCGACGTTTATCTTGAAGAGTAATCGAGTTCTTTCGCCAAGCGCTTCCAGCTGATAGCTAAACGGGTCCAGGGGGAGCTGGAGGCTGTCCATGTCCTGCACAAGATCCGTCAGCGCCTGGCCTTGTAGACGATTGTGGTAACGCTGGTACCTTGATATGGCGCCTTGCAGCTCCATCAGGCTACTGACGATGTCCCGGGTAGTTTGGAGCTGATCGAGATACGTAGCGATCGTATTCGCTGCGACGTCCGCGTTGTTTTCCAACTGGGCGATCAGGTTTTCAAATTTCGCATGCAGTTGCTCAGACTGGGCGTACTGCCCAGTCAGTTGTTTCTTTTGCATCTTCAGGAGGCTGAAATTCTGGCGCAAGATGCGCTTATTAAGTGCATGCCTCTGCTCTTTAAGGGCCCGGGGCGCTACCTGGCCTCTCAGGTTCTCAAGCAAGGGCAGCGTCTGTTCGGCGAGTTCTATGACTTCAATCGTCCTGGCTTTCGCGGTCACGATTACCTGATTCCAGTGCAAGTCGGGCGCTTGCAAGACGCTTGTTGCCCGGATTAATTCAAGCCGGTTGAGCTCGCTCAGGGCCTCATTCAAACGATTTATCAGTGACTGCTCCCGAGCGGCGATGTTGCGCAATGTATCGATGGGCGACGGCGGATTGCGCTGCCAGTAGGTGCGCAACGATTCCCACCCCTGGTTGTACAGGCGAGTGACAATACCGCCGCCTGCTGGCAAGCCACCTTGCACAAAGTATCCTCCATGGGGCTCCCATACACCGGTTTCACTCAAGCGTACCGGCATCTTGTAGGACTTGACGTCATTGCTCTTTAGCCGCCAGGTGCCGTAGCTGGCATCCCATTCAACCGGGTAGGACTTGCCGTCGTGAAGGAACCAGAGTGATCTGGAGTCCAGATGTTCATGTAAACCACGCTCCTTGCCTGCTTCCAGGCGCCGCCAGGGGCCGATCGGGGGTTCTGTCTCGTAGTTGGCAAAAGGAGACGGGCGTTTGCGCTGCGAGAGCCATGGCGTACCGATCTGGCTTGCGACCTGGCGTGCACGAGTACGGGCCAGCGCCATGGCTGCGTTGCCTGCGGTTGCAGCAGGGACGATGTCCATCATCGCGTCAATCAACGAGAGCACTACGCTGTTCATGTGCTCGATACCTTCTGCGTAACGACCGCTCAAAAAGGCAAGGACGGCAGCGTTGGCCGCGTTCCAGCCGTCATACAGGCTGATGGCGGTGCCGACCACCGGTACAAAGCCAATAGCCATTTTGATGTAGTTGAATATGCGGGCGTGGCTGGCGGCGTCTCGCTGGAAGCTCCAGTCCGCCTGGCTGCGAGAGCTTCGCCGATGGATTGTGATCAGTTCACCCATGGCCAGATCGCTCTGGTGCTGAAACAGCGTCTGATGGCGGGTCGGGCCCAGGCCAATAAAGCCACTGGCCTTTGTCAGAATTGCCTGGTTTATGTAGGACAGGTGTTCGTCCGACTTACCATCCAACGGGCTTTGTGCCAGGTATGTGCGCATGTCCAGGTTCACGGCCAGCGCCTCAAGGTCTCGGCAGGCCAACTGTGCATCGGCAAATTGTCTGATCTTGTTGCCATCGGGGGCGTCCGGCGTCAGCAACAACGCCGGGCCGCCGGAGAGCGCCTGGATAATGAATATGCCTGACAGAGTTGTGGCAGACGTGCTGCCATCGGCAGCCACCCCGGGCCTGAGCGTCAAGGGTTGGTAGCTGATGCTTTGCTCCGGTGTCGAGCTGATTTGTTCCTGATAGAAGCGTTCAAGCAGCGCCTGGCCAGCAGAGTTCAGGGCGAGCGGTTTGCTCAAGGACAACAGCTGCAAACTGTACTGATAGGGGGCGCACAATACTTCGCGTCGCCATTCGCGGCGAAAGCCAGTTTCATCACTTTTGCCTTTGAAAGCACTGTATATGAGCGTTTCATAAGCGCCCGCCAGATCAAGCGCTGTATCCAGTTGTTTGACATAGTCGATGGTCATGCCGTTACGCAGCGTAGGAGAAGCCTCGGGGCCGGTGAACTTGAACGAGGCATAGCTCAGGCGCAGTCGAGTCTGCTCATCGATAGCCCAAAGCAGGAACTGCTCAAGTGCAACGTCGCTGCGCGCCGTGCTCGGTAGGTATGTGGTCTTGGTGGCATAGGGTTGGCCCGAACCCTCGATAGTTTCCTGCCGTGTCTCGACCCGATCTGGCAGGTCGATGAGGATGTCGGGAACCTGTTCCAAGGAAAAATCCTGGCGCAAGCGTGCGTGCAGCTTCTGGCGTGTGAATACCGCCCGATCGGGAAGGGTCTGATACAGGAGCGACATTGCGGCGCCTGCTGCCAGGCGATAGTTTTCCAGGCATTGGACCAGCGTGTCGATCTGTGGCTTGGTCAGGCGCTTCAGCGGGGTGAGCAAATTGAGTGCATGCGTACTGCGGTTCTGCTCGGCGATACGCTCGAAAGCCAGGCTTCTGGCGGTGTTCAACGGCACGACCAGTGCTGCCTTGAGCCACTCGTGATGTGCCTTGACCGAGGCTTGTCTCTGCGTGAAGTATGTGGCGCATTGTGTTTGTGTGCAGTAGTCGAAACAGTGTGTTTCGATTGGAGTTGCAACAATGCTCAACTGGGTTTCGGGTTGTTGCAGCGCCTGGAGTAGTCCGGTATCGGCTGCAAGCCCGCAGCTTTCAAGAATGGCTTCAGGCCAGTAACCGCGGGCTGTGGCAAGTAGGGCTTGCTCCAGCGCCCTCAGATCCCTGAAGGATTTTAAGCCGCCGTTGCTACCTGACTTGTAAAGCAACACAGAGGTAGCCGGCGTCTCGTCGCTTGCTTCGGGCACCGCTTGCAGCACCAGATAGCCGAGCAGTGGGTAATCGTGGACCCCTGCGCTCAAGCTCAGGGCGCTGACGCTCACGGGGCGCTGGTAGCTGGGTGCGGGCCGCTCTACCACCTGTTCAACCCATTTCAATTGTTCGCCGGACAACTGCCCAAGGGCGTGCTGTTGTTGTGCTTCGGCCAGCATGCCCCTGGCCAGGCGGTCGCTGATCAGCTCGAAGCGGCTCAGTTCGCCATGTTTCTTCCCCATGTCCTGCTGGTCAAAGGCATCAGGTAGGTCAGCGAACATCTGCGCCATGTCCTGAGCACAGGTCTGGAGGGATGCTTCAGTTTGTTTGAGAGGTTCAAACCTTGCCGATCCTGGCGCAGAGTCGTTGCCCAGGTAAGTACGCAAGTCGAGCGCCTGTCGCTCGACCCGCTGCTGGCGCCAATGGATCGGCAGGCGAGAGTTCAGGGCATCAAAATGGACTTCTTCTTCGACCAGGGCTGAGTCGGCGGCGGCCTGGTCTTTGATTTTCTCCAGGGTATCGGCAGGCAGTTCCTTGCCGAAGCGATTCTTGCGGCCTTCTTCCCACTTTAAGATTTCGGACCAGTCCAGAGCGGTGCCAGTGGCATCCTGGCAAGCCTGGTCCAGGAGCGTTTCAGCTACGCGCTGGTGATCCTGCAACATGTGCAGGATCAGGTAGCTGAAGCCATCGCCAGCCAGATCACTGAATGTGATCCGGGCACTGGTGTCCTGGCTGCCGAAGGGCGTGCTGGGGTGGGGCCACAGTTGAGAGCGGTGATCGAATAGCCAGGTGCGCAGGGCGGTTTCGTCAGAGAATGCCCGCACGGGCTGATTTGCATTCGGGCGATAGAGTAACCAGCGCGCCCGGCCCGTCGACGGGCGGATCAGAAGTGCCACGCTGCTGGTTTGTCCTGCCTGGGTTGGGTGCTCCCAGTTGATTGATGCATAGGTGATGCCTGTTCTGTCGGTCTGTCCCTGTTCCCAGGCACTGCGGCCGATGAAATCCAGCCCGTAGGCTAGTTCCAGGCTGTCGCTGTAGTGTTGGCGCAGCAATTGTTCGCCATAGGCGAGGCGAGAAACCGGTTGCCCCGGCATGCGTGCATCCCAATAGGCGGTCCGGGCAGTACTGAGGGTTCCACGCAAGGGAAGGCCATTGAAATAGAGTATCCAGTCGCGTCCAGTCCATTTTGCCTGGCGAGACGTCGTTGGCAGCCCCCATGTGTTCCAGGCTGTGAACGGTGTACCGAACACCGGGCTGCTCATGGCCCGGGCAGCCAGGTCCAGCAGTGACATGCTCTGATCCTGCTGGGCGATACCGCACAGCTTCGGATCTATCAACAACTGCCGCTCAAGCCTCATGCCCAGGCTTGAAATCAAGGTGGGGGCCTGCTGCGCAAGGTCCTGGAGTGTCTGGGTGACGTCCTTCAATGTAGCACTGTAGTGATGCAACAGATTGCTGCGTCCAGTGGCCAGTGTCGGCGTGAGCTCGGTAATGTCGAGATGTTCGCCGGGGTCGAGCTGCGGCGCTGATTGAAGGGGGAGGGTGCTGTCCGTAGGCATAATGGTGTAGTCCATGCGATGAATGGTGCATTCATTACAAGGGTCACCGCCTGACAACCGGTGTTAAATGTTTATACCACCACCGTTCAGAATGGCGCTCGTCGCGGCAGGAAGGGTGGCAGGTACAACCCCAGGTACGCATCGAACACCCGCATCCCTTCCTCGGCCATGCGCGGTGTGATCTGCCCGTGCAACTGAACCGAGCGGGCATAGACCCGGTCACCCAGCTCCATGGCCAGGGCGAACACGTCGACATCCTGCGGCAGTACCGGTAGCTGGAAATGCTGGGCGAATACCTTGTGCATCAGGTCGCCCAGTTCGATGTCATGCTGGCGATCGGCCTGGGTGACTTCGCTCAGGCCATGCTGGGCGAGGATCAACTGGCGGGCCGCGGCGTCCTGGTTGTAGATGCTCAGCATGCGCTGCTCGACCAGGCGCGACAGGTCGTGCCAGGTGCTGAGCTGCGAGGTCTCGATCGGCGCTTGCAGGCACGCGCGAAACGCACTGTGCACATCAGCGGTCAGGGCTTCGAGCAGGGCCGGCACGCTGGCGAAGAAGTGATAGACCGACGACGGCGGAATCTGTGCCCGTTCGGCCACGCTGTAGATCGACAGGCTGGCCACGCCTTCATCGGCCAGCAGCGCACGCGCCGCGGCCAGGATCGAGTCGATCCGGGCCTGGCTGCTGGCGCGGGGCTTGCGGGCACTCTGTACGCGGCTCATCAGTTGCTGATCGCCAGGATGCTGGCCTGGTAGGCACTGACGAACAGGTCGAAGTCGGCCTTGTTCTCTTCTCGCTCAAGCTTGGCCTGGGCCTCCAGGGATTCGCGCGCGGTTGTCTCGAATCGCTGTTGCTCGTCCGCCGGCAACGCCTGGCTGCGGAAGAACTCGGCGTGGGCCTGGCTCTGGCGCAGGGCGAAGCGGCTGAAGCTTTCCTTGTGCTCGGTCATGCTCGCCAGTACC
>Ga0247821_10000196_pt1 | contig 35312 bp, 33 predicted proteins | sample 13C_Glycerol_Day_FD_192481 | JGI IMG/M metagenome (GOLD analysis project Ga0247821, IMG submission 192481) | Soil microbial communities from agricultural site in Penn Yan, New York, United States - 13C_Glycerol_Day14 | ecosystem: Environmental > Terrestrial > Soil > Agricultural land | place... | reverse complement strand
TGTCAAGCGTTTATTTTGAAGTTTTTCGTTTAACTTCAACCACTTGACTCGCTGCGATCTCTCGTCAGCGGGAGGCGAATTCTACAGCGTTTCAAACCGCTGTCAACCACCTTTTCACCGCTGCCGACCTTTCGATCGAAGCCCTTCCGGCACCACCTGAAACATTCAACTCGTTGATTATCAAGGAGTTTTCCGTTTCGACTACGCCGGAAGTGGGGCGAATTATAGAGAGATTAAATCGAGCGTCAAGCGCTAATTCAAAAAGAATCAATCAAAAGAAAAATGCGCACTATATTGCTCAACATTCTGTCTTTGCGCATCATAAGCCTCCGCATCCAGCGCAAGCCCCTCTCTATAAGGAACACCGATCCCCAATGAACGCCCAACCCCGCAGCCTGGCCGTCACGCTGTTCCCCATCGGCCTGCTGATGATCGCCATGGCTTCGATACAATCCGGTGCCTCCCTGGCCAAGAGCATGTTCCCCGTGGTCGGCGCACAAGGCACCACCGCCCTGCGCCTGGTCTTCGCCAGCTTCATCATGCTGCTGCTGTTGCGCCCCTGGCGTGCGCGGCTGACCGCCAGCACCCTGCGTACCGTGATCATCTATGGCGTAGCACTGGGCGGCATGAACCTTCTCTTCTATATGTCCCTGCGCACCGTGCCTTTGGGAATCGCCGTAGCGCTGGAGTTCACCGGTCCTCTCGCCGTGGCGCTCTATGCCTCGCGCCGGGCAGTGGACTTCCTCTGGATCGGCCTTGCCGTGGTGGGGCTGTTGCTGCTGGTCCCGGTTGGACAGACCGGTAGCGGTATCGACCTGACAGGTGCCAGTTATGCATTGGGCGCTGGCGTGTGCTGGGCGCTGTACATTCTTTACGGTCAGAAAGCGGGCGCAGAGAACGGCATACAGACCGCAGCGCTGGGCGTGATGATCGCAGCACTCTTCGTTGCGCCGATCGGCATCGCCCACGCTGGCAGCGCCTTGCTCACCCCGGCACTGATCCCGATCGCCCTGGGCGTTGCGATACTCTCCACCGCCTTGCCCTACAGCCTGGAAATGGTTGCCCTGACGCGCATGCCCGCCAGGACCTTCGGTACCCTGATGAGCATCGAACCGGCCTTCGGCGCACTGAGCGGGTTACTATTCCTAGGGGAAGTACTCACCCCTGCACAATGGTTGGCCATCGGGGCAATCATTACCGCCTCGGTGGGCGCCACCTTGTCGATGCGCAAGGAAAGCCCGGCCCTGGTAGCGGCCGACTGATTTGAGAAATATTTTCATTTAAAACCGAACTGGTCATTGTGCCGCGCACCCACCCTCTTTAAGCTGTCATGGAACGTCAACCTTGAAGTTATCTAATTGACAAGACAGGGACGCAAAAGCATCAGGAAGACGCAACAGAAATTAGACCCGGGCAGTAGATCCGGAACGTATTAAGGACGGGAATGAAACGAATTTTGCTCATTCTGGCCGTGTTGGCCATCGCCGGGTGCGCGGCGACTGCAAAGACTGAAGTCAAGCGCGGTAAAAAGGGCCTGCATATCAACTGCTCCGGCCTCACCTCATCCTGGGACAAGTGCTACGACAAGGCTACCGCAGCCTGTGGCAGCAAAAACTACAAGGTGATTGCCCGCTCCGGTTATGACGACACCGAGCCCGGCGACTACCCGTTCGGGCTCAACCCCGCTGGATACACCAGCCGCAGCATGATCGTCATTTGCAAATAGCGATCATCTGAAACGAAGGGCAGCCCATGGGCTGCCCTTTGTATTTACACCCTTCGTTTAGGGCTCAGAGCGCCACGGTTCGCTCGCGCAGCCACTGCAGAGCCGCACCCTCGAGCAAAGGTGCCAGGCGCTCGCAGACCTGTTGATGATAGGCATTGAGCCAGGTGCGCTCCTGTTCGCTCAACAGCTCCGGCAACAGGCAGCGCGTGTCGATCGGACACAAGGTCAGTGTTTCGAATTCGAGGAAGTCGCCGAACTCGCTGCTTCCTGCCTCACGATTGAACACCAGGTTTTCGATCCGCACGCCCCACTGCCCCGGGCGATAGGTGCCAGGCTCGATCGAGGTGATCATGCCGGCCTGCATCGCGGTCTGCGGCGCAGGCGCTGCCTGGTAGGCAATCACCTGAGGCCCCTCATGCACATTCATGAAGTAACCCACCCCATGCCCGGTGCCATGCCCATAATCGACCTGGTCGGCCCAGATCGGCGCCCGGGCAATAGCGTCGAGCAACGGCGAAAGAATGCCTCGCGGGAAGCGCGCCCGCGACAAGGCGATCACACCCTTGAGCACGCGGGTGCAGTCCTGCTTCTGCGCAAGGCTCGGCGCACCCACCGGCACCATCCGGGTGATGTCGGTGGTGCCGCCCAGGTATTGACCACCCGAGTCGATCAGCAGCAGGCCATCGCCTTCGATTCGCGCATGGGATGCTTCGGTTGCCCGGTAGTGCGGCATGGCGCCATTGCCATTGAATGCGGCAATGGTCGAAAAGCTCAGCGAGACGAAGCCCGGACGTCGGGCACGGGCGGCACTGAGCTGTTCGTCGATGGTCAGCTCGGTGACCGTCTCACGCCCCAGGTTCGCCTCCAGCCAGGCGAAGAACTCGCACAAGGCCGCGCCGTCCTGCTCCATGACCTTGCGGATATGCAGCAGATCCTCGGCACTTTTCTTTGACTTGGCCAGGGTCGTGGGATTCAGCCCCTCGACCAGACGCACCTCGCCCCCGAGGCTTGCAACCAGGCCACTGGTGACCCGCGCCGGGTCGATCAGCAAGCTGCTGCCGGCCGGGATGGCAGCCAGCGCCGAATGGATGGCCTCGTAATCGCGCACTTCAATGCCATCGACTTCCAGCACCTGGTGCAGGTGCGCGTCGAGTTTGCCTGGCGCAACGAACAGCAACGCCTGGTTCTGGCTGACCAGGGCAAAGGAAACGAATACCGGGTTGTAGGAGACATCGCTGCCACGCAAATTGAACAACCAGGCGATATCGTCCAGGGTGGCGATGAAATGCCAGTCGGCGTCACGTTCGCGCAGCACCTGGCGCAGCTGCGCCAGCTTTTCGGCGCGGCTCACCGTCGCTTCGGGTGGCAGGTGCTGATACACCGGGTTGACCGGAAGCTCCGGACGATCGCTCCAGACGCGTACCAGCAGGTCCTTGTCGGTCAGCAGCCGGGCATTGCGAACGGCCAGGCGCTGCTCCAGCTGGCGCGCCGAAGCCAGCGCCATGACCGCACCATCGACCGCCACCTTACCGCCCTGCGGCGTTTGCTCAGCCAGCCAGTCCAGCGGCCCCGGCTTGCCCGGTTGCAGCTTCACAAGTTCAATGGTGCTGCCGGCCAGCTCCAGCTCGGCCTGCTCCCAGTAGCGGCTGTCGGCCCACAATCCGGCGAAATCCGCCGTCACCACGAGAGTGCCGACCGACCCCTGGAAACCGGACAGCCATTGCCTGCCCTGCCAGTAGCCCGGCAGGTATTCGGAAAGATGTGGATCCGCCGACGGTACCAACAGGGCGTCGACCCCCTCGCTGTTCATTACCTGGCGTATTGCCGCCAGGCGTGCGCTGACCGGCACCTGGATTGAAGACTGAGTGTTCATGCTGACTCCTGCTACCACGGCATCCATTGTTATCGCCGCAGATAATGGAACAGGCGTCAGTCCCCGGCAACCGTCCAGAAGGGCCGGGACTGTAACGCGGCTTTTATTGCCCCGGCCGCCTGCTCGACATCCTGGGCCCGGGTATAGCGGCCGAGGCTCAGGCGGATCGTCTGGCGTGCGGCTTGTGCCGACAGGCCCAGTGCCAGCAGCACATGGGAGGGTTGGCTGCTGGCCGAGTTGCACGCCGAGGTCGAAGAGAACGCCAGGTTGCCGGCAAGGCTCGCCAGATCGGGACTTTCTGCGTTGAAGGTCAGGCTCAGGGTATGCCCGATGCGCTGACTGGCACTGCCGTTGAGCACCAGGCCAGGGATATCGCCAAGCTGCTCCAGCAACAGCCGATGCAACTGGTCGATCCGCTGGACCTCTTCATCCTGCAGCTCTCCCGCCAGGGCGAAGGCCGCCCCCATGCCGACGATCTGGTGAGTAGCCAGGGTGCCCGAGCGCAAACCGCCCTCATGGCCGCCGCCGTGAATCTGTGCCTGGAGCTGGGGCCTGGCCCGGTCGCCGACATACAGGGCACCGATACCCTTGGGGCCGTAGACCTTGTGGGCCGAGAACGACATCAGGTCCACCGGCCACTGGCCAAGGTCGATCCTGAGCTTGCCCGCCCCCTGGGCGGCATCGACATGCAGTAATGCACCGTTGCGGCGAACCAGCGCGCCCAGGGTGGCAACATCGTTGACCGTGCCCAGTTCGTTGTTGACCAGCATCAGCGACACCAGAAAGGTATCGGGACGCAAGGCCCCGGCCAGCGCCTGGGCACTGATCAGACCCTGGGCGTCCGGGGCCAGACGCGTCACTGCAAACCCTTCGCGCTCCAGGTGCGACACCGTATCGAGCACGGCCTTGTGTTCGATCTGGCTGGTGATGATATGGCCGCCCTGGCGTCCTCGGGCCAGCCCCTTGAGTGCCAGGTTGTTGGATTCGGTAGCACCGGAAGTCCAGATGATCTGCCGGGCATCGGCGCCGACCAGCCCCGCCACCTGGGCCCGGGCCTGCTCTACCGCCAACCGCGCCTGCTGGCCATAACGATGGGAACCGGAGGCCGGATTGCCAAAGTTGCCCGAGGCGCCCAGGCACTCGACCATCATCTGGATGACTCGCTCGTCGACGGGTGTCGTGGCGGCATAGTCGAAATACAACGGGAAATTGTTCATTGCTGCAGGCTCTCTGGTTGTCCATGCCTGGAAAATCAGACTCTTCCTTAAGAAGAGTAGGCAAAAGGTGAGGCTATCCTGCCCCAGACATCATAGAACCATAAATTATTAATTTTCATATTTATATAACCACAATAAAATCATGCTCACTCGCACTGAACTTCCCGGCCTCCAGGCCTTCTGATGATTACAGCCCTGGTACGGGAGAACTGTTCATGCCCCGATCGACCGACCGCAAGCAAGGCGTTGTACTGCTCGACACCCGCCCCCATACCCCCGAGCACGAGCACAGCGTGCACCTCAAGCTTGCCGAGCGTCTGGCGCAGTTGCTCCATACCCAGGTCGTCGAGCCGCTGCGCGAACCCACGGCGCGTGAAAACTTCTACTACCTGCCAACCGAAACCCTGATCGATGCGGACCGCTGCCTGAAGATGGGCATTGGCTCGTGCGAGGACCTGTTCGGTGGCGTGGTGAGCCGCCCCTATATGGCTACCAAGGCCATCTCCCATCCGTTGCCGGCTGACGCCCGTTACCCGCTCGGCTGGACCGATGCATTCGCCCGCAAGGCCAGCGATGCGCTGCTGCGTGGCTACACGGTGTTCAGCCTGGATGATGCTGCCCGCGCCGCAGCATTGCTGCTGCGCGACGGCCCCGTGCGGGTCAAGCCGGTGCGGGCCACGGCCGGACGCGGGCAGACCGTGGTCACCTCGATGCGAGGCGTGGAGCAGGCACTGACCGGCATGGACGAAAAGGAACTGGCGCTCTGGGGGCTGACCCTGGAAGAGAACCTGACCCAGGTGCAGACCTTCAGTGTCGGCCAGGTTCAGGTAGCGGGCATTCTCTGCAGCTACTACGGCACCCAGCAATTGACCCGCGACCATGCCGGCGAAGAGATCTACGGCGGTTCGGACCTGACCCTGGTCCGCGGTGGCTACGACACCTTGCTGCAACTGGCACTGGAGGAGCACCTGCGCCTGGCCATCACCCAGGCCATGACCTACGAGCAGGCGGCGCTGCAAAGCTTTCCCGGGTTCATCGCCTCACGCCGCAATTATGACGTCGCCCGCGGCCTGAACAGCCAGGGCAAGCCCTGCAGCGGCGTGCTCGAACAATCCTGGCGCATTGGCGGTGCCAGCAGCGCCGAAGTCCTGGCCTTGCAGGCATTTGCCGCCGATCCCGGGCTCAGACGTGTCTGCGCCTCCACCCATGAAGCCTTCGATATTGCCGAGCCACCTGCCGATGCAACCGTCTTCTACCAGGGGGATGACCGTGAGCTGGGAAGACTCTGCAAATATGCACGGATCCGCGACTATGACCATCCGTAGCGAGCCCATCGAGATCCCCGTCGATGACGAGTGCATCGCCGGCACAATTGTCAGCCCCGGCGACAAGGTGCCGGGCATTCTCTTCGTCCACGGTTGGGGCGGCAGCCAGCAGCGCGACCTGGCGCGGGCCAAACAGATCACCGGGCTTGGTTGTGTGTGCATGACCTTCGACCTGCGCGGCCATGAGAAGACCGAAAGCCAGCGCCTGATCGTCACCCGCGCGCAGAACCTGGCGGACCTGGTGGCCGCCTACGACCGGCTGGTCAGCCATCCGGCGGTCGATACCAGCGCCATCGCCCTGATCGGCAGCAGCTATGGCGGCTACCTGGCGACCCTGCTGACCGCCCTGCGCCCGGTCAAGTGGCTGGCCCTGCGGGTGCCGGCGCTGTACTGGGACGACGAGTGGACCCTTCCCAAGCAAGGACTCGACCGCCAGCGGCTGACCGACTACCGCCAGCGCCCACTGGGCCCGGCCGATAATCGTGCCCTGGGGGCGTGCGCCGAGTTCGCCGGGGATGTGCTGCTGGTGGAATCAGAACAGGACGACTATGTCCCCCACAGCACCCTGATGAGTTACCGCTCGGCCTTCGTCAGTGCCCACTCCCTGACCCACCGGATCGTCGATGGCGCCGACCATGCCCTGTCCAGCGACCGCAGCCAGAAGGCCTACAGCTCGATCCTCAGTGCCTGGATCAGCGAAATGGTCATCGGTGCGCGTCTTGACCACTACCCTCACCACTCACCCTGGTATTCCTGACCCCTGCAGTTGGCAGTGCAGGCCGTCGGCGGCGTTGCGGGTCAGGCTGCTCAAGGTCTGGAAGGCGGCAAAGTTCACCCCTTTGGCCTGATGTTGCTGAATCAGTTGCAGGAAGGGTTCCTGCTCGAAGCTGCTGACCGCCGCCTCCCAGGCACTGCGCGACTGCCACTGCAGGCACTGCAGCACCCGGCTGCCGTCCTCGCTGGCCTGGACACTGGCGCCCACCAGCCCCGCGTGCTGCACCGCCAGTTCCTCGCTGCGCTCGGCGAGCGCCCTGGCCAGGGCGTGCTGGTAGGTGGGCGTCACTTCGAACTCGATCATCTGGGTAAAGCACTGGCTGCGCGGTGAAACCATCATGGGGCACTCTCTCCCTGCCATTGAACTTGCTGTGCGACGGCAGGCAGGGTAAAACCTCTAGTTAACTCAAGGTCAAGAGATTTTTCAGCATGACGCCCAGCCCGACCGACAAGGTCATGACCGTCGGCCAACTGGCTGCCCGCAGCGGTGTCGCGGTCACCGCCCTGCATTTCTACGAAAGCAAGGGACTGATCCATAGCACCCGCAGCAGCGGCAACCAGCGACGCTACCCGCGCGAAGCCCTGCGGCGCGTGGCGGTGATCAAGATGGCCCAGCGCCTGGGCATCCCCCTGGCGACCATTCATGAAGCCTTGAAAACCCTGCCGGTAGGACGCGCCCCCACTGCAGCGGACTGGCAACGCCTGTCCGAACAGTGGCGCCAGGACCTGACCCAGCGCATCGACAAGCTGCTGATGCTGCGCGACCAACTGGACGGCTGCATCGGCTGCGGCTGCCTGTCATTGCAGAGTTGCCCGCTGCGCAATTGCGACGACCAGTTGGGTGTGCAGGGGCCGGGCCCGCAACTGCTCGAACCCGGCGCCGACCCTGCCCACTAACGCTGCAGGGTCGCCAGGCGCAGCGCCAGGGCCTTGGCCTGCAAGGCAACATCGGTGACGGCCGTGCTTTCCCACCACAGGCCGCGCAAGGGCGGGCCCATGGCGAACAGGCGCTCGCTGAACTGACCGCCGGCGCGCTGCACGCTGCCACCGGAATCGGCAGCAATCCCCAGGGCCAGCGGCCCGGGACGAATCAGGCGGCGATGCAGCAGTTGCCGGGGCAAAGGGCGATCGACACGGCGCCAGTCGTATTCGATACCGCTGGAATTGATCAACGCCGCCCCTGCCACCTCGGTCACCTGCGACTGGCCCCGAAAACGCACGCTGATCACCGGCGACTCACCCGGCGCCGACACCAGGCCTTGCAGCGATGCAGCATGAATCCGCAAGCGACCTTCTTCCACCAGCCTTGCCAGCAATGCCGCGCCCTGGGGTGGCGAGCGATGATGATGGCTCTCCCACCAGGGCCGTACATGGCGCACGAACTGCCGGCGCTGGCGATCGCTGGCCTGGCTCCAGAGCCGGGCGATGTGCACACGTACGGTGTCCAGTGGCGCTTGCCAGTCGACACCCAGGGCCTGGGCCTGCCGACATTGTCCACGCAAGGCACGAAGCAGTTGCAAGGGGCTGCGAAGGTCGGGATCGGCGGCGAGAAAATCGCTCCAGGCCGGCGGCTGGCGGCGCACCTGCGGCAACAGGCCATGGCGGGAGAACACCTCGATCGGACCTCGATGCCCGGCCTGTTCGAGCGATACCACAGCATCGACCATGGTCAGCCCGGAACCGATGATCAACACCCGCCCCCGGGGATCGATCCGGCCCATTGCCGACACATCCCAGGGATCGACCGCCGCGGCGTTGAAGCCATCGTCGTCGATCCGGGCCGTACGCGCCGCGGCGAACATTCCAGTGGCGAGCACAGCGCGCGCGCCATGCAGGACACGACCATCGTCCAGGACAAGGCGCACGCCCCGCTCATCGACCTCCAGGTCCACAGCCTCGGCCCGCACATGTGCAAGGCTCGAACCCTGGCATTCACCCAGGGCCTGCGCCTCGGCCAACCGCTGGCGGGCATAGATGCCGAACAGGCCACGCGGCGGGAACAGTTCCGCGATCGGTACAGCCTGCTCGGCGGATTCGGGCCAGCCGCCAGCGGCGATGTGTTGCTCCAGCCATTGCGTGAGGTCGTCGGCGTTATCCGGATCGACGCTCATGCGCGCCGCGTTGCCGTTCAAGGTGTGGCCCGGTTGCGTCGCGCTGTAGGCCTCGCCACGGCCCAGTTCGGCGCGCGGCTCGATCACCAGCAGGCGACGACGACCCGGTTGGCGCAACAACTGCGCGGCCAGCATGGCACCACTCAGGCCACCGCCGATGATCAGCACATCGGCGGCGGGGTACTCCAGTTGCGGATGAACGCTCATGGGCTGCTCCGTCTTGTTTGACGGCCATGATAGGCAGCAGCTGGCGGGAAAATCAGCCGTACCGGTACCAAAGTAGGATCAGCCGATAGCGGGCGCCACGCGACGACGATAGTCACTGGGCGCAAGGCCGGTGACCTTGTGGAAGACCTTGCGAAACGCCCCCGGGTCCTGGTAGCCGACGCCCCAGGCGATCTGGTCGATGCTGCGGTTGGTGAACTCGAGCATCCGGCAGGCCCGTCCGACCCGCACCTGCTGGCAGTACTCGGTGGGCTTGAGGCCCGTGGCACTGCGAAAGCGCCGCAGGAAGGTACGGGATTCGAGCCCGGCACACTCGGCCATGGCCGACAGGTTCACATCCCTGGCGCCGCTGCTTTGCAGCCAGTGCTGGACCTTGAGCACCGCTTCGTCGCCGTGGTCCAGGCGCGGGCTGAAGCCGGTGCATGGCCGCTGTCCGGCGCCGACGTGCTCCACCGCCAGAAAACGCGCGGTCTCGGCAGCCAGGGTCTGGCCCAGGTAGCGCTCCACCAGTTTCAGCCCCAGGTCGGTCCAGGCCATCAGCCCGGCGGAGGTGATGATGTCGCCATCGTCGAGCAACGGCAGGTTGGCCTCGACCTTGACCTCGGGAAAGCGCTCGGCCAGGGACTGGGCGAAATTCCAGTGGGTGGTGGCCGGCCGACCGTCGAGCAGGCCACTGGCGGCGATGAAGAACACCCCGACGCACACCGACACCAGCAAGATGCCTTCGCGGTGCCATTGGCGCAGGTCCTGGCAGAAGCGTTCGAGCAGTTCGGGCGTGGGGGCCTGGGTCAGGCTCGGCGGAATGATCATGGCCCGGGGTTGATGCGGGCCTTCCGGATGGCTGTCGAAGGTCACCGCCAACCGTCCGTTGTCATCGTGCCCCCAGTGACTGATTCGCAGCAGCGGCCGGTCGAGCGCTCCCAGTTCATGGCGCAAGCGGTTGGCCACGGCGAACAGGTCGGTCAGGCCATGCACGGCCGCTGTCTGCGCACCGGGATAGACCAGCAGACCGATTTCCAGCATGTCGCCCCCTTTGGCCATTGTCAGTTTTTCCCGCCCTTTTGTCGTTCGCGCCAATCCGCAAGCACACCGTTCAAGCCTATAACTATCACCACGTCACAACCACTCCCCCACAAGAGGCTTTTGCAATGAGCAAGCAGGCACTGATCGTCATCGACATCCAGAACGACTACTTCCCCGGCGGCAGATGGCCCCTGGATGGCGCCGACCCTGCCGCCGACAACGCCGGCAAGGTTCTGGCCGCCGCCCGCGCCAAGGGCGACCTGGTGGTGCATGTGCGCCACGAGTTCGAATCCGCCGAAGCACCCTTCTTCGCCCCCGGCTCCGAAGGCGCGCAGATCCACCCCAAGGCCGCGGCGCTGTCCCGTGAGCCGGTGGTGCTCAAGCACAAGGTCAACGCCTTCCTCAATACCCGCCTCAAGGCGCTGCTGGACGAGCACCAGACCGAAGCGGTGACGGTGATCGGCAGCATGAGCCACATGTGCATCGACGCCGCCACCCGCGCCGCCGCCGATTTCGGCTACCGCACCACAGTCATCCATGATGCCTGCGCCACCCGCGCCCAGGAGTTCAACGGCGTGACCATTCCGGCGGCCCAGGTGCATGCCACCTACATGGCGGCCCTGGCCTTTGCCTATGCCAAGGTCATTTCCACCGAGGAGTACCTGAATCCCAATACCCGCTAACCTGAATGGGCTTGCCTGACCCACTGGCGTTTCACCGAACAGGAGATAGCAGTCATGAGCACCTTCACTACCCGCGACGGCACCACGCTCTACTACAAGGACTGGGGCAGCGGCCAGCCGGTCGTGTTCAGCCACGGCTGGCCCTTGTCGTCCGATAGCTGGGAATCACAGATGCTGTTCCTCGCCGACCATGGCTATCGCTGCATCGCCCATGACCGACGCGGTCATGGACGCTCCAGCCAACCCTGGCATGGCAACGAAATGGACACCTACGCCGACGACCTGGCGCAGTTGATCGAGCACCTGGACCTCAAGGACGCGATCCTGTTCGGTTTCTCCACCGGGGGCGGCGAAGTCAGCCGCTACATCGGCCGCCACGGCACCGGGCGCCTGGCCAAGGCCGGGCTGATCTCGGCGGTGCCACCGCTGATGCTCAAGACCGCGGACAATCCCCTGGGCACCCCGATCGAGGCCTTCGACGGCATTCGTGCCGGGGCCCTGGCCGACCGCTCGCAGCTGTACAAGGACATCGCCGGCGGGCCGTTCTTCGGCTTCAACCGCCCGGGCGCCAAGGTGTCCCAGGGTTTGATCGATTCATTCTGGATGCAGGGCATGATGGCCGGCCACAAGAACGCCTATGACTGCATCAAGGCCTTCTCGGAAACCGACTTCCGCCAGGACCTGCGCAAGTTCGACATTCCAACCCTGGTGATTCATGGCGACGACGACCAGATCGTACCGATCCAGGCGGCGGGACCGGAGTCGGCCAAGCTGATCAAGGAAGCGACCCTGATCGTCTATCCGGGGGCGCCCCATGGTTTGACCGACACCCACAAGGACAAGGTCAACCGGGATTTGCTGGCGTTTATCAAGGGCTGACTCTACCCATGTAGCCGCTGCCGAGGAACGAGGCTGCGATCGACTGCGCAGCAGTCGCCATGAGTACGCCTCGTTCGTCCTGGAGTGCCGGGCTGGCAGGTTTTACGGCCGTATCACGGCCGATCGCAGCGTGGCGGCAGCGGCTACAGCGATGAGGCTGCCATGTCAAATGACGACGTTGCGTACGAAACGCGTCGCCACCTCGCCTTCGTTGCGGTAGGCGTGCATGCAATTGCTGGCGAAGCTGAAGAAGTCACCGGTCTGCAGGCGGTGCTGCTGATCCGCGATGATCAGGGTCAGGCAGCCTTCGAACACATACAGTTGCTCGCTCCAGCCATCGGCATCGGCTTCGGACAGGTAGGTCTCGCCCGGCTCCAGGCGCCACTCCCACAATTCCACCTCGCGACTGGCAACCGAGCTTGCCAGCAGCACAGCCTTGCTGCCGGGGCGCTCGCCGGTCCAGGCCAGCTCGTTGATCCGGCTGGGATCGCGATTGTCCGGTGCCTGGATCAAGTCGGTAAAGGCGACATCCAGCGCCTCGGCCAGACGGTCCAGGGTGGTCAGGCTGACATTCTTTTCGCCCGCCTCGATGGCCACCAGCATGCGCCGGCTGACCCCGGATTTTTCCGCCAGGGCACTCTGGCTGAGATCGGCGGCGTGGCGCAGGCGACGGACGTTCTGACTGACATGTTGCAGCACCGAGGCGCGCTGGCTGGATTCTTTGTGCACTATATTGCTCACAGGTAGGGGTTGCGCAGTATACTGCCCACTTTCGCCGCAATTGTGCGTCGCCCCACTTCCGTGTGCAAGCCATGAACCCGAACAGCAACGCAGAACGTCCGTCCGTTTCTTTCCGGCTCAGCAAGGCCGAACTTGTCCTGGTGTTCATCACCATGCTCTGGGGCGGCACCTTCCTGCTGGTGCACAACGTCATGACCGTCAGCGGGCCGATGTTCTTCGTCGGCCTGCGGTTTGCCGCCGCCGCCCTGTTCGTCGGCCTGGTCTCGGCCCGTGCGTTGTCGGGCCTGACGGCCACCGAGCTCAAGGCCGGCGTGCTGATCGGCGCCTCGATCATGCTCGGCTACGGCTTGCAGACCTACGGGCTGCAAACCATCAGCAGCAGCCAGTCGGCGTTCATCACCGCGTTGTACGTACCGTTCGTGCCCTTGCTGCAATGGCTGGTGCTGGGCCGCCGTCCCGGCCTGATGCCGAGCCTGGGCATCGGCCTGGCCTTCGTCGGCCTGATGCTGCTGGCCGGCCCCGAAGGCGGCTCGCTGCAGATGAGCGAGGGCGAGATCGTCACCCTGGTCAGTGCCGTGGCCATCGCCGCGGAAATCATCCTGATCAGCCGCTACGCCGGCAAGGTCGATGTGCGCCGGGTCACCGTGGTGCAGCTGGCGACCGCCTCGATCCTGTCGTTCCTGATGATGGCCCCGACCCGGGAAACCGTGCCGGACTTTTCCTGGTTGCTGCTGCTCAGCGCCCTGGGCCTGGGCGCCATGAGCGCGGTGATCCAGGTGGCGATGAACTGGGCACAGAAGTCGGTATCCCCTACCCGGGCGACCCTGATCTACGCCGGCGAGCCGGTGTGGGCCGGCATCGTCGGGCGCATCGCCGGTGAACGGCTGCCGGGCATCGCCCTGCTTGGCGGTTTACTGATCGTGATCGCCGTGATCATCAGTGAGCTGAAGTTCAAACGCCGGGACGCGCAACCTGAGGCACTCCAGGCGTCCGCACAGGCGCCCGAGACCGGTCGCTAGCCGCCGGATCTCGTCTATCCTTTGAAAAAAACTGTTATAAAAAATCCATTTGATACAGCCTGTTTGTAGGATTCTGCCACAGCTTCAAGGTTGGTGATCGACGGTGCGCCACGTATGATCCCTTACAAACTCCTGCAGATTAGAAATCTATGTCCTTGATAGTGCTACTGCTTCTGCCGTTTCTCGGCAGCTGCCTGGCGGCTGTCTTGCCGCACAATGCACGCAATAGCGAGTCCTTGCTTGCCGGACTCGTCGCCCTGGTCGGTACCGTCCAGGTCGCCTTGCTGTACCCGCAGATCGCCCATGGCGGCGTGATCCGCGAAGAATTTCTCTGGCTGCCGAGCCTGGGCCTGAACCTGGTCCTGCGCATGGACGGCTTCGCCTGGCTGTTCTCCCTGCTGGTGCTGGGCATTGGCACCCTGGTGTCGCTGTATGCCCGCTACTACATGTCACCACAGGATCCGGTGCCACGCTTCTTCGCCTTTTTCCTGGCGTTCATGGGCGCGATGCTGGGCCTGGTGATTTCCGGCAACCTGATCCAGATCGTGTTCTTCTGGGAACTGACCAGCCTGTTCTCGTTCCTGTTGATCGGCTACTGGCACCACCGCGCCGACGCCCGGCGCGGCGCCTACATGGCCCTGATGGTCACTGGTGCCGGTGGCCTGTGCCTGCTGGCGGGGGTACTGCTGCTCGGCCATGTGGTCGGCAGCTACGACCTGGACAAGGTCCTCGCTGCCGGTGATCAGATTCGCAACCATGCCCTGTACCCCGTCCTGCTTCCCCTGATCCTGCTCGGTGCCCTGAGCAAGAGCGCACAGTTTCCCTTCCACTTCTGGCTACCGCATGCCATGGCCGCGCCCACGCCGGTCTCGGCCTACCTGCACTCGGCGACCATGGTCAAGGCCGGGGTTTTCCTTCTGGCACGCCTGTGGCCGGTGCTGTCCGGCAGCGAAGAATGGTTCTGGATCGTCGGCGGCGCCGGGGCCTGTACCCTGTTGCTCGGTGCCTTCGCGGCCATGTTCCAGAACGACCTCAAGGGCCTGCTGGCCTACTCGACCATCAGCCACCTGGGCCTGATCACCCTGCTGCTGGGCCTGAACAGTCCGCTGGCCGCGGTCGCGGCGGTGTTCCATATTCTCAACCACGCCACCTTCAAGGCCTCGCTGTTCATGGCGGCCGGCATCATCGACCATGAGAGCGGCACCCGCGATATCCGTCGCCTGAGCGGCCTGTTCCGGCTGATCCCGTTCACTGCGACCCTGGCCATGGTGGCCAGTGCCGCCATGGCCGGGGTGCCGTTGATGAACGGCTTCTTGTCCAAGGAAATGTTCTTCGCCGAGACCGTATTCATCAGCTCCAGCGCCTGGATCGAAGCCTCGCTGCCGGTGATCGCCACCCTGGCGGGGACCTTCAGCGTGGCCTACGCCCTGCGCTTCACCGTCGATGTGTTCTTCGGTCCGCAGGCCACCGACCTGCCCCATACCCCCCACGAGCCGCCGCGCTGGATGCGCGCACCGGTCGAACTGCTGGTGCTGACCTGCCTGGTGGTGGGCATGTTCCCGGCCCAGTCCGTCGGCCCGCTGCTGGCCGCCGCCGCCCTGCCGGTGGTCGGCGGTACGCTGCCCGAGTACAGCCTGGCCATCTGGCACGGCTGGAATGCACCGCTGATCATGAGCCTGATCGCCATGACCGGCGGCGTCGTGCTCTACCTGTTGCTGCGCAACCCGCTCAAGCTCGGCCGCTTCCCGCACCCGCCACTGATCGGGCGCCTCAATGGCAAGCGCCTGTTCGAACATGGCCAGGTGCTGCTGATGCGCCTGGCGCGCCGTTTCGAACGCCTGATGACCACCAAGCGCCTGCAGAAGCAGTTGTTCATGCTGGTGCTGGTGGCCCTGCTGGCCGGCCTGCTGCCCATGCTGCACAGCGGCTTGAGCTGGGGTGACCGGCCGAAGATCCCGGGTTCAGGGGTCTTCGTCATTCTCTGGCTGATCGCCATCGCCTGCGCCGTGGGCGCGGCCTGGCAGGCCAAGTACCACCGCCTGGCAGCCCTGACCATGGTCAGCGTCTGTGGCCTGATGACCTGCATCACCTTCGTCTGGTTCTCGGCCCCGGACCTGGCCCTGACCCAGCTGGTGGTCGAAGTGGTCACCACCGTGCTGATCCTCCTCGGCCTGCGCTGGCTGCCACGGCGTATCGAAGGTGTGTCGCCCCTGGCCGGCACCCAGGAGCGGGCGCGCCTGCGCCGCCTGCGCGACCTGATCCTGGCGGTGCTGGTGGGCGGCGGCATGGCGCTGCTGTCCTATGCCATGCTGACCCGCCCGACACCGAACTTCATCTCGTCGTTCTACCTGAGCCGGGCCCTGCCCGAGGGCGGCGGCAGCAACGTGGTCAACGTCATGCTCGTGGATTTCCGCGGCTTCGACACCCTGGGTGAAGTCACGGTGCTGGTGGCCGTGGCGCTGGCGGTGTTCGCCCTGCTGCGCCGTTTCCGGCCGCCGCGCGAGAGCATGCAACTGCCGGCCCAGCAGCGCCTGCTGGCCCCCGACGTGGTCACCGACCTGATCAACCCGCGCCAGGCCGCCGATACCGCGCTGGGCTTCATGATGGTCCCGGCGGCGCTGGTGCGCCTGCTGCTGCCGATCGCCATGGTGGTGTCGATGTACCTGTTCATGCGCGGGCACAACCAGCCCGGCGGCGGCTTTGTCGCGGGCCTTGTGATGTCGGTGGCGTTCATCCTCCAGTACATGGTCGCCGGCACCCAGTGGGTCGAGGCACAAATGAGCCTGCGCCCGCTGCGCTGGATGGGCACCGGCCTGCTGTGCGCCACCCTCACCGGTGGTGGCGCGATGTTGCTGGGCTACCCGTTCCTGACCACCCACACGGCGCACCTGCACCTGCCGCTGCTGGGTGACATCCACGTCGCCAGCGCGCTGTTCTTCGATATCGGCATCTTCACCGTTGTAGTCGGCTCGACCCTGTTGATCCTCACCGCCCTGGCTCACCAATCGGTGCGTGGCCACCGTCCGGCGAGCCAGCCCAGAACCACCCAGACAGGAGCCGCCTGATGGAAGAAGTCATTGCAATTGCCATTGGTGTGCTGGCCGCCTCCGGGGTCTGGCTGATCCTGCGGCCCCGGACCTTCCAGGTGGTGATGGGCCTGTGCCTGCTGTCCTATGCCGTCAACCTGTTCATATTCAGCATGGGTAGCCTGTTCATCGGCAAGGAGCCGATCATCAAGGACGGCGTGCCGCAGGACTTGCTCAACTACACCGACCCGCTGCCCCAGGCCCTGGTGCTCACCGCGATCGTCATCAGCTTCGCGATGACCGCCTTGTTCCTGGTGGTGCTGCTGGCGTCGCGCGGCCTGACCGGCACCGACCATGTGGATGGCCGGGAGAGCAGCGAATGAGTTCGATGAACCAGCTGATCATTGCACCGATCCTGCTGCCGCTGCTGACCGCCGCCCTGATGTTGCTGCTGGGCGAAAAGCGCCGGCCGCTCAAGGCGCGCCTGAACCTGTTTTCCAGCCTGCTGGGCCTGGCCATCTCGGTCTGCCTGCTGCTGTGGGTGCAGGCCCAGGGCCAGGCCAGTTCGATCGGCGTGTACCTGCCGGGCAACTGGCCGGCGCCGTTCGGCATCGTGCTGGTGCTCGATCGCCTGTCGGCCCTGATGCTGGTGCTGACCGGGATCGTCGGCGTCAGCGCCCTGCTCTTCGCCATGGCCCGCTGGGACGGTGCCGGCGCCAGCTTCCATGCCTTGTTCCAGATCCAGCTGATGGGCCTGTACGGCGCGTTCCTGACCGCCGACCTGTTCAACCTGTTCGTCTTTTTCGAAGTGTTGCTGGCAGCCTCCTACGGCCTGCTGCTGCATGGGTCGGGACGAGCGCGGGTCAAGGCCGGGCTGCATTACATCGCCATCAACCTGTTCGCCTCGTCGCTGTTCCTGGTGGGCGCGGCCATGCTCTATGGCGTCACCGGCACCCTGAACATGGCCGACCTTGCGCTGAAGATCCCGCTGGTGCCGGAGGCCGACCGCGGCCTGCTGCACGCGGGGGCGGCGATCCTGGCCATCGCCTTCCTGGCCAAGGCCGGGATCTGGCCGTTGAACTTCTGGCTGGTGCCCGCCTACTCCGCTGCCAGCGCACCCGTCGCCGCGCTGTTTGCGATCATGACCAAGGTCGGCTTCTACACCGTGTTGCGCCTGTGGACCTTGCTGTTTTCCGGCCAGGCCGGCGCCTCGGCCTTCTTTGGCGGTGACTGGCTGATCTACGGCGGCCTGGCGACCCTGGGCTGTGCGGCAGTGTCGATTCTCGCCGCCCAGCGCCTGGAGCGCATGGCCAGCCTGAGCATCCTGGTGTCGGCGGGCACGCTGATGGCCGCCATCGGTTTCGGCCAGGTGGCACTGACGGCCGGGGCGCTGTTCTACCTGGTCAGCTCGACCCTGGCACTGTGCGCCCTGTTCCTGCTGGCCGAGTTGATCGAGCGTTCGCGTTCGGCCAACGAACTGCCGCTCGATGACGACGACTGCCAGCCTTCGCCGCTGGAATCGCTGCACCCGCCCAAGGGCATCAACCTCGATGACGAGCAGAAAGCCGTGATCGGCCAGGTGATTCCCTGGACCATGGCCTTCCTGGGCCTGAGCTTCATCGCTTGCGCCTTGCTGATCATCGGCATGCCGCCGCTTTCGGGCTTCATCGGCAAGGTCAGCCTGATCGCCGCGCTGTTCAATCCCCAGGGGTTGGGCATGGCTGCCGGCCAGCCGCTGTCCATTGCCGGCTGGGCCCTGGTGGCGCTGCTGGTACTGTCGGGCCTGGCCTCGCTGATCGCCCTGACCCGGGTCGGTGTCCAGCGCTTCTGGACACCGCAGGAACGTCCCTCGCCATTGCTGCGCCGCTACGAGTGCATCCCCATCGTCGCCTTGCTGGGCCTGTGCATCGCCCTGAGCGTGCGCGGCGAACCGCTGCTGCGCTATACCCAGGACACGGCTGCCAGCCTGCAGAGCCCTGAACAGTACGTCAGCGCCGTGCTCGGCACCCGGCCTGTCCCTGGCCCTACCAGCCAGGCCGCCAACGCCCAGGTGCAACCATGAAACGCCTGTTCCCCGCTCCATTGCTGTCCCTGGCCCTGTGGTTGCTGTGGCTGGTGCTGAACGTCTCGATCAGCCCGGGCAATCTGTTGCTCGGCGCCCTTTTCGCTGTTCTGGCGCCGCTGCTGATGGCGCCGTTGCGCCCGCTGTCGGTGCATATCCGCCGCCCGGGAACCATCCTGCGCCTGATCCTGCGGGTGGGTATCGATGTGCTGGTTTCCAACCTGCAGGTGGCGCGCGGCGTCTGGTCAGCCGGGCGCCGGGCGCCACGCTCGGGGTTCGTGCACATCCCCCTGGAGCTGCGGGACGCCCACGGGCTGGCGGCCCTGTCGATGATCACCACGGTGATCCCGGGCACCATCTGGTCGGAGCTGGCGCTGGATCGCAGCGTCCTGTTGCTGCACGTGTTCGACCTGGACGATGAGGCGCACTTCATCGAGCACTTCAAACAGACCTATGAACGCCCGCTGATGGAGATCTTCGAATGACTGGCCTGCTCGCCAATGCCATTCTCGCCAGCCTGTTCATCTTTGCCCTGGCGATGGCCCTGACCCTGTACCGGCTGTTCCACGGCCCTTCGGCCCAGGACCGGGTCCTGGCACTGGACTACCTGTACATCCTGGCAATGTTGATGATGCTGGTACTGGGCATCCGTTATGCCAGCGATACCTACTTCGAAGGTGCGCTGCTGATCGCCCTGTTCGGCTTTGTCGGCTCCTTCGCCCTGGCCAAGTTCCTGCTGCGCGGCGAGGTGATCGAATGAGCAACCTCAATGAACTGCCCCTGTGGGTTGAAGTGCTGGTGGCGGCGCTGCTGCTGTTGGGCAGCCTGTTCGCCTTCAGCGGTGCGCTGGGCCTGATCCGCCTGAAGGATTTCTTCCAGCGCATGCACCCCCCGGCCCTGGCCTCGACCCTGGGGACCTGGTGTGTGGCGCTGGCCTCGATCCTGTACTTCTCGGCCCTCAAGGAAACACCGGTGCTGCACGCCTGGCTGATTCCGATCCTGATGGCGATCACTGTGCCGGTGACCACCCTGCTGCTGGCCCGGGCCGCGCTGTTTCGCAAGCGCATGGCCGGTGACAAGGTACCGGAAGAGGTCAGCAGTGGACGTGAACGGGGTAACTGACGGCTATTGGCTGAGCTTCTGCAGCTCGCGACGGACCATGGCCGCGTATTCGGGCGGACTCAGCTGATACAGCTGCGTGGCCACCCAGGAGAGCCAGGCACCCTGCAGGCTGGGGCGTTGCGCCAGCCACTGCGCGGCCTGCTCGCGGGCCTGATCCTGATAGCGCGCATGAAAATCGGCGCGTCCGGCGGGGCTGGTCACTCGCTGGCCTTGAAGGTGGTCATTTCGCCCTTGCGCCACTTGGCCACCTTGCCGGTTGCGCCCTTGAGAATCTTGCCCAGGCCTTCCTGCAGTTGCTCATGGGCGGCAAAGATCATCACCACGCCCTGGCCTTCACGCAGGACGATGCCCTCACCTTCGGGCACGGATACGAAGGCGTAGTCGCCCAGGCCATACACCGTCAGTTTGATTTCGCGATAGCGAACTTCCAGCTTGCCACCTTCGCGGCTGGGCAATACGGCGGCGCGAAAATGATCGCCGACCTTCAGCTCCAGTCGCTGCTTGTCATCGACAACCAACGCGGTCTGGGTGTCGATTTCGGCCATGTACAGGCCTTCGGCGTTGTGCTCGGTGACATAGACAAAACGCGATTGAAACTGTTTGACCAATTTGGCCCGCAGATCGCCCAATACGAACAGGGCTTGAGTGTCCAGATTACTGACTGCCAATGAAGAATTCCTCAAAATCGATTACTCATCGCTGCCCACCGGGCAGCGAGGCTCCGTGAAGGCACCGGTACTTCAATTCGAAGTCTGAAAGACTAGTGGATATGCAAATGAAAAGTCTGTGCATACAGGCAGTAGGGCCTGCGGGATCTTTTACCCTTTCGTGCCAGCCCTGCTCTGTAGGCGGATTTTCAGTAGATTTCCTAAATCAGAAAAGCTTTTTCTGACAGCACTAGCGCAACAAAAGTGCGATAGATAAATGCAAGCCGTTCAACGGAATGGGCGTCGGAAATCATCCGCACAACACAGGGAAGCGAATATGCACGAAAACACTGAATTGCGTCGAGAGGTCAAGGCTCTTTCCTTTGCAGATTATCCTGCAAGTTTTCCCCATACCCCACCCCCACGCTTTGTCGTCATCCCGGCCGGCAGAAGCTTTTTTCATATTACCGAGCAGGCCACCGGACAGGTCAAGGGGTTTCGCTGTGAACACACCGAAGCCTGCGCCCTGGCCCGACGACTGGAGAACTGAGTGGGCGAAACCTCAACCGGCCTGACGCTCGACCTCGGGCCGGGTGGCACCGCCAAGCTGTTCCAGCCACGCCGCCCGGCACTCCTGGGCTTCGCTACGGCTGGCAAACGCGGTGCCGCGACGCTCGCCGTTGACCAGCACCACCCAGCACACGCGCTTGCCCATTGCCTGCAACGACAGCGGTACGCCGCTGCCGATCATCACCGCTACATCGACTTGGCTCTGCATCATTCCCTCCGGAATTTATTAGCAACCTAACGATGTAGCCATGATAATGCCTGCCCGTGCGCGGAAAAAGCTATCCCGCGCATAGCTGTTTTGCATCAGCGGTAACAAAGCCGAAGCAATTACCCCTGGGCCTGTTGCGGTCGATAGCCCAGGCGCAATCCCCCCCAGTGACGCCCCTTGACCCGGATCGGTACCGACAGGTCGTGCATCAACTCACCGGTGTCGCGGGTGTAGGTCTGCAGCAACACCGCCTGCTGATGGCTGCCGCAACGGATGCCGGTGCGGTCGTCGAACTTGCGTTTGCTGCGGTTGTGCGCGGTGTCCTGCGCCTCATCGCCGGTCAGCGGCTGGTTGAACGCCGTGTTGTGGGTCGGAACATAGCCTTGCTGCGTGCAGGCAATGGCGAACACCAGACCTTCGTGCTGCTTGAGCAGGGGCTCCTGGATAGCGGGCAGTACCTTGTCGGTGTAGGTATCGAAACGGGTCCGGTAGCGCGGCGGCGAGGTATTCGGCACGAGCTGGTAATGACGGTCGAACAGATCGTCCAGGCCGATGCGCCCCTGGTCGAGGTCACTCTCGAACTGTGCGCCGATCTGCCCGGCACCTTGGCGGGCCAGGTCATAGATGCGCTGGTGGTAGTCATCCAGACCGACCTCGGCCAACCGTTCGCTGATGCTTTCGGCCTGCCCTTCCAGCTGCACGGCGGCATCGGCCAGGCGCCGGGTCTGCTGGTCGCTGACCTGTAGATCGCCACGCATGCGCGCCACCGCCTGAAACAGGCTGTCCAGCTGCACCCGGTTGGTCTCGGTGCCTACGGCAATCTCGCCGATCTGCTGCTCTACGCCAGCCGCAAGGCCGGCGATGCCCTCAAGTTGCTCGCCGGTGTGCTCGACCTGGTCGACACCGCTGTGCAAGTCGTCGGACAGCTGGCGAATCTGCTCGACCACCTGTGCGGTGCGCTGCTGGATGTCAGCGACCATCAAACCGACTTCCTCCGTGGCGCTGGCAGTACGCCCGGCCAGGCCGCGCACTTCATCGGCCACCACCGCAAAGCCGCGCCCGTGCTCACCGGCACGGGCCGCTTCGATGGCGGCATTGAGCGCCAGCAGGTTGGTCTGGCTGGCAATGGACTGGATCACCAGGGTGACCCGGGCAATATCCTCGCCGCGCTGGTTCAGGGCTTCGATCAGCTCGCGACTGGACGTGGCACGGGCGCTCAGGTCGTGCATGCGCTGGATCGACTCGGCCAGTACCCTGCGCCCACTGACGCTGCTCTGGTGGGCACTGCGGGCGGCAATCAAGGCGTGCTGGCTGAGCTGGGAGGTGGCCTTCTCGGTGCCGATCATCACTTCGGCGCTGCCGACGATCTGTTCGGCGGCCTCCAGTTGCGACTGCAGTTTGTTTGCCAGCTGTTGCACGGAGAACGCCACTCCGGCGGCCGACAAGGCGTTGTGGCTGGTGGTTCGGGCCAGGTCGCGGGTCAGCTCGCCCAACGGATCGCGTTCGACCTGCTGCACCGTGGCGGGCCTGCGCAAGCGCGGTAGCCACAGGGTCAACAAGGCCAGCGGCAGGCTCAGGTAGAGCGACAACCCGGCGAAGGCCATGGCCGCCAACACCCCTGCCAGCACCAGGCTTTGCACTACCAGGGCGGGCCACGGGGCGGCAACGCTCAAGGAGGATTCGGGTTCGGGCACTGCAGCGGACGGCGATCCCTCTCGCATCATGTTCTGGCTCCCACACAACCTGTCGTTATTGTGCGGCCATTAAACGCCACTATAACGCCACCATCTATACGCCCTTGGCACTAAGAGGGTTGCTATTGACGCAGGACAACAAATGCAAAAACCCCGGGGATCACTCCCCGGGGTTCTTGTCGGTCAACGGTGTCGATCAGGCTTGACGCTGGTGCTTGTCGATCTGCTCGTGACGCTCTTGGGCTTCGATGCAGTACTTGGTGGTCGGGCTGATCAGCAGGCGCTTGAGGCCGATCGGCTCGCCGCTGTCGTCGCACCAGCCAAAGCTTTCATCGGCGATGCGGCCCAGGGCCATTTCCAGTTGAGGCAGCAGGCGCTGGTCACGCTCGATCGCGTTGACCAGCCAGTGGCGCTCTTCTTCGACCGAGGCGGCATCGGCAGGATCGGCAGGCGTGTCCAGGCTTTCGATGGTTACACGGCTCTGTTCGATGCGCTCATGGGTCTCGACCTTCATCGACTGCAGCAGCTCGGTGAAGTAGGCCAATTGCTCAGCGTTCATGTAGTCATCGGCCGGCATGGCCAGCAACTTTTCCTTTGTCATTGATTTCTCTATAAAAAATACGTGCATTAAGGCGAATCGGGTGCTCCCGGCGAACGGCTCGCCAACAGCGGAATTCTTCAAGCACCATCCGGCACTCAATTTACAGGGGGCGGAAGTCTACGACCGAGATTCGTACTGGGCAACAGAAATGACAGTGGAACTGACCGAAAAGCCTTACTTATGCATCCCCCGGCGCGGGTTTATAACAAAAAATTGCCCTGCGCGGCGCTTTCCCGGGGACAAACGGTGCAATAACGGCCCAAATCTTGTAACAATTCTATCGAAATACCTGAAAAATCAACCCAGTAGCTGACTCAACACCGCGCGCAATTTGCCCGGTTTCACCGGTTTGTTCAACAGCGGTGCGCCGAGGCGCTGCATGGCCCGGCGACTTTGCTCGCTGCGATCGGCAGTGATCATCACCGCCTGGATGCGCTGGCCGAAATGCGCGCGCAGGTCACGCACCACTTCGCAGCCGGTCAACCCATTGTCCAGGTGAAAATCCGCCAGGATCAACTCCGGGGCGTGCCCTTCGAGCCCTTCGAGCGCCTCGCCGAGGTCTGCGGCGGTGACCACCTCGCATCCCCACTGGTGGAGCAACGCGGCCATGCTCTGCTGGATGCTCGACTCGTTATCCAGCACCAGCAGGCGACGCCCGGGCAATGGATCGCCCAGCACCGGTTGCGCGTAGGCCACGGCGGCAGGCGCCACCGGCATCTGCGCCGATAGCGGCACATCGATGCTGAACACCGAGCCACGGCCGGGCCAGGAGCGAACCCTTACCTGGCAATCGAGAATTCGCGCGATACGCTCGACGATCGCCAGTCCCAGCCCTACCCCCTTGCGGTCTGCGGCACGACCGACATCCAGCTGGTTGAACTCGAGGAAGATCGATTCGAGGCGGTCGGCGGCAATGCCCCTCCCTGTGTCCCACACCTCCAGGCGCAAGTGCTCGCCGCGCCGACGGGCACCCAGCAGGATGCGCCCATGCTCGGTGTAACGGCAGGCATTGCTGAGAAAGTTGCGCAGGATCCTGTTCAGCAAGCGCAAGTCGGTACGCACCGCCAGACGACCGCTGCGAACCCGCAAATGCAAGCCGGCCGCTTCGGCCACCGGCTGGAACTCCGATGCCAGGGGTGTCAGCACTTCGTCCAGGCAGTACAGGTCCAGGTCCGGCTTGATCGCCGCCTGGTCCAGCCGCGAGATATCCAGCAGGTCGGTCAACAGCTCCTCGGCCCCTTCCAGGGCCTGGTGCGCGCGTTCGACCAGTTGCTGCTCGCTCCCCGGCAGACTGCGTTCGCGCAGGGTGGAGATCAGCAGGCGCGCGGCATTGAGCGGCTGCAACAGGTCATGGCTGGCGGCGGCGAGGTATTTGTCCTTGCTGAGGTTGGCGGCCTGGGCGGCGTCGCGGGCTTCGCTCAGTTCGTTGGTGCGCTCGGCCACGCGCTGTTCGAGCTGGTCATTGAGTTGCTGCAGGCGCTGCTGGGCCAGTTTGCGTTCAGTGATGTCGGCGACAAAACCTTCGACCACGCCCGGCTCGTCCGGACGCAGCAGCAGGTTCATCAGCACATCGATGTGACTGCCGTCGCGCCGGCGCAAGCGGGTCTCGTAACCGAGCAGCGCCTGTTCACGCTGCAGCTGCTGGGCGATGCTCAGCAGCTCCTCCTCGCCCCCTTCGAACAGCAGGCTGGCCAGGTCTCGGCGCGACAACAACAGTGCCGGCGCATCAGGGTAACCGAGCATGCGCGCCAGGGCCGGGTTGGCCGCGCGCATGCCCGCTTCCAGGCTGGCCTGGAAGATCCCGTGCACCGCGTGCTCGAACAGCCACTTGTAGCGGTTGCGCTCGGCTTCCAGTTCCTCCAGGCGCACCGCCAGTTCCGGATAGTGGCTCTTGCGTACCGTATGGTTACTCAGCCCCAACAGCCCGGCCAGCGCATCGCTGCGGGGGTCAGAGGGCCTCGCCATAGACCACCTCGACATCGCGCTGGCTGGAACTGCGCGGGTTGGTCAGGATGCACGGGTCATGCATGGCGTGCTGGGACAGGAACGGGATGTCCGAAATCCCCACGCCATGCAGGCCGAGGGTTTCATGGAAGCCCACGGCATGCTTGAGGGCGATCAGGTGCTCGACCAGGCGCTGGCTGATCTGCCGGTGATTCAGGCCGCGGCAGTCGATGCCCAGGGTTTGCGCGATGACCTTGAAGCGATCAGGTGCGGCGCTGTAGTTGAAGGCCACCACATGCTCGACCAGCACCGCGTTGCACAGGCCATGGGGCAGGTCGAGAAAGCCACCCAGGCTGTGGGACATTGCGTGCACCGCGCCCAGGATCGCATTGGAGAATGCAAGGCCCGCCTGCATGCTGCCCAGCATGATTTTCTCGCGCAGGGCGATATCCCCCGGGTTGGCGATCATTTCCACCAGGTTGCCATTGATCAGGCGCATGGCCTCCAGGGCATGAGGGTCGGTCAAGGGGCCGTGGCCGGTGGACACGAAGGCCTCGATTGCGTGCACCAGCGCATCGATGCCGGTACAGGCCGACAGGAACGGATCCATGCTCAAGGTGGTCTGCGGGTCGATCAGGGACACATCGGGCACCACCGCCTTGCTGACGATGGAGAACTTCATGCGCTCCTGCTGGTTGGAGATGATCACGAACTGCGAGACGTCGGCCGAGGTACCGGCCGTGGTGGGAATGAGGATCAGGGGTGGGCTGGGCACCCGGATGGTGTCGACCCCTTCGAATTCGAGAATATGCCTGCCGTGGGCAACCACGATACCGATGCCCTTGGCGCAATCCATGGGGCTGCCACCTCCGACGGCGACGATCACATCGCATTGCTCGCTACGGTAGCGCTCGGCACCGCTCATCACCTCCTCGACCCGTGGATTGGGCGAGACCTCGGTGTACAGGCAGTAATCGATGCCCTGCCCGCTGAGGCTGGCTTCGATATCGGCGACCCAGCCGGCGGCGATCACACCCGGGTCGCTGACCAGCAGTACCTTGCGCGCGCCAAAGGTCTTGGCGTAGTTGGCGACATGGTGCCTGCAACCGGCGCCGAAGATGATTTCCGGGGAGACGAATTTGCGCAACTGGCTCAGTTCAGGGCTCATACGACGCCTGTATTCTTGTTGTGGTCGTAAGCGCCAGCCTAAAGCATCCGCAGGTGAAAGCAATCAGACCTTGGAACAGCACAGGCAACAGCGCCGGCCACCAAATAGAGCGGCCGGCGCTGGTGAGGTCAACGGTTAGCGAAATACATGGTGACTTCAAATCCGATACGCAGATCAGTGAACGCAGGCTTTTTCCACATAGGTCCATCCTCTTCTGGCACCACAAGATTGCGGTGCATCTATTAATACACCGTTGCCGGTGCGGGTCGAATGCTACTTTGGAACCGTTTTTGTCCGCCTTTACCCGGTTTCAGAAGAAGCCCAGCGGATTGACGTCGTAGCTGACCAGCAGGTTCTTGGTCTGCTGGTAGTGGTCGAGCATCATCTTGTGGGTTTCGCGGCCAACGCCGGATTTCTTGTAGCCACCGAAGGCGGCGTGGGCCGGGTACAGGTGGTAGCAGTTGGTCCATACGCGGCCGGCCTTGATGCCGCGGCCCATGCGGTAGGCGCGGTTGATGTCGCGGGTCCAGACGCCGGCACCGAGGCCGAATTCGGTGTCGTTGGCGATGGCCAGGGCCTCGGCCTCATCCTTGAAGGTGGTCACGCCGACCACCGGGCCGAAGATCTCTTCCTGGAACACGCGCATCTGGTTGTTGCCCCTGAGTAGGGTCGGCTGGATGTAATAACCGCCCTCCAGATCACCACCCAGGCGTTCGCAGTCGCCCCCGGCCAGTAACTGGGCGCCCTCTTCCCGGGCAATCTCCAGGTAGGACAGGATCTTGTAGAACTGCTGCTCGGAAGCCTGGGCGCCGACCATGGTGTCGGTGTCCAGCGGGTTGCCACGCTTGATCTGGGCGATCTTCTTCAGCACCTGCTCCATGAAGGGTTCGTAGATCGACTCCTGGATCAGCGCCCGTGACGGACAGGTGCACACCTCGCCCTGGTTGAAGAAAGCCAGCACCAGGCCCTCGGCGGCTTTCTCGATGAACGCAGGCTCGGCCTGCATGATGTCTTCGAAGAAGATGTTCGGCGATTTGCCGCCCAGTTCCACGGTCGACGGAATGATGTTCTCGGCGGCGCACTTCATGATGTGCGAACCCACCGGAGTGGAGCCGGTGAAGGCGATCTTGGCGATCCGCGTGCTGGTGGCCAGGGCCTCGCCCGCCTCGCGACCGAAGCCGTGCACGATGTTCAGTACGCCAGGCGGCAGCAGGTCGCCGATCAGTTCGGCCAGCACGGTGATCGACAAGGGCGTCTGCTCGGCCGGCTTGAGCACCACGCAGTTGCCGGCCGCCAGCGCCGGGGCGAGCTTCCAGGCCGCCATCAGCAAGGGGAAGTTCCATGGGATGATCTGTCCGACCACGCCCAGCGGCTCATGGAAGTGGTAGGCCGCGGTGTGCGCATCGATCTCGGCGGCACTGCCTTCCTGGGCGCGAATGCAGCCGGCGAAATAACGGAAATGATCGGCCGCCAGCGGCACATCGGCATTGAGGGTCTCGCGGATGGCCTTGCCGTTGTCCCAGGTTTCGCTGATGGCCAGTTGTTCGAGGTGCTGCTCGATGCGGTCGGCGATCTTCAGCAGGATCAGCGAGCGCGCCTGCACCGACGTGCTGCCCCAGGTATCAGCAGCGGCATGGGCGGCATCCAGCGCCAGGTTGATGTCCCCGGCATCGGAACGGGGGAACTCGGCAATCGGCTGGCCGTTGACCGGCGAGGTATTGGAAAAGTACTGGCCCTTGAGCGGCGCGATGAACTGGCCGCCGATATAGTTGCCGTAAACCGGTTTGAAATTGACCAGGGCACCTGGCGTGCCGGGCGGAGCGTAGATCATGAGGACCTCGTGTGCGCTACGGGCCTGTCGGCATGACAGGCGCTTGGCTCGATGGTAGTGAGCCGCACAGGAGGGGCGAATCGGCCCTTGGCAGGGCCTTTCTCGTCAATTGGTCGTAACCGCCGGCGGTCCGGGCGCTGGTTGTCAGCGCCCGACGGCCATCAACGGTCCTTGAACTGCGCTTCGCGCTTGGCGATGAAGGCGGCCATGCCTTCTTTCTGGTCTTCGGTGGCGAAGGCGGCATGGAACACCCGGCGCTCGAAGCGCACGCCTTCGGCCAGGTTGACCTCGAAGGCACGGTTGACGCACTCCTTGGTCATCATGGTGATCGGGATGGATTTGCTGGCGATGGTCGCGGCCACCTTCAGCGCCTCTTCCAGCAGTTCGGCCTGGGGGATTACACGAGCCACCAGACCGGCGCGCTCGGCTTCCTCGGCGCCCATCAGGCGGCCGCTCAGGCACAGTTCCATGGCCTTGGCCTTGCCCACCGCGCGGGTCAGGCGCTGGGTGCCGCCCATGCCCGGCAGCACGCCGAGGTTGATTTCCGGCTGGCCGAACTTGGCGTTGTCGGCGGCGAGGATGAAGTCGCACATCATCGCCAGCTCGCAACCGCCGCCCAGGGCAAAACCGGACACTGCAGCAATAACCGGCTTGCGACGGTTGGCGATGCGGTCGGAATCGCTGAACAGGTCATCGACATAGATTTGCGGGTATTGCAGCTCGGCCATTTCCTTGATGTCGGCACCGGCGGCAAAGGCTTTGGCGGAACCTGTCAGCACCACGCAGCCGATATTCGGATCGGCTTCGAGCTGGTCCAGGGCGGTGTTGATCTCGCCGACGATCTGGGCGTTCAGCGCGTTGAGCGCCTGGGGCCGGTTGAGGGTGATCAGGCCGACCTTGCCGTGGATGTCCAACAGAATGGTTTCGAAACTCATGCAAGCTGCTCCCTTCAAAGATTGCGCGCAATGACCATGCGCTGAATGTCACTGGTGCCTTCGTAGATCTGGCAAACCCGCACGTCACGATAAATCCGCTCCAGCGGGAAGTCGCTCAGATAGCCATATCCGCCCAGGGTCTGCAAGGCATCCGAGCAGACCTTTTCGGCCATTTCCGAGGCGAACAGCTTGGCCATCGAGGCTTCGACCAGTGCCGGACGCCCGGCATCACGCAGCGCAGCGGCATGCAGCACCATCTGCCGGGCCACCGCGATGCGGGTAGCCATGTCGGCCAGGCGGAAGGCCACGGCCTGGTGCTCGATCAAGGGTTTACCGAAACTCTGGCGCTCGCGGGCATAGTCGCGGGCTACTTCAAAGGCAGCGCGGGCCATGCCCACAGACTGCGAAGCGATGCCGATACGGCCGCCTTCAAGGTTGGCCAGGGCGATCTTGTAACCTTCGCCCTCCTCGCCCAGGCGGTTGGCCACCGGGATGCGCACGTCTTCGAAGACGATCTGGCAGGTATCGGAGGCATGCTGGCCCAGCTTGTCTTCGACCCGGGCCACCTGGTAGCCCGGCGTATCGGTCGGCACGATGAACGCGCTGATGCCGCGTTTACCCGCTTCAGGGTCGGTCACGGCGAAGACGATCACCACCCCGGCGTTCTGCCCCGAGGTGATGAATTGCTTGCTGCCGTTGAGCACGTAGTGATCGCCGTCGCGGCGGGCACGGGTCTTCAGGCTGCTGGCATCGGAGCCGGCCTGGGGCTCGGTCAGGGCGAAGGCACCGAGCATCTGGCCGCTGGCCAGCGGCGTGAGGAACTGCTGCTTCTGGGCATCGTTGCCGAACTTGAGGATCGGCACGCAGCCCACCGAGTTGTGCACGCTCAAGATGGTCGAGCAGGCACCGTCGCCGGCTGCGATTTCTTCCAGGGCCATGGCATAGGCCACGTAGCCGGTATCGCTACCGCCCCACTGTTCCGGCACCAGCATGCCGAACAGGCCCAGCCCGGCCATCTCTTCGATCGCTTCCTTGGGGAAGCGGTGCTCGCGGTCCCACTGCTCGGCGAAGGGGCGCAGGCGCTCCTGGGCGAACTGGCGTACCGCGTCGCTGATTTGCTGTTGTTCGTCATTGACTAGCATGGGACACCTCAGTACAGACACTCGACGGCCATGGCCGTGGCTTCACCGCCGCCGATGCAGATCGCCGCCACGCCGCGGCGCAGGCCTTTCTGGCGCAGGGCTGCCAGCAGGGTGACGAGGATCCGTGCACCCGAAGCGCCGATCGGATGGCCCAGGGCGCAGGCGCCACCGTGGACGTTGACCTTGTCATGGGGCAGGTCCAGGTGCTTCATCGCCGCCAGGGTGACCACGGCAAAGGCTTCGTTGATTTCGAACAGGTCGACTTCGGCCAGGTTCCAGCCGGTGCGCTTGATCAGCTTGTCGATCGCGCCGATCGGGGCGGTGGGGAACAGCGCCGGGGTGTCGGCAAAGGCGGCGTGGCCATGGATCACGGCCAGCGGCTTGAGGCCCTGCTTCTCGGCCTGGGAGCGACGCATCAGCACCAGCGCCGCGGCGCCGTCGGAGATGGAGCTGGAGTTGGCTGCCGTGACGGTGCCGCCATCACGGAAGGCGGGCTTGAGCTGCGGGATCTTGTCCAGGCGGGCCTTGGGCGGCTGCTCGTCATCGGTGATCAGGCGCTGTTGCTTGCCCTCGGTCACCTCTACCGGGACGATCTCGCTGGCGAAGCTGCCGTCCTTGATCGCCTGCTGCGCACGGGTCAGCGAGGCAATGGCGAAATCGTCCTGCTGCTGGCGGCTGAAGCCGTTGTGCTCGGCGCAGTCCTCGGCAAAGGTGCCCATCAGCCGGCCCTTGTCGTAGGCGTCTTCCAGGCCGTCGAAGAACATGTGGTCGATGATCTTGCCGTGGCCCATGCGGTAGCCGCTGCGAGCCTTGTCCAGCAGGTAGGGGGCATTGGACATGCTTTCCATGCCGCCGGCCACCACCACATCGGCTGTACCGGCCAGCAGCAGGTCGTGGGCCATGATGGCGGCCTGCATGCCCGAGCCGCACATCTTGTTCAGGGTGGTGCAGGTGGTCGACTTGTTCAGGCCGGCGCCCAGGGCCGCCTGACGCGCAGGCGCCTGGCCCAGGCCTGCAGGCAGTACGCAGCCGAACAGCACCTGCTCGACGCTGTCGGGGGCGACACCTGCGCGCTCCACGGCGGCGCGAATGGCGGCCGCGCCGAGTTGCGGTGCGGTCAGGCTTTTCAGGTCGCCCTGCAGGCCACCCATCGGGGTGCGCACGGCGCTGACGATTACGATCGGGTCATTGGCGAGTGTCATGATCTGCTTACTCCTGCAATTACTTGGCGGCCATGCGCAAGGCGCCGTCGAGACGGATCACCTCGCCATTGAGCATGCTGTTTTCGATGATGTGGCGCGCCAGCGCGGCGTATTCCTGCGGGCGCCCCAGGCGCGGCGGGAATGGCACGCCGGCGGCCAGGGAATCACGCACTTCCTGGGTCATGCCGGCCATCATCGGGGTTTCGAAAATACCGGGGGCAATGGTCATCACGCGGATGCCGAAGCGCGCCAGCTCACGGGCGGCCGGCAGGGTCAGGCTGGCGATGGCGCCCTTGGACGCGGCATAGGCGGCCTGGCCGATCTGGCCGTCGTAGGCGGCGATCGAGGCAGTATTGATGATGACCCCGCGCTCGCCTTCGGCGTTCGCCTCGCCTTCGGCCATGGCCGCAGCGGCCAGGCGCAGCAGGTTGAAGCTGCCGATCAGGTTGACGTTGATCACCCGGCTGAAGCTGTCCAGGCCGTGCGGGCCGTTCTTGCCCAGGACCTTTTCGGCGCCGACGATGCCGGCGCAGTTGACCAGCCCGTGCAGGCTGCCGAAAGCGGTGACAGCAGCGTCGACCGCTGCCTTGGCTGCCGCTTCCTGGCTGATGTCGGCAACCGCGAAGCGTGCCTTGTCACCCAGCTCCTGGGCCTTGGCCGCGACAGCCTCGGCATTGAGGTCGACCAGCATCACCTGGGCGCCGGCCTCGATGAGCATCTGCGCAGTGGCGGCGCCCAGGCCCGAGGCCGCGCCGCTGACGATGAAGTTCTTGTTGGCGATTTGCATGGTGGTCTTCCTTCAGGCGCTGGCGGTCGAGGCCAGCGCGGCTTGTTGTTTGGCGATTTCCTGGTTGCGCAGGATGAAGCGCTGCAGCTTGCCGCTCGGGGTCTTGGGCAGTTCGCTGACGAATTCGATTTCCCGTGGGTAGGCATGGGCGTACAGGCGCTGGCGCACGTGCTGTTTCAGCGCTTCGGCCAGCTCATCGCTGCCGACCTGCCCCTTGGCCAGCACGACAAAGGCCTTGATCAGCTCGGTACGCTCCGGATCCGGCTTGCCGATCACGGCAGCCTCGATCACCGCCGGGTGCTCGATCAGTGCGCTCTCCACATCGAAGGGGCCGACGCGGTAACCGGAGGTGGTGATGACATCGTCGCTACGGCCGACGAAGCTGATGCTGCCGTCCGGGTTGAGCTCGACGGTGTCGCCACTGAGGTAGTACTTGCCGACGAAGGATTTGGTCGGCATACCCTTGTAGCCGCCGAACCAGCACAGGGGCGACTGCTCGCGGTCCACGGCGAGAATGCCCGGGTGCCCGGCCTCCAGTTCATTGTTTTGGTCGTCGAGCACGACGATGCGGTGCCCGGGGATGGCATAACCGGCCGAGCCCAGGTGCACCGGATGCTTGAGTGCATGATGGTTGCACAGCACCATGCCCAGCTCGGTCTGCCCGTAGTGGTCGTGGATGGTCACGCCCAGCTCATCGGCGAACCAGCGGATCACTTCCGGGTTGAGCGGCTCGCCGGCGCTGCTGACCACCCGCAGGCGGCCCTTGATCGGCGCGGAGAATTCATTGCCGGCGGCGATCAGCAGGCGGTAGGCGGTGGGCGAGCCTGCCAGGTTGCTGATGTTGTACTTGTCGATGATCCGGCAGGTGCTTTCGACACTGAACGGGCCATCGAAGAAGGTGGTGGCATGCCCCAGCGCCAGCGGCCCGGTCACGGCGTAGTAGAGGCCGTAGGCCCAGCCCGGATCGGCCAGGTTCCAGAAGTTGTCCTCAGGGCGCAGGTCGATGGCGTCACGCATGTAGCCCTGGAAGGCGACGATGGCGCGCAGCGGTACTTCCAGCGGCTTGGCAGGGCCGGTGGTACCGGAGGTGAACATCAGCAGGAACGGTGCGCTACCGTCCAGCAGCACGGGTTCGCTGTCGGCTGGCGCGGCGTCCAGCGCTTGCTGGAAATCCACATCGGTGGACGCAGGGTCTGCGCCGACGCAGAGAATTACTGGGCAGTCAGGCACGTCGTCGAGCTTGCCGCGATTGCCGCGATCGGTCACTACCACGCGCGCGCCGGATTCCACCAGGCGGTGCTCGATGGCCTTGGGGCCAAAGGCGGTGAACAGAGGCTGGTAGACCGCCCCCAGGCGCCAGGTGGCGAGGATGGTCACCAGCAGCTGCGGGATGCGTGGCAACAAGCCGGCGACCCGGTCGCCCTGCCCCACGCCCTGGCTCTTGAGCACGTTCGCCAGGCGCGATGCCTGGGCTTGCAGCTGTTCAAAACTGTAGCGGGCACTGCGCCCGTCGCGGTCTTCCCAGACCAGCGCGGTGCGGTCGCCGCCGACATGCCGGTCGCAGCATTCGACACAGGCGTTGAGCGCCTCGAGGTTGCCCTGCAAAGCTGCGGCAGCAGCACGCGGATAGTCGAACCCGCTCACTGCCACGGAGTAATCGCGCATTATCAGACTCCTGGTTTCTTGTTGTCGGAACAGAACCATCAATCTGCTGATAGTCGCGCCGCAGCCCGCGCGCGACAATGGCCAAAGCTGTCAAACTGGATGACTGGTTTGGCCCTGTCGCCAGCGCTTACACTCCCCCTGAGCGTACAGTCCCAAGCGCTGCGCGGGTCAAACGCAGGAACTCGGCATCGATGGCGGCTTCACGCTCACGGGCAAGCTGGTTGGCCTGGTCCAGGTAGCTGGCGCTGCTGTGGTCCTGCTGCGCATCGCTCAAGGCCTCCAGGCGCTCCCAGAAAGGTTGCTCGACCCGCTCGAAGTTTTCGCCATGGGTCTGGCGCACGTACTGCTGCCAGAAGTCACGCCGACTGATGTACTGCGCCAGGGCCTCGTCCGTCTCGGCTGCAAGAACCTGGGCCTCGGCCACAAGCAGCTGTTGCTGGGTTACCCCGGCTATCGCGCCAAACTGCATGGTGCGGGGCTGGCCGGGCAAATCCAGCGCCTCCGCCAGGCCTCTGCGGTAGGCCAGGCTGACCTCCACTTCATCCACATCAAGCCCCTGGTCCTGGCGCGCCTCGATGTCCGCACGCGCCAGACGCTCGAGCTGATCCAGGCGAAACAACCGCCGCGCAAGCCCCAGGCGTGCTTGCTGGCCATGCTCAGGCAAGGCATCGCGCAGGGCTTGTGCCATGTAGACCTTGACCTCCAGCTCACTGAAGCAGGAAATCACGCTGTCGACACAGGTGCGCGGGCTCGCCGCCAGGGAAAACAGCTCACGGCGCAAGGCCCCGTCATCCCGGGCCTGGGCAATCATCGCCCACAGCCGCCTGCTCAAGTCCTCACGGGCTTCACGGTAGTCGCTGGTACCGCTCAGCTCGCCGATGAGCTGGAAAAAATCACCGCTGCCAGGTTCGGCATGCAACTGGTCCCACAGCAGCGCATGCGGTTGCCGCTCCTCGGCTGTCAGCCCGGCGAGCCATAAGGCCTTGGCGTTGCGCACCTGGCGGTTGGCTAGCGGCGCCCGGATGAAATGTGCACCCTCCAGGGCTTGCAACACATCGTCGGGAATCGGGTTGCCTTCCAGGCGCAGGCGATTGCGATAGCCGACGGGCCGG